>Ga0073936_10000128_pt1 | contig 100930 bp, 83 predicted proteins | sample AliMusrvi5mmetaG_FD_87041 | JGI IMG/M metagenome (GOLD analysis project Ga0073936, IMG submission 87041) | Freshwater lake bacterial and archeal communities from Alinen Mustajarvi, Finland, to study Microbial Dark Matter (Phase II) - Alinen... | ecosystem: Environmental > Aquatic > Freshwater... | reverse complement strand
GAGTTTGGCGCGGGAGCTGGTGTGGCCTTCCCGTGCCGCGCGGCGCTCCGCCGGGGTCAGTTCGCCGGCGAGGATTGTCTCGCAAGGGACGATGGCGTGGCCGAGTCCCTGCGCTTTGACGAATCGAGTGATGAGAAGTTCGCGCAAAGCGGAACCGACGGCCATGTGCCCGCTGGCATGATAGATATCGGCGGAATCGTTCCAATTGGCAGCGGTCAACGTTCGGCCAATGCCCTTGAGGTACTTGTTGCGGTAGACGCCTCCGCGTCCGGAGCCTAGACGTCCGTGCGCGTTATCGTCTAACTGGGTCTGAAAGTCGCACCACAAAACGGGCGGGCTTTTCTGCTTGGTGAAGGCGAAGGCGCCGATCTGGTCGAGCGCCACTTCCACGTTCAACGCCTGCCACCGGGCAGACGCGGCATGAAAACGCGACTCCCTCACGGGAACCGGAAACATCCACGGCGAGACTGGCATCTGTCTAGCTTACAGGTTTCTTGCGCTTGAACGGTTCGCGCAGGTACTTGGCTGCCTCTTCCTGCGCCCCCTGCGTGTTGTCTTTGGTGCGCACGGCGAGGTTGTATTCGTTGACGGCGCGCTCGCGCTGTCCGGTAATATCGAAGATCATCCCCAGATTCAAATGCCCCCAGACTTCAGTCCATTTGGGCTCCAGGTCGCCGTTCAACGATTCGCGGAATTCGTTGGCGGCGGATTGATAGTTGTTCTGCAGGAAGAACGTTTCGCCGACGCGATAGTGCGCGAGCGAGCTGTTCTTGTTGACGTCGAGCGCCTTCTGGTATTCGCGCAAAGCATCGCCGAATTCGCCGATTTCAGCAAACTGTTCGCCGCGCCGGATCGCCACAGCAACGCGCATCTGGTTGCTGTAGCGCAGGACGCGATTGTTGACATCGATCTCGACTTTCTTGGGCTTGCCAAAGGTCTCCACCAGGAACTCCGACGACGTGCCGACCACTTCCACCCGCTTCTCTTCGGGGTTGCCTTCAGTTTCGATCTTCAGGTCGACAGGCATGCGGAACGTATCCAGATCCTGGGCGATCTTGCCCATGATGCGGAACCCTTTCTGCGTGCGGTAGACCGTGTATTCGAGCTTGAACTCAGGGGCGCCGGTGGATTCAATCCACTGGATGAAGAAGTAGCCCATGTCCACGCCCGCGATCTTCGAGGCGACGTTCTTGAAGTCCTCCGTGCTGATCGCCTTCCACGCGGCCTGGTCAGGAAGCGCCTTCAGCAACTGCGCGAATTTCTCTTCGCCCATCACGTAGCGGAGCATGTGGATGACGGCGGCGCCTTTGCCTCCGGTCGCCGCGACATACTCCGGCGAGTAGTCTTCCAAACGGCCGGCCTGGATCAGCGGCGCCTCAGTAACGGTCAGGGCCTCGACATACGCGTCGCGGACCTCCGACTCCATCGCGCCGGGGCCGGCGGTCTGCTCGACATACAGCATCTCCGCATACTTCGCCATGCCGTTGGTGATCCAGATGTGATTGCGCGAAATCGGCGAGAAGAGCGTGCCGTACCACTGGCGGGCAATCTGATTGGCTAACAAGCGGGAGTTCGGCTGCACACCGATCGCCTTGGTGGACAGGAATAACATGCCGGGAGCCGAGTAGCCGTTGGGAGCTCCGGCTTCGGTCTCAACCAGCGTCAGGCTGGAGTAGGGCGCGATGCCAAAGCGTCCGGTGAGATCGGCCAGAACCTTTGCGGCCTCTTCGCCGTAGGCATTCGCCATGGAGGCGCTTTTGTCGCGGAAGTACACGAACTGGCCGCCCGAACGGACCGCATTGCCCTTCACGACGGCTAGACTGCCCGGGAACGATGGATTCGAAAACTTGAAATGATAGGTGACCTTGTCTCCGCTCGGATCATTGGTATCGATGCCGCTGGAAAGGACTTTGTAGCCGCCGGGGACGGTGATGTGCATCTCCGAGGTGAAGCGGTCGGCGGTGTAGTCGTTGATCGGAAACCAGCGCGCCGGATACATCAGGAAGGCGTAATCGGTCTGGATCGAAGCGAACTTGATGCCGTAGACTGGCGACTCTTCCTGTCCGGTGAAGTGGCCGTCGTAGTTCAGAGTATAGGTGAGGACATCGCCCTTCTTCGCGGTCTCGGGGAGAATCAGGCGGATGGTGTTGTCCTGCGCGCCGCGCGTGGCCTGAATCTGGCGGCCCGATGCATCGGTGACCCGCGAGACGTTGAGGGCGCTGTTCAATTCCAGCGTAACCGTGGAGGTGTTGTTATCGAGCGTGGTGAATTTGATCTGGGCCGAGGCGGCGAGGGATTGCGTCCGGGGATTAATTTCAGCCGTGATGACGTAACTATCCACATCGATCTTGGAACGGCGCGTATCCTGCGCGTTCACGACGGCGCAAGACAGCGCCAGAAAAATCCACATCTTACTGTTACGACACATCTTCATCGATCCCTCGTCTCACACCCCAAGTTGAAACTCTTCGCAAATCAGATTAGCCGCGTTTTCGATCGGATCGTGCCCGGTCTCAAGCGTCGCGGCCATGGCGTCGAGTTGACGGCGCATCTCTTCCAATTTGCCGGGATTGTTCAGCAGCTCCAACACGGCGCCAGCCAAACGATCTCCCCTTACTTCATTCTGCATCAATTCAGGCACCACCATCCTGCCGGCCACTAAATTGACCATGCAAAAGAACGGCGCGCGCACAAATGGACGCCCTACAGTCCAGCTCAACTGGCTGACCTTATAGAACGTTACCATCGGAGTTCCCAGGATAGCGGCTTCCATCGTCACAGTGCCGCTGGCCGCCAACGCCACATCGGCGTGCGCCATTGCATCCCAGGTCTCCCCCTCTATCATTTGGATGGGAGACTGCTCGATCCGGCTTCGGAAATTCTGCGCAATCCCCGAAGAGCCAAACCCCGCCGGCGCCGCCCAGACAAAATTGGCTGCCTGCTCGCGATAGATGATATCCACCGCGTCAAGCACAGCCGGCAGGTGCCGTGCGACTTCGCCGGCCCGGCTTCCGGGCAACACCGTGATTAATGGACGTTCCGCACGCAGCCGGTGTTTCCGGAAAAACTCTTCTTTTGTTAAATCTGGCCTCACAATTCGCGAAAGCGGGTGGCCGATGAAGGTTGTCCGTACCCCCCGGCCGCTGAAGAACTTCTCTTCGAAGGGGAAGATGCAGAGCAGGTGCTTCAGGTCGCGCTTCATGGCGTGGGTGCGATGCGCGCGCCATGCCCAGGCCTGCGGGGCGATCAGGTAGACCACCGGGATGCCTTGCCTGCGCAGTTTCTTCGCCAGCCGGAGGTGGAAGTCGGGGCTGTCGGTCAGGATCGCGAGATCAGGCCGGGTGTCCTTCGCGGCACGCAGTAACTTCTTGAATTCGCCGTAGATACGCGGAATGTGCGAGACTACCTCGGCAAGCCCGACCACAGCCAGGCTCTCCGATTCCACTACGACGCGGACACCGGCCTTGCGCATGCGCGGACCGGCGCAGCCGAAGAACTCAGCATCCGGCGCGCGGCGGCGCAATTCGGTTATAAGCTGCGAGGCGTAGAGGTCTCCCGAGGCTTCGCCGGCGGAGATGAGGATTCGGGGATGTCCCAAACTGTCAGTATACAGGGCATCAACACCCTTGAGTCTGCCCGGCCTGACTGATAGAGTTGGAGCATGGAATTGTCCCCACACATCGAGATGCGTCCTGAGGTGATGATGGGAAAACCTTGCTTAAAAGGAACGCGGATACCGGTCTACCTCATTCTTGAAAAGCTAGGTGCGGGGGAATCGACGGATTAGATTCTCGCTGCGTATCCGCAACTCTCCAAGGATCACATCCAGGCCTGCCTGCAGTATGCGGCCAGCCTCGCAAACAGCGAAATCGTTCTGGCTTCGTGAAACTTCTACTGGACGAACGTGTTCGAGCCTTCGCTATAGAGAGTGAACGAATCCTCATTACATTGGATGCGGACTTTTCAAACATCATCAGGTTTCCACCAGCTGGCACGCCTGGAGTGCTTCGTCTGAAGATCCACCCTCCAACAGAGACTGGAATTGAAGACCTGATCGGCCGGACACTGGAAGCACTTGCTAATACTGACCTCCGCGGATGCCTGGCCACTTCTGACGTGAAGTTGTGCGCATACGAAAGTAGTGGGCCATCTTCCGGCGGTTTACACAGATCGAATCAGACAATTCTCCATTTCACCGGCCAGCAGGTGAGCCTTTTCCTTGGCCCGTAAATATGGGAAACTAATGACCAGTGAAGACAACCATCGAAATTGAGGACTCGCTTTTTCGCCGCGCCAAATCCGCAGCGGCCGAACGAGGGATTCCTTTGCGTGCGCTGGTGTCGGAAGCGCTGACCGATAAGCTTGCTTCGCCGCCTCGCAAAGAGAAGCCCTGGATGAAGGGTTTCGGCGAATTGAAGCATCTCCACGAAGAGACAATGCGGATCAACCGCATCATTGAAGAAGAGTTCGAACAGATCGACCCTGAGGCTTGGAAGTGATTCTGGACACTAACGGATTGTCTGCCTTGGTGGATGGCGACGATTCGTTAAAACCAGTTCTGGAGCGGGCAGACGAGATTTGTCTTCCAGTTATCGTACTGGGTGAGTATATATTTGGCGTTCGCCAATCGCGAGAGCGGATCCGATATGAGCAATGGCTAAGTAAGCGAAAACCCGATTATCGAATCCTGAACATCGATGAGCCCACAGCCGAGCATTACGCCGACATCCGCCTGGAATTGAAAAAAGCCGGCAAGCCGATCCCCGTCAACGATCTTTGGATCGCAGCGCTGGCCCGGCAACATCGATCCGATATCCTGAGCAGGGATGCCCACTTTGATGTCGTCCACGGATTGAGGCGCGTCTCCTGGTAGCCGCCTACTCGTACTCCAAGGCTTCAGTCAACGATCCTCTCACGGCCGACTCCGCCGGTCCCAATGACGACAGCCACGCCGTCAGCAACATCGCCGGAACCAGCGCCAGGGCAACCCTCCACGGATATTCGTAATCCAGCCGGATTCCGCCCAGGTCGCGGCCAGAGATCTCCAGGCTGTAGTAAAGCGTAATCGCTCCCAACGCAAGCCCCAGGGTCAGCGCAATGAAGCCGATCGCCAACGCCTCCAGCCATACCGTCCGGCGCACCTGTCCGCGCAGGCCGCCGACGGCCTGAAGCACGCCCAGTTCGCGGCGCCGGTCGGTAATAGAAACCGTGAGCGTATTGATAATCCCCAGAATCGCCACCAGCGCGGCCACGGCGATCTGGACATACGACATGCCGAACCACTGGTCCGTAATATCGAGCACGAACTTCTTCACCTCACGATTGGTGAAGATGAACAACCGCTGCACGCTGCCGACCTCCTGCTCGATGCGGCGCTTTACTTCTTCAACGCTGGCTCCGGCCTGCACGTAGACGCGGAACATATTCACGGTGTCGTCATCCCAATATTTCTGGTACAGCGACCGCTCAATCAGGATCGAACCTTTTTGGTCGGAGAAGTCTTCCACCGTCCCGACGATCGGCATCCGCAGATTGCCTTTGGGCGTGGGGATGTCGATCGAATCGCCTTTGTGCAGGCGTTGCAACTGCGCGAGGTTGTCGGCGAGAATCACCCCTTTGCCCTGCCCTGCCAGGCGGTACATCTCCTCGCCGTTACCCTCGATGGCTTTCGCGCGCGCATTCGCATCCACTGAGCCGATTTCGAGGGCGATCAAGAGAACCGGTCCACCGCCGAAGATGATTCGCGGAGTCCTCACCATCTGCACCTTGCGAATGCCCTCGATCTTCTTCAGCTTCTCGCCAATCGCCGGATCAAAGCGCATGCTGCGATTGGTGAACGTCTCCGAGGCGCCGATAAAGAAGTCCGGATTTAGCGCCGTATTGAGCCAGTTGTTGATGGAGCCGATACTGGCCTGGGCCATGCCGGTGATGGAGATCACCAGCGCCAGCGAGAGCATCACCGCAGTCACCACGCCCGATGTGCGGCGCGGCGCCTGAATCAAACTATCGGCAGCGAGGGTGCCCTCCACCGGCCTGATCCAACGCATCGCGGGCCGCAGCGCCTTGGAAAGCCAGTAGGAGAGCGCGGGCGCCATCAGGATCGCCGCCATAATCGCCATGAAGTAGCCGAGGTAAAAGAGAATGCGGTATTGATTGAGCACCAGGCACGCCAGCGCCAGGCTCACCAGCACAAACGAAGCAAGCCGGCGGACACGGCTTTCGCCGGTGGAGAGCACCTGGTAGCGCCCTTTTTGCAGCGCCTTCACTGGATCGATGCGGGCCGCCTGACGCGCAGGAATCACCCCGGCGATCAGGCTCGTCACCACGCCAAGCGTCAAGGCGCCCGAAAGCAGCAAAGGATCGACCGACAACTCCTCCGCCCGCTGCGCGATGCCGTAGATCTCGCCGAACATCTTGCCGATGGACTGCGCAACGCCGCGCGCGATCAACATGCCCAGGGCCACACCGAGCAGTGAGCCCATCAGGCCTGTCACACCACTCTCCAACAGGAACAGGGTCCGGATCTGTTTTTCGGTGGCGCCCAACGCGCGCAGGATTCCGATCTCAGAATGCCGCTGCGCCACCGCAATCGAGAAGGTGTTGTAGATGATGAACATCCCGATGAAGAGCGCGAACAGGCTGGTGATGGTGGCGACCATCGAATAAACGCTCGATAACGATTCGAACTGCTGGCCGCGGCCCGATGGCGTCTCCACCTGGAACCCCGGCCCGAGCATCGCCTGCAGCTTCGTCTGCACATCTTCTACGCGAATACCATCATTCACGGCCAGGTCGACGCGATCGAAATGCGGCCCTCGGCCGAACGCCTTCTGTGCCGCGTAGATATCCATCACCGCCAGATTCCCGCCGAATGCGCCGGTTAGGCCACCGCTCTTCATAATGCCGCGGACCACAAACTGCTTATCGCCATCCATGGTGCGCATAGGGACCCGGCTGTTCAGCTTGAGGTCATTCTGCGCCGCGAATTCACGCGTCACCATGATGGAATCGGCCTGGGCCAGGAAGATCAGCGGATCTTCTATGGCGCTTTCGTTTTCCGAATCGAAATCATAGTCGCGCAGACTGCGGTCGCCGGTCATGTCGACGCCCAGAATCAGGATGTTGGCTTTCGTCTTCAGCCCGGCATTGACTGTCGCTTCGATCACCGGCACGGCAACGCGCACGCCCGGAACGGCCTGCACGCGTTCCAACACATCTTCCGGAAAGCCGGATTCACCGGCGGAAACCTGTAACTGCGTTGCGCCGGCGATGCGGTCCACCGTCTTATAGAATGCCGCCAGCACCGACTGGTTGGCCGTGTGCATACCCACGAACACACCCACGCCGAGCACGATGCCGGCCATGGTGAGCAGGCAGCGCAGCTTGTGCTTGCGCGCGTACTGCCAGCTAATCAATTTAAGCAGCATCATCGCCTGTAATCCTCGATGATTTTGCCGTCGCGCAGCGTGATGCGGCGCGGACAGCTCTCGGCCACCTCGCGATCGTGCGTGACCATCAATACCGTTGCACCGAGCCGCTCATTCACGTCGTGGATCAGCTTCAGAATCTCTACGCCGGTAGCGGAGTCCAGATTACCGGTCGGCTCATCGGCCAGCAGCACGGGCGGATAAACGGACAACGCGCGGGCAATCGCCACACGCTGACGCTCGCCGCCGGAGAGCTCATCGGGCAGGTGATCCATGCGGTGATCCAGCCGCACCAGTCCCAACAGTTCCTTCGCCCGGTCTGCGATCTTTGCCTTCGGCCAGCCGCGCAGGTGCAGCGGGAGCGAAACATTTTCCAGGCTGGAAAGGGTCGGCAGCAGATTGAAGAACTGAAAAATGAAGCCGATCTTATCACGGCGCACGCGCGTCAGCTCATCATCGGAGAGTCCGCTCAACTTCACGCCATCGATGAGGATCTCGCCGCTCGAGGCGTGATCGAGGCCGCCGATCAGATTCAGCATCGTTGACTTGCCGGAGCCCGACGGACCGGCCAGCGAGACCATCTCGCCTTTTTCAATCTTCAACGATACGTTATCGAGGGCAATGACCTCGCGCTTTCCGTCAAAGCGCTTTGACAATCCGGAAAGTTCGATCATGGTGGGTATGTTTTTATGATCCCACCTTCTGCTCATGGGAAAATAAAGGGGTGCTTTCAGAACGGCTCGTGCAAAACCTGTTGATATTCGGCGGCGCCTTCGCGTTGCTCATGATTTTGCGCCACCTGACGCTTGCCTGGCTAAGGCGCCAGGCAACCAGTTCCGATACCGTACCGCATCTTGTTGACGAGCGGCTCAAGATCCCGACCTTTCTGTGGTGCCTGGTGGGCGCGCTCGATTCGTCCATCCGCTATGCCGACTTGACCGATCGCCAGGAGACCCAGGCCCATCTGTGGATCGTACTGTTCATGATCGCCAGCCTGACCATGGTGGCGGCAGCCCTGCTGCTGGGCATTATTGAAGTTTATGGACGGCGCAGGAATGTTCCGTTCGCGGTTGCAGGCCTGTCGCGAACGTTGATCCGGGTGCTGGTGTACAGCCTCGGGCTGGTCGGCATTCTGCGATACCTGGGTATCCCCGTTACGCCGATGCTCGCCACTTTGGGAGTCGGCGGTTTGGCTGTCGCGCTGGCATTGCAGGACACGCTGGCGAACTTCTTTGCCGGAGTGCACATTCTGGTGGAGTCGCCGATTGCGGTGGGCAATCTGATCAAACTCACAGGGGACCGTGAGGGCGTGGTCACGGACATCGGTTGGCGAACCACGCGGCTTCTGGCGGGCGACAACAATCTGATTGTGATCCCCAACAAGCACATCACATCGGAGATTCTGACGAACTTCGATCTTCCCGATCCGCGGTGTGTCGTTGAATTGAGGATCGACGTGGACCAGGATGCCGATCCGGAGCTGATTCGGACCCTTGCCCTTAAGGCCGTCAGCGAGGCGGAGGGACCGCTTCCCGAGCCGGCGCCTTTGGTGTTGATGGACCCCGGCATGACGCCGACGCACCTACAGATGAAGGTTGTTTTCTCCGTGAAATCGCGGCGCGAAGCAGGCCTGGTGAGATCGAACGTGAACTACCGCCTCAACGCGGAACTACGCGCCAACCATGTCAAGTTCCCGCTGCCACCGCAGCAGTGGTAGCTATTCGAGAAAGCCGCGCCAGGTGTTACCCTTTTCGTCACGCAGAACGATACCGTGATTATCGGAGATTCCTGCGATGGTCTTGCCTTTTTCGCTGCGCAGGCGGTAGCGGACCAGGTCCGGGCCCTGCTTCTCGGCCGTGCCCGTCCATACCAGGCCATATTCGTCGCGCAGGCGTACGAAATCCCCGTCACCATAACCACTCAACGTGGATTTCGACTGTGGATTCACAAAGTGGTAGAAACCGCCCCGTATCGATCCAGAACCTCGCCGTTTTCCGAAGATCATTTGGGTTGATTATGAACGCAATTGGGGGTAAAGGGGATGAGGGAATCTACTTAGAACCGGCCTATTCGATTACGTAAGGTACTACGGCTTATTGAAACTATCGCCAAAGTCGTACAATAATGGCATGCTCACATCTTCCCGCCGCAGCTTTCTGCGTACCATGGCGGCTGCCTCAATCGCCGCGCCTGCGATTATTGCCAAATCGGCCACCAACGTCCGCATCCAGGAAGTCACTTACAGCTACGAGGACTTCCTGTACCGCACGCCGATCAAGTTCGGCGGAAATGTGGTGGACCGCGTCACGCTACTCAACGTGAATTGCGTGGTCAAGGGCGCCAACGGGAAGACAGTGAAGGGCTTCGGCTCCATGCCTTTAGGCAACGTGTGGTCGTTCCCATCGAAGGAGCTGAAGTACGATGCCACGCTCAACGCCATGAAGGTGCTGGCCGAGCGGATGTCAAAGATCATGGGCGGCTATAAAGAAGCCGGCCACCCGATGGATATCAATCACGCCATCGAACCCTTATGGCTGAAGGCCTCTGAAGCGGTCTCGGCGGAATTGAAACTGGCACATCCGATCCCGAAACTCTGCGCACTGGTTACCGGCAGCCCGTTCGACGCCGCGTTGAACGATGCCTATGGCAAATTGCACGGCCGCAATATTTTCGATTGTTACTCTGCCGAGTTCATGAACCACGACCTGTCGCACTTCATCGGCAGCCAGTTCAAAGGCGAGTACGCCGATCGCTATGTGTTGAAGACGCCGAAACCGACCATGCCGCTGTATCACCTGGTTGGCGCGGTGGACCCGCTCACCCAAAGCGATGTGGTGAAGCCGATCGGCGACGGCCTGCCCGAGCACCTCGCCCAGTGGATCGAATACAGCGGCCTCACCCACATGAAGATCAAGCTCAATGGCGAAGACAACAAGTGGGATTCGGAGCGGGTGCTGGCCGTGGATCGCGTCGCGACTGAGGTCCAGCGCAAACGCGGAGTGACGAACTGGGTTTATTCGTTGGATTTCAATGAGAAGTGCCCGAATGTAGGCTACCTGGTGGAGTTCCTGAAGAACGTGAAGCAGAAGGCGCCATCCGCGTTTGACCGCATCCAATATGTGGAGCAGCCGACCAAGCGCGACCTGCAATCGGACCGTGCCAACGTCATGCACGAAGCCTCGAAGATCCGCCCTGTGGTGATCGACGAGTCGCTGACCGGCCAGGATGCGCTTATGTTGTGCCGCGAGATGGGCTATACCGGTGCGGCGTTAAAGGCCTGCAAAGGGCAGTCGCAAGCGGTGCTGATGGCGGCCATCTGCCAAAAGTACAAGATGTTCCTCTGCGTGCAGGATCTGACCTGCCCCGGCGCGTCGCTGATCCATTCCGCCTCCATCGCGGCGCATATTCCGGGCGTGGCCGCGATCGAAGCGAACTCCCGCCAGTATGTTCCGGCTGCGAACAAAGGATGGGACGCCAAATTCCCCGGAGTCTTTGACGTCCATAACGGCAAGATGAACACGGCGGTGCTCAACGGACCTGGTTTGGGCGCGGTGGCTTAGCGGCTAACGCCGCCAGTGGCCGCGTTCGGCGCGCTCGTGCTCCCGGTGTTCCTGCACTTCGTGCCTCTCCACACGGGCGCCTTCCACTCGCCGTGGAGCCGGGGCAGCGTAGTTGTGGACGTAAGTGGTGCGGTTCACGACGGTCCGTTCCCAAACATGGTTGTCAATCATGATGGCGTGTTCGCGCCAGCCAAAGCCTGGATTGCGCCATCCCCACGGGGCAAACGCAGCTCCTAAGAAGATGCGCGGGCCAAACGTGATGGCTCCACCCACAAAGAACCCCGGGCGCGGAGGAGCATAGACGATCAGCGGATCATAAACTGGCACAAAGAAGTCGGTACCGGTTGGAATGATCTCCACAATCTCACGACCCTGTATGCGGTACTGCGGACCTGGGCGAAGATAGCCGTACTCCATCGCCTTGTGGCGCATGCGCTGCACGGCGTCCATGACCTCGGCACGTTGGGATAGAACCGCATTACCGAGGTCCTCGGTCCAGCCTGGATCGCGCGCCATCATTTCCAGCACGGATGGGAACGGCAGCAGGGCAAGCACGCTGGGATCCCACGGCAAGCGGTCATTGTCGATGGATCGCGCCAGCGCATCACCGGACAAGCGGCTGTGCTGGTGGGCCCACGCCTCAGCTGCAGGAACGTCGTTCGAGTAGGTGGACGCGGTCAGCACTTGCGCCAACAGCGGGTCGGGGTAGAGCGCGATGCGGCCGACCAGGCGATCCAGATCGCCCCGATTGAACCGGGACTGTGACAAAGCGGGAACCGCGGCCAAAACGGCCGCGGCGAGCAATAAAGTTAATCTTTTCTTCATCATCGTTGTTAGTTGGCGTTAACCAACTGCCTCCGATTGTTGAAGACGCGACAGAGTGAAGGGATGTTGCGAATTACGATAATTTAATTTCGAGGAGGACCGGAGAGCGCCCCAAAATCGATATACTCGCTCAGAGAACTCATCACATCCTGGGGAGTCGGAACCGCCTCCTTCAGGTAGTTGGCGGGGTACCAGATATTGAACCGCGAGCCGGCGCGCAGGGACTTTTCGAAGATCTCACGCTTCTTGTTTTCGCGAAGACGGGCTTCCTCTTCGCGCCGCAGGCGTTCATCGCGCTGGCGCCGCTCCACCAAGCGCGCAAGTTCTTTTCTCAGATATTCCAACCGCCGGGAATCGGTCTCGTTTTTGATGTCTCTTTCCAGGTCTTTTTCGCGGTTGCTCTTGGGCACCGGCGGAAGGGAAACATAACCGGTATCGTCTCCAAACGTCCCGTACCCGCCACCCCCAAGTTGAAACTCAAGGTTCTTGCCTTTGAGCCGGATGGTGGTGATCATCACGGAATCACCCTGACGTAGAGAGACGTCGTACTTCTTCACGCGGGCAGAGTAGCTCTTGAAATCAACGGGCGGCGCTTTGCCGATGTAGACATCCACGCCTTCATGAGTGGCAGGCATGTCCATTTTGACACGCACGGTCTTGCCTTCAAAGAACGCCTTCAGTGCCTGTTCGCTCTGCCCCATGAGCAGGCCGGCCGAAAGGATTGGCAACAAAATACGCTTCATTCATCTTTTGTAGCGAAGATTACATGACATCGCAAGTAGTTTGGACAAAACGGCAGGAATATTGAAAGTGGATGGCGCGGCAGTTCAGAACCGCGCCATGGATGGGTATCTGGAAAAGAAGACGAACTAGTGAATTTGCAGCGCAACCACGAATGTATGGGTGCCGAAGCTCTCGAACTGATAGAAGCGCTCCGCCATGTTGTGATACTGCCACTCAGTGCGCAGACCCCAGTGTGTGCGGAACGGAATCACCATCCGGACCAGCGGCTGGTAGAACTCCGTGGGACGGCTTCCGGTGGAAACATAACCGTTGCCTCCGACGGTAAACTTGGCTCCCTTCCAGCAACTCACGTCGAGGGCGCTGGTGAATGAGTGGTAGTTTTCACGGTAGAAGCTGTCACCCAGCACCAGGGTTCCGGGATTGAAGATGCTGATGTCGCTATGCAGCGTGCCGCGCGTGTATTCGCCGAGCAGCGTGACTTTCTTGCCGCCCCACGGATTCCACATGGCGGTTAATGAAGTGGCACGCGACTGGAAGTTGTAGTTACCCGAGGTGGAGTGGTTCTGGTTATCAAGATAAGTATTGCTGCCGGTCAGCAACAGCGAGCCCAGCAACTGATACTTGACGCGCAGCTTGCTCTTTTTGTAATCCTGCAGGCTGGTGCGGAAGTAAGTGGGTCCACCGTTGGAACCTTCAAAGTCGAAATTCGTCGAGATCTTCTGGCTGACGCGGAAGTTTACGCCTGCCAGTCCGATGTGGCTGCGCATCTCGCCCAATTCGGCGGGTTGCGGGAACAGCGGATTGGGCCGCACCGAGGCATCACCCCAGATGTAGCGGTAGCCGCCGTGCAGTGTGACACGTTTCAGGATGTCATAGAGCACATCGATCTGTTGCTGATTGTAGTTCCACACGGCGCTATCGTAAGCCGCGGGATTGAGTACGGCGGTCGATTTGTTGCCGGACAGCAGAATCTGCTCAGTAAAGAAAGCACTGGAGGCGTTGTGGAGACGGTCGGTCGTCCAAGATTCAAGAATGCGAAGGTTTTTGAACGGCCTGATCTCCCCTCCCAGCGTGCCGGTTGTATGAGGGAGTTTTGCATCGGCGGTCGTCAAACCCTGCTGTCCGTTATAAAAAAGCAAACTGCTTAACAGTATGAGTTGGCCACTATCGGTGACCGTATAATTGGTCTTCGTGTTGGGCTGGGTATAAAGGAATTGTGCGGTCAAGTCTAGCCACGAATAAGGATTCGCGGTGAACAGCCCTTTGGTATAAATTTGATTGCCCGTGATTGCATAAGCCTGGGCCAGGCTGGATAGTGATAACTGCTGTCCTAGAACCAGCCGTGTATTATTGCCGGCGTTCTTACCGGTAGAGTAGGCGTCGTTCTCATCGAACATGCCGCCACCCTGTTCGAGGGTCGCGTGCCAGCGGTTAAACTCCATGCGCACGCCACCGCGGATGCGGTCGGTCCTGTCGCCAAGCACACCGGCCACTGGATATTCGTTGCCGTCGCTGACAAAAGTGGAGATGCCGGAACCACGGCCCGCGTCATGACTCCAGGCCACGTAAGGGATGAATCGCTTACCGGGCCTGATGTCTAACTCGACATTGGCCATTCGGCGCTTCACGTCGTAGGAGCGCTGATTCATGTAGATACCCAGGCCCGCGGTCGGATCGGCGTACGAAGGCAGGAAGTTGTAGTACGAGATATTGCGGTAGTCAACCGAAAGCCGGTAGACGCCATCGAGTTTCGCATCGAGGCGGGCAGTGTTGTAAGGGTCGCCGCCCCAGCCATTGGCGCGGATATCGATTCGGTCATATAGCTTGTGCGATGTGTTGGCGAGTGAAAGATCGATGCCGAACAGCTTTGGACCTTCACCCAGATTGACCACACTGCGATAAGCATCCATGTTTCCGCGAACGTTCGTCACGAACCGGTAGCCCAGGTCGGCATTCCAGGTGATGGTCTTTTCAGACGCTTTGGACTCTTCAGCAGGTGCGGCGGCCTCTTCTTTCTTGGCCTCGGTCACCTTTGCATCTTCAGTAGCAGGCTTTGCGGCCGGCTTGTCCTGTGCCAGCAAGGGCAGCAAGAATAAGAAACCTGCGGTTACGATTCTCATCGGAGTAGGCTCCTATTGATGTGCGAGCCGTGCACTTTACTATGGCAGATGGTGCAGTTCTGATACCGCGGACTGCGCAGATCGTGGATGGCCGGCGGGATTCCGCCCAGCGTCGTTTGGGCTGTGCCGATGTTGGCGTGGCACTCCAGGCAGACGTTGCGGACTTCGTGCCGGGTCAGCATCTTCGGATTTGCCGAGCCATGCGGCACGTGGCAGGCCTGGCAACCTTCCAGCCGGACCGGAGCATGTTCGAACGTAAATGGTCCGCGTTTGTCGCCGTGGCAATTCGTACAAGTTTGGTCGCGCGCTACCGATTTGCCATGGGGGTTATGGCAATCGACGCAGGACATAGCGCCCTCGGGAACCTTGTGGTGATGCGGTTTTTGAAATTCCGCCTTTTGGGACACGTGGCATTGCGTGCAGAGTGTATTGACGCTAGATGCGGCACGGATGTTGGTTCCCTTCGCATGCACCGAGTGGCAGGATACGCAACTCACCTGGTTTTTGCCATGCCCACTCTGAATGCGGCCGCTGTGAGCCGGCTTATTCAGGTGGCATGCCAGGCAAGTCTTGTCTACCTCGGCAGCGCGCAATTTCGCTGGTTGGCGAATGTCCTCGGCCGCAAGCGACTCCTGGTGCTTCGCGCTTGGACCGTGACAGGCCTCGCAGGATTTCTCTTTGTGAACGTTCTTCTCAAATGCCGTGGCGATGTCTTCGTGGCACGCGGCGCAAACCTCGTTGGCGGGGTTCTTGGGTGCCGGCATCGCGGGCAGAGTCCAGAATATAAGCGACGCAACGGCCACCAGGATCGGTTTGAATGCCTTGCTGGGGCTGGCGTTCCAGCGCGGCAAAAGCGATGCACCGGGGGCCGTTGTCGTCTTGGCCATGGGGGTGGCCATCTCGTTGAGTAGGTCCATACTATCTCGCATGCACCTTGTCCACTGAATAATCAGCGGAATTGGAATGACAGATTGCGCAGCTTTCACCGAGTGATGTTGTGTTCGATTTCGCATGCGAGGCTGTCGTCGAATTCGTGTGGCAACCAGTGCAGGCCGATGTTGCCGCACCTACCGGATTGATAGGTCCGCGCGGATCGGTCACTGGCAATAAGTTTTCATTGAGCGGCAGATTTTGGGAGCCGTTCACGTGGCAGGCCGCGCAGTCGCGACGGTCGCCGGGGAACTCTACATCTGTAAAGTCGTTCTTGGAGCCGCCAAATCCGTACACCGTGTACTCCCGTGTCAGATTCGTACCGGTATGGATCTTATGGATCATCTGCGCGAAGTTCACAGCCTGGGGTGGACCCGCGGTCTTCGGCCGGTAGCTGACATCGGTCTGATTCGGATTATGGCAAAGTACGCATTGCCCGATCTGGTTGCGATTGTCACCGTGAACACTCAGGCTGGAGTGGCAGGAGTTGCATTTGGTTATATCAACCACCTGTCGCCGTTGCGCAAGCTTCGAGCCGTCCACACTAAAGTAGATCTGCTGATTGGCCCCGGCGTCATTCACCGTCTGCTTGGTCGGCATATCCGGCTGCAAAGTGACTGCCCTGTAGCCTTCTATGCCGATCGCAAACGTGCCTTTGGCAGTCGCCGCAATCGTTGCTGTGAACGTATAATTGTGCGACCCATCGGAGTTGGCGGGCGCCGAGCGGACATCTTCGGACACGAAGCTCGAATAGTCGCTCGTTGGTCCAGCCAGCACTAATGCCAATCTGGACATCTGGCTGGCCGGGATCACGCGCCCTTTCTTGTCTTTGACACGGAACTGAACCGTAGGCCGCTTACCGGCAACTCCGTCGGTTACGCGCAACAGCTCAAACACAGTTCCTGGGAGATCCTGCGAGAACCGTGGAATTGTATGCGCGCCAACAATAGAGGCGTCGAACTCCAGTTCGCCCTGGGGGACGTGACAGGTTGCGCACTGGTTGTCGGTAGCCTGCGCCAGTTTCGCGTCATTGTGACCTTCGCCGGTGGCGAAGTTGACGTTATCATGGCAGCTACCGCAAGCGGCCCGGGATGGTTTCAGGAGATAGTTCCCCGATTGCGTCGCCTGCCTGGGTCCGCTCTGCTCGTGGCAGAACGTGCAGTTGCGGGCATCGGAGGGAATCACGACTCCTGAGAAATCGACCACCGTTTGGTTGAATCCTATGATCTGGTACGGCTTGCCGCCGGTTACGCTGGGCAGGCTCGAACCCATGTGAATCTTGTGCGCCATCACTTTCAGATCGATCGAATTCCCGGTATCGGGATCGATCGACTGCGGATTGTGGCACATCACGCAAAGTTCGACTTTCTGGCGTGCCCCGCCGTGCGCCGAGAGCGGATTGTGGCACTTATTGCAGGTCGCCGTCTTCACTACATCGCGAACCGCGTTCACCTTGCTGCCGTCCGGCACAAAGGTGAAGACGTCGTCGGAGAAGTTGTTCGGCAGGGTGAATTCAGCCAGGTTCCTGGTGGCGTAGGCGCCGATGGAATGCGTCGCGGTGCGATCATAACCGGCGGGAAGTTTCGTTCCGAACGTGTATTTATAAGTTCCGGTGGAGATCAGCTCAAACTTGCCGCCCGAATCCGTACCGCCCTGGATCGCTGACTTATTGGTAATAGGACTGGTCTGGACGCGCGTCGTATAGTTAACATACTGCGTTTGGCCCTTGGGTATATATGCAGCCAGGAAGCTTACAGTGATCGGGCCCGGAGCGGTGACACCGGCCATATCGAGCGGTACACCCTGCGGATCAGCAACGCTGAAAGTTGCGGTCACTGTGCCATCGGTGGCGACGGCTCCAGTCAGCAGCTTCATGGTTAACCCCGGCCGCAGGTAGTTAACGTCTTTATCATCCAGATAAAACGCCTTCTGGTGTTTAGTGTACGGCGGCTTCGGAGCACTCACCAGTGCAACAGCGATTGCTACTAGCAGCAGTGTGATCTTGAGCTTCATTCCGCTTTTCCTTAGGCACGCAATTGGCCAAAGCCGTTATGCATGAAAATTCAATAGTTTGACGATCTATCCCGGCGCCGCATGGGTGAAATCGCTCGACCATGGGGCGTCATCGGGGTGTAAACTCAGATCCATATGCGATTCGCATTGTTATTCGCCTGTGTTTGTTGCTTCGCGCAGGATGCGGGCAAAATCAAGCAAGCGCTCCATGTTTCGGAGCCACTGCCTCCGCTTGAATCGAAATTGCACGGGACATTTGAACCCGCCCCAGGGGTCCTTGCCCATCGAATTACGTATGGAACGCAGTACGGAATGAGGGTGCCAGCCATCGTGTACCGTCCCAAGAAAAGCGGACAAAACCGCCCTGCATTTATTGTAGTCAATGGACATGGGGGTGACAAATACTCGTGGTATGCCTACTGGACCGGCATCAGTTTCGCGCGGTTGGGAGCGGTCGTACTCACCTACGATCCCATCGGCGAAGGCGAACGCAATATCCTGCACAAATCCGGAACGCGCGCCCACGATACGTATGTTCCGCCGGATGAAATGGGCCGCCGCATGGGTGGTTTTATGATCACGGACATCTCGCAGGCAGTGAGTTATTTGAGCCAGCGCGACGATGTCGATCCGAAACGGATCGCGGCCGGAGGCTACTCGATGGGCTCCTTTATCCTCTCCCTTGCCTGCGCCGTGGAGACCAGGCTCAGGGCCTGCGTGCTGGTAGGCGGCGGAAATCTGGATGGGCCGGGCGGCTATTGGGACTCCAGTTCCAAGAAAATGTGCCAGAGCCTGCCCTACCGGGCGCTGGAATTTCTGGGCGACCGTCCGGCGGCGATCTACGCTTTGCAGGCAAAACACACCGCTACGCTCATCTATAACGGCTCGGCCGACGAAACGGTCGACATCGTTCACATGGGAGAGGCCTTCTTCCACGACCTGCGAGAACGGACGATCAGGCGGGCCGGTTCGGCGGCCGGCGTCTTTGACTATGCGTTCCTGAACGGCACCGGGCACCGTCCGTACTGGGTGACCGCCCCGGTGGCGGAATGGCTCCATAAGCAACTCGCTTTCCCCTATTGGAAGACGCTCAGGACCACCCACATCGGCGAATGGGCCAAGGCCAACGGCATTGCCATGGACAAGCAATATGCAACCGAACACCGTGAAGGCGGAACACTGGCGGTGGGCTCCGATGTCCCGCACATCGATCGCGAGGAACTCAACGTGATGCCGGAAAACGAATGGACAATACAAAAAGATCGCTTTATACTCGAACAGTGGCTGGCCGCGACAAAGACCAGGCTCACCGAGACCAAGTAATGACTCTAACCCGCAGATTGTTCCTAGCCACGCCGGCGCTGGCCGCCGCGAAATCCGCCTATGCGCCGAAGGTCGGCGTACAGTGCTATGTGTTCACCCAATTGAAGCAGACTCCGGAGGATTTCTTTTCCACCGCCGCCCGCTGCGGCTACACCCGGGTGGAACTGGTGCCGGGCATGATGCCTGACAATCTGAGCGACCTGCTGAAGAAGTACAAGCTGGAGTGTCCGCTGGTCTATAGCGGCACGTCCCTCCATGAAGATGCGGCGGCGGAAAAGTCCATGGCCACGGCGCTCAAGGTGGCGGAGGCCGGCAAACGGGCAGGCGCATCGGTGCTCGTCGTGAACCCCGATCCCAAGAAAGGCCGCGAGCGCAAGACGGACGACGAACTGAAGGTGCAGGCGCGCAATCTGAACAAACTCGGCGAAGAGTGCAAGAAGCGCGGCATGCGGCTGGCCGTCCACAATCATGACCCGGAACTGCGCGAAGAGGCCCGCGAATGGCGTAGCGATCTGCGCAACACCAATCCCAAGCTGGTCGGCATCTGCGCCGATGTACACTGGTTCCTGCGCGGCGGCCACGATCCGGTCACCATGCTCAAGGAAGCAGGCTCGCGCATCGTCGACATGCACCTGCGCAATTCGAAGAACAAGATCTGGACCGAAGCGCTGGGCGATGGCGATGTCGATTATCGCGCCGTCGCGGCCTTCGCCCGCAAGATCGGCTACAACGGCTACCTGACAGTAGAGCTCGCCTACGAAAAGGCGACTGAGCCGAAACAGACCGCCGAAGAGAACATCCGGCAGTCGCGCCTCTATACTGAAGAAGTATTCCTGCGCTAAGCGCCTGGAGGCTTCGACAAATGGCAGACCCGCATCTTTTCAGACCCATCACCATCCGTTCCATTACGGCTAAGAACCGTATTATGCTCTCGCCCATGTGCCAGTATTCGTCCAATGAGGGCGTGATGAACGACTGGCATATGGCTCACCTCGGCGCCAGGGCGATGGGCGGAGCGGGCATCATCTGCACCGAAGCCAGCGCCACCGAAGCCCGCGGCCGGATCACCCCGCATTGCGCCGGCCTGTGGAACGAGACTCAGCGCGACGCGATGAAACGGATCAACGATTTCGTACTCACGCAGGGCGCGGTCCCAGCGGTCCAACTCGCGCACGCTGGCCGCAAAGCAGCCACTGCGCGCCCGTGGGATGGCGGCGGTCCGGTCAGCGTCGAGGCTGGAGGCTGGCAGCCTATCGCGCCCTCCGCCAAGCCCTTTCAAGCCGGCTGGCATATCCCGCAATCCATGACAAAAGCGATGATCCGGGAAGCCGTTGAGCAGTTCGCCCACACTGCCAAGCTGGCCCGCCAGGCCGGATTTCAGATCGCGGAAATCCACGGCGCCCACGGCTATCTGATCAACGAATTTCTCTCCCCGCTTTCAAATGACAGAGACGACGAATACGGCGGAGGCTTCGACGACCGCATCCGGTTCCTGTTTGAGGTGATCGAGGCTGTTCGCTCCGAGTGGCCGCGCACGCTGCCGCTGTTCCTGCGGATCTCATCCACGGAGTGGGTGGAAGGAGGCTGGTCCCTCGACGACAGCATCGTGCTCGCCAGATTGCTCCGGGCCCAAGGCGAAGTTGACCTGATCGACTGTTCGTCCGGCGGCAACGATCCGCGCCAGCAGATCGCTGTTGGGCCAGGCTACCAGATCCCGTTCTCCGCTGCGATTAAGGAAAAGGCTGGAATTCTGACCGGTGCCGTCGGCATGATCCACGGACCGGATTTGGCGGAATCGATCGTGGCATCAGGGCAGGCTGACCTGGTCCTGCTGGCGCGCACGCTACTTGGGGATCCTACCTGGCCGATGAAGGCGGCGAAACAACTGCATGCTTCGCAGTTTAAATGGCCGGTGCAGTATGAAAGGGCAAATATCTATTAACAGGTTGGGTCGAAACACGCAAGCGTTGCGGCTCATCACACATGATCGGGCTGTTTTGTTTGCTTTTGCAACTTTATTTGACCCGCAACCACGGCCTGGAAATTGCTTAGCTTCCTGAATAGGGGTTTGCGAGGGACGACTTGTCAACTAACCGATTTTCACCCGCACTTGTGTGGCTGGTTCTTTTCTTCGTGCTGGTGCTGGGAGCCGGACGCTTTGGAATCGGGTATTACAACGCTGTCCGCCGCCAACAGGAAGCCGCGGCGACGGACCAGATTGCGGCGATCGCCAAACTGAAGGCCGACAGCGTCACTGCCTGGCGCCGGGAACTTGTCATCAACGGGAGTTCCATGCGGGCGGCGATCCAATCGATCCCGGCCGTAATCCGAGAGCTAAAAGATCCTGCCGGGCAGAATCCTTTATCACAGACAAAGAGTCTGTTACTGTCGCTTTCCAAGTCTTACGGATTTGGCGCCATTGGCCTGACTGACGCGAAGGGGAAGCTCCTGATCCTCTATTCTCATGAGGAACCCAGGCTACGCCAGCACATGGAGCGGTTGGCCAAGGAAGTACCAGACCAGGACGAAGTCTCCCTCACTGACTTCCATCAGGACGAGGGCTCTCCGAACATTCACCTCGGGCTTAACTTTCCGATAACCGACCCGGGCGGAAATCGAATCGCTGCCATCGTGATCCGCATCGACCCGGAAGCCCGGCTCTATCCCATGCTGCAAGCCTGGCCCACCCGCTCAGAATCGGGTGAGGCCTTTTTGGCGCGGGCGGATAAAAGCGGTTTTTCTGTTTTCTATCCCCTGCGCGCTCAAACAGCATACCGTTTGACGCCGGAAGAGTTGCCGGTATTAACCGCGGAAGCCCGCCTGTTCACCAGGACTTTGGATGGAACTCCAGTTGTAGGTATCGCGAACCGCATACCAGATTCTCCGTGGCTCGTAGTAGCCAAAGTGAATCGCAGCGAGATCGAAGATCAGTTGCGCTGGCAGTTCGTCTATCTATGCACCATCTCATCCCTGCTGATACTCGCCGTCTGTGCGGGCTTCGCCTATTTCCAGCGCGACCGGGCTTCCCGCCAGTACCGCGAGCGATATGAGCAGGAAGTTCGCAGGCGGGAACAGATGGGAAGCTATCACTATCTGAGCCAGTACGCGAAATCTGAGCCAGTACGCGAATGACCCCATCCTGCTTCTCGACGATGGCGGCCATATTGTGGAAGCGAACGAGCGGGCCGGCAACGCATATGGATACGGCCGCGAACAACTGCTCAGGATGAACATCAGGGACCTCCGCGCTCCCAGTACTCGCACGTCGTTCCAACAGGATTGGAATCAGCAAATTACTAACAATACGCCGAAGTTTGAGACGATTCATATGCGCAGCGATGGCGCCGAATTTCCGGTAGAGGTGAGCTCAAAAACCATTTCCATTGGCGGCCGCGTCTACCGCCAGAGCATCATTCGCGACATCTCAGAGTGGAAGAAAATGGAGCAGTCGCTCGCCGCTAAGGAACGGCGCTACCGGGTCCTGTTCGATTCCATCACGGATGCGGTGTTCGTCAATCTGGTATTGCCGGACGGCACAACCACTCCGTTTATTGAGGTCAATAAAGTCGCCTGCACGAAACTCGGCTGTTCGCGCGAAGAGCTTCTCGCGATGAAGCCTGTCGATATCATCTCCAAGGGATCGGCCCAACACCTTCCTGAAATCCTGCCGAAGCTTCGCAAGGATGGGAAGGTCCTATGGGAAGGAATTGCCGTTGCGAAAGATGGCAAGCTGATCCCGATGGAACTGAGGCATCGTTTATTTGAACTCGACGGGCAACTGGCCGTGCTAACCGCGGTCCAGGACATCACAGACCGCAAACGGAGCGAAGAGCTCTTCCGCGAAGGCATGGAGCGTTACCAGCACGTGGTTCAAAATGCCCCGCTCGGCATTCTGATCCTGCTGGGGGAAATGGTTCAATACGCCAATCCCGCGGCGCTCCGGCTCTTACATGCCCCAACCGAGGCCGCGGTTGTAGGCCGCCCACTGGAAGAGCGCATCGTTCTTAACGAGCGCAGAATGGGAATCGCCGCGATCAAGCAGGTTTGTGAAGCGGTGAGAATGGAATTCAGCGCCGAGCAGAATTGGGTTCGCCTCGACAATCAACCTATAACCGTCTCGGTTTCCGCTGTTCCGTACAGCCTTGGGGAGAAGAATGGGGCTCTGATCTTCTTTAGCGACCTCACAGAGATGCGCCAGGCGCAAGCCGAAAGAGAGGCCATTCATGCGCAATTCCTGCAGGCGCAAAAGATGGAATCGGTGGGCCGGTTGGCTGGTGGGGTGGCACATGACTTCAACAACCTGCTCACCGTCATCAATGGCCACAGCGAGCTTTCGTTGGCGAGGATGATACCAACGGACCCCAGCCGCGAGGCAATCGCGCAGGTTTTGAAAGCTGGCCAGCAGGCCGCCCAACTAACCAGGCAGTTGCTTGCCTTCAGCCGCAAGCAGGTTTTTGAAACCAAACCGATCGACATCAACCATACGGTGCTGGACATGCGCCAGATGCTGCAGCGGATGGTGGGCGACGACGTGGAGATTGAAGTCAGGCTGAATGCGACGGAGCCTGTCATCATGGCCGATAGCGCCCAATTGCAGCAGGTGGTGATGAATCTTGCCGTCAACGCCAGGGATTCCATGCATGGCGGTGGACGGATGACGATTGAGTCGTCGAACAAGACAATAGGCGCGGTGCAACCGGCCGGCAGGATTGAGGTTACCCCCGGCAACTACGTGGTGCTGTCAGTTCGCGACACCGGAACAGGAATGGATGAGGCAACCCGCGAAAACATCTTCGAACCCTTTTTTACAACAAAAAAGGCCGGAAAAGGAACCGGGCTTGGACTTTCCACCGTGTATGGAATTGTGCGGCGCTCCGGCGGCTGGATCGATGTATCCAGCCAGCTTGGGGAAGGTAGCCGTTTTGATATATATTGGCCCCAACGGGCCGGCCTGCCGGCTTCAAGTAAATCCCAGGAGCCCCAGACTAGACCACAGGCGGACAAACCTTTCACGATTCTGATCGTGGAGGACGGCGACAGTGTACGGGCCACGGTAGTCGCGATTGTGAAGAATTACGGTTACCAGGTGCTGGAAGCGGAGAGCGGAGCAACGGCTCTGAAATTGGCCGCATCGCATCCGGAGCCGATCGATCTTGTGCTTTCGGATGTCCAGATGCCGAATATGACGGGCCCCGAAATGGTTGAGAAATTGAAATCCATCCGGCCTGATATCCGCGTCCTGTATATGTCTGGCCACGCGGAATCCCTGGTTTCCGGGAAGGCACTTCAGAAGTCCTCCTACGCCTACATCCAGAAGCCCTTCTCTCCGGATGATCTGGCCATGAGAATCAAAAAGCTCCTGGCAACGAAAAGCACTGGCGGCCGGATTCTGATTGTTGACGACGAAGACTCTGTGCGTCAGCTCTTCCAGGCAGTTCTGGAGGGTGCAGGCCATCAAGTGCAGAGTGCACAGGATGGGCGGGAAGCACTGAAACGGCTTCATGAGCAGCAATTTGATCTGGTGCTCATGGACTTGGTGATGCCAGGTACAGATGGGATTGAGGCGATCATTGCAATACGGAACGAATTCCCCAAGCAGAAGATCATCGCCGTCTCCGGCGCCTTCAATGGCGTCCTGCTAAAACCGGCGCAAATGATGGGTGCCGCCACTACGCTGCTAAAGCCGGTGAGCCCGGAAGTTCTGGAACGAACGGTAAAGACCGTCCTCGCAAGTTAAAGCCGTCCGAAACCCACCACATCGGTCGCGGCTCAAGAGGGTGTGAAGAAATGCGCTCGCAAGCGAGCGCACAGGCGAAACCGCCCAATGCCACATAGTTTTCGCGGCTTAGTAGCGCGCGCATTCTTGCGTGCCGCCTCGACATTTTTGTCGAGGTTTGGCGCGGCGTTTAAAACACACGTCGAGACGGAATCTCGACGCGGCAGAGATGAATGTCCGCGCTACGATTTCGACCGCGCAGCTTTGGTTTTTTGAAAAACTATGTGGCGTTGGGCGAAACCGCCTGTCTCTTTCAAATACTTCACACCATCTGGGGGAGCGCTGTTTCCGAAAACTAAAAAGCCCGGCCAGCGCAGTGAGCGGACCGGGCTCTTTACGAAACAAACAGATTGCTTAGAAGGTGAACTTGGCGGAGATCTGCAACTGCCGGGCGCCGGACTGGTGATTGTTTGACGTGAGCGGTGCAAAGAACACCGGGTTCCTAACCATGCAGCCGTTGGTGTGTCCGGCGCAAGCACCGGAACCAGCGGCAGAGTAGTTGTAGGCTGTCGTGTTCACGCTGGATAAGTGGGTGAAGTTGAACAGTTTGAACGCCTCGCATACCAGGTTGAAGCGGAAGCGCTCCGTAATGGCGAAGCTGCGGCTAATACGGAAGTCGACGAGCTTGTTGCTCGGGCCGGTATAGGCATTGCGATAAACGGTGGGGATGCGTCCGCCGGTACAGGTTCCGGAGTTGTTCATCAGACCGCCCGTTAGGCCGCCGTCTGGAGTGCCCGAAGCGAAACCGGAGATCTGCTGAGTGACCGGCTGGCCGGTGCCAACTGCGATGATGGTAGCGAAGCTGAAGCCGTCAGCGATCAGGCGTGCCGTCTTGGCCGCTGCGCCTGCATGCATTTTCGCTCGCGCGGCTGAGTAGAGTTGATGGCCAGTGTGAACGGCCTCAGATCTCCTTCCTGCGTAGTTTTGAAGATAAAAGCGAGTTAGTCCGAATAGCAAGTAAAGCAACCAGGGCGGAGCGCTTCTGCGCCGCGCCGGTAATTTTGTCTTCCTGCCAGATTTCCCATCCCAAGAGCACGGTAGGGCACGCCAATAGATGTCAATTTGTAGCCAAGCTGTAATATAATCTTAACTAAAGCCCCGTTGGCCCTATGCTACGCTTTTAACTTAGCCCACGTAGAGTGCTATTCACTCCAGGACCAACATTTATGAATCGCAATCACTCAGCCCCACAACCAATCATGCGGGCGCTTCCTTTGGCACTGGCTCTTATTGCCAGTTCCATCGCGGCGTTCGGGCAGTTGGCCGGTTCCGGAACCATCAATGGTACCGTAACCGACGCCTCAGGTTCTGTCGTTCCCGGCGTTTCCGTAAAGATTTTGAACACGGGCACCGGCGCCGAGCGCAAAACGGAAACTAACGCTGCTGGCCTGTTCAGCGCGGCTTTCCTTGCGCCCGGGACTTACACGTTGGAAACCGGCAAGACCGGCTTTGCCAGCGTCAGCCGTAAAGGCGTTGTCCTGCAGGTTGGTCAGGTGTACACCTCTGACTTCACGCTGTCCGTCTCCGCCACCCAGACGGAAGTCAACGTGACCGCAGAGAACACCGCTATCGACCCTGAGAAGACGGAAGTATCGCAAGTGGTTTCTGAAACCGCTGTCAGCAACCTGCCTGTGTCCGGCCGCCGTTGGGACACGTTCGTTCTGCTTACGCCGAACGTCACCACTGATGGCACCAGCGGCATGGTCTCGTACCGCGGTTTGTCGGGCCTATACAACTCCAACACCGTTGACGGCGCCAACAACAACCAGGCGCTGTTCTCCGAAGCACGCGGCCGCGCCGGTTCCGGCGCTTACGTTTATAGTCTCGATTCTATTCGCGAATACCAGGTAGCCACCTCAGGCTACAGCGCGGAACTTGGCCAGGCTGCTGGTGGTATCGTCAACGCCGTGACCAAGTCCGGCACGAACCAACTGCACGGGGACGTGTTCTATTACCTGCGTTATCCGAGCTGGAACGCGCTTGATCCGCTGCCGAAAGCCAACGGCATCTTCACGCAGCCGATTCACCAGTGGCAGCAGTTTGGCGGCTCGGTGGGTGGTGCGCTCATTAAGGATAAGCTGTTCGGCTTTTTCACGTACGACGGTTCGCGCAAGGTCAACCCGGTCACCTATACCAGCACGACCTACACCCCCTCTGTGCGTGCATTGCCTTGCCCCACGCAAGTCACCTCTTCGCAGTGCGCCGCGGCCAACGCATTCCTTGGAAGTCTGCAAGGCCAATATGCCCGCGCAACCAACAACGACATTTTCTTTGGACGCATTGACGCGATGTTGAACTCGAAGAACCACCTGAGCATGTCGTACGACCACATGAACAACGCCGCGCCGAACGCATATTCGAACAATCCTTCTTACAACAATGACTCCATCCAGACCAACGGCAGCTACCAGTATCATGAGCGCATCTTCATTGCCAACCTGGATACCGTTCTTTCCAACACGATTGTGAACAACCTGCGATTCCAGTGGGGCCGCGATCTGGAAGTGGCCGGCGCCAACTCACCAGCGCCCTATGTCAGCCTCGCCAACATCTCGAACTATGGTGAATTCTACGCTCTGCCTCGTACGGCGGAGCCGGACGAAAAGCGTACACAGATCGCCGACACTATCTCGATCTCAAAGGGCAAGCACCTCATCAAGGCAGGGTTCGACGTCAACCTGATTCACGAAGTGATGATCAACCTGTTCCAGGGAACGGGCCGTTACACCTATTCCGGCACCGCGCAGCAGGCCTTCAACAGCTGGGTATTGGATACCTATGGCATCAACGCCGGCGATGGCTTGACCGGCAAACACTACAACAGCTTCGTCATGGTGAATGACCCCATCACCCACGTAGGCAAGGACGACTTCAAAAACAACGATTACTCGTTCTTCGTGGAAGACAGCTTCCATCCGGTGAAGAAGCTCACGCTCAACCTGGGCCTGCGCTATGACTTGTTCCTGATTGAGCAACCGCCGCAACCGAACACCACCACGCCGCTGAACACGCTCTATACTTCAACCATCCGCAACCCCAAGGGCCAGTTTGCCCCACGCGTCGGTCTGGCGTATCAGATTACGCCGAAAACCGTGGTCCGCGCGGGTGGCGGTCTGTTCTACGGCAAGACCACCAACACGACCTTCTATAACACCCGCGTGGAAAACGGTGTCTTCCAGCAGACCTTCAACTGCACGGCCACATCGTGCCCGCAGCTGACCTTCCCCAACGTAATCTGGACACCTCCAGGCGCAGGCATGAAGGCCCCGTTCCCAGGCGCGCTTACCCCTCAGGTGACCACCTTTGCTCCTCCTGCGACTGCTCAGGCTAGCCGCGGTCAGACGCCGGATTGGCAGAACCCCAAGGCCTGGACAGGCGATGTGACGGTGGAACGCCAACTTCCCGGTGGAATCCTCGGTTCGGCCGCATATATTTTCAGCCGCGGTTTGCATTTGCCCATCTTCATCGATGCCAACCTTGCACCTGCTACCCAGACCAAGACGTACGACATTCTGAACTCCACCGGAGGCCTGGCTCAGACCTACACGGTTCCGTTCTACACGAATCGTATCGATACCAACACCGGTATTATTAACGTGGGCTTACCCGCGGTTAACAGCTGGTACAACTCGATGGTCTTGAGTTTTAGAAAGCCGATGAAACATGGCTTGGAATTCACGGTCAACTACACTTTGAGCAAGGCTTGGGATAACGGCATGATCGCCGGCAGCAATGGAACCTTCGCGGGTTCAGTGGTCGCCGTCGACCCCAAGAATTTCAAGGCGGAATACGGTCCGAGCGAACTCGACCAGCGCAACCGCTTTGTTGGGAATATCGTTTGGATGCCCAACTTCAAGTTGTCCAACAAGCCCGCTAAGCTGATCGCCAATGGCTGGGGCTTTTCCATGATTTCCACCGTTGCCTCCGGTCACCCGGTTCAGGCTTACATCAGCGGAACCCCCAGCCCGCTTGATGGTGGTCTCACAGCAGGCGACGCAAGCAACGCTAGTGTGAATGCTGGCCGAGCCGGCTGGCTGCAGCGCAACCCGTCGGTTGCTCCTGGCTATGTCGACTTCGACATGCGCCTTGCACGGCAGTTCTCGATCACTGAGAAGTTGAAGCTCTACGTACTGGGCGAGATGTTCAACATCTTCAACCACACCAACGTGCTCGGTGTGAATAGCACTGCATTCACGTATTTGGCTCCCGGTTCCGGGGCTTGCGCAGGCCACGCCAACGCTTGCATGACGCCCAGCCCAACCTACATGGCCCCCACTTCCACCTCGAGCCTGATCTTTGGGCCTCGCCAGGTGCAGGTGTCGGCTCGTATTTCGTTCTAGTTGGTTGATAAAGCACAAAGGCCGCATGCTGCTGAGAGGCAGTATGCGGCCTTTGTGCTGTGCGGGCGGTTTTAGCCTCCGCGGAGCTTTAGCTCCGCTTGTTGTGTGTGCCTGGCAATTTCGCGAAGCGGGACTAAGGGCCCGCATAAGCTAAAGCCTAATGCCGCATAGTTTTTGGATTTGTGGGTGGCGAGACGCTTGGCAGATGTGGGGCGGGATGGCATCTTGCGGCTGATTGTGAATCGGCCCGCTTCGCTAAAACCTGACCACCAATGGATCAATGTTTGCCGAATGCGCCGATCATTGGGGGAATGCCATTTTCCAGATTCCACCAATAGGGCCATGCACCGTGCTCAAAACCTCTTGCTCCTCTCCTGCCTAACCGCCGCTTATAACGGCATCGATGCCACAACCTGGTGGGCGAATGGGTCACCACCGCTCCCGGAACAGGTGCTCGGATAGTCCTCAAGATCGCCGCCGACGGGCGCTGCAACTGTTGGTCGTCCAGCCATACAGCGGCCAGGCCACAACCTATTCCTTCCAGGTGAAGGACGAAAAGCACACGGTCGCCGGCGGAAGCTTGGCGCAAGCACTGGTATTCGAGCGCTATAACTAGTAGCCTGCGGCCGCCAGCGTCGCATTCACGCAACCAAAGACTCCGCCCGCTAACCAGATGGTGGCCGGCCGTTACTATTATGTTTTTGTCTCCAACAGCGGTGGCACGTACTCTCGCGAAGATAGTCTGACCCTGTGCCCCAACGGCCTGTTCTTACACGGCTGCGAAATGTACGGCAGCGGCAGTTCCGGCACGGCATACACGAATAGGGGCAATGCCGGTTCGTTCATGGCCGATGGCGATAGAATGAACGGGACCCTCCGGCTGATGTACCGCGACGGAAAATCTGAGACCCTGCGCTATCAGAAATCCGGACCGACATTGTTTTGAACGGCAAGAAATACGGGCGCAACTGAAATGGAGCTTGTGGCAACTGATTCCGCCCAATCACTCAGCAAGCTTGGGGCTCTGACTCTGGTAGGGACCCCAAACGCCCTTCAACTTCGCCGCTTCCGATTCATCATCCAGAACCATCACCCGGTACGACGCCCCGTCTACCGCAACGCGGATCAGAATATGGCCTTCGGTACTTTGGAAAGCCCTCCCCATATAGCTCACGATCGCCCGCGTGGCAGGCAAAAGAGATGTAGTGAACAGGTCAGGCGGCGCGGGTCTCCATCCCGGCGACCTCAGCCGGCGCAGCACGGAGTGATCGGGATGCGAGGCGTGCCAAGCCGGTATCACCACCACTCGAGGGTTGAGTATCTTTAGAAAGTACGGATTCGTAGTATCCAGCCAGCCATGATGGTTCAGCACCAAGACATCGACAGGTCCCACCGCGCGCGCAATCGGCGTCTCCAAATCGTGCCACGCGGGAAGCTCATCCAGCGGCACGCCGGCAAGGTCACCTCCGGTGAAGTACCGGAATCCGCCATAGCGAATGGCCAACGCGTTACTGAAGTCATTCTCTTTGGGCTGAAGGCCTTCAGCCAGGCTCTGCCAGTTAGCCGGAAACTGGCTTACCGCTTCGTCCCTGCTTCCGCTCCAAACCACTCCATTTGACGCCACATTGCGTACTTCGAAGTTCGCAACGCCACCCCGGCGCGGCACAATTTGGTCGGCCTTTCCAGCGCGTAAGGCCTGAACCTGTCCAGCAAACGCCCGGCGAAACGCAAAATAGGAATCGACCACAGTATACGGCGGCGGCTTCGGGCTATCCCCGCGATCGATCAACGTGTCGATGTGGACCAATTGAGCCAGTTCCGCAAGCGCACCCATATGATCGTCGTGATAGTGCGTCACCACCGCGTAATCAAGGGCTGCCGCATGCTTCGGGCCGAATTGGCGGATATATTGAGCAATCCATTGCGCTGTCGATCGCATTGGGTTGGGGCGGCGAGGACCAAGCTCCAGCCCCTCGCGATCAGGCACGGCTCCCGCGTCCAGCAGCAGCGTCGTTCCATCGGGAAAGACCACGAATGCCGCATTTCCGCGCCCGGTTTGAATGTGATGAATATCCAGCGTTCCTGGAGTCCAGGCAGCGACCGGCTCACCAATCCCTTGCCCAAGAAGGAATGGCGCCGCAGTTGCCAGCAATGCAATTACAGAAAGAAGCCGCATGGTCCGTCCAGAACGAGCTACAACATTATATCCCGTCCTAGACGCGCATCCACTTCACGAAACTGGTCGCCGCTGCCCGAGTAGCGCAGGCACAAATGCCTAATGCCGCATAGTTTTCGCCAATACCCCCATAGGCTCACTTCTTCCTTTTCGGATATTGGTGCTTCACGGCCCACGTCCCGCGTGGATAAGATGGCCACGGTGATTTCCGTTCTGGCAGCTTGGATTGCTGCACATAAATCATGATTTGAGCCATGATTCGCTTGGCCTCCTCTGGGCTTGATGCATTTGCCAATGCCGGACCAAAAGTCTTCAAAGTGAGCCTTGCTTTGGTAAAACTACAAACTCGGGGCGGTATGCCGCTCTGCTCGGCGGCAAAGCCAATAAGGGCTCGCACAAGGTTGTTGGAACCGCTCAGCCGTCCCCCAGTGGGAAGCTCTAGCCTCTGGACAGAGTTCGGCTAAGACTAGTGGTGGAAGGGTTTGGCTTGGTCATATCCCGAAAACAACACAATCAGGGTTTCAGGACATGTAGCAAGCTTCCGCTAAAGTAGATGTGAGGATCACTTCTCAATGGAAGATCTCATCGCTCTTGCTGTTGGCAAGAAGCTGGCGCTCGATCAACTTCGTCCGCTCTCGGGCGGGGCATTGGCGCGACTGGATCATTATTACGACATTGAGATCACCTACGCCTCCAATGCCGTTGAAGGCAACACCCTCACCGCGGTGGAAACAACCCTCGTCATCGAAAAGGGAATCACCATCGCAGCCAAGCCGCTGCGCGATCACATGGAAGCGTTGGACCACTACGACGCCATCCTGTACATCCGCTCATTAGTTTCGGAATCGGCACCGGTCACGGAATCCGCCGTGCGCGACCTGCACCGCATCACCATGCACCGTTCGCAGCCGGAGCACGCCGGCAGCTATGCGAATCTGGCCCGCTACGTGCGCACAGAGGCGGACCGCCACGAATTTCCTTCACTGGCCGAAATCCCGGCATCGATGGGGGACTTTGCGGCAAGGCTGCGCGCATCGCAAGCGACGCCGGGCTCCGCATTTGAAGCCCATCTGCGCTGGCAAGTATTCATCCGTTCAACGATGGCAATGGGCGCACCGCGCGCCTGCTCATGAATCTGATTCTACTGAGAGCAGGTTATCCTCCGATCGCCGTGCGACCGGAGGACCGGGCCGCTTACATCGGCGCCATCGCAGCCGTACAGGCAGGGCCGAGCGAGGAGGCTTTCCATGTGCTCCTTTATGAACGCCTCGTTCAAACTCTGGATGATTATCTGAATGTCCTCGAGGTAAGATAGCGGCTGTTCGCCTTTCTGTTGGACAACTACGCTAAAATGCGGCATGGCTGAATCCAAACTGCTGGCGATCGACGCCAACACCGAACCTTGGGAAGAGCGCTATAACGACTTCCTGGGCAAGATGCTGTACCGCAAGAATCTGGTGACGGACCCCGATACGGGCATGGAGATCCGCATCGTAAAGTATCCCGCCGGGGTGATCAACAAGCTCCACACGCATCCGTGTGCACACGGCATGTATGTTCTGGAAGGCACGCTCGTCACACACGCCGGCCAGTTCGGGCCCGGTCATTTCGTGTGGTTCCCGGAAGGCGAGACGATGGAGCACGGCGCAACAGCTGAGCAGGACGTGGTGGTGCTGTTCATTACGAACAAGCCGTTTGAGATTCACTACAAGTGATGGGGCTCCGCGCGATGCATATTAGACATCATGAGGCGAACTCAACTATATCTTGACGATCATCTCTGGAACCTGCTGCATGCGAAAGCGCGCACCAGGAAGACGACTGTCTCCGAGCTTGTCCGCGAGGCTATCAGAGAGCGCTACCTTGGCAAACACGAAGAACGGCTAAAGGCCATGCGAAATTTTGTGGGCAGCCGCAAGAACCGGCGCGACGAAATAGCCTCCACTGAACAGGTACGAATACTGAGGCGCGGAACCAGAATGGACAGGCTGCAACCGGAATGACAGTTTTCGTGGATTCGGACAGATAGATTGAAGTCCCACGTGGCAAGAACCAGGAAATGGCCGCAAAATGGCTTGGTCTTGGCATGTTCGATTCTGTCAATCTCTACTCACTAGTAACCGAAGCTGAATTGTGGGCTGGTGCCCGGCCATCGGAGCACCAGTCGCTGGAAGACCTCTTCCGCACACTCAACTGCGTCCCGATTGATCGTGAAACCGGGCGCCATGCAGGCAGCTACATTCGCCAATATGGGAAAAGCCATTCCGTGGAGTTAGCAGACGCGCTCACTGCGGCGGGCGCAAAACAAAATCACGCGAAACTCTGGACCCGCAACCGCAAGCACTACCCAATGAAAGACCTCACCTTCTTCGACTGAAGCGCTTTGCCTGTGTAAACTTTCCCTGCTTAGATATATACTCAGTACAGCCTTGGATGCAGAGTAATGCGTCCTTTTTTTCAGACCAGGGAGTCTATTATGTTTCATCGCCTTGCAGTTCTTTTGCTTCTTATTTCCTCCTGCGCGCTCCATGCCCAGGAAACCCATGGCTACATCGGAGGACGCGTCCTCGATCCTGCCTCGGCGCCCGTTGCCGGTTGCCAGGTAACCGTTACCAATACTGACACGAACTCCACAACCCGCGTCACCACCAACGCAACTGGCTACTATGAAGCCAACCTGCTCATGCCCGGAACGTATCGGATCAGCGCCGAGGCCACCGGCTTCAAACGCGCGGTCCGCAGCGGTGTCGCACTGGCACTGGGCGCGCACCTGGATATTCCCTTCGTCTTCGAACTCGGACAGGTGAGCGATTCCGTCAACGTCACAGCCGAAGCGCCACTGCTCGAATCGGGCAGCGGATCTTCTGGCCGCGTAATCGATGCGCAGGTCTTAAGCGACGTGCCGGTGCTCAACAACATGTCGTTATTGCTTGCGGAAATGACGCCCGGCGTGCAGTCGGCCGGCGTCAACAGCTGGGTGTCCTACCACTCCGGCGGCGGCGGTCTGCAATACAGCATCAACGGCGGCGTAGGCGGCAACGATTTCTCAATCGATGGCGTGCCGAACAACAGTGGCCGCGGCGCGGCGTACATCCCCCACACCGAAGCGATCTCCGAATTCAAGATGGAAACCTCGGGCTTCGACGCTTCCCTTGGCCACTCCACCGGCATCACCGTACAGATGATGACCAAAGCCGGCACCAACCAATATCACGGCAGCCTCACCGAAACCTATTGGAACCAGCAGTGGGAGGCCGCTCCGTTCTTTGCGCGCCAGCTCTACTACACCAACATCGCCAACGCCAAGGCCAAGGGCGATACCGCTCTCGCTGCGAAACTCGCCTCCGTGCCGATTCTGCCCGATGGCTATGAGCACAACTACGCCGCGGCGATCGGCGGCCCGGTGGTGATCCCCAAAATCGTCAATGGCCACAATAAGCTATTCTTCTTCGTCGCCTACAACGGCTTCAAGGATTCGCGATCGGAAGAAGCCACGACGTTCAACCACACGGTTCCGGGCGTCGACGAAAAGAAGGGTGACTTCTCCAAACTGTTGAACATCGGACCGCAATACACGGTCTACGATCCGCTGACGGTCGCCGCCAATCCGCTACGGCCGGGGCAGGTGGTGCGCACGCCCTTCGCAGGCAACATCCTGCCGCAATCGCGCATCAACAACCCGATGTTTAAGCTCTACAACAGCTTCTACCCGGACCCCAACGTGGTTCAGGCATCCAACCAGGATCCCACCAACAACTACCTGGCAACACAGCAAAAGTGGAACCTGATGTACAGCGGCATCACCAACCGCGTCGACTACAACATCAACGACAAGCATCGCGTTTTCGCAAGATGGAGCTGGTTCCACTATCACGAACAGCGCTCGGATTGGACCTACGAGACAACGCCCGGCATCAACATCAATGACCAGATCCGCGGCGACCTCGGCGCCAATGTCGATTGGACATACACCATCGGCCCCAGCACCGTACTCGACGTCAACGTTGGTTCTTCGAACCGCCTGAATAATGCCGACCCGGTGGTGGATCTCTCCTACAAGCCTTCGGACGTGGGACTCCCCACTTACATGGATACCCGCGCGGGTAGCCGCCACATGCTGCCCCAGGTGAACCTCTCCGGCTACAACGGCATGGGCATCGGCTATCCGACGCTCGATAAGTCGCGGCTCCTTACAGCAAAGGCTGACCTGTTCCATATCCGGGGCAACCATACCATCCGCGCTGGCGCGGATACGCGCGGCCAGTACCGCAACGTGAATGGCGGCGGCACCACCTCCGGCGCCTTCAATTTCGACAACTCGCTCACCAGGAAAGACGGCGATGGCAACACCGCCTCCGCCTCGCTCGGCCTCAGCTATGCGGCGTTCATGCTTGGCTTGCCGTCCACTATGTCGATGGCATTGAACGACAGCTACTCAACGTTCAATCTCTATACCGGCTATTACATTCAGGACCAATGGCGCGTCTCTCCGCGGCTCACTTTGAGCTTCGGTTTCCGCGTGGAATACGAGCTTGGCCCAACGGAGCGTTATAACCGCTGGCTTGGCGCATTCGACCCAACCATGAAACTCCCCATCACCGCCGGAGCGCAGGCGGCCTATACCGCGTCACCGGTCGCGGAGATGCCGGCGTCGTCCTTCTCCGTACTCGGAGGTTCCTGGTATCCGGGCACCAATGGGCGCGACCGGAAGGTCTGGCAGAACGAGTTACTCTATCTGCCGCGCTTCTCGTTCGCCTATTCGCTCTCCCATACAACGGTGATTCGTGGAGGTTACGGCATCTTCTACGATTCCAACAACGTGCACAATAACGCTGCCGACCTGACCGGGTACAACCGGACCACGACCACTACATCTACCACCGATTGGGGCCAGAACTGGGCCACCGGCAATCCGTTCAAAGGCATCTCGCCCCTGGCCGATCCGTTCCCGGTCCGCGCCGATAATACGCGCTTTGACGATCCCACCGGCAATCTCCTCGGCAGCATGACCAAAGCCGGCGCGGGATGGACGTTTATCGATCCGAACCTGAAGCATCCGCGTCAGCAGCGCGGGACCCTCAGCATTCAACAACAGCTGAAGAACAATGTGGTGGAAGTCGCCTACGTGGCCACCTACTCGGATCGCCTGCCTATCAGCGAGCCGCTGCAACCGCTCGACCAGAAGTATTGGGCACAGGGCAATGTGCGCGACAATGCGGTGGCCACGGCCATGAACCTCGCTGTCACCAATCCGTTCACGCTTACCAACTTTGCGGGACTGAAGACGACCGATCCGCTGATCTATCAATCGATGTCCGGCAACAGTTTCTTCACCAGCAAAACCATTGCCAAGAACCGCTTGCTGCGAGTCTATCCGCAGATGAACGGTCTCAACGAGACCACCTCCATCGGCGAAGCAAAAACGCACTCGCTCATCACCAGCTTCATGAGGCGCTTCTCGCACGGCTGGATGATGCAGGCTTCGTATACAGCGATGTATGGGAAGTTCCGCGACTACTTCTATAACGAATACGACCCCGCGCCATCGTGGCGCAGCACCAACAACACGCGTCCGCAGCGTGTGACGATGATGGGCAGTTGGGATCTTCCCTTCGGCGCGCGCCGCCAGTTCTTAAAGCAGGGATGGGCTGGCCAGGTGGTCGGCGGCTGGAAGCTGAGCAGCACGTATGTCTATCAGCCCGGCCCGCTGCTCTCGTGGGGCAACGTGTTCTACTACGGCAAGCTGAGCGAGATCCCCAACGACAATCAGACCATGGCCCAATGGTTCAACACGGCCAACTTCAACCGCGTATCAGGAAACGCACCGAATTCGTTCCAGGCGAGGATCTTCCCCTTCGTGATTGACGGCGTCCGTGGTGACCGCACCAGCCAGATCAACGCCAACCTGCAACGCGAATTCTCGTATAAGGAAAGGTACAAACTGCTGGCGCGCTTGGATGTGCTGAATATCATGAACCGCTCACAGATGGACGTGCCGAGCACGGATCCGCTGAACACCAACTTCGGCAAAGTGATTTCGCAGACGACTGCGCAGAACCGCTTTGTCACTATTCAATTCCGCTTCCGGTTCTAACGGCAAGCGGTTTCGTAGCGCGCGCATTCTTGCGTGCCGCCTCGACATTCTTGTCGAGGTTCGGCGCGGCGTTGAAAACACACGTCGAGACGAATCTCGACGCGGCAGACATGAATGTCCGCGCTACGATTTCGCCGGACCTGGCTTTGTTGTCTGAAAATCTATGCGGCATTGGGCAGGTGCGCCTTCGCTACTTCACCAGGTAATCCCACTCCTTGCCGCCGCGCTCCAACACCGCCGGAATATCTCCCGCCAGCAACAAGCCTTCTTTCACCTGTGCCTCCGCAGCCGCGCGCAGTTTGGCCAGATAGCCAACCCGGTCACCATACCGCTCTTCCAGTGACAACCGAGGATCGCCCGATTTCGCCTGCGCCGCCTTCGTCACAGGGAACGGAAACCAACTGCCCGATGAGACCGCAATCTCATCCATCGCTCCGCTCTCCGCATTGCCAAGATTCCATCCCGCGTAGGTCCCGAGCGGCACGGAAAGCTCAGGCGTCCGCACACCACCCAACTCATTGCCATCCTCATCCACCTGAGGTACAGGCAACGGATACGGTTTGCCCACCTTCGGCGGCTCAATCGAAATCACGCCCTTCGACGTGAACTCCGGCCCGAAATCCAACCGGTACGAAATGCGGGGCCGCGTCGCCACGGTCACGCCAGGAATCTTCGGAAACCTCAGCGAGGACATCGGAACCAGTTCGCCACTCGCGATCTTGGGGTAGCGCGAAGCAGGCGGAGCCGTGCCGTCTTTGATCCACGCATTCATCGCCAGCAGCAGCGCTTTCAATTGCAACTTGTAGCTGTTCGGATTGGTGGTGTACTGCGCCGTGTTCTTGTTGGGAGGAAATCCGCCGCTGCCATGCGGCGTGCCGGTCATGAAGAAGATCCGCGTCGTCTCCGGCAGCGGCACATCGGCCTTTCCATCGGGCGAGATGTGTAGCAGTGGCGCCACGCGGCCCCAGTATTCACACGAGCCATTGATGTAGAAGATTTTCGGTACGGTCTTTGATTTCACCGCCGCGCGCAGCAGGCCGTCGGTCGCGCCCGTCACCGGCTCGGTGGTATCGTTATCTGCAAATGGAAACAGATCCACCGGATACAGAAAGCCGCTGTACGGGAACCCTGTACGCGTCGGCTGCACAAAGCGGTGATTGAAGCCGCCCAGTCCGCCGCCGGCGATGGTCGGCATCATGCCGTCGAAAACGATCTTGCCCTTCTCACTCGCATTGAATCCCTGATAGAGAAACGTCCGCAGAAAGCGGCCGCTCTGCGATTGGCCCGTGGCAATCGCGCGTTTGATGTAGCGCGGCTGATCGCTCAGCAGCGTCGCCGGATTCCCGTCTTTCATGAATGCCACAAAATCGCGCACGGCGGCGAAGCCCAAGCCGGCCAGCACCGGATCTTTGGCCGTGTGCACGATCTCATAGATCTTACCCGGCTCAAAGCCCCCCGTGAGCGACACATGCGTCGGATCCACCAGCCTCCACTTCGCGCGTTCGATCACCACCGGCTTGTCTTCGACGCGCTTGCGCACCGTGAGCACCGCGGTCGCCGCGTCAACAACTCCATACTCGCCGATCGCATGCTTATCGATGCGCTTAGTGACGGTCCAGTTTGTCCGCACCGGGCCGGTCACGCCCTTCAACGCGGGCGCATACATCTTGACGACATCGGGGCCGTCCGCTACATCGAACTCCCAGCCAACCCAGGCCAGCGTGAAGCCCTGCTCCATCAGGAACCGGTCCCCGAATTGAGCCGCCGTGCGCGGGTCCTTCGAGGCCGCTGCGCTGTTGTAGAGACTGACCATGCCCTTGCCGCCGCGATTCGAAACCTCAAAGAACAGCGTACCGTTGCCCTTGGCAGAATCGCGCGGCTTCAACACATAAAGGTCGGCGGAGAACTCCACCATGCCCTGTTCGTTCACGGGTGCCCGCTGAATATCGGCGATCGCCTGATTGGCCGGAAGTTTGGGGTCAATCACGAAGTGGGCCTTCGCAATTATGCGCTCATAGGGACCAGCTTTGCCCATCGGGGCGCCATCAAGGACGTCCGTGCGTTCAACGATGTGGATTGCGGAAACGGCGCCGAAGGAGATAGCGGCGGAAAGGAAAAGAAGAATAGCGTGCTTCATGAGGATACTTCAATGAACGTACCACATCAGCTGCGCCCGGGAATGCCGGCCAGCGATTTCGCCAGCTCTTTCTTCGCCTCCAGATTCATCTGCCGCGCGATCTGAATCCGCTGCGCCTGCGGACTGCCGGCGCCGTGCATCGACTCCGTCAAATATCCGACGGCATTGCGACCGAGCGTCATGTTCTCAATCAGCCGCATGATGCGCGCGCGGTCTTCTACACGCACGCCGTCACGGCCCTTGAGATACTTGCGCAGCAGCGGACCGGTCTCTTCATTCGCGAAGTCCTTCTCCGAGGGCAGCGTGGCCACAAGTCCGCCCGCCAGATCCTGCGCCAGCCGCGCGATCTCATAAGGAAACCGCGTGACGTTGTGCTTGCACACATTCGCCAGCAGATCGTCCGGCTGGAAGTTACCCGCCGCTGTGGCCTGCGATTCGTGCGACGACGCAATGCCGGCTCCGTAGATGGTCTCATTCAGATGCGCCATCTCGACCAGCTTATCGCGCACGTGCGAGACCTTCTCCACGCCGTTGTAATCCGCGGCCAGAGCCGCCGCGCCTATCAGCACATCGCCGAGGCCAGTCTTGCAGACATACGAACGGCGGTGATACGACGTGAACCGCTCGACGAGCATCGCCGCGAAATCGGTCTCACCATCCATGAAGATGAGTTCGTTCGGAATAAACACATCGTCGATCAGGATCATCGCCTCCTGCCCTCCGAACTGCGCGTTGCCCTGATCGATGTCGCCGCCCTCCATCGCCCTTGTATCGCACGACTGGCGGCCATAGATGAACGTGAGCTTCGGATGGTCCACCGGAATCGCGCCGACAATCGCGTAGTCCTTATCGGCTGCGCGCATCCGCATCGTGGGCATCACGACGATCCAGTGCGAATTGATGCAGCCGGTCTGGTGCATCTTCGCCCCGCGGATCACCACGCCATCGGGACGCCGTTCGACCACGCGCACGAACAGATCGGGATCGGACTGGTCAGCCGGCGCCTTGCTGCGGTCACCTTTGGGATCGGTCATCGCCCCGCCGATCACGTAGTTGGCCTGCTGCATGCGGATCACGAAATCCTTGAAGCGCGCGTGGTAGCTGGTGCCATGCGCCCGGTCGATTTCGAAGGTGGTGGAGAACAGCGAGTTGATCGCATCCATGCCCACGCAGCGTTGGAAGCAGGTGCCGGTCAACTGCCCCAGGCGGCGCTGCATGCGATTCTGCCCGACCACGTCATCGACCGATTCAGTCACATGCAGAAACCTGTTCACGCGTTTGTTCGAAAGCGACGACCACGCCGTAGCCAGTTCCGGCTGTTCTACTCCAAGGTCATAGGTGCGCGCGACGGCGTTCACCGAAGGCTGGATGATCGGATGATCCACCGGTTCCGCCACGCGCTCGCCCAGCAGGTAGACCCGCAGGTTGCGGCCGCGCAGGCTCGCGATGTAGTCCGCGCCGGTAATGATTTCAGAGCTGCTCATAGGGGATGCCTCCGCCTATTTATCTTAGTTGGTTCGCTCCACGCGCAGCTGGAAGCCGGAGTATTTCGCATTGATCATCGCCTTCAAGATCCAAAAATAGGTGATCGCCCACACCATCAGGTTGCCCAAGACGAACTCGGGCCAACCTCCATAATAGGATTTGAAGTGCTCGTAATTGGGCTTGCTCACCAGCACCACGAAGGCCACCCCTGCCGGAATCGCGGCCAAAAGGTAGATTCCAACCGTTCTCCAGAGCATCAGCCACGTTACTCGTAGGCTCTCCCAGTAGTTCATTGCCCTGGTCAGCTCCTCTTCATTGCCACGCACCACAACCAGATGGAACCCTGGGAGGTCGCACCTCACAGTCCGGCGCACCACCCACGTGGAAAGGAGCAAGACGCTTAGGACAATCACCGCATGGCGGATACTATCGTTCGGCCATCTGCCGTGCAGCAGGTGGAGCGGCAGATCCACGATGAAGCAGGGCCACATCAGGGTGAAGAGAAGCCGCAGCCGCTCTTGCTTGCTCAGCGTCTCGAAGGGGTATAACTCGCTGGTTGTGTCTGGTATCGAAGAGGTCATTGTGTCACCAACTATACCTGCGGGATTTCGGACATAATGGGGTCATCGTTTGGAGACGAATGCGATGTGGATATGCGCACACTCATGAGCACGCCTCTGCGGGCCTTACTCCTCAGGTAGCACCAACGTCCTCTAGTTTCCAACCTGGCTCGCGGCATCCCCGAAGTCTACCCCGCTAGAATACGATTCGCGCGCGGAATTCCGTCTGGCGCGAGTTGTTGGCCTGAATGCTGAGCGATCCAAAACCTACGGCGCCGACGGTGGTATTGAGACTGCCGAAGACGGGATGGTTCAGGAAGTTATATTGCGACGCCCGGAAATCGAGCTTCACCTTTTCCGTCAAGTAAAATGTCTTGGCGAGCACCAGGCTTACATTGTTGGCGCCGGGCGTTCGGACGGAGCCGAAGCGGGGAGCCAGGTTGCCTTGCGTAAAGTTCGGCGGCACGGTGAAGGCCGCGGTATTGAGATAGCGGTTGAGACGGCTGACGATGGGGCCGCCAATGCCTTCGAGCGGATCGCCAACTACGTTGGGCCGCGTGGTGTTGTTGAAGAACGTGCCGCCGGAGATCCCGAGCACCAGTGGATTGCCACCCTGGAACGCAGAAGCGGAGGAGAGAGACCAGCCTCCGATCACGGTGTTGAGCGGCTTGCTGGTATTGCTGAGGAACTGCCGGCCGCGGCCAACCGGGATCTGCCAACTGACGGCGACAGAGAGCCGCATGGGCGAATCGATGCCGCTGGGCGCCCATTCCTGCGTGCGATTATAGATGTTCTGTGGGTTGTTGAGGTTGTCCAAGTTCTTGGAGAAGGTGTAGGAGACCAAAGTGCTGACGCCATGGCCCATCGCTTTCTGGAAGCGGGCCTGCAGAGAGTGATAGTTGCTGGCGCCCCATGTTGGACTGTTGCGCGTGACCGAGGTGAACTGCGGATAGGGCCGCAGCAACTGCGCACGCTGCACGGTGGTTCCGCTGAGAGAGCCGGTTGAGACCTGGCCGATGAACGGATTTGGAACGGTCTGAGTGAGGACACTGCCTTGTGAAAACTGTTCGGCTGGAACCTGGTTCAGGTTGATATTCGGCGCAGCGAGGTGGACTCCGCGGCTGCCGACGTAGGCAAGTTCGAAGAGTCCGCCTTTCGGCAGCACGTGCTGGAAGCTCATCTGCCAGTTGTGGAATTGCGGGTGGACGTCTGAGGGGTCGACGAAGCTGACAGCCTGTCCGAGCAATGTCGCAAGGCCTTGCGTGTTGCCAACGGCAGGGAGTTTGCCAGTAGGGAATGGATTGCTGAGCCGGTTCGTAACGGTGATGCCGCCATCGGAACTGGGGACCATCGGAGTGGTGATACTGTAGCCGGTGTTGATGATGCCGGTGACGAGCGGAATGTAGCCAAGCGAGTAGCCCCCGCGAACCACCAGCTTCGGGTTTACCCGATACGCAATGCCGGCGCGCGGCGCGAAGTTCTTGCCGTCGCCATTCATGAGACCGCGGGGCGCGCCATTGATGCCTGCATAGACAAGTCCACCGGTGAGATTGAGGCCGGGAATCTTGAGCGGCGATGGGGCGCGATAGTCGAAGCCTCGGACCGAGCGGTCATAGCGTTCGGTGCGCGGACTGTCGTATTCGTAGCGCAGGCCGAGGTTCAGTGTGAGGCGTGCATTGACGCGGAAGTCGTCCTGGAAATAAGCGCCGATGTACTTGCCTTCCCACGAAATCGCAGTATCGTTATTCACCGCGCCGGAGTTGGCGAAGCCCATCAACATGGAAGCAAGTCCGAAGCCCGCGCCTGGGCCGGTGGCGCTGGGTCCGCCGGATTGATTGGGAGCGAAACCGAAGGTGCCATTGCCGCCAGTCACGGCCTGGTTGCCCTGCATGATGCGGATATCGACTCCGGTCTTGAACAGATGCTTGCCGGCGCTGATAGTGACGGCTTCGGCGTTGGAGTAGGTGGTGCCCCAGTAGGTGCTGAAAATGGTGTTCGCGCCGAGGTTGGTGATGCCGTCGCTGAAGGTGAATTGCGGAAAGCCAGGGCCTTCGGCGATCTGTTTGGCGAACTGTTGGGAGAAGCCAAGTGTGGCGACGTCGAAGCCCTGCTGGGATGATATGAAGGTGCCGTTGTTGGAGCCGCGGGCCACGCCGAGTCGGAAATCCATGGCGATGCGCGGACTGAAGATGTAGGTGTCGCTGAAGGCCGCCCCGCTGCTGGGGCGGAGGGATTGCGTGGCTCCACTGGCGATACCGTTGAAGTTGAACGGATTGCTGACGACTGCGCTGGGAACCCAATTGATGCGGACAAACAACTGGTGTTTGGCGCTGAGGTTTTGATCGAACTTCATGGCGAACATGTCGTATTCACCTTTGAACGTGGTGGTCTCGATGAAGTTGCCGGTATAGACGTTGGTGGTGCCGGGTACGTTGGGCTTGGGCCAATAAGGCATGAGGGCTTTACCGACCGGGTCCATGAGGGAGGCGGGAACGATGTTGCCGGGGAGCGGCGTTCGGGTGGGTACGTTGTTAACGGTGGCGGTGGAGTAGGGGTTGTAGATGAGCTGGGTGCGCTCAGAGAAATCGCCGGTGCGCATCTTTTCCGTGGGCATATTGAGTCGCGTGCTGGAGACCTGTCCCTGGCGCGTACCTTCGTAGTTGAAAAAGAAGAACGATTTGTTGCGGCCGTCAAAGACTTTGGGGATGAAGATGGGGCCGCCGAGGCTGGTGCCGAACAGGTTCACCTGATAGACGGGCAGTTTCTGGCCAATGATGTTATTGAAAAAGAGATTGGCATCTAGCGCGGCATTGCGCAAGTATTCATAGGCCGAGCCGTGGAGTTGGTTGGTGCCGGATTTGAGCACGACGTTGGTGATGCTGCCGCCGGAGCGGCCGAATTCAGCGGGGAGGGTGCCGGTCTGGACTTTGAACTCCTGAATGGAATCCTGCGATGGCATATAGCCGTTGATGTTCTGGCCGCGGCCGACGTCGATGAGATTGGAGACGCCATCGATGGAAACGTCACCGGCTCCTACTGGAGCGCCGTTAGCAGTGAAGCGGAAGTTGTTGGTTTGATCGATAGGGCGGACATCATCGCGAAAGTTGGTGCCGGTATCGAGCACGCCGGGGACAAGCGTGGCGATGGGGATGGTACCGTGGCCTTTGAGGGGCAGGTCATCAATGATGTCGCGGGGAACGGTGGAGCCGAGGGAACTGTTGTCTGTCGACAATGCGACAGTGCTGGCTTCGACGGTGACCGTGTCAGAGGTCTGGCCGAGGCTCAGTTTGATATCGATGCGAACATTGTCGCCGAGTGCGAGCATGATGTCGTCGCGGACTTCGGTTTTGAAGCCGGGGAGTTGGGTCTTAACGGTATAGTTTCCTGGGGGCAGGAATTGAAAGAGGTAGTGACCGCCGGCGTCGCTCACGGTGGTCCGCTCGACTTTGGTGCCTGCGTTGATGAGGAGCACCGTGACTCGTGGAATGGCGGAATCACCAGGATCCAGAATGGTGCCTTGTACGGTGGCGCGGAATTCCTGCGCAGTTAGCGATGACGCGGCGAGCAGAGCCGCAAGTACGAACTGTTTCAACGGGGCCTCCTGGGAGTGGACCCGTGGATTATATTACGGTGCGAGACCGGGCGGAAGGGGGGTGGCGCGATCCCTCTAACCTTGCGGAGTGCCGCACTTGGAACAGAACCGTTGCCCTGGCTTGATTGGGCCGCCGCAGTTCGGACAAGGGGGCGGAGTCTGAGGAGCAACAAAACCGGCCTCCCGCGCGCTGATCCAGCTAGAGAGAGCTTCGTTCCACACGGGCGTTTCCGGCGGCATCCCCGCAAGCATCCTACGCAGGTCCGCTTCTTCCATCGGCCCCTCTGCCTGGCCATCGCGAGTAATGAACCACTGCGTTGTCTGAGGAGGCGGTGGAGCGGGTGGGGCTACCGGCTCAACTGGCGGCGGAGGATCAGGCGGTGGAGCAGGAACCGGCGCGTCATTATTTGGCACTACCACCGGATCAGGCACTACCACCGGATCAGGCACTACCACCGGATCAGGCACTACCACCGGATCGGGAACGGCGGCCGGACGCAACGAAAACTGCACTGCCGCGGTGAGCTCGTCATCGGCCAACGAGCCAATCGCGCCTGCCTGTCCTGTGATCGCAAAAATAAAAACGTGAGCACTGCCGCGAATGAGCAGCAGAATATCGCGCCCGAGCCGTCCATCCGGCTGTAGTTCTGCCACGCCAAGCAGGACTTTGCTGACGTCGTGCAGCACTCCATCGGCAATCACTCTGGCGGCTGCCGCCAATTCCCAGCGCGGCGTATCGTCCGCGGAAGCCTCTTCAAGCAGGCCTGCCTGCACCAGTTCCCCCAATGCTACGGTAGCGAGCGCCTCGGTGAGCCTCTCCGCGAATCTGCCGGGAATTACTTTCTCCGCGAACAGCAGGGGCCAGCGGAAATCCTCCTTGGCCGCGTCACGCACGCGCGCCATCACCTCCGGCAGGGAGAAGTAAGTGACCGGCGTTGTGTGCGTCAGCATGGAGTTCAGACGCGCGGTACGCAGCTGGTCGAGAACCGCCAGAAACACGACGAGAGCAGGGGTGGAAAGCTTGCACGACAGTTCATCCTTGCGCAGGGTGTCATCAGCGGATAAGGTTTTTCGGATGGAGGCGATGAGGCTGTTCTGGGTCAAAAAGGCGATGCGCCGCGTATCCGTTGTGCCCGCCAGTTCGACGATGGAATCCGGCAAGCTGGCCGACCATGCCAACGTGGAGCGGCTGGAGGTTTCATCGGAGATCGTACGGTGAAGATGGGCTATCTTGGCTGGCGCGCGTAGCACGGCAAGCGCCGAAGCCAACTTCGCCTGTGCGGCTTCATCGAGCGACTGCATGGCTGATGCGGCGCGCTCCGGTTGATCCTCAGCGCCGGGTGGGAGCAAGGAGAGCGGATTGGCCGCCGCGCCGGTATGATCGGCCAGTGCCGACAGATCCCCCAAGGCTCCGGCGAAATCGTCGCCGTCCAGTCTCACCATGGATTCGTCATTAGCGTTCAAGCTTCCCTCCAATTGCTGCGCGGTAGTTACCCACATTTTGCCGCACTCCGCCGGTAAAAGTCTGCCCGGTAAACTTGTTGGGCGAAACTCAGGCGATGCGGCCCGTCTTCTTCCACTCCGCGATTCGGGAGAAGTGGTACTGGAAGTAAAGGATCGTGAAGAAAAATGTCATCACTCCGCTGAGCTTCAGTCCCATCGGCTCCACAGTATTGTAATAACGTTGGATGGAACCGCGCATGGAGAAGACTGCGACAAGTCCTGCCACGATGATCACCAGGTTGAGGATCATGATCCCGCCCATCAGAATAGTGAGCGCCGCGGCCGAACTCATCGCCATGGATGCAAGTGCGAGCACCACCTGCACAATGATACCGGCCACGGTCAGGACCATGAACATAACCGCTTTGCTGGAGGGATCGATTTTCTTTACGAACGTGGCCTGCTTGAAGGCCCAGAAGAGGCCGGCCAGGCCGCCGGTGATCCAGGTGAGTATCAGGACCACCACCCAGGGCATGTTGGGAGGCATGGGGCCGCTTTGCACCGGGATGTCCGCGGCCACGGGAACGCCGTAGGCCGGTGGAACTAAGGCCGGAGCGGAGGGCGATACGGCCGGAGAAGGCGGATGGAAAGCGGGGGGAGGTATCGGAGCCGATGGCACCGGTGGAGTGAACGCCGGCGCACTGGCTGGCTTCAATCCCGCATCGAGCGCGCTCTTCCAGCCGGAGAGTCCCTCATGCCACACGAGTGTATCTGGAGGCAGCGCCCTGAGTGCCGCCTGCAATGTCGATTCGGACATAGGCCCCTGTGTCTTTCCACCGGTGGCATAGTGCCACTGCACTTCCGGCTTTGGCGGCAGGCTGACCGGCACAGGAGCGGGCGATGCAGGCGGAGTGCTCGGCGGCGGCACGGAAGCAGGAGGCACAGCGGCGATTGTCTTGCCACATCCAGGACAGAACCGGTCATCTGGTTCGGTTTCCGCTCCACAGGATCCACAGTATCGGCTCATAAGCTCTCCTTGAGGGGGTTAACTAACGTTCGCAAAAATCAACGGGCTTTTGTCCAGGGTGCGTGAATCGGATTCACCCGCCGCCTTCGGGTACAACTGAGTTCAAGATCAGTATATCGTAAGGGTTGTCACCGGCAAGGTCTTTTCCTGAGGGTCTATGCGCAACAGTGGAGGGCTAGTGATGGTGCTCCGCCATGGGCTTGTTCGGTACCACCTGAATCAACTGCATCATACCCCGGTCCTCGAGAGCGAGGATGGGCAGTGCAGCACGAACATGCCGGTGAAGTCAGTGAAGCGGGAGCGGATCTTGACGTAGCCGTCAACGAAGACCTGCTTGCCGTTCTTATCGAGGCTCGGCTTGCCGTTGGGGTAGTAGTTGTAAGCCGGAGGGATTCCGAAAGAACCGTACCAAACAAAGTCCTGCACAACGATTTGCGGCTCGTTCATCAGCGTGGGGTCGAAGATCTCCACCACATGGAACGGACTCACGTGGATGAGGAATGGATGATAGAACGTGCCGGCCGGCTTGATCTAATCAGGCGTGGGCGGCGGAGGAGGGCGCTGGATGCTTGATCTGACCTGAGAGGCTTCAAGGCGATTCTGCAATGGTACGGGCGAGAGCACAGACATGCAATAGAGATTTCAATAAATGCTAAGATGCTCACAATGCATGATCCATCGCGCCGCGAGGCGTTTCAGACTCTGGCAGCAGTCTCGGTAGCCGCGGGGCAAGGCGCCGAATCATCCATCTGCTGGATGAGCGCACGGGAGATGGCGCGGCTCATCCGTGAAAAGAAGTTGTCGGCACGCGAAGTGCTGGCCGCGCACCTCAAACAGATTGAGCGGGTGAATCCGAAAGTGAATGCGGTGGTGAGCCTGGTGCCGGAGATGGCCACGGCTGCAGCGGCGAAGGCTGACGAAATGCAGGCGCACCGCGAAACGTTGGGGCCTCTGCACGGTTTGCCGGTGGCGCATAAGGACCTGATGGAGACCCGCGGAGTGCGCACCACCTGGGGCTCTCCTCTTTACAAGGACTACATTCCAACCGAGGACGACCTGCCGGTGGAGCGCATGCGAAAGGCCGGTGCGATCATCGTCGGCAAAACCAATACTCCGGAGTTTGGCGCCGGCTCGCAGACCTTCAACACGGTGTTCGGGGCAACCAGAAATCCGTACGATCTGTCGAAGACGTGCGGCGGATCGAGCGGCGGCGCAGCGGTCGCGCTGGCCTGCGGACTGGTCCCGGTAGCGAGCGGCTCCGATGCCGGTGGGTCACTCAGGAATCCGGCGGCGTTCTGCAATGTAGTTGGGTTCCGCCCGTCGGTCGGCCTCGTGCCAAATCCGAAAGCCGCGTTTGCGTGGCTGCCTTATTCAACCAACGGATGCCTGGGCCGAACGGTCAGCGATCTCTCATTCGCCCTCAGCACGATTGCCGGACCCGATCCGCGCGACCCCGGCTCGATACAGGAGCCCGGCGAACGCTTCGCCCGGCCACTGGAGCGCAGTTTCAAAGGCGTGCGCGTGGCGTGGTTCAAGGATCTTGGCGGCGTGCCGTTCGACCGCCGCGTGCGGGCGGTGATCGATGGGCACCGCAAAACGTTTGAAGCTCTGGGCTGCATTGTGGAGCAGGCGGAACCCGATTTCGCTCCAGCCGAGATCGCCTTCCGCGGGCTGCGGACCTGGAATTCCGCGAACACTTACGGTGAGCGGCTGCGGGCGCATCCCGACGCATTCAAAGACACGTTGAAGGGCGAAATCGAAGAGGGACTGCGCATGAGCGGAACTGATGTCGCGCACGCGCATACCGCGCATGGCCAGATGTGGCGCCGCTTTCAGGCTTTTCTCGCAAAGTACGAGTACTTCCTTCTGCCGGTGACGCAGGTGCCGCCGTTCGACATCCAATTGCCGTACGTGATGGAGATCGAAGGCGTGAAGTTAGGCCACTATATCGATTGGATGAAGTCGTGCTGGTATATCTCGGCGACCGGGAATCCAGCGGCGTCCGTGCCCGCGGGGTTCACGCCGGAAGGCCTCCCTGTGGGGGTCCAGATCGTCGGGCGGCATCATGCGGATTTCGCTGTGCTGCAACTTGCGCACGCGTTCGAAGTGGCGACTGGCTTCGGAAAGAAGCGGCCTGGTGTAATCAATTTATGAAACTCACTGCTTGTTTGATCATGTTTTCCTGCGCTGCGATTGCGCAGACTACGTCGAATCTCGGTATTTTTGAAGGTGCCCGTGATGTGGGAGCGCCCTCGCACAAGGGCAGCGTCGTATATGATGCGGCAAAGAAGGAGTATCGCATCACCGGCGGCGGTGCGAACATGTGGGCCGCGCGCGACGACTTCTTCTTTGTGTGGAAGAAGCTTGAAGGCGACGTGGCGATCACGGCCACGGTTAAGATCGTGTCGGAAGGCAACGCACATCGCAAAGCCGGCATTGTGATCCGCAAGGAACTGGAACCGGGAGCTGTTTACGCCGATGCGATCGTGCACGGTTCCGGCCTGACAGCACTGCAATGGCGGGAGAAGGCGGACGAGGTGACGCGGACGATCCACTTCCCGATCGAAGGCCCTACGCGTATCCGCTTTGAACGCAGGCGCAACAACATCATTATGTTCGCGGGCAAGGATGGCGGTCCGCTGACGGAGTTGGGCAGTACGGAGATGGCGCAGTTCAGTCCAGCTTACGCCGGCCTGGCCGTGTGCGCCCATGACGACAAGTCGGAGACGGTTGCCGTGTTTTCGGACGTCGCGATTGAGAAGTTACAGCCGGCCCCCAAGAAGCAGTAAATGTAAACCGGGGACAGCCCGCATGTTCCCCTATTGTAAAGTGAACATGCGGGCTGTCCCCGGTTTGCGGTAGCGGAAATGGATCGCAAACAGTTCCGTGAAGGCCTTGATGAAATCGCCGGGGCGCACCTTGGACCCGGCAATGTCGCGCCAGACTTTCAACGGGTATTCGTAAATCGACTCAGCCAGTCGGGCCGGATCACCCCCATCCATCTGGATGTAGCGGGCAAGGATCTCCACATCGAAGATCCAGCGGGAGATGAACGGCTCGTCAAGCACCTTTCGCAGGCGGTCATCGGCCCGAAACAGTTTGGCGCCGCACTGCGTGTCGTAAATCGGCATTTGCAGCACCGTTGATACTGCGGTAGCAAAGCAGCGGCCGAGGTAATGGCGCAGGGGGTTGCGCTCAATTCCCCGCCCCAACAATTTCACGCGGGCACCGAAGACCATACGGATCTCAGGATGAGTACTTAGAATATCCAACAACTCCAGCGAGGCTTCCAGCGGGGTCGCCATATCGGCATCCCAGAAACCCACCACCGCCGCATCGTTGCTCTTCAGCGCCTGCAGCATACCCTGGCGCACGGCTTCCGCTTTTCCACCGTTTTTCTCACAATGGAGGACCTCGACGCCGGAAAGTCCGTTGAGGATTTGCAGAGTGTTGTCCGTGCTGCCGTCATTCACAAGCAGGATGTGGATGGAAGGTTGCGTGCGTGCGAACTCTTCAATTACATCGGCAGGGAGGCGCTTGGCTTCGTTGTAACAGGGGATGACCAGTACGCATTTGCCTACAGTGTTAGTCATTGTCGGGGCAGAAGTACCTAGCTTAACATGGCAGTACCCCCTTGGCCGGAGTTATTTGGTGCCGAGGAAGATGCGGCGGACACGCTGATTATTGGTGTCGGAGATCAGGATGCTGGAGTTCGGACCTACGGCAACTCCGTTCGGACGGTTCAACGAATAGGCCGTTGCCGGACTGCCGTCGCCGGTGAAACTGGGGCGATCACCGGGGCCTGGTGTTCCAGCGATGGTGTTGATGTTGCCATCGGTGGTAATCAATCGAATCGCATCATTGTTGGTGTCGGTGATGTAGATATTGCCGGCCGCATCCACCGCAAGTCCGGTGGGGGCGCTCAGGGCCGCGGCCGCGGCAGGGCCTCCATCGCCGTAGAAATCACTATCCGCAGTGCCGGCCACGGTGGAGATGGAGCCATCGGCTTGGATGCGCCGGACGCGACTGTTGTTCGTATCGGCGACCAGCAGGCTGCCCGATTTTTCCACGGCGAGGGCCTGCGGATAATTCAGCGGCTGTTGCAGTGCAACGCCAGTTTCGGAGTCGGGAATGTCATTGACGCCGGTTCCAGCGATGGTCGTGATGCTGCCTCCAACGGTTGCCTTGCGAATCACATGGCCCAGGCGCTCCACAATGTAGACGGCGCCGCTGGTATCGATCGCGATGTCGTACGGATTGTTGATCTGCGCCACGGTGGCCAGGCCGCCATCGCCGGTGGTGGCCGACGTGCCGTCACCGGCGATGGTGTTGATATTGCCATCGGAGGTGATCACGCGGATGCGGTTATTGGCGGAATCGGCAATATAGAGGTTCTTCTGGGCGTCCATCGCAAGTCCGCGCGGGGCGTTGAGACTGGCGTTGAGGGCCGTGGCGCCGTCGCCGGCGAAGCTGGCATAGCCGTTTCCGGCGATGAGGTCGATCTGGCCGGTGAGGAGATTGAAGCGGCGGACGCGGTGGTTGTTAGTGTCGGAGAAATAGACGTTGTTGCCGTCAACGAGGATCCCGCGTGGATTATAGGCAACCAGGCCGACTCCGGCGATGGTGTCGATGATTCCATCGGTGGGAGTGACTACGCGCAGACGGTTGTTGGTGCCATCGGCGATCAACAGATTGTCTTTGTAGTCAATAAAGATGCCTTGCGCGGCAATGTTGGCGGAGCGGGCGATGCCTCCGTCACCGGAGGCATCGCGGACACCGGTGCCAGCGTAGCCGTTGATGATGCCAGTGGCGGTATTGATGCGGCGGATGCGATCGTTACCGTAATCAAGAATGTACAGATTGCCTTGGGAATCAAAGCTGAGTTGGGTTGGATAGCTGAAGTAGGCCTTGAGGGCGTCGCCGCCATCGCCGCGATAAGCGGCTCCGCCCTTTCCGGCAAAGAGTTCAATGGTGCCATCGGGAGAAACCACGCGAATCACCTGGTTGTAGGTGTCGGAGATGTAGACGTTGTTCGTCGCATCGACGGCAACGCCGGAAGGCGTATCGAGGCCGGCAGAAGTGGCCGGGCCATCGTCGCCGCCCGAGGAGCGGGTGCCGCTGCCGGCGAAGGCGCTGATGGTGCCATCGGCGCGCACGATGCGGACTTCATGATTTCCGGAATCGGCTATGAGCAGGTTTCCGTTGAGGTCGAAGGCAAGCGCGCTGGGGCTTTTCAGGCTGGCCGCCGTGGCGGGTCCACCGTCTCCGGAGAAGGCGGCTTTGCCGTTGCCGGCGAAGGTGGAGATCGTGCCATCGGTGGAAACTTTGCGGATGCGGTTGGTCTGGGAGTCGGCGATGTAGAGGTTGCCGAGTCCGTCAATCGCCAAAGCGGTCGGATTGGAGAGTTGCGCGTTCTTGGCGGGTCCGCCGTCGCCCCCGGAGCCTGCAAGCCCGGTGCCTGCGATGAGGCGGATGATTCCCGTGTTATCGATCTTTACAACCTGCCGGGCGCCGGTGAGGGCGATGTAGGTATTGCCGGATTTGTCGCTGACTACTGCGGACGGGTTGTTGAGACTGGCCGAAAGCGCGGAGACGCCTTCCGGTGCGCCGCCGAGAATGGTCACTATGGAGGACTGGCCGAACGTATTGGCAACTGCGGCCGCAAGAAGGAAAAGGCCTGAACATCTGGAACGCATGAGTATTGGAATCCTGTTTTAGTGCCTGCGGCCGCGCCAATCAGGCAGCGGATTTTAGAAAGTGATACCGATGCCGCCCTGAATGTCGGTCTGGACAGCCTTGTACGAGGTGCCCTGGAAGTTATAACCCTGCCAGCGGGTCACTCGGACCTCTGGGGCGATACGAATTTTAAAGTTATCAATAAATCGGATGCCAAAGCCGCCGACCATGCCGATCTGGCTGGGCTTTTCCGGTACAGCCGTTTTTTCGTTGTAGTCAGAGGTGGAATCGGCGTTGGAGATTTCGTTGCCGGTCTTAACAGTGCCGGTTCGGCGATAGGAACCGCCGCCTAGCGCGTACAGACGGGCGAACATGCCCCGCTCACGGAAGCCATAATAGCGGGCGATGAAGGGAACTTCCCACGTAGTGGCGCGAGTGGTTTGCGTCAGCGTAGTTACCAGACGGGCATCCGTGCTGGCATTGGGATCTTTCTTACCATTGCGAATTTCGACCTTTTCGACATACTGAATACGGTGGAAGAGCATTTCCGCGCCAACCGAGATGTGGTTGGTGATGCGGTACTCCACGGACGGGCCGAAGCCGACCTTCGGCGAATCGGTAGTGCCGGTGTAGGTATAGTCGGCGATAGGCTTGGTGGTGGATGAGGTCTGGACGCTGGTCTTGAACATCTTCAGCGGATAGGCCTGGAGCTTGAGTCCGAAGGTGAAGCGGCGAGTGCCGTCCAGGTCATTGGGATTATCATCGTCCGCCATGCAGGGAACGGCAGCCAGCAGCAGGAATAATCCGGCGGAGTAAATAAATGTCTTCTTCATGTGTCGTGTCCTTGATTAAAACTGCAGCCGGATGGAAAGTTCCATAGAGCGTGGTCCGCCGGAGCGATAGAGCTGGTTCAAGCCGCCACCGAAGCCTTGGTTCACCATGCGCGTAGCCAGCCCGAAACTTGGGCTCGAGAGGTTCCCGCCTTCGAACGGAGAAGGGTTAGAGAAGTTGGCATGGTTTAAGATGTTGTAGCCTTGGGCAGCGAGGCTCAGGTTGAAGCGGTCCGTGAAGTGAATTGTTTTGCGGAAAGCCAAATCAACCTGGTACATAGGGAAACCTCGCAACGAGTTGCGGCTCATGTTGCCCTGCTGATAACCGGTGGGGATGTAAAACGCCAGCGGGTTGAGGCGCTTGCCACCGGGCGCGGTCTTATCGCTGATCCAGATGGGCAAGCCATTCGTGCTGGGCCGGACCTGGGCAAACAGGCCTTTCGAAGTATCGCCCGCTGTGGCCGAGGTCGGCGTGACCGAAGATGAGGAGGTCGCGGATGTTGTGGTGCTGACCGCCGAGAGGTCGAACGGCAGCGCGGAGCGTCCACTGGCGACCCAATCGATGAACCAGCCGCCGATGGTGTTGCCGGCAATTCCTTTCTTGGGGCCAGGCAGGCGGTAGGAACCCGAGAAGTTCACATTGTGGCGGATGTCGTAGTCGGAGGCGCCTTTGTCGCCTGCGCCGAACAGAGTAGCGAACCCGCCGAAGCCGGCGTCGTTGGATGCGGAATCGGTAGCGCGACCGAGGGTATAGCTGAATTGCGTGTTCAAGTTTCCACTGAAGCGCTTGCGGTACTGGAGCTGGAAACCTTTGTAATCGGAGGTTGCGCCGTTGGATGCTACGCGGAGCACGTCGTAGGCTGTTGAGAAGTAGCCTGTGGATTGTGTGCGAAGCAGGTCGCGGCCCATGGTGCCGATGTAGCTCAAGCTCACCATCTGGCCAGCGCCGTAGAACTTTTCCCAGGTCGCGCTGTACTGGTAAATCATGGGCGAGGAGAGCGTGGTGTCGCCGGCTGTGATTTCGCCGTAGGGGCGCGTGGGAGGCAGGGCAGGTGGGGCTAACAGCGCCGCGGTGAAGGGGAACTTCACAGGCGAAACCGTATGGACATCGGTGTAAGGTGCGCCATTGAAAGCGCCGGAGCTGATACCGTAACCGGAATCGTAGAATAGGCCGACACCGGCGCGGAAGGTCATTTCGTGGCCGGGGCGGTCATCGGAGAGATAGGCGATTCCGATGCGTGGAGCGAAATTCTTCCACTGGGTGGGATACATCGGGTCATTCTGCGTGACGCCGGCAATCGTGGAATCGGAGAGCGCAAAGGGCTTGGGTCCACTGCGTGCCGTGGGTGCCGGATTGACGTCGTAACGTAGGCCATAGGTAAGAGTGGTGCGCTCGGTGACGCGCCAGGTGTCTTGCACATAGGCCGAGGCATTCAGGAAGGTCGGGTAAACAGTATCGAGGCTTGAGGAGATGATGCCATTCAACGCAGTGCCGGTTTGGATGGAGTAGCTGCTCGAAGAGGTGACTCCATCGAACGATACGCCGATGCTGTACGGGTTGTGGTGAGTGGTCTGCATGATGCGGCGAACGTCCACGCCGATCTTGAAGCTGTGCTTGCCGGAGATCTTAGTGAGCGTATCGACCACGTTGACCTGTTTCTGCTCATTGGCGGAGTGGCCGCCGTAGTTGTATCCGGCGAAGCCGAGAATGTTGAAGCTAAAGGAGGCGTTGGCCGAGGTGACGCCCTTTGGAAAGACGGTGGCGTCGGCGAGCGGAACTGCGCCGCCAAAAGTATCCATCACAGTGTTGCCGTGATTGTTGGAGTCAGAATAGTTGATTCGGATGTCGTTGATCATGCCGCCAGCGAAGGTGCGGCTGAGTCCGCCGGTCAGGGTCTCGGCATGAGTGGACTGATGTGTCAGCAGGTTCGGAGTGGCAGCGTCCGAACCGCGGCGCGTAGAACTTGATGGATTGAAGTTGTAGCGCAGGAAGAGGTTCATGCGCGAAGTGAGAGCATGATCGAGGCGCAAACTGACGGCGTCAGAGCGGTTCGGGTTTGAAATGACCGTGCGGTACTGCGCGCCACCACTGGCGAGGTTGGCTCCGTTCGGCAGCGGAAACGCATTGAGGTAGGGGCGGAGGGCGGCCGCAACGGTGCGGCGTGAGGCCAGATCGGGCACAACGGCGATGACGGAGTAGGGGGCGGTCAGCTTCAGATCTTCGATCGAAAGGAAGAAAAAGGTCTTATTCTTTACGAGCGGTCCACCGAAAGTGACGCCGGGACGATTCTGACGCTCCTTGCCTTTGCCGTAGCCGCCGGCGTTTGCGAACCAATCGTTGGCGTCGAATTTATCGTTGCGCAAATAATAGAAGACCGTCCCATGATAGGCATTGGTGCCGCCGCGCGAAGTCATGGTGACCTGCGCGCCGGGGCTGCGGCCGAACTCGGGAGCATAGGCCGAGGTCTGGACGCGCATTTCCTGCATCGCATCGATGCTGATCATTTCCGTTGCGCCGCCGGCTCCTGCCGAAAAGGGCCCGTCGCCACCGCCAGGGCCTCCGAAGCGTCCGCCGCCACCGCCAGGGCCTCCACCCGCCACGGGGTTGTTCATGGAGACGCCATCGAGAGTGAAGTAGTTCATGTTGGAGCGAAGTCCGTTAGCGTTGACGCCACCGCCACCTTTGCCACCAGCGGCCGTGGTGATGCCGGGGGTCATGAGCAGCAGCGACTCCACGTTGCGTCCATTGGCGGGAAGGTGTTCAAGGTAGGAGTTCTCGAGGGTGACCCCGAGGCCTGCATCGCTCGAAGGCGCTTCCGTGCGTTCGATCACTTTCACTTCAGTCGCTTTCGCGTTGGTGACCTGGAGGTCGACTCGGATAGCCCGGCGGTCGCGAAGGCTGACCGTGAGGTTGGTGAGACGGAACTGGTTGAAGCCTGTCTTGATCGCTTCCAGGTTGTAGTCACTAGGGGTGAGCGGTTCGAAGACAGCGGAACCATCTGCCTGCGATTTAACCTTCATCACATTTCCGTGGAGGGTATCGGTGAGGGTGATTTCCGCTTCCGGCACCACTGCGCCGCTTGGGTCGAATACCGTTACCTTGAGAGCGGCCGCGTCCTGCGCGAACCCGACGGTTGCCGCAGACTGAGCGAGCAAGAGAAGACACAACAGTTTCTTATTCATACAAACAAAAGGCCCCTGTGAATAGTGCTTAATAAACACTGACGTGCGCTGGCTTGGCAGGTTTTAGCAGTTTTGTAAAGAAGTGTTAAGACGCACTATATAACCTTACTAGGGTACCACGGCGGCGTGGATGAAGTGCCGCCGCGATCCGGAATCGGAGCAGGCGCCGGATCGCGGGGCAAGACGGATCCGCTAGAAAGTCAGCCGCAATTGAACATCGACTTTGCGGTTGTAAGTGCTCGCGCCACCGAACGGACCGAAGCCCGCCAGGCTTCTGGACTGGCCAAAGTAGGGCGACGAAAGGTCGCCGCTCGGCGCCGCATAGTTCGCATGATTGATGGCATTGCGAGCCGAAACACTGAGGATCAGGTTGTATTTCTTGCCCGAGTTGCCACCGAACATGCCAGCGGGAGGGCCGCCACCACCAGGGCCACCGCCGCCCGGAGGTGGTCCGCCGCCTCCAGGACCGCCACCGCCGGGAGGCGGGCCACCGCCACGCGCCCCACCCATGCCTGGAGGCATGCCACCATCGGCTGGGCCGGATTCGCCTTTGTTGCCAAATGCCCAGGTGCGCGACATGCGCAGGCTCATGTTGAAGTTTGACGGGCCGCGCCCGATGTTGCGTCCAATGGTAGGCGTGCCCGCGGCGGGATTCAGGTTGAAACATCCGAAATCCGCGGAGTAGACCAGGTCGCCTCCCTTGCAGCTGGCTGCGCCGATACTCGTAAGCGCGGGCCGGTCGGCTGTGATGCCATCCAGATTGGTATCGCGGCCCGTAGTGATGTTATACGGTGAGCCGCTTGAAAACATAATGAATGGACTGAGGCTGATCTTCCACGGCATGGGCAGGCTGGTGCCGACCACGGCGCGATGGCGCACATCGGAGAAGGAAGATGGTCCCCATTCGGCGCGCAGGTTATAAGGATTCGCGGCCTGCCCTTCGCTATCGCTCTTGCCGTAGCCGAGCCCGTAGAAGCCGAACAGGAACAGCTTCTTGTAATTTAGATTCGGACTGAATACGATCTGGTTGCCGCGGCTGAAGCCAGTGGATTGCGTATCGTAACGAAGCGTACGATCCGCAAACGGGTAGACACCATTCAGCGGCGCATTGATATTTACTGAGCGCTGCAGGTGCACGCCCCGGCTGGCGATGTACTGCGTGCTGAACCGGAAATACTTGTTGATCTGGCGATCGACGCCCACGCTCGCCTGGAAGTTGCGCGGGGCAACGATGCCGGAATCGATCAGTTGCAGTTGCTGCGATTGCTTTGCCGCCGAAAGCGATGCCAGCGACGGAACCGCCGGATAGGTATCTGGATTCTGCAACAGGTACGATTGCTGGGAGATTCCGTTGAAGCGCGATGCGCTGAGCGTGGTCGACTCCGAAACGCGGTCATAGAAGATTCCGAAGCCGGCGCGAAGCACGGTCTTTGCCTGGCTGCCGCCCTTGGAATCGATACCCCATGCGACACCGATGCGCGGCGAGAAATCTTTCTTATCGCCAATGTTGGTCTGCGCTTCGTAACGCAGCCCGTAGCTGAGGGTCAGGTTCTGGCGGACGCGGAAATCGTCGTTGATGAACATTCCCATGTCGAACTGGTTGACGGCCTGCAACGCCGTGCCCGCGCTCAGGCTGAACTGTGAGGCGCCGCCGCCAAGGGCGCGAATTTGCGCGGCGGTGTAGCCGAGTTTCTGGTAGTACAGCGTTCGCCGATATCGTTCGAGCGCGGTGAGATCAATGGAAGATCCCGCAATGGGCTGGTTGTTGGCGTCGAGCGCCGGACCGGTGCCGCCGAAGAAGGTGTAGGTTCCGCCGAAGTTGTTGACCGACGTATCGTCCAGTAGCACCTGGCGCAGACGCACACCCCACTTGATGGTGTGGCGCTGCTTGGAAAGCGTGGAGTTGTTGCTCAGCTCCCACCGGCGATTGATCGTACCGGAGTTGCCGATCTGTGGATTGCCTCCGTCGAAGGCGCCCTGCACGCTGATCGCGGGCAGGCTGTTGTCGGCGGTATGGGTCTGGTTGGTGCGCAGAAATTGAAAGCGGGTTTCGTTGATGGCGGAGGCGCTCAGAACAGCGGTTTCGGTGAGCTGGAAGGTATTCTCATTCTCTTTCTGTCCGTAGGCGCGCGAGGGCAGAGCGAAGTTTCCCACGCCCTCTTTGTCAAACGATAAGTCGGTGAATTGATATCGCATGATGAGCGTGTTTTTCGAGTTGAGCGCGAGGTCAAGCCGGGGCGAGAAATTGGTGCGCGTTTGCGGCGTGACAACGGCCTGATTGATGGTCTGCGGATTCAGGTTTGCATCGAGCGTGGTGGCGAGCACGAACGAGTTTTCCGTGATGTTGCGGCGCTCGAAGTCGAAACCGAATGAGGCCTTGCCTTCTTTGATCGGTCCACTCAGATTCAAGCCGAAGAACTTCTGTTGATAAGGAGGGCGCTTGGACTGCGTCAACAATGGACTCCGCGAATTCAAAGCCTCTTTGTTGTACTGCAAAAAAGCCTGGCCGCGAATTTTGTCTGAGCCGGGGCGCGTCAGGATTTCGATGCGGCCGAAGCCGGGGCGCTCGTATTCCGGCGAATAGGGGTTGGAGTTGATGCGTACCTCGCGGATCGCGGATTTCGGTGGGAGGTTTCCGCCGGTGAATCCGTCGATATAGATCTGGCCGCCGTTGGGGCCGCCCGAAGGGCCGGCCATTGCCTGCAACTGCTGCGCGAGTTCATCCGGATCGTCTGAGAGCGCGGCGAGTTCCCGTTCGCGCAACACAATGGCAGTGCCGTTGGCGGAGACATCGGTCGAGACGCGATTGGCCTCCTCTTCCACGTTGAGCACTTGCGTATCTCCCTTGATCGAGAGTTGAACATCGTAGTTGGTCGGCGCGGCGATGTCAAAATCCGCCCGTTCATTGACGGAAAAGCCTTTGGCGATGACGCGAACCTGATACTTGCCTGCGGCAATCGCCGGAAACGCATATTCGCCGTTCACCCCTGAGCGAACTCTCTGTTCGCCTTTCGGGCCGCGGATTTGAATCATGGCGCCGGGCACAACCGCGCCCGAAGGGTCCGTGATGGCCCCTTTCAATGAGGGTTGCGGCGTCTGCGCATACGCCAGTGCGGCGAATAGCGCGATTGAGACACACTTCGAGTAAGATGACTTCATAAAGATTCCTTGTTGTGGTTGCGACGGTTAAGGCATCATGCCGGGCAGATCGAGGCCGCCCATGGACATGCCCCCCATCATTCCACCTTGCATCCCGCCGGCGGGCATTCCTGCCGGGCGGCCTGCTCCTTGCGCGCCCCCCTGCATTGATGCCATGCGAATCAGCATCTCTGCGTTAGCGAGCATGGTGATGATGGTGATGTGTCCATCTACAGCGCCCTTGGTGCTGGAGACGACGACTGTTTGGCCTGGTTTCAGATCCTGTAGCTTCACGGCGGGCATGCGTTCCATCATTTGCGACATGTCCGGCGGGCCACCACGTGGCGGACCTCCCGGCATTCCGCCCGGGGGTGGGCCGCCTGCGGGCATTCCGCCCGGAGCCATGCCGGGAGGTGGGCCGCCGCCGCCCATCATCGCCGCGAAATCGGGCATCGCTTTTAATTGCGAATCATGCGTGGCCTTGGCAACGATCGTGGCATTGGTATTCAACTCGGCCAATGTGACCTCGCCGGTATCGGGATTGACGGCGGTGATCTTTCCCGCCTTGGTTTGAAACGTTCCGAAAACTACTTCGGAGGCGTTGACCGTTGCGCCGTCGGGACTCTTGTCGCCGCGGGCGCGCAGTTGGTCGCCCACGGAAACTTCTTCCAGCTTGCTGCCGCGGGCATCGGCAAAGCGCACGGAATCGGGCGCGTAGCGCTTGATCGTTGCCGTCTTGGGAATAGTGACGGTGGCCTTGGTTTCTCCCATCATGGAGCGCATGCGCAGCGTAACTTGATTACCATTCTTCTCCGCTACCACGCCGGAGACGCCACGGGCCGCCCAATCGAGCCGATCGGCCTCCTTGCTTTTCGCGATATCGGTGGCGGGCATCACCAGAATACGCCGCGCGGCCGGCGTTTCCGAAGCAATAGTAACCAGCACGCGGTCGCCAACGGCGATTTCCGATGCCGGAATCGCGACGGCTTTTTTCAAGTCCTTTTCTCCAGGCGGGATGCGCTGGAGCAGCGTCTTCGCGTCGTACAAAACGGGCTGATTGCCTCCCTGGTCGAACTTGATGATTACCTGACTGGTTTCGGAATGGAGTTCGGCCACTGTCCCTACGCTGCTTTTTACCTGCGCATGGCAAGTTGCCGCAAACAGCAGAATAGTGGCGCTAATCAATGGGTTTTTCACTGTACCCAGTGTGTGGCCAATCGCGGGGAATGCATCTTAAGTTTTGTAAAAGTAGATGCTTGTCTTGTTAAGAATCCGTTCCGGGGGTGTACAAAGGAATAGAGGACTAAAGACGAAGTGCCTTCCATTCTGCTGGTGGATGACGATCGCGAGCTATGCCTGCTGATGGAGGAGTTTTTTCGTGAGCATGGTTTTCAAATCAAAGCGGTAACGGAAGGCCAGCTGGGGCTGCAAGCCGCGCTGGAACGGCCCTTCGATCTCATCCTGCTCGACGTGATGCTACCTGGCGTGGATGGCTTTGAGATCCTGCGGCAGGTGCGCAGGCGTAGCAGCGTTCCCATCATCATGCTGACGGCACGCACCGAACAGCGCGACCGCATTGCAGGCCTCAACGCCGGCGCTGACGATTATCTGCCGAAGCCGTTTGGCCCTGAAGAACTGCTGGCCCGAATCCGCGCTGTGTTGCGGCGCTCCGGTAGCCCCAGTGCAGCAGCGGCCGCGATCGCGATAGGAGACATCAAGGTCGATGTGGAAACTCGCAGAGTGTCAATCCAGGGCGATGCGGTGGAACTGACTGGACTCGAGTTCGACATTCTGGAGTTTCTCGCGCGGAGCGCGGGCAAGGTAGTTACACGCGATGCGCTGGCGCTGGCCATGTATCAGCGGCCTTCAACGCCCTATGAACGGTCGCTCGACGTTCACATCAGCCATCTGCGGAAGAAACTGGAGCAACGCGGAAATGTGCGCATCAGCACCATTCGCGGCGTAGGTTATATGATTGCGGCGGAAGCAAAGGCAGAGTGATGCGGACGATTTATACCAAGATCCTGGCGTGGGGCCTGGCGACGCTGTTTGTGTCGATGGCCGTATTTGCCTTTATTTCGATTGCGCTATCGCGGCGCTCGGCCGTTGAGCACGGGCGGTTCGGCTCCATGCCCGCTTATCAGTTGGAGGAGGTGGCAGCGAACTACGAGCGCGGTGGCGCTCGCGAAGCAGCGAAGAGCCTCGATCGCATCAACCGCTACTTTCCCGGCGAGCACTATTTCACCGATGCAAGCGGGCGCGATCTGGTGACAGGCGATGACCGCTCGGCGGTGATTGCGGAGTCCCTTCCGCCATCGGGCATGCCATTCGGCATTGGGCGGGATGCCATTTGGTCCGCGATATCAGCTGACGGGAAATATCGCTTTCTCATTCACATGAAGTCCCCGCCTGATTTGTGGGGCTTTGTTCCTTACTATTCGCCAATCCTTTTGTTGGTGGCACTCATCTGCTGGTTGCTGGCCATCAGCCTCGCATCCCCGATCGGCAAACTCGCCAAGGCCGTGGAGAATTTCGGACGCGGGGATTTGTCGGTGCGAATGAATTCGCGCAGGCGGGACGAAATCGGCGGACTGGCGCGCGCGTTCGATGTGATGGCGGACAGGATCCAGACGCTGCTCACGGCCGAACGCAGGCTATTGCAGGATGTGTCGCATGAGCTGCGGTCCCCGCTGGCAAGGCTGAGCTTCGCAACGGAGCTGGCGCGCACGGCCTCGGACCGCGATGCGGCAGCGGCGCGGCTGCACAAGGAGATCGCGCGGTTGGACCGATTGGTCGAGTCGCTGCTTCAGGTGACGCGGCTGGAAGGCGATCCACAGGCCGATCAACGTGAAGTGATGGAGTTCGGCGCGCTGGTGAAGGAAGTAGTGGATGACTGCGAATTGGAGGCGGGAGCACGCGGCATCCGCATCGAGTTCCACGCGGAGGCGGAGGCTTCCGTGTGCGGAGACCGTGAACTGTTGCGGCGTGCGGTCGAGAACGTGACGGGCAATGCCGTGCGCTACGGACGGCCGGATACGGCGGTGGAGGTATCGTTGCGTGTCGTGGAGAACCGCGCTGTATTGACGGTAAAGGATTATGGCGATGGCGTGCCCGAGGAGTTGCTGGCCAAGATCTTTTCCCCCTTTTTCCGGGTGGATGATTCCCGCGCCAGCGCCACGGGCGGAGTTGGACTCGGCCTCGCGATCGCGCAACGCGCCGTGCATCTGCATCATGGGTCTATCACCGCGCGGAACGCAGGACCTGGGCTTGCGGTAGAGATTTGCGTTCCGTTGTGCCTGGGTTAGGCTTTCTTCTTCGCCGGGGAGGGCAGCGAGGGCAAGGCTTCGATGGTCACATCCGTGAAGATGGCGGTCTCGGTAGCTTTCACATTGTGGGAGCAGATGAAGAGGCCGGCGTGGACTTCGGCGGGCAGGGTGGCCTGAGTAAAGCCCAGTTGGGAGAAGGTGCCGTCGTAGTTGCCGATCCACATCGAATAGACATTGCCACGGCGCTGCAGGGCGAAGCGGGTTGCCCCATTGATGGGAAAGTTGAAACCGCGAGTGATGTCGCCGGCGTTTTCGCGAACTTGTATACCGGTGAGCCCGTCGCCATGCACGACGGCGTCGACGCAGGGCGAACCACTGTCGAGCGACTTGCGCAGCATGATGCCGGCTTTGCGGTGCGCGATAACGCCGGCGCCGACGAAATGCATCGTTGCCGCGATGCGGAAGTTGCCGGTGAGCTTCTTCCACAGGAATTGAAACTGGTCGGCTTTGGCCCACATGTTTTCTCCGGCTCCGGAGAGCCGGTATTCCTTCTTTGTCTCGTCGTAGGTGGAGGAGCCTTTGGTTTCGGGGTTGCCGACATCGGTTGCGGTGTCGAAGAGACCGAGAGGCGAGGGTGTTTGTGCGGGAAGGAGCGCTCCGGCTCCCAGCATGAGGAAGGTGGATCGTTTCATGGCGGTAAGAGACGAGGCTATCACGATTCGAAGTGAGGCATGACGCGGCCGAGGGCGTCGGCAGCGAAGATGAGCGGGTACAGTTTTTCGAAATACCAGAGCTTGGCGAAGTAGAAACCGATCGGCGTGGGGGGCGTTTCCTCTCCGCCTTTGGTGGCCTCGACCAGCCAGTTGACGCCGCCTTCGATGGCCACGGCCACGGACTGCCCAAAGAAACCATGCAGCGCGGATACGGCCAGCGCAGTCTCTTCGATACTCGACGCGACGCCCCGATCGCCACCCCAACCTCCGTCGTCGTTCTGGACGTCGAGGAGCCACATCACTGCATCCACCGTCATTTCGGATTCGGGCTGCACGTGCTGCAGCGAGGCCAGGACCCGGGCGGTCCCATAGACCGGGTTCTCGTCATTGCGCGCGTACTGATTTCCAAACCACAGCGGCACCCATGCGCCATCGGCGCGCTGCGCGCCTTCGAGAAAATGCAGTGCGCGATTCATTGCGTCCTCCGTGCGCGGGTTTACGGATTTCCAGACGGACCAGGCGTGCAGCGTGTGGGCGGTGAGGTCGGGGCTGCTGCGGTCGAACGGGAGCTTGCCCCAGCCGCGGCAAAAGGTGGGAATGCCGCCGTCGCGATTTTGCAGATCGAGCAGCCACTGAACTCCATTCGATGCGGCGGCGATCACACCCGGGTTATGCGGATCGAGTTTGGCGAGAGCGAGAAGTGCCCCGGGTGTGTCGTCGGCATCGGGGACCCCTCCGGGCAGGTCAGTCCATGACCACGCGCCGGGCGCGGCGCCGGTATAGGGATGCACGGTCTTGTATTGTTGCGAGAGCAGCCAGTCACGAATCGGGGCGCGGCCTTCGGCGGGCAAATGATTGCCGAGCGCGTTGACTGATAGCGTGGTGACCCAGGTGGCGAGGTTGGTATCGATGGGCCAGCTTCCATCAGGCTGCATGGAGTTGCGCAGGAATTGCAGGCCCAACGCAAGGACCGGATGATCCGTGTAGCCGGCGGCGCAGAGGCTCATCGAAACAAAACTGGTGAGCGGCGTGGCCTCGAGGAAGCCTCCGTTTTCTGGCTGAATCCCTTCCAGGATTTTGAGCGTTCGAGCGGCAGCCCTCTTGCGCGCAAAACGCAGGATCGGATTGGGCGATGGCGCGAGGCGGTGATGCACATGACCGATGGCGATCAGCGCGGGCAGGGCATAACTCACCACCGGGAGGCCCAGCACGCTGTACCACTCGCGAGGAAATGCCGCGAGTTCAAAAGGCAGCGCGGGCACATAATCCCAAGGCACGATGCCCGCGATGGCGAGTGTGGTGAGAATGGGAACGGAGAACGTGTGGTCCTTGCCGTAGCGTGCCGTGATGGCCTGCGCAAGATCCCACGGTTCGAGGCTGCCCGCGGCGTTCAACATCCACACCTCAGCGGCGTCCGATTCGCGACCCCCGATAGTGAGGGCGGCCCAGCACAAAGCGGTTGTACTGATGTTGCTGATGCTGAGCACAGTGTCACCCCAGCCGCCATCGTCGTTTTGAGTGAGTTCGAGCCAGTCGAGACCTTTCGCGGTGAGCGCGTTGCCGGGCTCGGCGAGATGCAGTGCAATCGAAGCGGTGGCAGTAGAGAGCGCGCTGCTGGCGAGCTCGCCACTCCAATGTCCGCTGGCGTTGCGCTCGGCGAGAAGCCGCTCGATCAGCCGATCACGCGCTGCGGCGATCATAGGCTCAAGTGCCCGAGGGCGAGCAGGCCGTAGTAGGTGTATTCGCAATCGACCGCGTCGTCGGCCCAGTGGCCATAAAAGCCGCCGGTGTTGGTCCAGAGCGTGTCGAGAAAATCGAGGCACGGCTCCTTCACCGCTTCGATCGAGACCTGCATTCCGGAGAGCGCATGCAGAGCGGTCGCGGTGGAGAGCAGGTCAGGCATGGGCGCGGCGGGCGTGGCGAAGAAACCGCCATCTTTGTGGCATCGCGCGAGCAGCCATTCAGAGAGACCGGGGGGATACTCCGCACCCAGATGACGCAGCAGCGCAGCCGCGGCGGCCGAGGGCGGCGTGAGTCCCATGGGCAAATCGGCCTGATTGGCATAACCGCCATCGGGCGTCTGGAGTGAAGCGAGGCACCGCAACATATCGGAAGCGCGAGGCATGGGCTGTTGCAGGTCCTGATAGGCGGCCATCACCAGGAAGCAGCCATAAGCGGTGCCGTCGGAAGAATCGGGCACGGTGTTGTAGCCGCCATCGGGCGTGCGGAACTCTTCTATGCGCGGCAGCAGGCGGGCGAGCTCTAGCGGAGGAGCCGAGCGGCTGACATCAGCCCAGCAGCGGATGAGGCAGCAGAGGTGGATGAGATCGAGCTCCTCGCCTTCGCCAAAGCCGCGCAGATACTCTGTGACCTTTGCAATGGGCGCCTGCAATTCCAGGGCGCTGAACGCCTCCAGGCCGAAGGCGGAGTAATAGAGATCGCTCTTGCCGGATCGATCCTTGAAGCCGCCGTCCTCGTTCAGTTGCGAGTGAAGAAACTGCTCCACCAGCGGAGAGGAATCACTGAGCTGCTTGCGCGCGAGGCGCGCTACTTGCAGCATTTCGAGTCTCAAACTCACTACACCAACCCTTGATCTCCACCTGGAATATCTTGCCGACCACTCGCCGCAGCAGCCCCTTCAGGCTGGCGTTTTCCAGATCGGCGAGCGAACGCACGGCCTCTTCTTTATAGCCTTCGAGTAGTTCCTTGCAGCGTGCTTCGCCCCATTCGGCCAACAGTACGGGCGATGCCGGCTGTTCACCGCGCCAGGCTTTTTCAAGCAGCGCTTTGCTTTCGCCCTTGGCTCGTTCGTAGGCGATAGCAAGCGGCAGCGACGGGCGCGTTTCGGTCATGGCAAGATCGTCGAGATCATCGCGAATCTGATAGGCGATACCAATCGCGTCACTGTACTTTGCGAGCACCTGCATCAAATCGTCATCCGCACCGGCCATGGCTGCGCCGATCTGCAGGGCCACATCGAACGCAGGCGCCGTCTTCTGGCGGAAGATACGCAGCACTTCGAGAGACGAGAGCGGCTTCGGATCGCGCATCCAATTCAGCTCCGCGCCCTGACCAAGACAGAGCGTGCGATGGCCGCGTGCAGCAGTGCGCATCATGCGGGCCTGGGCTTCGGCGGGCGCGCCGCTTTCGGCGATCATGCGGTAGCCTTCGCCCACCAGCAGGTCGCCGCAGTTCAACGCGACGGGCACGCCGTATTCGACATGCAGAGCTTTTTCGCCGTAGCGTTCGGCGTCGGCATCTTCAATATCGTCGTGAATGAGTGACGCCTTGTGGAAGCACTCCACCGCGACCGCGAGCTTCTTCACGGAATCGGGAATGATCGCGTCAGGATCTTCCTGCAACGCTTTCCACGCACACACGGTGAGGAACGGACGCCAGCGCTTTCCGGCGCGGGCCAGCCACTCTCGCGAGATGCGATCGGTCTCATCGCCTTCCGACGCGCCAAGCAGCCGATCCAGCGCAGGCTGTTCAAACCACGTCTGCACTTCCGTGCGAAGAGCATCGAGATCGAGGCGGCGGGTCTTGTCGTCACTGCTCAAATGCAGCACGTCCCACACCCATTCGATATCGACGGAGGTGTCTTTGCAGTCGTCCTGCAACAGCGGAATCGCGATGCCGGGAATAGCAGCGGATTCCATATACGGGAACGCGCGCTCCAACACGGACACGCAGCTGACGCCGACAATGGCATCGATCTTGCCGGTCTGAATCAGCGCCATCACCAGTGCCGAACCTTCAGCAACGAGGACGGCGTAACCCAACTTTTCAGCCTCTTCCTGCAGGTCCTGAATGGAGCACAGGCCGCACTGTTTGCACAGCAGGCCAAACTCATCGAACGGCGCAGGGCACTTGTCCTCAATGCGCAGGCACTTCGGCATCAGCAGCAGACGGCGCTCGTAAGGAACGGTGGCTAACTGTTCGCGCCACACCTGATTATTAAGCAGGATGGCGACGTAGTTAATAAAAATCGGGTCGATGCCCTGCTGGCGCACCAGCTCTTCGGCGTTCACTCGAAGTTGATCGAGCACCAGCGGCGCAACCAGGCGCGAAGCGTTGGCGATACAGTAATCGGCCACCAGTTGCTTCATGCGCTCGCGATCCCAGCGCGTTTGCGGGATGTTGTCCTGCGGTTTGCGATCGGGCAGCGTTGGCACGGCCCGCGGCAATTTCAGGATCGGTAACTGAAAGCGGCTCCCGGTCATTTCCATTTAAGTGTACGCTCCGAATCCGAAAAACCAATGCTTCTTGGCAAACCGGTACATCCAATGCTCTTCAGGAATCTCATTGCCAGGGCTGTGCTGGCTCGAACGCGGCGTCAACTGCACCAGTTCCGACATGGCGGTCTGGCGCTGCGTCGTATCGCGCGCTCCGTATTTCGTGGCGAGTTCAGCCACCAGGTCAGGCCGCTCCAGGACAATGCAGCCGCGGGTGGCCTTGGCGGCGGTCTCGCGGAAATCCTTGAGGAACGCCGAACTGTTCATGGTGTCGAACAGGCTGCGCTCGTCGTGGATCGACTCCTTCGCAAACTGGATGATCGGGCACGGCTCGATATCCCCATAAGGACTGATATGGTGGCTGACGCCGGTGGCCATGGGGCACAGCGCCTCGCCTTTATCATCCCAATAGGCATCTACAATCGCGATGGGTAGCTTGCCTCTCATTTCCACGATAAACTTGCGGATCTTCAATAGCTGATCGGGCCGCAACGCCAGATGCGGCGCCGGTTTGGGGCCCACCACGCGGTAGGTATGAAACCAGGCGTAATGTACGCCCATCTTGATCAACTGCTGCAACCAATCTTCGGAGACCAACTCGTAATTGGTCTGACAGACACTGGTCGCCACCCCTGTAATCAGCTTGTTCCGATGGCAGTTTTCCAGCCCGGCCAGGGTCTTATTATACACGTTCAATCGTCCGCGCCGTTCATCGCTGACGATCTCATTCCCTTCGATGCTGACCAGCGGGGAGACGTTGCCGAGCTTGCGGAATTCCGCCGCCAGCTCATTGGTGATGAGCTGCCCGTTGGTGAAAACCTGGAAGTAGCAATCAGGATGCGCGGCGAAAACGTCGAGCAGTTCCGGATGCATCAGCGGTTCACCGCCGAGAATGCCGAAGTAGGAGTTACCGTACTTCTTGGCATCGTTGATCATGCGATTCATCGCCGGCAGTTCAATCTTCTTGCTGGGCGCTTCCACGTCGACCCAACAGCCCTGGCAGCGCAAATTGCAGCCGGAGATGACGGAGATGAAGAGGAAGGGCGGAAAATGTTCGCCGCGTTTGAGGCGGCTTTTGTACATCTCCACCGAGCGCATCCCCTTGTAGCCGAAGTTGTAGGCGAACTTCCCCAACAGGCGGAGGTCCGTCTCCTTCAGCATGCGCTTTCCGAATTGCATGACCATAGTTTAGTTACGACTCCAGCGGCCGCTGGGCTGCGAGCGCTTGCTGCGCGCGGGCCTTGGCGGCTTCGGCTTTCTTCTGAATTTCATCCAGGCTGGGTAATGCTGCCAGCACTTCGCCTGGGATATCCATATCTTGTTGTAGCTTGCTCAGACAGTTGAGACGCTCTTTGAGGGCGCGGTCTTCGTCGCGCTCTTTGGAAAAACGGGATTTCGCTTTGGCGCTGCGGTCGCGCAGCGCGGAGTAGACGTCGCCGCCGAGCAGCGCCGAGATATCCACCTTCATCGCTTCGCGGCGGACATCGTCAGAATTGATTTCGCCGCCGTGGATAGGGCCCTGTTTGTATTTCGGAAACAGGATGGCCACTTCGGGGCAAACGCGCGAACAGGCCGGGCACTCCGTCTTGCAGTTGGAGTTGTTCTGCACCTGAATCTTGCCCTCTTTGCTGACTCCGTAGACGTCGAAGAGGCAGAAGCTGAGGCACTGCATGCAGTTGGTGCAGCGGCTGAAATCGATCACCGGGAACCACGGCTTCCACTGGCCGGGCACCGGCGCGGCAGCGGCTTCGCGAGCTTTATCGACGAGGGTCAGAACATCCGCGGCCGGAACATTTTGAATGTTGGTCACCTGAAAGCGGTGATCTGCAAGCGCAGCCGGGGCCTGATCAAATTCACCGAGGATGAGTGTGAGCGCATCGCTCGCAACTTCTGCGACGGCATCGCGGATAGAGCTGACGGCATAGCCCTTTTCGAGCAACGCGCGGAACAGCTCGCCGCGGCGCGGGGCTTCCAGCTTGCGGCTGCCGGCGCCTTCGTAGAGGAAGAGTTGAAGCCTGTCGCCCATCACCGAGGTCATGACGTTACACCTGAGATGGAATGGAGGATCTGTTCTGCGGGCAGTTCACGCATATTCAATATCGATACGCCTTCGGCGGGCAGCGGAGCATCTGCTGCGGAGAAGAGCCACTTCACCGCACGCGGATAGCAGGCGACGATCTGAACATCACCGCTCGCGGCCAGTTGCTTGAGCTTGGGATCTCTGCGCGCGGACATTTCGCAGAGGTCGGGCACGGCCTGGAATTCGAGGTCGGACGCAGCGAGTTTGGCCAGCACTTCCTGCTTCACTTCAGCTGGAATCACGCGGGCATAGGTGCAATGGCAGTAGAGCACCTTCATACTTCGGCCATCCTGTAAGTTGGCTGCGGCTTGCCGGGGCGGAAGCACTCCACATGATGGAACTCCACCTTGCAGCCGCTGGTGCCGATGGCCGCGAGCACGCCGCCACGCAGTTGTTCGGGGTCGGCTTCGGCGCGCAGGTTCACGAGCAGTTCGGCCGCAGTGATGGGCGATTTCAACGTGTGCGAAAGTTCGGGAGTGCGGTCACTGGCGACCAGATTGAGCACGCCGATATCGCCACCGTCCTCTTCGGGCACAAGCGTCATTTTCAAGTGCGCGATTTCTATGCCGGGCAGCGCGCGGCGCGTAGTCTCGGCGAGCTTCTTCAGCAGCTCATTGCCATCGACCTCCTGCGCGGTGCGGAGCATCACGGAGACGTTCACCCAGCCGAGCAGCGCTTCGCCATCGGCATAGATCTCGTAGTCGACATCCATTGCCGTAGTGGCCGGGGCCTCTTCCTGCAGCACGCGGTCGAGCCATTCATTGAGGCCCGTACCTTCCCGGGCAGAGATGCGGATGATGGACGCTTTCGGATACTTGGAGAGCAGAGCCTGCTCCAGACGGTCCTGGCGCTCGACGGGAATCATGTCGCACTTGTTGATGACGATGATCTCGGCCTCTTCGAGCTGCTTATCGTAAACGTACTTCACCTTGGGCGAGAAGCTGCCGCCCTTTTCGAGGCCGAGGATGCGCTCGGCGCGAATCGGATCCACCAGAACACTCAAAGGCGCGACGCGGAACTGGTCGCCATAGATCTTCCGCAGCGGGAAGCTGACGGCGGCGATAAGATCGGTGCAGCTGCCGACGGGTTCGGCGATAAAGACTTCGGGCCGGTCCACCAGCGAGAGCTTATCGGCGGCGTCCATCAGCGAATTGAAGCGGCAGCAGAAGCACCCTCCGGTGATCTCTTCCACAGGGAACGAATCGGTGGAGAGCACGGCGGTATCGACCAGGCCCACGCTCTGATCGTTGGTGATGAGGCCGGTAGTGAGGCCGCGGCGGCGCAACAGACGGGCCAGCTTCAGGATCGCGGTGGTTTTGCCCGCGCCGAGAAATCCGCCGATCATCAGATAGTGTGATCTAGTCATGTTCGCCCTGGTCATGCCGGCTTCCCAGCATTTTATCTATTGTCGCATCAAGTATCGCCGCATATCCGGCGGCATCGACGGCGGTGGCATCGGGGGCGCCGCGGACCTGGTATAACCAGCCGCGTTCATAGGGGTCGGATTCGAGCAGCGTGATGTCATCCAGCAGTTCGGAATTCGGTCCGAGGAACTCGCCTGTCGCGACCGAATAGATGTCGCTGAGGGCCTTGAAGCCTTCGATCCAGCCAATCTTCTGGCCCAGCGCGATGACTGTCTCGGGCGCAGGTTCGAACTGGTATTCGACGATGTCGCCCAACATGCGCGAGGCGAAACGCGTGAAGCCGGTGCGCCACAGGCCGGGCTCCACTTCGCGGACCCAGTAGTGCGAGCGGGTGTAGACGCGGTCAGTAGGGAGCCGCGTGCCGAAGCGTGCGCGCTTGTAGACTAGCATGCCCGCACCGCCTCCACCATCGCCCGTGTGTCCGGCAATTCGCTGAGATGGCACCAGCTGAAGCGGATCGCGGCTGCGGCATCTTCCGCCGCCACACCCATGCCGGAAAGCACATGGCTGCAAGTATAGGATTGCGACGAGCAAGCCGCGCCGCTCGAGACCGAAACCAGCTCGCGCCAGGCCGACATCAGCGAATCGGCGTCCGTGCCCGCGATCGACATGTTGAGAATAAAGGGGAGGCAGCGCGCCGCGTCGCCGTTGATTTGCGGCTTCAGCGGCGCAAGGCCTCCGAGCAGACGACGGCGAAATTCGAGCCCGGCAGTCCAGCGCTGTGCCGATTCGCGGGACCACAGCTCGGCTGCTTCGCCGAAGGCAGCAATCAAGGGCACGGGGAGCGTGCCGGGTCGCAGGCCGACCTCTTGCCCTCCTCCGTACATGAGAGGGGCTATGGGCGGGCGCGCGGAGCCGCGTCGGCGGGCGATCAGTGCGCCCACGCCTTTGGGTCCGCAGATTTTGTGTGCACTCATGCTGATGAGATCGATCCGTTCGTTCCTGAGCAAATCCGTTTCTTTGGCGAAGCCCTGCGCCGCATCCGTATGGAGATAGACGTCGGAGCCGTGAATGAGTCGCACTATTTCATCCAGCGGCTGGATTGCGCCGGTTTCATTGTTCACATGCATGACGGAAACAAGGAGCGTATCGTTACCGATGGCGGCGGCAACCTCCGCGGGATCGACCAAACCACCGGCGCCAGGTTTCACAAGTGTGACGCGAAAGCCACGTCGGGCGAGGGTTTCGAGCGGTTCGAGAACGGCTCGATGTTCGATGGCGGTGCTGACGATGTGCGTCTTACCGAGTCGCAAGCCCTCTTCGGCCAGGCCAAGAATAGCGATGTTGTTGCTCTCGGTTGCGCCGCTGGTGAAGACCACCTCGCCGCGCTTGCACCCGCCGGCCGCGGCGATCTGATCGCGCGCCTTCTCGACAGCTTTTCTGGCGGCGGCGCCGTGGCTGTGGGTGCGGCTTGAGGCGTTCCCGAAATCATCGCGCATGTAGCGGACGCAGACTTCGAGCACGCGCGGATCAATGGGAGCTGTGGCTGCACAGTCGAGGTAAACCGGCATGCGATGTTTCTACTATCATAAACGGGAATGACTGCGGATCAGTACTTGAGGCGCGAGGACGAAATGTTGGAGGCTGGGCGCACGTGTTCTTGGCTGTGGGAAAGCGCGGAGTATTTTGTGGTGGTGGGCCGGTCGGGACGAATCGAGGACGAAGTGGATGTCGAGGCGTGCCAGGCCGCGGGTGTGCCGGTGTTGCGGCGGTCGTCCGGCGGCGGGACCGTGCTGCAGGGTCCGGGCTGCTTGAATTTCTCGATGGTGCTTTCGTTAGTGGACCGGCCGGAGCTATGGAACGTGGCGCGCAGTTATGAAGTGATCCTTGGATGGGTTACAGATGCCTTGGGCGTGCCGGAATTGTGCGTCTGCGGATCGGATATCTTGCTCCATGGGAAGAAAGTTTCGGGCAGCGCGCAGCGGCGGACTCGCGATTGTCTGTTACATCACGGGACAGTGCTTTGCGGAATGGATATTGGCATGATCGAGCGTTGCTTGCGCGAGCCAAGAAGGCGGCCGGAACATCGGGGGACGCGGACGCATCGGGAGTTCATTGCTTCCGTGGAGATGCCGGCATGCGAGGTCAGATTACGTCTGGAGACCGTTAAGATATGAATCGAACATCCCTGTTCACTCTCGGACTCTACATGTTCTCCACTACTGGCATAAGCCAGTCAAATCAGCCGGAGCAACCTGCAATCCGAGGAGTCATTGATGCTGGCGTACAAGCACAACTGGTGAAGGATGGGTTCAGCCGCTTGGAAGGGCCCGTTGCCACACCGGACGGCGGACTCTACTTCAGCGACATCGATGAGAACAGAACCTACAAGCTGGATCGGGACGGCAGGATCTCTGTCTGGCGTGAAAATATGAGAGGGACGAACGGCCAATATGTGCTGCCCGATGGCCGTCTGCTTTGTGCAGAAGGCGGCGGAAAAAGGATCGTTTCAGTAGCCCCAGCAGGTTCTCTAATGGTGCTCGCGGATGCGTATGGCGGGAAGCCCTTGCGGCAGCCAAACGACCTCATCCCAGACCGCCGAGGCGGAGTTTACTTCACCGATCCTGCGCCGCGTCCGGCTCCCGATGTTGCCCCCAAGGAGCCGGGCAATGTTCACTACATCCGTCCCGGTGGTGAAGTCATCCTGATCGATGGGGAGATCGCGCGCCCCAATGGCCTGACCCTGAGCCTCGATGAAAAGACTCTCTACGTCGACGATACAGAGGGCGAATATGTTTATGCCTTCGAGGTGCAAGTGGATGGCTCGACGAAGAACAAACGCCGATTCGTCGGGCTTCATGATCCAGAGCCAGGCTCGTTTGGACCGAGGAGCAGGGCCGACGGCATGGCGCTCGATTCCGAGGGGCGCATTTATGTGGGCACCGCTTCCGGAGTTCAGGTTATCGACCCGAAAGGCAATTATCTTGGAACGATCCGGATTCCGGCAGTCGCTCGGAATTTGGCATTTGGGGGAGTTGCTCGGCGGACGCTTTATTTGACGACGATGAAGGCTTTGTACCAGATCAGATTACTTTCGCACGGACCCGATGGCAGAGCGAAGTGATGCCCGGCACTACCGGACTTGGCAGAGTCCGCAGCTCCTGCGACCGGCACAACGTGGTCGAAACGATTGGCGGATCTACTTGGACTTCGCGCAGCGGAAGCCCAGGTCATCCGCGGCAAAGCGAGCCGGCACAGACTCCTGCGCGTAAGCCACTGTTTCGGCCAGGCGGTTCTTGAATGACCCACCTTTCACCACTTGAAATACTTCTCCAACAACGAGCGGCGGATTGAGCAGTTTGCCGTACGCTGCCAGCGCCTCTGTGGATGGCGCCGCGACATCAGCGGTGAACTCACGGGCGTTTCCCGCAAGCTGTGCAATCGCGTCTGGACTGCGGCCCGTGCGATAAGCGGCGGCCGAGACAAGATGCTGCCAGCTGTCGTCAGGATTGTCCTTCACGTTGGCCCGCACGGCCTCTACCTGATTACCCCACGGGAACATCCGGCCATCTGTGCTACGCGCAGCACGTTCCCACTCCTGCTCGGTGGGCAGCCGTTTGCCCGCCCACGCGGCGAAGGCATTCGCGTCATCGAAGGTGACGTTCACCACCGGCCAGCCGGGTTGGCCGCGCGGAAAGTCCTTGGGCATTCCGCGCCTGGTCGCTTCGCAGAAGTGTTCGTAGGCCTCGTTAGTGACCTCGTACACATCCATGTAGAAGCCGCCAAGCTCCACAGGAGTCTTCTCTGGACCGAACAGAAACTTACCCGCAGGAATGTAAACCATGTCGCCATTGTCATCCCGCAGTCGCCCTGGTCCAGCGGACTTCTTGCTGTGCTCGAAGAAGCCGTAGTTGCGGAGTCCGAACAGTGCAAGAGCGCCGAGCACCACGGTTGCAGCCAGCACGCGCACAAGGAGCCGGTTATCGAGCTGCACACGTCTTCGTGTTGCGGGCACGGCGATCGGACCAGTGGTTTGCGCGGCGACCCAGTTTTCGAGCGCGCCGACGATGTCCGCCATCGAGCCTGTGCGCGTGGCCGGATCGCGGCCGGTCGAATCGCGAACCACCTGCTGCAGCGGTTCCGGAATCGCCCTTTCTTCCAACGGCGCGAAAGAGATCGGCTCATTGACGATCTGGAAGAGGATGCGCTCCACGGTGTCGCCCTGGATCGCGCGCTGCCCGGTTAGGATTTCAAACAGCACGACTCCGAACGAATAGACATCGGCCTTCGGCGTGGGCGGCAAGCCCATCAACAGCTCCGGTGCGATGTAGTGCGGCGTGCCGAGCGCGTAACCAGCCTGCGTGAGCTGCGAGTCTTCAGTCTTCACGATGCCAAAGTCCATCAGCTTCACTTTGCCGTCCGGACTGATGTGGACGTTGTCAGGCTTCACGTCGCGGTGGATGAGATCCTTCGAATGCACATAGGCCAACGCGCGGGCGAGGCTGAGCCCGATCTCCGCGCGGCGCTTCAACGGCAGGTCCGGCTTTTCAGCCAGTTCGGTTTTCAGCGAATGGCCCACCAGATACTCCATCACCATGAACGGGATGCCGTTCTCTTCACCGTAGTCATACGTGGTGATGATGTTGTCGTGCACAATGGAGCCGGAGACGCGTGCCTCAAGCAGGAACCGCTGGCGCATCTCGGGCGTGACGGCCGCCTGTGCGGTGAGCAGCTTTACGGCAACGGTGCGGCCGAGCACGGTATCGTTCGCACGATAGACTTCGGACATGCCTCCGCCCAGGAACTCAATGAGTTCGTACTTGCCGATGCGGTATGGGAGCGCGAGTCCGCGCCCGTCTTGTCCAGTCGATGCCAATTCGTCAACCCCAGTTCGTCACCATAGCATATCGGTGCAGGGTGCTTAAGCTTTATTTTGATTGAGCAGGTTGAGGATGGGGAAGCCGTCGATGATGGTGATCTGGTTGAGGCACGCGTAGTCCTGCCCAATGCGGAATACGTGCGCGTCAGCGATGCCGAGAGCCCAGGCAATGAGGATGCGGTTCACTCCGGCGTGGCTGACGATGGCGATGGTCTCGCCATCGTGGCGGGCGCGGATCTCATCGAACGCAGCAAGGACACGCGACTTCATCTCCGGAAAGCTCTCGCCACCGGGGAATCGGACTTCCGTGGGCGCGGCCATCCAATGGCTATACAGTTCCGGATACCGCTCTTCGATCTCGCTGAAGCTGAGTCCTTCGAAGGCGCCGAAATTCATCTCCGAAAACGCTGGCACAACGTAGATCGATGCGCCACCGATGAGTTCCGCACTATCGCGGGCGCGGCTCAGCGGACTGGTGTAGATCGCCGGCAAGCTCTCGTCTTTGAGATGGACCGCGGATCGCCGCATCTGTTCGCGGCCTTGCTCCGAAAGCGGAACATCGAGCGACCCGTAACAAATTCCCCGCGCCTCCGGTTCACCGTGACGCACGAGCCAGATCCTGGTCACGCCCATACAAATACCAGCAGCGCCGCGCATTCGCTGAGTTGCAGATTCGCGCCGAGCGTATCGCCCGTGATGCCCGCGATTCGATTGCGGCAATAGCGGCCGAAGCAACCCGTCACGGCGACGATAGCCACTGCGGCAAGCCAGCCCCGAGCAGAACCAGCTATGCCAAGCACTGCGACAATCGACACCGTGCCGTACAGGAGCGCACTGCGGCCCATGCCGTCAGCAGCCGAAGGCGTTGGGCGGGCGTAGGGCAAAGCGGTGGTAAGCAGCAGCATCGACCATCGGCTGAGCGCTGGTATTACAATCAACGCCGGCAGCCAGTTCGCTTGCTGCAACAATGCGGTATAAGCAGCGATCTTGAGGGCAATCAATAGCACCAGCGCCACCCCGCCGTAGCTGCCAATGGCGTGGTCGCGCATGATGCGCAACACATCGTCCACGGTCTTGCCGCCGCCAAAGCCATCGGCCGTATCGGCAAAGGCGTCGAAGTGCAGCGCTCCGGTCATTACGGCATCGAGCACCACCAGCAGCACCGCCACCAACATCACCGGCAGGTGGCCTTTGAGCAGCACCGCGGCGCCGCAACCGATCACGCCAAGCATCGCACCGACCAGCGGGAACCAACCCGCCGAGCGCCCCACCGCCCACGCATCGAACTCCACAAGAAGTCCAACGGGGAAGCGGGTGAGGAACGCGATGGCGGCGAGCAGTGATTTCACTTGTTGGAGACTCCGGCCGAGGCAAAGGTCGCCATCTGTGTGAACGTAGCTACGGCAGCCTGGATCAACTTCATCGCAAGCGGCACGCCCGAGCCTTCACCGAGGCGCATGCCGAGATCGAGAAGCGGCTGCTGTCCAATGATGCCGAGCGTTGACGCGTGCCCGGGCTCCACCGAGCGATGCGCAGCGAACAGGTAACCGGCCGTGGCCGGACTCATGCGAACCGCAAGTGCAGCGGCGGCGGTGGCGATGAAGCCGTCTGTCACAACGGGCACGCGGCGAGCCGCAGCGCCCAGGCAGAAGCCGGTCATGGCGGCGATTTCAAAACCGCCGACACAGCGAAGAATTCCTTCTGGCGTGTTGAGCGCAGCGCTATGCAACGCAAGCGCGCGCGTAACGGCAGCGCGCTTACGCTGCATGCAGCCGCTATCGGCGCCAGTCCCCTGCCCTGTGACTGCCTCCACGGGCAGGCTTGTCATCGCGGAGGCGATAGCGGCCGCGGCGGTGGTGTTGCCGATGCCCATCTCGCCGAAGCCAAGCAGGTCACAGCCTTCATCGGCGGCAGCCGTCGCGCAATCGATACCAGTTTGCAGCGCGCGTTCCATCTCCGCTTCGGTCATTGCGGGCTCCACGCAGAAGTTCTTCGTGCCCGCACCAACGCCGACATCCGCGACTTTCAATTCGATACCCAGCACGTTGGTAAGCGCGCAGATCGCCGCGCCGCCGTGCTCGAAGTTCGCGACCATCTGCGCCGTGACGGCCTGCGGATACGGGCTCACGCCTTCCGCACAGACTCCGTGATCGGCCGCGAAGATCACGATGCGCGGTCGTGCCGCGGTGATAGCGAGCGTCTCGCGGATAGCTGCGCAGCGATTGGCGATCTCTTCCAGGCGGCCCAGGCTGCCCGGGGGTTTGGTGAGCTCAAGCTGGTGGCGGGCCGCCGCGTCAATCCACGACTGGTCGACGGTCTTGATATCTGGTAATTTCACGAATGCCTCAGTTCTTGTGCGAGCGCCTGGACGAGCCGGGCGTTGTCTTCTTCCGACCTTACGGCAACACGCACAAATCTGCCGTGGGTCAGCCCTTCGTAAGAGTTGCAGTCGCGAATCAAAACGCGATGATTCTGCATGAGCCGCATGCGCAACTGCGAGGAGTTCGGCATACCATGCTGCTTCAGCTCCAGCAGCAGATAATTCGCAGCCGACGGGAACACGTTGAGTTCCAGAGACAGCAATGCCTTCACCAACTGTTCGCGGTTGGCTACATTTGCGCGCAGCGTCTCCTCGGCATAGGCCTGATCGCCAAGCGCCTCAGTAAGTGCATCGAGCGCCAGTTGCGTGACCGGCCAGGTAGGCAACAAACCTGCGATGTGGTGAGCATCGTCGGGATGCGTCACGGCATAGCCGACGCGCAAGGCCGGGCACCCGTAGAACTTGGTCAGCGAGCGAAGCACGATCAGTCCCGGTTGCGCCGCGGCTTCGCGCACCAGCGACTCGCGCTCAGCGTAGTCGATAAAAGCCTCGTCAAGAAGCAGCGCAGCACCCGAGGCCCTTACCGCGGCGAGCAACTGCCGGACCTCCGCCGCTTCCAGCATCGCACCGGAAGGATTGTGCGGATTGTTCACCAGCACGGCATCGAACTCTTCGTCTTCAACCCGGCGGCAGAAACTCTCCAGGTGCAGGCGGAACTGCTCGGCATAGTGCAGCGCGAACGGCACGTAGTGGATATTCAGTTGTTCGCACACGCGACGGTATTCGCTGAAGGCCGGCACCGGAGAGAGCAGACGGCGGCAGCGCAGGTAGCGCAGGATGGGGTTCAGCAGCGCTTCGGCGCCCGGACCAACCACTATCGATTCAACCGGTACCCGATGCCGCGATGCCAGCGCCCGGCGCAGATTGCGCGCAGCAGGGTCGGGATAGAAACTGAGCAGCTGCGGATTGGCCGCATCGCGCGCGAGCCGCAACAGAGCGCGCGCCGGAAGGCCACGCGGATTGATGTTGGCGCTGAAATCGAGTAGTTCCGAGGCGGTTCCGCCCAATTCCTCGGCCACCTGCCAGACATCGCCGCCGTGCATGTTCATCTGCGCTTTCTCCTTGAGATAAACAGCATCGCAAGTCCGAACGCGATGCCGGAGACAATCGCGACCGTGGTCAGCGCGGTGCGCGCGTCACGAGACGTGGGCAGGCGGCCTTCCGCATTGAGCAGTGGCGCAGCATGCTTCAATCCGTCATAGGTCCTCATCCCGCCCAGTGTCACGCCGAGCGCGCCGGCCATCGCCGCTTCGCTCTGGCCAGCGTTGGGGCTTGCGTGGAGCAGGCCGTCGCGCAACCAGATGTCGCGTGCTTGTGCAGCATGCAGGCTTTGCAGTTTCGCCGCGGCAAGGATGAACAGTGCCGTGAGGCGCGCAGGGATGAAGTTCACCGCGTCGTCAAGCCGTGCAGCGCTGCGGCCGAAGTAGAGATACGGCGCTTCGCGATGGCCGATCATTGAATCGAGCGTGCTGACCGCTTTGAAGGCCATCGCCCCGGGGACTCCGAACACGGCGAGCCAGAACAGCGGAGCGACGATGCCGTCGCAGGCGCTTTCGGCAAGGGTTTCGATGACGGCGCGCGAGATTCCGTGTTCGTCGAGGTGAGCCGTATCGCGGCCCACGATGCGCGAGAGCAGCTGTCGAGCGGTGGGGAGGTCGCCGGCTTCCAGCGCATCAATCACGCGCGTGGCTTCCGTCAACAGCGAGCGCGTGGCGAGCGCGGTCCAGGCGAGCGCAACCTGCCACGCCCCGTTTTGGGGCCGGCCGGCGGTCCAGCCGATGGAGACGACCGAACCGGTGAGCACTGCGCCTGCCAACAATTCCTGCTCCGGTTTGTTGCCGAGCTTGCGCAACCAACGTTCACCATGTGTGATCAACGCACCAATGCCACGCACCGGATGCGGGAACCACTCGGGATCGCCTGCCACCAGATCGATCGCATAGGCCAACGCAAGCCGGGATGGGGTCATGCCACTCCTCCCAGCCAGCTTCGGATAAGGTCGAGGTTGAGATGCTTGCGCAGATGATCAGCCCAACGGTCCATGCGTGCTTGCCGTTCAGCAGTAGCGTTGACCAGCAGGCTTGCGGGCGGCAGCAAGCAGGCTTGACGTGCCTCGATTAAGAAACGATGGCGGAACGAATCGTCATCGAACAGGCCGTGAATGTAGCTGCCCCAGACTTGGCCGGTGGCATCAACAGCGCCGTCGTTGATGGGCTGGCTTTCGCCCTCGCGAACGATCTGCGCGAAGGGCTGTGCCGCGCTTTCGTAGAGCGTTTCGCCCATGTGAATCTCATAGCCGCTGAAGGGCTGAGAGCCCCACTGGCCTTGTGCGCGGCGCACGGTTTTTTCACCTTGCATCACAGTGCGGATGGGCAACCGAGCCAGTCCCGGCATGATACGATGGGCCCCGTCGCTTTCCACTCCTTCGGGATCCTCGATCGAGAGGCCCAACATCTGGAACCCGCCACAAATGCCGATCAACGGGCCGTGGTGCCGCGCCACGGCTTGATCGAAGCCACGGGTGCGCAGCCATGCAAGGTCATCGAGCGTCTGCTTGCTCCCAGGCAGGATGAGCACATCGGCATGGGCGGCATCAGCGGGGTCTTCGAGGAATGCGACGGCGACCGAGGGCTCCAAGGCCAGCGAATCGAAGTCGGTGAAGTTCGCCATGTGCGGCACAGCCACAACGCCCACCCGCAGCTTGCGCTCGCCATTCGTGGCCCACACTCGCGCAGGAGTCTGGCGGTCTTCGATAGAAACGCTGTCCTCTTCTTCAAGGCCGAGATCGCGCAGCATTGGAACAACACCCACACAGGGAATTCCGATGCGCTCCTCAATCATCTTCACGCCCGGCGTGAGCAGCGAGATGTCGCCGCGAAATTTGTTGATGACGATGCCGCGGATGCGGGCGCGGTCTTCAGGCTCCAGCAGTTCGATGGTGCCGAGCAGCGATGCGAAGACGCCGCCGCGATCGATGTCGCCCACCAGAATGCACGCCGCATCGGACGCATGCGCCATCCGCATGTTCACGATGTCGTGCTTGCGCAGATTGATCTCAGCGGGCGAACCAGCGCCTTCCAGCAGAATCAGTTCATGCCGCGCTGCGAGCGTGCGGTAGCATTCGAGCACCTTTGGATACAGGTCTTCCACGCGCCGCTGATGATAGTCTGAGGCCGACACCTGCCCCCACACCTTACCCATCAAGACCACTTGCGCTGCGGTATCGGTGGAGGGCTTGATGAGCACCGGATTCATCTCCGCGCATGGCGCCACTCGGCACGCCTCGGCCTGCAGCGCCTGCGCGCGGCCGATCTCGTGGCCATCAGGAGTGGCCGCCGAATTCAACGACATGTTCTGCGCTTTGAACGGCGCGACGGAGATGCCATCGTCTGAGAAGATGCGGCCGAGGCCCGCCGTCAGCAATGACTTGCCGACGTGCGAAGCCGTCCCCAGAAGCATCAGTGCCTTTGCGCTCACCTGCCCTGCTCCTCCTGATGCCTGCCCCACGTTTCGAAGTGGATTAGCTTGGCCAGTTGCTCGCGAGATTCCCAGCCGCTCGCTTCCAGTTCGGGCTGCGAATGAAACGCAGATGTGTAGCCTACACAAAGGTACGCGACGATCGTGAGATGCGGCGGGACCGCGAGCGTCGCTTTCAATTCGTCGAGATCCATAATACTCACCCAGCCAACGCCGAGCGATTCCGCGCGTGCCGCGAGCCACAGGTTTTGAATCGCACACACAGTGGAGTAGAGGCCGGTGGCGGGATCGGTCTGGCGGCCCAACCCGCTCCCTTTGCTGCGATTCGAATCGCAGGTGACACACACGTTGACAGGGGCGTCCAGAATACCTTCGAGTTTGAGGTTGTCATAGATGCTCCGCTTCTCGCCCTCGTACAACTCCGCTGCTTTGTTCTTCGCACGCACGAAGTTCGCGTGCACGGCCTGCCGAACCGCCTTATCCCGAATCACGAGAAAATCCCACGGCTGCATGAAGCCGACCGACGGCGCGTGATGCGCGGCGTCAAGAATCCGGCACAACACGTCATCTGGAACGGGGGTAGGCAGGAACTCCGAACGGACGTCGCGCCGCTCGTAGATCGCGCGATAGACGCCGCGCCGTTCCTCTTCAGTGAATGTGTGATCGTGCGGCATCGTGTGCGTTACCAGGCGCGCGACCAGCGCGGCCCCGCGTTTTCAGTGGTGCGCAGTTTGGAGTCGACGCCGCGGCGCGCCTCGATCTGGCGGCCGAAAAGCCACAGCAGATCGGACAGGCGATTGATGTAGGCGATGATGTGCGGGTCGCTGATGACACCGGTCTCCATCAGTCCCACCGCAAGACGTTCCACGCGGCGGCAGATGGTGCGCGCGACGTCCAATGCGGCGCCATCCGGCGTTTCGCCGGGGATCGACCAATCCCCCAACACTCCCGGTTCAGCCTCGATTCGATGCACTTCGGCTTCCAGTGCATCCACCATTTCGGCAGTGATCACGGGCGGCGTCTTCTTCGATTCGGGCGGCGTGGCCAGTGCCGAGCCCACCTTGTACAGTTCGCGCTGGATGGCCTTCACTTTGTCGCGAATGTCTTCGTCCGGGCAGATGGAACGCGCAAAGCCCATCTGCGAGATGAGTTCGTCGATGGTGCCGTAGCACTCCACGCGAGGGTGCGTCTTCGATACACGAACTCCACCGGCGAGGCCCGTCTGGCCTCCGTCACCGCGTTTGGTGGCAATGCTCATGGGATAGTTGCTCCTTGATCTCTTCCATCGTTGCTGTGTCGTGCAGTATGGCGAGGAACCCCTCGCCAGGTTGCACCGGCTCCATGGCCGCAAACATGCGCTCCATGCGCTCTTCACTCACCAGGCGATGGTCCTGGCGAGCGGCGTTGCGGGCGAGGCAGATCTCTTTCGATGCGGTCATCACGACCGCGATCGCTGGACAGGCGGCTTCGCGGGAGATCTGCAGCCAGCGCTCGCGATGCGCGCGAGTACGATTGGTGCGGTCGACAATGACGGTGTGCCCCGCCTTCAAAGCCGCGCGAGCCACCGCGTCTTCCGCTTCGGCGTACATCGGCCGGTAGATGTGTTCGAAGCCGTGCGGCGTGATGGCGTCAATCAGATCGTCCTGCGAAACGTGCACGGCTCCATGACCGTGAGTGCGCGCCCAGGTTGTCTTCCCGGATCCGGGCGGCCCGATGAGGACGATCAAACGCGGGACGTTGAGTGGGGGATTCGTCATCATACGCCTGCCGCCACCTGCCCGATGATCTCTTGCAATTGCCGCACACCATCCGTCAACGCCGCCGGACCAGGCTGCAGAATATTGCTCGACTTGATCTCAAAGACGTGCCCGTTGCGCACGGCATCGATGTTCGCCCAGCCTTCGCGGGCAATGATCTTCTCCGGCTGCACCTTGCGGCCACACCACGAAGCGATAATGATTTCCGGATTCGCCGCCACTACTGCTTCGCTGGTCACGATGCGGTTCTTCGCACTGTGTTCGTAACGCAGTTGCGGGAAGCAGGTTTCGCCGCCGGCGATCTCAATCAACTCTTCCACCCAACGGATACCGCTGATCAACGGGTCCATCCACTCCTCGAAAAACACACGCGGCCGTCGAGGCAACTTCGCAGCAGCTTCAGCGGTCTGCGCGAGTCCAGCGCGCAGTTCATTCACCATCGCCAGCCCACGATCCTCCGCCCCGACGATGCGCGCGACCGTGAGAATCGTTTCCAGAATCTCTTCTACAGAGCGCTGATTGGTAACCAGCACATTCACTCCGGCCGCAATCAACTCCGCGGCGATCTTGGCCTGCAGGTTGGAAAACCCGATAACAAGATCAGGCTTCAACTCGACAATCTGATCGATCTTGGCGGACGTAAAGGCCGAGATCTTTGGCTTCTCGCGCGCCTCTTTCGGGCGGACCGTGTAACCGCTGATGCCCACGATGCGGTCCTGCTCACCCAATAGATACAGGGTCTCCGTGGTCTCTTCGGTCAAACATACGATGCGTTGTGGGCCTTTGCGATTCTCCATCTGATCCCTCACATCGCCGAATACTGCTGCCGCCTGCGCAGCAACCACAAGAATGCCGGACCGCCCATCAGTCCCGTAATCGCACCCACGGGAAGCTCAGTGGAGGGCATCGCGGAACGTGCCAGTGCGTCGGCCAAAATCAGGAACGAAGCTCCCAGTAACAACGAACCCGGCAGCACGATCCGCAGGTCTTCGCCAAACATCAGGCGCACGGCATGCGGAACAATCAAGCCGACGAAACCGATTGCTCCCCCAGTAGAAACGGTGACACCAACGATCAAAGAACACAGGGCATGGACCATCATTTCGCAGCGGCGAATGTTCACGCCAAGTGTCACGGCTGTGTCCTCATCCATGGCGAGCAAATTCAACTGGCGCGACAACAACAGCAGCGCGATCCACGCCGGAGCAAGGATGGCGGTCATGCGATAGATGGAGTCGAGCCCAACGACATCCAGGCTGCCGACCAACCAGCGCAGGATGCGCAGCGCGCTCGCGGAGTCGGCCATGTACTGAATGGTGAGCACGCCTGCCGCGGAGACAAGGTTCACGGCAACACCTGACAGCAACAGCGCGCCCGGCAGCACCACTGCGCCGGTCCGGGCAATAGCGCGGACCAGCGTTACCGCTACCATCGCGCCAACGAACGACGTCATGAACACCAGCGGGATTCCGAAGAAACGCGCACTCCATCCGAAGGCGATCGCAATGCTGGCGCCCAGTGCCCCACCTCCCGAAACACCCAGCGTATAAGGGTCAGCGAGCGGATTTCGGAACAGCGCCTGCAACGCCGCGCCACATACCGCGAGCGATGCGCCAATCACCAGGCCCATCAATACGCGCGGCAGGCGCAGCCGGAAGAACAGCGTCTGCGAGAACGGATCGGAGAAGATCGTGGTGAGATCGATATGCTGATTGCCAACGGACACGCCGATCACCACCGACACTGCCAGCAATGCGGTCAGCGTCACGATCGCCAGCACGATGCGTTTGCTTGCGGGCGCCGTCATAGATCCACCCACACCAGTGTCTGCTCGCCTACCTGTTGCGAACGGACATTCTGGTCCTGGAATATTTCGCGGAGCAAAACATCTTTCAGTACTTCACGCGGCGGGCCGCTGGCCGCCACTTTGCCCTCATGCAGCGCCACGACCTGATCAAAGGTGCCGGTCAGTTGCAGGTCATGCGTGATCATCACGATGCTAAGTCCGTTGGCGGCACGAAGGCGAGACAAAGTCCGAATGAGATCGGCGCGATGCTTGAGATCGAGCGCGGAGGAAGGCTCATCAAGCAAGAGCACGCGAGGCTCCTGCGCCAGCGCGCGAGCGAGAATCACCATCTGCCGCTCGCCCCCGCTGAGGCTGGTAAAGGGCCTGTCGGCAAGATGCGCCGCACCCGCCACCTCCAGGGCCTTCATCGCGATCTCCGCATCGCGAACACTTTCAAAACGAAACCGTAACGTATGGGGCGTGCGGCCACTCAGCACCAGATCGATCACCCTGAACGGAAACGCGGTAGCAGTGGTCTGCGGCATGTAAGCGATCTGGCGTGCACGCAACCGCGGTTCCCAATCGTCAAACGGCACGCCGTTCAAAACGATGCTGCCGGATTGCGGTCTCAGCAGTCCGCTCAACATGCGGATCAACGTCGACTTGCCGGAGCCGTTGGCCCCTATCACCGCGGTCATGGTCGCTTCGGAGACCTGAAGGCTCACATCGCTCACCGCCGCACAGCCAGGGCCATAGACGTAGTCGAGATGCGATGCTTCGAGTAACGGCTGCGACACTACTTCGCCTCCGGATGGATCAGTTTCGCGAATAGCGCGGCGGTCTGGACGATGCGCTGCGAGGCGTGCGGCACGTAGTCGTCCATAACGCCATAGACGCGATGGCTGCGCACGGCCTTCAATTCGGGCATGGTCTGCCAGGCCTCCATCGGGTCGCCCGCGAGCTTGCTCTTGGCTCCATGGATGAGATCGAGAATCACATCGGGATTCAGCGCGAGAATCGCTTCCTTGCTCAGCTTGGCATAGCCGCGCTTGGTTGGCTCCACAAGAAGTTGACCTCCTGCGGCTTCCACTAACTCGGCCATGAAACTGCCGCCAGTGGCCACGTACAGATCACGCAATGTTCCCGGTGTCCGGTCAATGATCAACACCACGCGGACCTTCGGCAGCTTTACTGTCTTGCGGCGAACGGACTCTACACCTTCGCGCGTGGAGGCGGCGAGTTTGTTGCCCTGCGCCTCATTGCCGGTGGCTTTGCCGATAGTGGCGATGGACGCATAAACCTCAGGCAGCGACTTGTTCGAAACCCTGAGCGTGCGTAGCGAAAGGTCCTTCAACTTCTCTTCCAGGAACGGTGCCTGACCATCGTTGAGGATGACAAGATCGGGCCGCATCGCCAGCAACTTTTCCAGGTTGGGATTAAGCAGGCCGCCGAGTTTGGGCAGCTTCATTGCTTCCGGCGGATAGGTTTCGTAATCGGAGACACCGACGATGCGGTTCAACGCCCCGACGCCATAGAGCATCTCCGTCAGATCAGGCGAGAGGCTGACGATCCGCTGCGGACCATCGGCCGCGGCAGCGAAAGCCAGGGAGAGCATTGCGAGAAGTGGGAGTTTCCTGATCATGGTTTAGAACTCAAACTGCATCCCGCCGGTACCGGTCGCGCCGGGAGTCCGGAATCCGTTGTCGAAGTTCGTCTGGTTGAAGATATTGTCGGCACGGAAGTAGTACCGCACTGCGCGGTGGTCGCTCAACGGCTGGCGATAGCTGAGTCCAAGCTGGCCGCGAGTGCGGCCGCTGAAACGATAAGCGCGGCCGGAGAGCTGGTACAGATAGTCCGACGAACCGATGTAGGCGAAGTTGCTGGTGAGCCGCGAAGAGAGCCGTTTGGTTGCCGTGAAGGAGTACATCTGGCGCGGGACCTCAAAGGTCTGCCAAACGCCTGCCACCACCGGAGTCCGCTGGCGTCCGTCGGTGTATGTATAAGCCGCCGACATTTGAAGTGTCCGCGTGACCGCCGCTGAAGCGCTCATCTCCACGCCGCGCGCCAAGGCTCCACCGGTATTGCGATAGCCGCCGCTACGGCCAAGCGGATCGGTCACGGGGTTGATGACGTTGGTGGATGTATCGTACAGCACCACCTGGTTGAGCTTGGTGTAAAAGTATGTCCCGGAGAGTTGCAGGCGCGAGTTGAAGAGCATCTGATCGATGCCGCCATCAATCGAGCTGGAACGTTCCGGCTTCAACGCAGGGTCGCCATAAAGCGTGTACTTCGTTCCGCTGAAGAAGACGCCAAAGCGTTCGTAGAGAGACGGCGAGCGATAGCCGCGTCCTGCGTGTGTGCGAATCTTGGTGCCGGTCTGGCACAGGGTGTAAGCGAGCGATGCATCACCGGTCTGCGCGGTGGGAGGCGCTGCAAAGCTGTTGGTATTGTACGGCGCGCCGTTCGCCGGTTCGAAGTACGGCTTGTTCAATGCGAAAAACTGCGCGCGATAGGCGGCGGCGAATTGCAGGCGGCCATCGAAGAATTTCAACTGGTCCTGCGCGTAAAGGGAGTTGCTGCGCTGCGTGACATCGGTGAAGAAGTTCGACGCTTGAGCGGGCGGCAACAGGCGATTCTGGAAGGTCTCGGCTTCGAATTCGTAACCGGTGTCGAAATGGTTATACCGGCCCAGGCGCGAGTCGAGCCGGATGTTCGCGGTTTGAATGGCGCCATCATACTTCGAGATCGAACTGCCGGCGGGTTGGCTGGCGGGACCCGCGGGGCCGTCGCCGTAGTCGCGGCGAGTGGTCAGGCCTTGATACTCCGCGGTCAGGCCCAAGGATTCGGTGGGCCGGATGTTCAGTCGTACGGAACCAGTGAAGAAGCGTCCGGCGCGCGTGCTGTCGGGATTCAGCGCAGCGGGCATGAAGCTGGCGCCACCGATGGCGATCTGCGTCAGCGGCGCTCCCGCTTCGTAGCGATGTTGTTCAGGGAGGGAAACCGGCACTGCCTCGATGATGCCGGTGGAAGGCAACGCGCCGACGCTGCGCGCGGTCAAGCGGACAAAACTGAAGGAGTCGCCGCTGTAGATGCGGCCTGAAATCGTAGCGATGCGCGACAACCGGTACTGGATCATCCCCTGTCCGCTGGTATTGCGCGCGGGGTTGGCGTGGTCCACGCCGCTGGTGACGTTCCAATGCGTGATGCCCAGGCTGTACTGCACGCGGTCATGCTGGAAGCCGCCGGCCAGATGGGCCATGCCGCGGAACCCGCCCAGCGCGCCGCCATCGAGCGACACGGTGCCGCGCGTGCGGCCTCCGCCTTCGTCTGTGACGATGTTGATCACGCCACCGTTCGCGTTGCTGCCATAGAGCGACGAACCCGCTCCGCGCAGCACTTCGATGCGATTGGTGTTGGTGAGCACCAGGTCCTGCAGCACTCCGGAAGCGTCGGCTTGTGTCCCGCCGGCGTCACGCAGACGGAGGCCGTCCACCAATACAGCGGTGTCTGAATTTCGCAGGCCGCGCATCTTGAGATATGTAGTCGCACCCGGTCCGCCGAGTTGTTGGAACCGCACGCCGGGGACATCCTGCAGTGCTTCGCCGATCGAGCGATCACCACGGAGCGCCATGGTTTCACCGTCAACGACGGTGAGCGATTTCGAAACTTCGTCTGTGCTCTGCAGCGTGCCGGAGGCGGTGACCACAACGCTGGAGTGCACTTTTGCGATGCCCAACGAAAGGGTCACCTCGGGGTTGGCGCCGTTCTTGATTTCGATCACCTGCAGTGCCGAATCGTCAAAACCTGGAGCCTCGCCTTGCAGGAAGTAGATTCCCGGCGTGAGCCCGGTGAAGCGTGAGAGACCTGTGTCATCCGTGGCGATGATCCGATTGCCTGCACCCTGGCGCGATAGCAGAGAGACCGTAGCAGCCTGGACTGGCTTCGATTGCGGATCAGAAACGTGCACCGAAAGATCGGCGGCTAGCGCGGCTTGCAATGCGATGGCGGCGAGCAGGCAGTAGCGTTTCATGCGGCGCAATCTCCTACGAACTTCTCCGCGAAACCAGGGCAGGAAAGGAAATGCAGATGGATGTAGCTGCCGAGCGCGGATTTCACGCGATAGCCTTCGGCAGGCGCTGCGTAGGCGCGCGTAATATGGTCGGGCATGGGGTCCATGTTTGAGTAGCGGAATTCGTGGCCGCGCACGGCGAGGCCGTCGCACTGGACTTCGCTGTAGCCAAGTTTGGCGAGCCGTTTTTGCATTCGAGATTTTGTTGGAAAAATTGCGGCCATTGGCCACTCGCGGGAATCTACATCTACGATGGACTCCGTCAAATACATGAAACCGCCGCACTCGGCGTAGACGGGGTGATTGTTTTCGACGAAGCCCGAGATGGATCTTCGCATGGACTCGTTAGCCGAGAGGGCTGCGGCGTGGAGTTCGGGGTAGCCGCCTCCCAGGTAGAGCCCGTTCAGGTCGGGCGGCAACTCAGAATCCGAGATGGGGCTGAACTCAATCAGTTCGGCGCCGTACTGTTTGAGCAGGTCCAGGTTGTCCTGGTAGTAGAAGCAGAACGCGGCGTCGCGGGCGATGCCGATGCGCGGATGTGTCGCTCCCTTACGGTCGCGGCTCGGCTTGGGGGTACGCGTTGCTGGTGAGGGCTTTTGGGTGAGTTCCAGCAGGCGGTCTAAATTGAGATGCTGCTCGATCCAGGCTCCCAGCTTTTCGAGCTTTTCCGCGTTCATTGATTCGCCGGCCATGTGCAGGCCGAGGTGACGGTCTGGGATGGTGAAGTTGTTATCGCGCGGGAGATAGCCAATCGATTCCGGGCGGCAGCGGGCGGAGATCGCGTCGAGCAGGAAGCCGTAATGGCGGTCGCTACCCACGCGGTTGCAAACGATCGCGGCCAGCGAGAATTCCGGAACCAGCGTGTCAAAACCATGCACGATCGCGGCAGCACTGCCTGCCATGGAGGCCGCGTCAAGCACCAGCAGCACGCCCGCATCCAGCCACATCGCCATCTCAGCAGTGGTGCCGGCCAGCGATGGCGACTGCTTGCCATCGAACAACCCCATCACGCCTTCAATTACCGCGACATCGGCGTCTTCAGTCGCTCGATCGAAAAGTTCAAGGTTCGTTTCGCGGGAGAGCATCCAGCCATCGAGGTTATGGCTCACGCGCCCTGTCGCCGCGTGATGAAAGGTTGGGTCAATAAAATCAGGCCCAACTTTGAACCCCTGCACACGCAGGCCGCGGCTACGGAGCGCCGCCATCAGACCTGTGGCAACGGTGGTCTTGCCAACTCCCGAGTGTGTGCCTGCGACAACAATGCGCGGAATGCTCATTGCGCGGCCCCTTTCAGATACATGGGAAGACCGGCGACGGTGAGGATCACCTGCGAGGCCAGTTCCGCGGCCCACTGGTTAAGCAGTCCCTGCGTATCTCGAAATCCTCGCGTCAAAGCTGCGTCTGGAACCGTTCCACTGCCGAGTTCATTGGAGACGAGATAGACGTGCGCCTCGGATGCCGCAATGCGGTTCAGGTTTTCGTGGATGGCCGGTTCAATCGCCGATGGCGCATCGCGGTGTTCCCAATAGAGGTTGCTGAGCCAGATGGTGAGGCAATCGACCAGCACGGCATCCGACTCGCGCGAAGCCTGCTCCACGGCATCGGCCAGCGCCAGCGGCTCTTCGATGGTCGCCCATGCCGCAGGCCGGTCCGACCGATGCTTCGCAATGCGTGCGAGCATCTCCGGGTCATCGGTTTTTGGGGCCGTGGCGATGTAGGACACGCGCTCCGCGCTCGCGGCGAGCTTTTGAGCCAACCGCGACTTACCGCTTCGAGCGCCGCCAAGGATCAGTGTCAACATTGCGGAATCCGCGCACCTATCCGCCAAGCACACACGCCCCGTTTGAAAGTGGAAAAGAGAGAAGGCACCCGCGATCTCCGCGGAGCCGTTCGCACGATCTGCTTATGTCCGAAGCATAGCGCCCAACTAGCCTGAGGCAGGTCTCCTGACTCGCAGGTCATCACGGCACCGGCTCGCCTTCCCATCCCGAAGAACAGTGGCTTTTCGCGCGGGCCGCTCGCTGCTTACAGTGGCGGGACCGTGCGGGATTCTCACCCGCTTCCCTTTTCACTCGCCTCGATGGCGAACACCTCAGGGAAACTCCAAGCTAGCATTTATGGGGGGTAGGGTCAAGGGCGGGGGTTCGGGCGGAGGACCGGCTCTAACTCTACTTTTTCGTAGATATCCTCGACGCGAAGGCGGCAGTCGATGCTATCCAGGTCCATCTCCTGGCCCGGCTCCGCAGCAGAACTGAGCAGCCATTGCCCGCTCTCCTGGCGCGTGTACAGTTCCACACTCATCCGGTCAGAGGCGACCAGAATGTATTGGCGAAGGCTCTCGATCTTGCGGTAATGCTCGAATTTCCGGCCACGATCATATGCCTCGGTGGAGGGAGACAACACCTCGACTAGCACCACAGGGTTAACGAGGTTGTCCATCGTTTCATCGGCAAACTGCGGTTCGCCGCAGACGACCACGACATCGGGGTAGGTGTAAAGCCCGGTAGGGTTTACCCGCACCCGCATGTCGCTCTGATACACTTCGCATCGACGGCGCCGCAGTTGAGAGTGCAGTCCACTCCCAATATTCATCGAAATTACATTGTGAGCCCGGCGGGCGCCCGACATGGCGAACATCTCTCCGCCATAGTACTCACTCTTATACTCGGCTTTGCGCTCGATCTCGAGGTACTGCTCCGGCGTGAGATATGGTCTCGGGGATGTTGACATAAAGCTGCCTTGCTTTCACCCTAACATAGATCACCAGATTTACGAGGCCCCGATTGCATTTCTGAACAGCGTGCAGTAACATGACAGTGGAAACAAATGGGAGTCACTGAGCGGAGAATCCGGGAAAAAGAGGAGTTGCGGCAGCGCATCCTGAACGCCGCGACCGAACTGTTCAGTTCCGAAGGCTTCGAGAACGTCTCCATCCGCAAAATCGCCGATAAGATCGAGTACTCACCCACCACTATCTATTTGCATTTTAAGGACAAAGCGGAACTCATCGGGAGCATCTGCGCCCAGGTGTTCGAGGGCCTGGAAAAAGCGCTCGACGAAATCGCGGCCCAAGGACTGCCCCCGATGGAGATGCTGCGGCGGTCTCTGATCCGCTACATTGAGTTCGGGCAGGAAAATCCCAATCACTACATCGTCATCTTCTGCCTGCCGGAACCGCTCGAAGTCTCTCATGCCGTTTGCGAAAACCCGCATGAAAAACCGGGCATGGCCTGTTTCGACAAGCTCCGCCAGGGCGTCGCCAAATGCATGGAGGCGGGCCAACTAAGAACCGCTGACATCGAAACCGTCAGCCAGTCTATCCTCATGATGATACATGGGGTTACCAGTATGTTGCTGACCATGAAGTCCTTCCCCTGGGTAGACAAACACACCCTGATCGAGACCTCTGTCGATACCATCCTGCGCGGCTACTCCGAAAACAATTAACACCGTAAACTAAGTTTTCTATTGACATTCCATTTCTGCGACTCCATACTTAACACTGTAAACTAAACAACGTTAAGTTAGAGATTGATGAAATGATAACCCTTGCCTGGAAAAACCTCTTTCATGACCGCGTGCGGCTGGCGGTGACGCTGATCGGCATCGTGTTCGCCCTCGTGCTGATCCTCATCCAGTTCGGCCTGTTCCTGGGCTTCCTGGAAACCTCCTCGAACATCGTGGCCGAAAGCCGCGCCGACCTGTGGATCTCAGCCCCAAAGATCCCGCACGTGAACGGCGGAGCGGCCTTCAGCGAGTCCAAGCGCTACCAGGCGCTGGCCACTCCGGGCGTGGCGCGGGTCGACAAGTACGTTCTCTCGTTCACCCCGTGGAAACTGCCGAGCGGCGCGCAGGAGTCGGTGCAGATCGTCGGCTTCGATCTCAAGTCGGGCATGGGCGGACCCTGGAACCTGTCGCAGGGGTCGGTCGAAGCATTGCACGGTGAGGACACGGTGATCATTGACGATCTCTATGGACCCAAGCTCGGCGTCAGCACCCTGGGCGACTCGGTCGAAATCGCCGGGCGGCGGGCGCGAGTAGTCGGCTTCACGCATGGCATCCGCAGCTTCACGACTGCGCCCTACATTTTCACCTCGTTCAAGAACGCGCAAAACTATGCCAGGCTGAGTCAGGACCAGACCATGTTCATGATGGTCAAAACGCAGCCTGGCGCCAGCATTCCCGAGGTGCAAAAGTCGCTCGAAGCGAAGCTCGACGGGCTGGAGATCTTCACCAACGAGCAGATGCACAAGAAGACTCAGTTCTACTGGGTGTTCGAAACCGGCGCCGGTATCACCACGCTGATCGGCTCCGTGCTCGGCCTGATCGTGGGCATCGTCGTGGTGGCGCAGACCATCTACAGCGCCACGGTGGATCACATTCGCGAATTCGGGACGTTGAAGGCGATGGGCGCGGCGAACAGCAAGATCTACACCGTAATCCTGACGCAGGCGGCCATCTCGGCAACGCTGGGGTACGCGGCCGCCATCGTCATCGCGAAGTTTGTATCGGTAGGGAGCGAAACCGGCAACGCGCCGATTCTGCTGCCTGACGCAATCGCAATCGGGACGTTCTTCATGGCCCTCGCCATGTGCGCGAGCGCATCCATTCTCTCCATCCGCAAGGCAACACGTATTGACCCGGCGATGGTTTTCAGAGGCTAACATGATTGAAATTCGAAATCTGGTGAAAACATACGGCACCGGCAACGCGGTGGTCCATGCACTGAAGGGCGTGGACCTGGACGTGGCGGCCGGCGAGATCCTCATGCTGATGGGCCCTTCGGGCAGCGGCAAGACGACGCTGCTCTCCATCATGGGCTGCATCCTGCAGGCGACCTCGGGCAGCGTGAAGATCGATGGCCGCGAAACTGTGGGGATCGGCGAGAAGCATTTGCCGAAGATCCGGCTGGAGCACTTCGGCTTCATCTTCCAGGGCTTCAACCTGTTCCCTGCCCTCACGGCGCAGGGCAACGTGGAAGTGATGTTGAACCTGAAGGGAATCAGCGGCGGCAAGGCGCATAGGCGTTCGCAGGAACTGCTGGAACATGTCGGACTGGGCGACAAGTTGCGGAGCTACCCGGCCGATCTAAGCGGCGGACAAAAGCAGCGCGTCGCCATCGCACGAGCACTGGCCGGCGACCCGCCCATCATCTTGGCCGACGAGCCGACTGCGGCGCTCGATACGCACTCGGGCCAGACGGTGATGGAACTTTTGACGGGTCTGGCACGGGCACGCGGCCGCGCCATTGTAGTGGTGACGCACGATTCGCGCGTGTTGCATTACGCCGACCGCATTGTGCGGGTGGAAGACGGAGAGATCAGTACGCAGTTGGAAGAGGAGGAAGTAGCAGCATGACACGCGGGACTTGGACAGGAATCGCCGCAATAGCCGGAGTGGCGCTGTTAGGGACAGCATTTTTGCAGCAGCAGGGCAAGGCATCGCTGCCGGACGGAAAGAAGGCCGCCAAACCAAAATCGGAGCACGTAGTGGCCGCGGGCCGCGTGGAACCGGCCTCGGAGGAGATCACCATCGGCTCTGAGTTGGACGGCAAGTTGAAATCAGTGCCGGTGGAAGAGGGGACCGAGGTGCGTCGCGGCCAGTTGATCGCGATGCTCGAAAACGGCGACTACCTGGCGCGGATTGAAATCGCCAAGGGCCGAGTGCAGGAGCAGGCCGCGGAGTTGGAACGCCTCCAAAACGGCGCTCGAGTGGAAGAAAAGCGGGAGTCGGCAGCACTGGTCCGCGAAGCACAGGCGCAGCTGGAGACAGCGAAAGCCGAGCGCGACCGGCGCGAGTGGCTGTTGGGCCGGGGCGCGGTATCGAAGTCGGAGTTTGAAGTTGCCGATCGCGACTATCTCACGTCGCGTGCGCGGCTGGACGCGGTGCGGGAACGGCAGAAAGTCTCTGAGGCGCAGACGCGGCCTGAGGACATTCGTCGCGCCGAAGCGCAGCTCGAAAGGTCGCGAGCACAGGTTACGGAAGCCGAGGCATTGTTGGCCAAGACCATCATGCGCTCGCCGGTGAACGGCAAAGTGCTGCGCAAATATCGCAAGGCTGGCGAGTCGGTTTCTTCGAACGGGACCACCCCGGTGCTGGCGATCGGCGACTGCTCCACGCTGCGCGTCCGCGTCGACGTGGATGAGACCGATGTCGCAAAGTTAACTGTCGGGCAGAAGGCCTATGTAACGGCGGAGGCCTACGGCGACCGGCGATTCACAGGCCATGTGGTTCGCATCGGCCAGGCGCTTGGCCGCAAGAACATCCGTACCGACGAACCGACCGAGCGCGTGGATAAGAAGATCCTGGAGACGCTGGTGGAGTTGGATCCGGGGCAGTCGCTTCCGGTTGGCCTTCGCGTAGATGCCTTCCTGGAGTTGCCGCGATGAAAAGGCTCATGTTCCTGATACTCACTGCCGCCTACGGGCAGGAGCGCATGACGTTGCAGCAAGCCCTGGACATTGCGGATAAGGCCTCGCCGGAGATTCAGATGGCGCGGTTACGCGTGCTGGAATCGCAGGCCACCGCTCTATCAATGCGGAGCGGCCTGCTGCCACAGGTGAATGCCGGAATCGCAGGTGCGTACCAGACTTCCAACCTGCAAGGCATCGGCCTGGCCGGTTCAGGCCTGCCTAGCCGCGTGGGGCCGTATCGCGTCTTCGACGCCCGCCCCACGGTGACCATGCGCGTGCTCGACCTCAGCCTGCTGGCTGGCGTGCGCGCGGCACAGGCGCGATCGAAACAAAATGAAGCCGAATCCGCCGCGGTCTCCGAACGCACACGGGCGGCCGTGATCGACCTGTATTTGCAGGCCCTCGAAGCAGACTCCCGGGCACGTGCGGCCGAGGCAAGAATCAACACCGCCCAGACCGTCCTGAGCCAGACAGCAGACTCTGAGCAGGCTGGCCGCTCCAGCAGATTGGATGTCGCGCGCGCCACTCACCAACTGGAAAAGGAGCGCGCCACGCTCATCGAAGCGAAAAGCCAGCGCGACGTCCTGACCACACTGCTGGTGAAAACCATCGGCCAGGATGCCCGCACGCCGGTCATGCTTGCCGATCTCGCACAGCGTTCCTTCTCCTGGGACATCAATCGCAACGCCGTTGAGAAGGAGGCGCTCGAAACGCGTCCCGAAAAGCGCGCCATCACAGAAAAGGGTATGGCCATCGACCGCGAAATCGATCAGGCCGAAAAACAACGCCTGCCGAAACTCGACTTCAGCGCCAGCTATGGCGCGCTTGGCCAGGGCCCGGATCGCGCCTTAAGCACTTGGCAGGTGGGCGCCAGCCTGACCATCCCGCTGTGGACCAGCGGCCGCATTGAGAACGACATCAAGGCCGCACGGTACCGGCGCTCGCAATGGAAACAGGAAGACCGGCAGCTGTCGCAGGCCATCCAGCAGGAGATCACGCAGTCAATCGTCGAAGGCAGGTCCGCCGCCGAACAGTTGCAGCACCTCACGGCGGCCACCAATGCCGCACGCAGCACCTTGGAACTTGCGCGCCTTCGCTACGAAGCTGGCCTCACAGGCAACCTGGATGTAGTGACGGCGCAGGGCGAGTTGGCGCAATCCGAGGAAGAATCGATCCGCGCCCGTTACAGCGGCTGGCTCGCGGAAGCGAAACTCGCACGCGCCAGAGGAGATGTCCGGCAGTTTGTAGTGAGCCGTTAGCTCTACAGAAACGCTGCGGAATTGATGATATTCACGTAGCGGACGATCTTGCCGTCGCGGAATTTGAAGTAATGGGCTACCGGCGTTTCAATTCGTTGGCCGGTCTTGCGAACAGTGGCCCAATACCTGCCAAAAGCCGCGACGGCGTCAGCGCTTTCAAAGTACTCCGTCATCTCCAACACCGGATCGCCGTGTTCATTGGCGATGCCGGCAAAGAAACCTACCGCCTCCTGTGGTCCCCGGCGGATGCCGGACCACGAAAGATGCTCCGGCGCTTCAAATTCCCACGACACATCATCAGCCATACTGGCCACCAGCGTTGCAACGTCGCCACGACCGAACGCGGCATAGAGGGTCTTTACTTTTTCAATTAATTCAGGCATGTTGTCATCCTTCATCGTAGGAATACGGAGACAACCGGGAATCGGATTTGCGATCAAGCGAGTTGGCTGATGAAATCTTGCTGGAAGCGGTGCGCCTCGGTCAGACCTGCGGCAAGTGCACCCCAACGGTCGCGGATCTCGGGCGCACGCCGTTCGTAGTCGCGCTGGTTCTTTGCGATGCGATGTTGTTTCTGCTGTTGAGCAAGGCGGCCTTCCGGATATGGGTGGCATTCCCAGCCTTTCTTTTTCATTTCCCGATCATTTGGAAACAACGCGTACATTACCCAGGCTTCCGTACTCTTTGAGGGCGTGCACAGCACCGTCTTCGGCGGAGTTTGCTGTTCGCCTGCCCAGTGGAGCAAGATAGCGCGAAGAGGGTCCGTGGTAGCGCAGGGAAGAGGGCAAGGCTTTTCGCAGGGCAACCCATGGTCCGGAGATTGTTCGCCTGCCACATCCGCGTCAAGGTGAAGAATGAGGACATCATATAGATTGAAGAGTATGTCGTTGGAGATATGGCCGTTATTGCGGCGAATCGCCTGTTGGCACCACTTGAACACACCCTTCCAACCACCGCCCAACTGGCCAGCATCGCCAGCGCCAGTAAAAGCAACGCTCTCTTCCGGCTGAAGCAGTTTGAGATCGTAGGGCCGGCCAGCAAGCATCGAATCGATTGCGGCGTTCAGTACCACGTAATCGGTGATCCCCTCAGCCACCAAGCCGATTCTGACGGGGCTAGACATTTGGCATGCCGCCGATCAGCTTGTTGGTCCACATTCTGGACAGCGTCCAGCCATCAGCTGCCATTTCCAATAGTTTAGGCGTTACAACAACTCTAGTAATAATCGTCTTCCCGCGATTGTCCCTATCCACTGTGAACAGGCGAATTCGATCATCCTGGAGAGGCAGACCATCGAGTACCGCCGGGTTATGACTTGTCATCAGGATCTGCCGTTCCGAGTCATCGCTTACAACCCATTCCGAAAACCGGCGCATCAATGCTGTCGCCAAACCAGGATTTAGTCCGTGATCAGCATTATCGACGGCACAGAAAGCCGGTGAGTGAGGATGCCCTGCAAGAACTGCGAGAAAGAGAATGAAGAGAGCACCTTCGCTCGCATCATAGCCCGAAAGCACATTGCGCTTGGGCTTCATAAACTTGTCGACGAATCGAATCACTCTTGGAGATGAACTGGCGGCTGGAGACAATGGGAGCTGAGATGCCGGCGCTGAACCATAGCTCTTCGCCCACCCGATCAGTCCGAGGGCCTCATTGCAGATCTTTTTGATCCTTCCATCTCCGCCATTGGTTCTACTGAGAAGCAACTCGTGCACTGCTTCAGGGAGCCGTCCGCCAGAAAGGCCAAGAGGTTGTCTTGGCTGAGTTTCCGGTGCGACACCTCGCAAAACTGGCGTGGTTGGTGAGTAGATCACGTACTGCTGTAAGCGGTGCATCAACATCAACGCTACATCGTTCTTTTCGAGTTCCACTGTCTTCAATGCGGCAAGCCCGTTTTCCGTATTTGGGTTGTTTCGCAGATTGGGCCCACGACTTGCGACCTTGTAGTTCCCGCGTTCCAGCAATTCGGTCTTGAATTTCCACGACGGACTGGGGTCCTTCAAGGGATTGTTGAGTGAGACGTCGTAATGGGCATCTTCTGAAGCGCCACTAAAATAGATGTGCGACGTTTGCCGATCGCCCGGTGTAGGAAACGCGGATTTGTAAAGGCTAGGCACACCTGGACGGACGCCACGCTGCAGTAGAGTCTGATCCGTGACTTTGCCATCAGCCGCGGCGGAAAGAACCCCAATTGCTTCGAGGATATTACTCTTTCCTGAGCCGTTCGCACCAACAAATACATTGAGTCGCCCGAGTTCTATCTCAGCTTGCTCAATCGACTTGAAACTCTGGATGGAGATCCGTTTGATCATTCTGCCATCTCTATTATTAGCTGAACTCGTTCTGCGCAGGAAATGGGCCCGCTAAATATGATTCGCAATCAGGGCCGCCACATAGGCAAACCCCGTCATATAAGCGAATTGAATCGCAGGCCATTTCCAGCTGCCCGTTTCACGGCGCACCACGGCGATGGTGGAAAAGCACTGCATCGCAAACGCAAAGAAGATGAGCAGCGCAAACGCCCCGCTGGGAGTGAGGTCCTGGCGCAACGCCTCCTGCAGACCAACGTGTGTGGACTTGGCGCCTTCAATACCATAGATGGTGCCAAGTGTTCCCACAATCACTTCGCGAGCGGCCAGCGATGTCAGCAACCCAACCCCGATCTTCCAGTTGAAGCACAGTGGCTTGATCAGCGGTTCAATCGTATGCCCGATCATGCCCGCAATACTGTTCTCAATCGCCGGCGGCTTTCCGTGATCGAGCGGCAGATTGCACAGCACCCACAGGATTATGGCAACCCCGAGAATCACAGTGCCCGCGCGGCGCAGGAACACTTTCGCGCGGTCGAAAAGG
>Ga0073936_10000121_pt1 | contig 103515 bp, 78 predicted proteins | sample AliMusrvi5mmetaG_FD_87041 | JGI IMG/M metagenome (GOLD analysis project Ga0073936, IMG submission 87041) | Freshwater lake bacterial and archeal communities from Alinen Mustajarvi, Finland, to study Microbial Dark Matter (Phase II) - Alinen... | ecosystem: Environmental > Aquatic > Freshwater... | reverse complement strand
ATCCATTTGACCGTGACGGACTCCGATCCGACGGCCGCTCGCTGGGGCTTTGAATTGACGGTCCGGCTGGCCAGTGACGGGACGAAGCCCGCGGGCACGCTCTCACTCGCGGCGGGCGAATCGCTGGCGCAAGTGGACGGATCACCCGGCTCCATCCAATACGTCACGCATACCTCAGCGGGTACGCGTGCCGGGACCTCCGGCGGCGCGACGTGGGACGTCTTCTGGACCGCTCCCGCCACCAGCGCCGGACCGGTCACGTTCTACGCTGCCGGAAACTGCGCCAACAACAACGGAGCCCCGAGCGGGGATCACATCTACACCACTTCGCTGACCGTCGCACCAGCCCCCGCCGCACCGCCGAACATGGCCATGCCGCAGCTTGTTTACGGTCTTGGCTGGTACACGGCGGTGTACCTGACCAACACGGGAACCAGCGCCGCTACCGCGACGCTCGAGTTCGTCGATCCAACGGGTGCGCCGTTGAGCGTGGCGCTTGGCGGCGGAGTGGTCACAACCAGCCAGCCCGTCTCACTGCCCGCGGGAGGATCCACGCTGGTTGAAATGCCGGACGTGGGCACCGCCAACGTGCAGGGCTCGATCCTGCTCAACCTGCCGGCAGGCGTGAACGGGTACGGCGTGTTCCGCCGCGAGCCCACGGGAACGCCCGCTCAGGAGGCCACGGTTCCGCTGGCCAGCCTGACCGCGACCAAAGTGACGGTGATCTTCGACAACACGAATTTCGTCACCGCGGCCGCCGTCCTGAATCCGTCCGATACGGACGCGACATTGACCATCTCAACGCTCGATTCTTCCGGCCAGCCGATCGGACCAGGGATCCAGCAACCGCTCGCCGCCAGGAACCGAATCGCATTCCTGTTGAGCGACAAGGTGAGCGGCGCGGCTGGACAACGCGGCACCGTTACCTTCTCCGTGGACCGGGGCGCGGTCTCGGTGTTGGCGCTGAGGGCGGACGGCAACGCCTTTACTTCGATTATTCCGATTACGGTGCAGTAGGCTCCTGCGTGGTCGATCCGGCGGGCAGTATGAGCCAGAATCTGGCACCTGCGGCCGGCGCCGGATCGACCCCCATCTCCCCGCCGTTGTCCAGGACGGTCTGCCGGGAAAGAGCCAGTCCCAGCCCCATGCCGCCCCTCTTGCTACCCACGTTGAGCGGTTCGAACAAATCGGGGAGGACGCGCGGATCGATGCCCGGGCCGGTATCCTGCACCTCAACGTGAACGCCGCTGCCGCCCACAGTGGCCGTTACCGTCACCGTACCCGCTCCGTCCATGGCCTCGATTGCATTGGAAAACAGGTTCATGAACACGCGCTCGATGCGGTGCCGCTCCACGGCGACCGTGCAATCATCGGTCACCGAGACCTCGACCTTCACTCCGGCGTTGTCGGCTCTTGCGGCGACGTACTCCCAGGCTGAGCGAACGATCCCGGCAAGCGAACAGGTCTCGGTCTTGCCGGGGCGGCCCCGACTGGCGTCCACCAGATCCTCGAGCATAAACTTGACTTGCGCAGCCGAACGGAAGATGTTGGTGCCCAGGCGTTTCACGTGGGCCGGCGAATACTCCGCCTCGGCCAGCATTTCGGAGGAGGCGTAGATCACCGCGAGAGGATTGCGCAGGTCGTGAACCAGCGAACTGGAGAGCCGCGAGACCGTGGAGAAACGTTCCTGCCGGATCAGGTCCCGCTCTGCCTTCTGGATCGACTCGCACATGCGGTTGAAAGCGTTGGCGAGCCGGCCGAGTTCGTCGCGAGTGGTGACGGCAAGGCGGTAGGAGTAGTTCTGGCGGCTCACCTGTTCAGCCGCGAGATCCAGCGCGGCGATCGGGCGCAGCAGGCGTTGCGCGAGCAACCAGGCGAGCGCGAGCGCGGCGAACAGGGCCCCCGCCCAGACCATCAGCAGGTCCCGGCGCAGCACTCCGATTGCGGCTTGGGAGGATTCGAACGAGCGCAGAATCCAGACGTATCCGGCGGGTCTGCCATCCAGGTCCACCAACGAGCGCCGCAGGCACAGATAGTCCGTCTCTCCAGCGTTGAGCCGCGTGATGCCTGCCATCCGGCCGAACAGCGACGCCCCCAGTTGATTCACCTTGGCCGGTCCGAGTGACGAAGCGACCACTTCGTCCAATGCCCCGAAAGCGAACTCGCTGCCGCCAGTGGCTTCCTTCAGGCGCAGCGCGAGCGGCGCATCGACGAAGTAGCCCGCGACGAGCACGTTGAGCAAGGCGGACCCGGAGGCGGAGTCGACGTAAACGGGCGTCACCACCACCTGGTAGAGGTCTCCGCTCTGCGCGATGAAGCCGGTCGCCTGTTTCGGGAACTGACGGCTGGCGCTACGCACTGCCGGGATATCGCCCTGCGGAGACGTGAGCGGACGGTCGCCAAACGAGGCAAGAACCTGCCCCAGCGGATCGGTGACCGCAAAGACGGCGCCCTCGCGGGCCAGCGGCGCCCAGCGTTCGCCGGCGGTATCGCGGATGGTCGCGGCATCGCGAGTCCCGAAAGCCGCCCGCACGTCCGACATCCCACTCAGCGCCAGACTGACTGAGGCCAGTACATCGGTGCGGGCGCGCCACAGCGATTCGTACGCGTGCAGGCTGGCCTGCGCCTCCTGCTCGAGCCCATTGGATGCAATGTGAGTGGAGCGATTTTCGATGACCGCGCCGGTGATCAGGAACAGCAGGACCAGCGACACGGAAGTGGCCGCGAGAAACTTCCAGCGCAGCGATAGGGCGACTGGCGACTTCATTTGAGCTTCCGGTAGGACGTGCCGTCGTCAGGCACCGGGCCGTACTCCTGCCCGTACTTGTTCTTGTGAGGCATCTCGATGTAGCCGGTTTCGGACACGTGAATGACGGGGAGCGTTATGGCGCCGGCGGGGACCTCGATCTTGCGGGTGAGCCTATCGAGGGTCTGTTCGGTCGCACGCTCGTAAAAGAAGTGCAGCGTGTATTGACCCGGCTCAACGCCGTCCAGGGCGAAGGAGCCGTCGCGATTGCTGATCGCCATCCACGGAGTGGGCGCTACGACGATCACCGCGCTCATGGATTGGTGAATGTTGCAGAAGATGCGCACGATGCCCGCGCGGCGGAACACCACGTGGCGGGTGCCTCCAGGCGGATACAAGCCGATATCGAAGGGCTGCCCGTCGATGTTCGAGAAAGCGTTGTGGAAGATCGGGTCGAGATTGGGAAACTCGACTGTCGTTCCCACCGGAATCGCGAGCAGGTGCGGAACGAATTGCTTCTTCCGCTGGATCATGCGGACAACTGGCGGCGAGGCGCCGCGCGGCCTGTGGGCGGTGGCCTCGAGCCATACGACGACCCCCTCGCTGTTTGGGAGTTTGCGGCCGCGCGCGGCTCCCCGCGGCTCTACGGCGACGCTCCCGCTGACTACGGATGCGACAGCCGGCAGAGCCAGCGCGAACAGCAGGACTAGCGGCTTAGAACATGTAGGCCAGGGCAAGATCATAGTGGTTTCGCAGGTGCGTGGCCTGGTTGGTCCAGGTGGTCCGGGTCTGGGCCGCTTCCAGGGCCAGGTAGACGTTCGGCGCGAGCCGGTAGTAGGCATTGCCGGCGTAGGAGATGTTGGACTGGGGATAGTAGCCCGCCAGATCGGCGCGGCGGTTGACCTGAGTGCCGCTAAAGAAGTGGAACGACAACCGCTGAGTGGGGAACAAGGCGGCTTGGAGCCAGCCTCCACGGCTGTTCACGGCGTAGGCCTCGCCGTCGGAAGAGACTCGAAAACCAGGGCCGAGCCCGCCCAGACCGGCGGCGTTTTGCCCACCGAAGAACGCCCCGGTGAACTCGATGAATGGGGCTGGGCGGAAGAGTCCGTCGAGCGTAACGATGCGCGATGCGATCGACTCGCCTACGACGTGACTCACGCTGTAATGAAACCCAGGCGCGAATTCCAGGTAGGGATCGTCGCCCCTGCGGTGGGCAAACAGGGCGCGGCCTTCCCAACCGGGCCGGGTGGGCTCAAGCGAAGCCGCATAGCTGCTGGCGACTGCGGTGTTGGTCTCGCGTGTTGCGTACACCGATGCCTGCGCTGTGATGGAGGCGCGGGGCGAGAGCTTGAAGTTCTGTTCCACCCTGAGTTGCGGCTGCCATTCCCAGAGATTGCCCGCGCCTGAGAGCGGCGGCAGTCCCACCTGCGCCAGCGAATCGGGATTGCGCTGTGCGACTAGCGGCTTATCGCGCCCTACGCTAATGCTGCGCGATCCCCAATCAATGCTCAGCACGCCCGTGCGGAGGTGCGGTGCAAGACCCTCGGCCGCCGTGCTGGGCGTCGGAGTGTAGCTGGCGGAGTAGGGATAGAAGTCCATCAGAATGTTGCCGCGGATCTTACCTCCAAGAACTGTGGCGGATCCAAAAAACTCCAAGCCAAGCATGGATTGGCTGAGTGTTCCGCCGGCCGCGCGGGACGAGGTGTTCGTAGTGCCGATGGGCGAGGAGTAGGCACCCTCGGAATGCGAGTTGGTGTAGGCGTTGAACAACGCCATGCCCGCAATGCGAATCGGAAAGCGCTGCAGGCTCTCGACCTTCGACTGCGCTTGCTCCTCAATGCGCGCGGCCTGTACGGCCACGCTGTCGGCGAGTTTCTCGACCGCCTCCGGGGCGTTTGCGGCGGGGCTGGTTGTTCCGGCAAGCTGTCTGCGCAGATCCTGCACCTCGGATAGCAGCGCTTGGTTTTGGCGCTCGAGGCGGTCCAGACGCTCGAGGATCTGGCGGATCTCCGGCCCTTGCCGGGCCCGCGCCAAAGGGGCCAGAACCGAGGCTGCCAGGGATAGTGTCAGAAACAGCTTGAGCCGGAGTTTGAACCGGAAAGAACGCACGCACTCAGGGTAAGTCGCGCTCGTCGCTTGCTCCATGCAGTAAGTGCTCCAGTCGTCGGCGTAGTTTAAGCGGGGACCAGGGTTTAGGAATAAACGCGTCGGCGCCGATCTCGAGCGCGCGCTGCGGCGCGCCGGGGTCAGTCGTAGCGCTTACAACCACTATAGGGAGATGTGCATAGCGGGATTCGGATCGAATCCGCGAGATCAGCTCGAAGCCATCCATGGATGGCATGTGCAAGTCCGTGACGACCGCGGCCAGCCGGTCGCTTTCGAATTCCTGGATCAACTGCCAGGCGTGCGCGCCATTTGCGGCAGACGAGGTCTCGAAGCCTTCGAGATCCATCAACGCGAGCTCCATCGTGTCCGTCGATGAGAGGTTGTCGTCCACAATCAAAATAGTCCGTGGTCGCATGAATGTGGGCCCAGTGCCGATCAAGGGACGAATCTGTAGCCGACCCCGTGGAGCGTGAGGAAGTGCCGTGGAATGGCCGGATCGTGCTCGAGTTTCTGCCGCAACTTCAGGACGTGCGCATCGACTGTGCGGGTGTTGGGGAACGACTCGTAGCCCCACACAGCATTCAGCAGGGCGTCGCGTGTGAGGGGCCGGTCCGGGTGCGTGAGGAAGTAAGTCAGCAGATTGTACTCGGCCGGTGTGAATCTCACGTCCTGGTTCGCGCGCGTCACGATGCGGCGGTCGAGATCCACGGTGACGTCGCTGAACTGGACCAGCCGGGCAGGCTCGGGCGCCGAGCGGCGCAATACCGCGCGGATGCGGGCCAGCAGTTCCCGCGCGCCAAACGGCTTCACCACGTAGTCGTCGGCGCCGATTTCCAGCAGAAGAACCTTGTCGATTTCATCACCCACGGCGCTCAGCACGATGAGCGGCGTTTTCGAGCCGGAGGCGCGCAACTGGCGGCAGATCTCGACGCCGCTCATGCCGGGCAACCGCAGATCGACGATCATCAAGTCCGGACGCATGCTCAGGCCCATGTCGTAGCCAGTGCGCCCATCGGCTGCCGTCAGTACGCGGAAGCCCTCCTGCTCGAGCAGCAGGCTGATGCTGTCGCGCAGTCCTGCGTCGTCGTCGATGATCAAAATGGACTGGGATTCCACACAGCGAGTGTAGCGGACTGCGTCCTTTGAAAGAACGCTCAATCCAGACGCCGGGCGATCCGCATCACCCGCGGAGTCTGGATCCGCTGCGCGCGCTCCGTCGAATTCCGCTGCGCGCCTTGCATGGCGCGCTTCGCCTCGGTCCGTCCCCAGACACAGAATTCGTCGATTTCGGCGGGAGAAGGTTTCGCGTCCGGATGGAGCATGCGATAGTTCTTGCCCGGCATCTGCCCCTCGCGTATCGATGCGCACATTCCCAGCAGCATGGCGGCGCCGACGCGCGGCCTGCGATACGGTCCGGCACCCCACTCCGAGAAGTTGAACGCCGCGCGGGCGTTGGTCACGTCCCGCTCCAACAGGTTGCCCACACCGGGCACCCGGCTGTACCAGGGCCAGCGCGTTTCGTTGGAGTGGCAGTCGTAACACGCGCGCCGGAGGAGTTTTGAAACGCCCGGGGGCGGTCTCAGCGCGACCTCCATGCTCAGCGCGGGCGGGGCCGGCGGATTCACGGGCGGCCGCCGGAGGGCGACTGACATCGTTGCGCCGAGCAGCAGGGCCAGAAGGACTATCACTCTGTTCATGCGGGTCTCCTGGCACGATCCTCGCGCGGCTTGCCCCGTATGTCTTTCGTGGCTCGTTAAAGAATTGCAAAGGGATTTCCGCGCGCTGGATGCCGCGCAAACCAGGCCTGCTCCACGTCTCTGCTTCGAGATTCATCCTGCTCCATCCCTTCCACTAAAACGACCACATCACACTCGTGAACCCGGTCTGGGCGCGGTAGTTGCGCAGTGCCGCTAACACTTCTCCATAACGGTACATTTGCCATCCCGCGTTCCAGCGAAGGCGCGTTCCCAAGGGCACCGACAACTGGAGTTGTGGCGAGGCGAAGGTCAGCGGAAAGGTCTGCGCCGCCGCGAACGGTCCGCTGCTCGTGCCAATGCCCAGCAATGGCATACGCCGCCCGTCCCCGGCGTCCTGCAGATGGCTGTACCCCAGCCGGACAGTTGCGTATCTGCCTGCGTTCAGCCGCAGCCAGAGGTTGCCCGAGTGCAGGTTGCTGAGGTAATAAGACGAGGTTCCGCTCACGAGATTGTTGTTTAAGAAATAGGCAATGCCACCCGTCGTGGCTGTGTGCAATTGCGCGTACGCCGCATCCACTGAGATCCACTGGCGCGGCGACCACGAGGCTTCCACGGCGGCTGCGCGCGTCCGCGCGTTGAATGCGCCGAGTGCGGCCTGATTCAGGTTGTAGTTGTCTCGAAACGATGCCGCCAATAGCAGAGTCTTCGACTTGAACTGAACGCGCCCATCCAAGGCGTGATAGGACTTATCGCCGATCGGGTACACGGGGTTGCCATTCACTCCCTTCCCGGCGTCCAGGAGCAGCGTGACCCGTTTGAGGAAACGGAAGCGCAGGCCCGCAATTCCAGCGTGCTGCGTATTCGATTGCTGGTCGCGTTGAGCCTGTTGGGAGCTGTCGGGCAGCGGGCTAAGCACCGAGCGGAGGGTGCGAGTAGCGACGTGGTAACCACCCGTCGCGTCGAGCCACGGGAAGAGCCTGAGCACCGCGTCGGTTTGGTTGCCAGCCCGGCGCAATCCCAGGAATTGAAAGTCAACTTGCTGGAAGCTGAGCGTCGAGTTGGCCAACTCACCGTAGACGCTGTTGCCGCTCATGCGGGTCTGATCGAATGAGGTCTCGTTGGTCACGGTGAATCGTTGAACGGGCGTGAAAATGGCATTCGCCGACGCGATCGTCACCGGGCGCGTCGCGTTCCCACTCAGTGCGACTTGATAGAGCGGCAGGGCCGGGGCCGGTGTGCCGAACGAGGATTCGTTCAAGTACACCCTGCCGCGGGTTGCGGCGTAGGCGAGGCGGCCGTTCAGGTTGAGGCGCTTCCCGAACTCGCGAACAGCGAGCAATCGCCACGCGGCGGTTGTTGCCCGATAGGGCGCGTTGGACTGAAAGGCGTTGGCGCCGCCGTCCGGTGCGGTCGCACCGGGAGCGATGTTCGAAGCCGGCGAGAATTCGCCGTAGCGCTCCCACGTGCGCAGAACCGAAATTCGCGTACCATCGCTGACCCATTCGCACCCCAGACGATACTCATTGTCGAGCCGTCGAATGTTCTGGAACAGCGGAGTCCCCGTGAACCCCTGGTTGAAATTCGTCGTAAGCGCCGCGCCATGCTGGCCGTACCGGCTGTAACCGCCGAGGATTCGAAAGCGTCCGCGTGGCAGGATTACGAGGTCATGGTCCTGCATGTCGCGGCGCGTGCTCAGTGCATGCAGGCCCTGCGCCAGTCCCAGGCCGGGGTTGAAGTAGTCGGACTGGCGCCAGCGCAGGTCGTAGTCGTACCAGCGACTTTCGACGTGCGCTCTGGCGGATTCGTAAGGATCGTTGCCCAGACCCTGCGTGTTGATGGTGAGACGGTCCAGCCAGCGGCTTTTCCCGTCCTTTGAGAAAGCGGCGAAAGAGGTGCTCAACAGGCGCAGTCCGTTGCCGTAGTTCGCCTGGCTGCGGTAAGCGTCCCGGCTGCCCTCGACGGAAGCGAAGCGCACTCCCGCCTCGAAGGACTGCAGCAGATTGTATGGACCGGCGGAAGCGCCGCGCACCGACCCGGTGGAGGCGTCGGTGGGCGCGACGGGTTCCTGGGCGCGCGCCGCGGATGCCAGGAATAGAGCCGTGAGCGATAGGCACAGGGTGCGCGTCATCTACTCGTTACCTCAAGAACAAAGCACTGGAGTTCGAGCCATGGAGGCGCACGTGGCAAACCGTGCAGTTCTGGTATTGCGGGTCGGCCATATTGTGAAACGAGGGCGTCAGCGGAACGCCCGCTCCCGATCGTCCCGAGCCAGTTCCGTTGTGGCATTCCAGGCACAAAGTGAAGACCACGGGGCGCTTGAGCAGTCGCGGGTTGGCCGAACCGTGTGGCTGATGGCACGTCTCGCAGCCCTCCACGCGCACCGCGGTGTGCTCGAACACGAAAGGACCACGCAGGTCTTTGTGGCAGCCGAGACAGGCCTCTTCATTCACGCTCGCCTGCGCCACCATCCGCGGACGGTCGCCCATCTTCCAGGACGGCGCGAAAGTCCCGTGCGGGTTGTGGCAGTCGCTGCAGTCCATGAGACCTTCGTTGACGCGGTGCTTGAAGGGCATTGAGAACTGCGCTCGCACCGACGGGTGGCAGGTATAACAAAGCTCGCGCTGCACCTTTGCCAGCAGCCGCCTTGGCGTTGGACTGCGGTGGATGGAGTGGCACGACGTGCAGTTCAGCGATGCCTTGTAATGCTCTGAGCGCCGGAAGTTCATACGGCCCAATTCCCTGGCATGGCACGTGAGGCAGCGCGTAACGATCTCTTCGGATGACCGCATGGAGAAGGCGAAAATGCTGGTCTTTGAGGGCGCCTTAGCGTGCTCCGCGCCGGGGCCGTGACAGCTTTCGCAACCAGAAGCGCCTGGATGCGACAAGGATTCGTCGCCGCGAAAATGGGGATTGCGGAAAAGCTTCCAGGCGAGGTCGGGGTGGCAAGTCCTGCAAGCAGCGCTGCCTGAGTAGTCCCCCGCCCAAGCGGCAGGTAGCAGGCTGAGAGTTGCCACGAGCCGTACCAACGAAACCGCCATAACTTGCAGGCTAGACGGCGGCGTAGCGGCCAGTCGCTACGGAATTGTCAAAGAAATGTCAAATGCTTTCACCGGGCTTCGCCGCATCGCCCCGATCTCACACGGGCAGGCGGATTTCCACCCTTAGTCCGGGTTGGGCATTGCTGGCGGAGATGCTGCCTTGGTGCAGCAGCACGGCGCGATGGGCGATGGAGAGTCCGAGTCCGACGCCACCGCCGCTGGCGCGATTGCGGTCCTCTTCCACCCGATGGAAGGGGTGGAAGATGGCCTCCAATTCGCGCTCGGGAACTCCCGGGCCGTAGTCGCGGACGGCGATGACGAGTTCGCCGTTAGCGGCTGACGAGGACACCTCGACGCTCTGGCCGGGGGGCGTGTAGCGAATCGCGTTGCGCACCACATTTTCGACCGCGCGGCGCAGCAACTCCTGGTCTCCTTTGAACTCCCCTACTGCGTCTTCGCGCAAATCAATCCGGCAACCGCGCGCCAGCGCTTCCAAATTGCAGTCCTCGACGAGTTCACGCAGGAACTCGTCGGTTGAGATGATCTCGTCGTTCCTGCAGCCCGCGTCGCCTTCGGCGCGAGTGACCTGCAGCAGGTCGGCGATGAGTCGCGAGATCCTGTCGACTTCTTTCTTCACGCGCTGGAAGGCCTCGGTGCTCGAGGGGTTCTTGCGCACCAGTTCCAGCGCGAAGCTGAGCCGTGCGAGCGGAGAGCGCAGTTCGTGCGAGACGTCCTGCAGCAGACGCCGCTCCGCGGCCAGCAGAGTTTGAATGCGGCCGGCCATCTCGTCGAAGGCCAGGCCGAGATCGCCAATTTCGTCTTTCCGCTGGAGGTTTGCGCGAGCGCTCAGATCGCCCTGCCCGAAGCGCATCACGGCCTCGCGCAGCCGTCCGATGGGCCGCACCAGGGTGAGAGTGAGAGCATAAACGAACAGCACGACGACCAGGATGATCCAGCCGAAGGTGACGAGGTCCCCGGTGGGATCGTTGTGCACGGAAATGTCGATCACGAACACGTAACGGCCATCGCGGGAGGCCTGATGAATCCGGAAGCTCCGCGGAGGCAACAGGCGCCAACGAGGCGGCGGCTGGGGCACCAGCATATCCTTGCGAACCGCGCCCGACCGCAGGTCCGTGCCGTTCGCATCCAGCAGATGGTAGTGGTTCGAAACCAGCTTCGTCATACGGTCGAGGTAGACGCCTAGCGCCGGAGGCCCGCCAGACTCGTAAGCACGCACCGCGTCGGCAAACTCGTAGTCCACGATGCGGCGCAAAAACTGGTCCCGCTGCATCTTGCCCGGCGCGAACAGGAACGATGACAGAAAGAACGCGGCTACCCCGAACAGCAAGGTCGCGAGGAACCAGGCGAGGATGCGGGCGAAGATTCCTCTCATCGCTGTTCCGGCTCCATATCCAGCGAGGCGAATTGATAGCCCAGGCCGCGCAGGGTTCGAATCAGTTCGTTCGGCGCGTCGAGCTTCTTCCGCAGATGACTGATGTGTACGTCGATAGAGCGGTCGTAAGGCGTGGCCGGCCGATTGTAGAAGCGCTGGGCAATCTCGTCGCGCGAGACGACGCGGCCGGCGGCGCGCATCAGCACTTCCAGGATGTCGAACTCGATGGTCGTCAGTCCCACTTCACGCCCGTCCAGGGACACCTGCCGCGTGGCGGGATCGAGCCGGACTCCGCTGGATTCGACTGCCGAAAGCGGATCGCGCGCCTCGCTTTGAGTGCGCCGCAGAATCGCCCTCACGCGCGCCAGCAACTCCATCGGCTCGAACGGTTTTGGCAGATAGTCGTCGGCGCCTTCGTTGAGGCCGCGGATGCGGCTTTCGCTTTCGGTCCTGGCGGTCAACATCAGCACGGGCGTGTCGCGCTCGGTACGCAATCGTTTGAGCACCTCGAAGCCGTCCAGGCCCGGCATCATCACGTCGAGCAGAATCAGGTCGAAGCCCCCGCGCAGGGCCAGCTCCAGACCTTCGAAGCCGTTTTGCGCCGAGGTGACGTCGATTTCCTGATCGCGAAAAAAATCGCGCATCAGCGACGCGAGTTCCGCGTCGTCGTCGATCAACAAGAGATGAGCTGTGCCGGCCACTTGGCGCCTTTCCTAACGCACGCGTGAACTCCCCATTTTCACCCCCCAGTCTCGCGCCGGAGTAGCAGCGAGTCCTACTAAGTCCAAGCTATGCCGTCTGGAGGGCGCGGGAAAGGGCTGTTCTGCGAAGAAATGTTAAGCCAGCCGGGACGCGCGGCCGCTTTACAAAACTTTATCCTCCGGGGCCAACGGGGCGTTGTTCACTGGAGTTGACGGAGGGGCCGGCAGCCCACTTCGAATCAGATTCAACTACCCGGGAGAGCGCCCATGAGAGGCCTTAACCTGCTCGCCAGATCGATCGTATTTTCCGCCGCCGTCCTTACTTTGGGCGGCACGGTTTCAACGTTGGCAGCCACTGCGGAGGAGCAAGCCGCCACCGCCGCCAGCCTGCACGGAGTTATCACCGACCCATCGGGAGCGCTGGTCCCGGGTGCTGTGGTGCAGGTGCGTGGAGCCGGCGTCCAGCAGGTCGCCCGCACTGACGGTGACGGCAAGTACGCCTTCGCTGCACTCAGGCAGGGCGCCTACAAAGTGCGCATTCTCGCCAAGGGTTTTGCGCCGCGCGAGGAAACGATTGCAGCACTCGATGGCGCCGCCGTACTCGACGCGCAATTGCAAATCCAGAGCGAGGCTCAGACCGTCAACGTCGAGGACGAGATCGAGAAGATCACAACCGATCCGACTTCCAACGGCGGAGCGATTGTCCTGGGCACTAAGGAATTACAGGCCTTCTCCGACGATCCGGACGAGTTGCAGGAGCAGTTGCAGGCTTTGGCCGGACCGTCCACGGGGCCTGATGGGGGTCAGATCATGATCGACGGATTCTCGGGCAGCGGTTTGCCCCCGAAGTCGTCGATCCGCGAAATCCGGATCAACTCGAATCCCTTTTCGCCCGAGTTCGATCGCCCCGGCTTCGGCCGGATTGAAATCTTCACGAAGCCCGGCACGGATTCATACCACGGTTCCTTTTTCACGCAATTCAATAACCAGGATCTGAATTCCCGGAGTCCGCTTTTGACGCAGTCGACCAAGACCCCGTATTCGCAGAAGTTCTTCGGCGCCAGCTTCAGCGGCCCGATCACGAAGCAGAAGGCGTCGTTCGGCTTCGATTTCGAACGTCGCATGATCGACGAGAACGCCTTCATCTACGCGACTACGCTCGACAGCAACCTGAACCCCGTGCCGGTGAATCAAGGCGTGGTGACGCCGCAGACGCGCATGAGCTTTACGCCCCGCCTGGACCTGACGCTGAACCCGTCCAACACACTCAGCGCACGGTACCAGAACACGCGCATCGAAATGGACAAAGAAGGCATCGGCAACTACTCGCTGCTCTCGCAGGCCTACAACGAGAAAAGCACCGAGCAGAGCTTCCAACTCACCGAGACTGCCGTACTCTCGCCGCACGCGGTGAATGAAGTGAAGTTCCAGTATCGCCGCAGCGTGGTCGCGAACTACGGGAACAACACAAATCCACTCACGATCGTGCAGGGCGCATTCCAGGACGGCGGCGCGCAAATCGGCAACTCCGGCGCAACGAACAACAACCTCGAGCTTTCGAATGCCACGACTTTGACGCGCGGCTTCCACACCATCAAGTGGGGCGGCAGATTCCGCGAGTCCTTCATCGACGACACTTCGGTGAACAACTTCGGCGGTACTTACGCATTCTTCGGCGGCAGCGGCCCCCAGTTGGACGCCAATAACCAGGCCATCGCGGGAACCTCGGTGCAACTGACTGCCCTGGAAGTGTACCGGCGTACGCTGCTGTTCCAGCGGGCCGGGTTGAGCGGCGCGGAGATCCGCCTGCTGGGTGGCGGGGCTACGCAATTCACGCTGAATGCGGGCACGCCAACTACCTCGGTGCGCCAGTTCGACGCGGGTCTGTTCGTCAACGACGATTGGAAGATCCGTCCGAATCTGACCTTCAGTTATGGCCTGCGCTACGAAACGCAAACCAACATCCACGACTGGAGCGATCTGGCGCCCCGCTTCGGATTGGCCTGGGGCATCGACGGCGGCTCAAAGAAGCAAGCCAAGACGGTCTTGAGGCTGGGAGCCGGCGTGTTCTACGACCGCATCTCCGACAGCACGGCGCTCTCCGTCGCGCGCTACAACGGCACGACGCAACAGTCGTATTTCATCCAGAACCCGAATTTCTATCCCACTACTCCGACAGCGGAAGCGCTAGCCAGTTCCGCGCAGCCGCAGCAGCTTCGCCTACTGGATCCGGCCGCGCGCGCGCCGCGCAACTACCAGGCGACTCTGAGCGTGGAACGGCAACTGAGCAAGTACGCCAAGCTGAGTGTCTCTTACGTCGAGAGCCGGGGCGTGCATCTGTCCCGCCAGTTGAACGCGAACACCCCGCTGGACGGTGTGTATCCCTACGGCGACACCCAGTTGCGGCTGCTGTCCGAGACTACCGGTTACAGTCGCTCGCACCAGCTGATCGTGAGTCCGAACATCAACTACAAGAAGATGTTCCTGTTCGGGTTCTACTCGCTCTCTTATGGGCAGACCGATGCGGACGGCATGCCGGCGAATCCTTACAATCTGAAGTCCGAATGGGGACCGTCGTCCTTCGCGGATGTGCGGCACCGTTTCCTGATGGGCACGAACATCCCCCTGCCCTTCAAGTTCTCTGTGAGCCCGTTCTTCCTGGCCATGAGCGGCTCGCCGTACAACATCACCACCGGGCAGGATCCGCTGCACACCGGATATGCCAACGCTCGTCCAGCGCTGCTATCCGGAGTCACGGCCGGGAGTTGCAGCGGCACCGACCTGGTCTACAAGGACGGGTTCGGCTGCTTCGACCTCAATCCGGCAGCGGACATGACCACCATCGGGCGCAATTACGCACGCGGCCCCGGCAACATCAGCCTGAATCTGCGCGTCTCCAGATCCTGGTCTTTCGGCAGAAAAGGTGAGGGCGCAATGGGCGATTTTGGCCCACCGCCCGGAATGGGCGGCGTCCGCGGCGGTGGCGGTCCGCCTCCGGGCGGAGGCCCAGGCGGCGGTGGCCCTCCGGGAGGCGGCCCACCGCCGGGAGCGTTTGGCACGGCTGGAGGCACGGGCAAGAAGTACAGCCTGTCGGCCACCGTCAGCTTCCGCAACGTACTGAACCATCCGAACTACGGCAATCCGAGCGGCGATCTCTCGTCGCCGTACTTCGGGGAATACCGCAGTCTGGCTGGCTTCGGACCGATGGGTGCGGCGACTACGTACAACCGGAAGGTCGATCTGCAACTCAGGCTGTCGTTTTGACACTGAGGGCCGGGCCAGGGAGAAGCACTGCAATGCTGACACGGAGACGATTGATAACGATCGGGATGACCGCTCCGGGCTGGGCCGGCGCAACCCGCCTACTGGCTTTCGAGCGAGGGCAATTCTGGAACGAACGGCCCGCCGCGGAGTGGTCGGAGCAGGAGGTTCAGCAACTTCTTGCCCGGTCCCCGTGGGCCAAAGAAGCGGAAGTGCAGTTCAAACTGCCCGGCGGCGACGGACCCATGTCCGGCGGCGGCCCCGGTGGTGGCCCTGGCGGCGGCATGGGAGGACCTCCGGGAGGCCCTCCGGGCGACATTGGTGGTATGCCTCAAATGAAAGCCACCGTGCGCTGGGAGACCGCAGTCCCAGTCGTCGAGGCACAGAAGCACCAGCCGGATCCGGACGCCGCTCATCATTACGTTGTCAGTGTGAGCGGATTGCCTATGTTTGGCGGTCCGCCGGCGGGCGGCAGAGATGAACCGTCCGGCAGTTCGGAGCGGCCCAGGCGGCCCGCTCCCGACCCCGGCCATAGAAACGCCATGATCGGGTCTTTGAAGCAGTCCAGTGCGCTGCAGCGCAAAGGAAAAGACCAGATTGCGGCCGGCCGGGTGGGGGAACTGGAGGGCAGCGAAACCCCTACGCTGCTCTACTACTTCCCCCGCGCGGGCGATCCCATAACAGTGGCGGACAAAGAAGTCACTTTCGTCGCTCAGATCGGCCCACTGTTTTTGAAGGTCAAGTTCGCGCTCAGAGACATGCAGTATCACGGTCAGATTTCGCTCTGATCCGTACCCGGCCGTTCGAAAACCCTCAATTTCGGGCGGCCGGCTTTTTACAGCGTTGCTCGACCGACGCAGTTCGCGCGCGGTATCACCTCCGGTAACACCTCCATCGATCGATACAGTACTCTGAATTCCCTCTGCAAACCCCGCGCCCGTCGCCCGATGGGCAAACGGTTACTCGCTGTTACACTGGGTATCGTGGGGACAAGTTCGCGTAACGCGTCCCCGCGCAAATCCGTCATAGGTGTGTTCAGGAGGTCTGTGTCTCGAATTAAGTTCTGCTCGCGCGGGGTGTGTCTGTGCCTTCTCCTCACCCCGGCACTCATGTTGGGACAGGAAGCGGCGCGGCTGGCAGTTACGGTTCTCGATCCATCGGACGCGGCTGTTCCGGCCGCCAAGGTGACGGTTGTCGAAAAGGGCCGTGGGGCGACACGCGCGGGCGAGACTGAAGTCACGGGCACTGCCTATTTCAACGCTCTGAATCCGGGCTCCTACCGGGTCGAGGTCGAGAAGACCGGCTTTGAAAAGTACACCGTCGAAGATCTCCAATTGCACGCCCGCGATTTTCAGTCGCTGCGCCTGCAGGTCCGGGTCGCGGCGGCGGAGAAGTCCGAAGTCACGGTCAAGGGTGAAGTCGAGGGTGTGCAGATCGACCCCTCCACGGGTACGAACGTAAATGGCCGTTACGCGACCGATCTTCCCTCGAACGCACGTAGTATTCAGGCGCTGGTCCTGATGGCCCCGGGCGTGACCTTCGCGGGCGGCGAATTTGGTGGCGACGTAAACACGAACGGACTCCGTGCAAATACGAATTACTACACCCTGGACGGAGTTAGCGCGAACGCCGGTGCGGGCTCGGGCGGCGGTGGCGGCGGCTTGTTTGGCGGCGGCGGCATGGCCTTAACGTCGGCGCTCGCGACCACGGCGGCCGGCAACACGTACAACCTGATCACTCTCGACGCGCTGCAGGAGTTCCGCATTCAGACCTCCACATTCACGCCGGAGTTCGGGCGTTCGCCCGGCGCGCAGATCAGTCTCACGAGTCGAGGCGGGAGCAACTTCCTGCATGGGAGCGCATTCGGCTATTACCGAAGCGACAAGTTCAACGCGAGCGACTGGTTTTCGAACAGCGAGAACCTGCCGCAGGGGGTCTCGCACCTGGCCGATTATGGCGGCACACTGGGCGGAGCGCTGCAGCCGAACAAGACCTTCTTTTTTGCCGCTTTTGAGGGCCTCCGCCTGACTCAGCCGCGCACGGCCATCGACAGCGTGCCCAACAACGCCGTGCGCAATCTGGCATCCCCGGCGTTGTTGACTTATTTGCGAGCATTCCCCGTCCCGAACGGAGTTGAATTAGGCAACGGCGCCGCGCAGTTCCTGAGCGTTTACTCGCTGCCTTCGACCACCGATGCGGCCAGCCTGCGTCTCGACCGGACGATCAACAGCCATGTCAGCGCCTTCCTGCGTTACAGTTACACCCCCTCAACGAACAACTCCCGGGGGGGCTTAGGCAGCAGTTCGAATAGCGTGCAGGATTTCCACTCTTCCTCGCAGTCGGCGACGGCGGCCATGACTTTCGTCACCCGCGACGATTTCGTCAACGACATCCGGGTGAACGTCTCCCGCAGCAGTTTAAATACGAGTTCGACCATGGACAACTTCGGAGGCGCCGTGGTTCCGCCCGATTCGCTGCTATTTCCCTCGGGCGTCGATTCCACCACCGGCTCATATGGCTTCAACGTGATGGGCGTCGGCGGATTCTCCAAGGGCCAGGCCAGCGGGAACACTCAAAACCAGGGGAACTTTGTCTTCACCCAATCCGTGTCCGACGGCGGGCACCAATACAGGACCGGCTTCGACGTCCGCATCCTGATGCCGAGCTACCACTACAAGCCGTACAGTGTGAACGTCAGCTTTGACGGCATGGCCGGCATCAATGGCGGGCTGTTGACGGGCACAGCCACGAACTCGGTGGTCCGCTCCAGCGTTACCGATCGCTACCCGTTCTACCAGAACTACGCGTTTTACATCCAGGACAACTGGAAGAAAACGAACAGATTGACGCTTACTTACGGCTTCCGTTGGGACGTCAATCCGGCACCGAGCGCACGGACGGGGCAGAGCCTCCTGGCGCTCGATAGCTCCTTCAATCTCACCGCTTCCAACAAGCTTTACGGGACCAGTTGGTTCAATATCGCGCCCCGCTTCGGAATGGCGTACCAACTCCGCGGCAGCGGAGACCACGTGACGCTGGTTCGTGGCGGTATCGGCGTGTTTTACGATACCGGCTACGGTTCGAGCGCGAGTGCGTTTGACAGTGCGCCATATGTCAACAGCGTCGTCACCACGCTGCCCGCATTCCCTCTCACCTCCTCCGTGTTAATTGTCCCGGGTTTGCCGCCAGTGAAGCCGTACGGGATGGTGATGGGCGCTGATCCGAACCTGAAATCACCGCTGGTGTACCAGTGGAACGTGATTCTGGAACGCTGGTTTGGCTCAGGCCAGAGCGTCAGCATAGGCTATGTCGGGACGGCCGGACGGCGGCTGTTGCGTCAGGAGAATGCGGGCTCGTTCTTCAGCACCGACTACAACCTGCTCCAGATCACGTCGAATGGAGCGCAGTCGGATTATCACGGCCTGCAGGCCCAATACCGCCGCACGCTGAGCAAGCGACTGCAGGCGCAGGTCGCCTATACCTACAGCCACTCACTCGATACGGCATCGAACGACTTGGGCGGCGGCGGCTTTGCTTTGCTGCTGAGCAACCCGAGGGGTAGTTCCGATTTCGATATCAGGCACAACCTGAATGCTACGGCCAGCTTCCAGATTTGGAACCCCAAGCCCGCGCCGCTGCGCTGGGTGCTGGGGCACTGGTTCCTGGATGGCGTCTTCACCTACCGTACGGCGCTGCCGTTCGATGTCAGCGGCATTTTGACCCAGGACGCCAATGCCGACTCCACCAGCATCACCGGATCGAGCACCAGTTTCTTCTTCGCTTCGGTTCGCCCGGACTTGACTGGCGCTCCGGTGTGGATCACCGACAACAAGGCGCCCGGCGGAAAGCGGTTGAATCGCGCCGCCTTCACCACTCCAGCCAACGGATATCAGGGCAACCTGGGGCGCAATGTGCTGCGCGGCTTCGATGCCATGCAGGCCGATCTGGCGGTGCGGCGGCAGTTCCCGATTGGGGACCGCTTCAACCTCCAACTCCGGCTGGATGCTTTCAATGCACTGAACCACCCGAACTTCGCCAACCCGTCGTCGCAAAAGGGTGCGAGCTTCCAAAGCCCCTTCTTTGGCGTTTCCACGCAGATGCTTTACTCCGCGGGCATCGGCGGCGGGATGAACCCGTCCCAGACCGCTGGTGGCCCCAGGTCGGTTCAGTTCTCATTGCGCTTGCAGTTCTAGGGGCCTCATCGCCGAGCGAATCGAGCATGCCGCCTAAACGCGCGGCCTGCTGAAGTTTAGCGATCTTCAAGGAATTGGACTTTACAATTCAATAGCCTAGAAAGACGACCCGCTGATTTCAGCGGGTCGTCTTTTTGGTGCTAGTGGATGAGTGCTCAGATTGGATTCAATCGCAACAATCGGATGGAAGCCCCCGAGTGTTTGCGCGATCCTGTTCCCGTGGCCGCCGAGCGCGGCTTGAGCGGATCAACGGGAGGGTGAGATGCTGAATCCGGACGAGTGTTGGAATTCGATTCTGCAACGCGACAAGAACTGCGACGGCCGTTTCTACTTCGGTGTTCTGAGCACTGGCGTGTATTGCAGGCCGTCCTGCCCGGCGCGCAGACCGCTCCGGAAGAACGTGCGTTTCTATGAAGCGCCCGCGGAAGCCGCGAGCGACGGTCTGCGGCCCTGCCTGCGCTGCCGCCCGCTGGACGCCTCCATCGCGGCTGCAACCGCCGCTGCAATGGGCAGCCTGTGCCGGTACATCGAGGACAACATCGGGCGTACGGTGACGCTCGATGAACTCGCCGGGCGAGCTGGACTCAGCCCGGCCTACCTCCAGCGGCTTTTCAAGTCCGTGGTCGGAGTGTCCCCCAAGCACTACGTGGACGCCAGCCGGATAAGGAAACTGAAAGACGAACTGCGTACATCAAAAGACGTGGCAGAGGCCGTCTACGGCGCCGGGTTCGGCTCCTCGAGCCGGGTCTACGAGCGCTCGGATGGGCGCCTCGGGATGACGCCGGGAGAGTATCGCAAGGGCGCGTCAGGGGTAGCCGTCACCTACGCGCCCATCGAGTCATCCCTGGGTCTACTGCTGCTGGGCGCTACGGACCGGGGCATCTGTTTCCTCCAGTTCGGCGAATCCGTCGAGAGCCTCGTGGCGGAGTTGCGGCGTGAGTACCCGGCTGCCAGCCTCGAACCCATGAGCGCGCCGTGCCCGCGGGAATTCGAGCGCTGGGTCAACGTGTTGAACCAGTATCTGGAGGGGCAGGAACTTCAGCCGGAATTGCCGCTAGACGTTCGCTCAACGGCGTTTCAGATGAAGGTCTGGACCTACCTGCAGTCAATTCCGAATGGCCGCGTGGAGTCGTACGGCGAAGTTGCGGCGGGCATCGGCCAGCCCGGGGCGGCGCGCGCAGTCGGCCGGGCCTGCGCCACCAACCGTGTGGCGATTGTCATCCCCTGCCACCGCGTCATCCGGGGCGGCGGGGAACTCGGCGAGTACCGCTGGGGCGTCCCACGCAAGCGGGCGCTGCTCGATCTGGAGCGGGGGCGGAATGCACGGAGCACAGCCGCGAAGGCGGTCGAAACAAGCGACTGAAGGACGACCTTGTTAGTAACTGCTCGTTAGATCCGCGTCCTAAGAGCGCGCCTGTTCCCGTCCACGCGGGCTTTGGTAGAACCACCTGACACCCGCTTACCACACATCCCACAGTTCAAGGTGTTGAACCGGTTTTACAGTACGTGCTGAAATAGAAAGAAATCCCCGCAAGGAGATCCATTGCAGCAGACTGCCATCCTCGCCCTGGAGGACGGAACCGTTTTCCAGGGTCGCGCGTATGGCGCACGCACAGTGCGCACCGGTGAGGTCGTTTTTAACACCTCGCTCACCGGCTATCAGGAAGTTTTCACAGATCCATCCTACAGTGGGCAAATCGTCGTTTTGACGAACCCCCAGATCGGGAATTACGGAACCAACGCCGACGACGACGAAGCCGCTCGCGCCTGGATCGAGGGGCTGATCGTCCGCGAATGGAGCGAGGTCCCCAGCAACTGGCGCTCCAGCGAAACAGCCGACGCATTTCTGGCCCGCCAGGGCGTCCCGGTTGCCTCCGAGCTGGACACGCGCGCCATCGTGCGCAAACTGCGTTCGGGCGGCGTGCTGCGCGGCGCATTGTCCACTGCCGGCTACTCTGCCGCCGACCTCATCGAGATCGCCAAGAACTGTCCGTCGATGGCAGGTCTCGATCTGGCTACGCGGGTGAGCACGCTGGAGTCCTACCGCTGGACCGAGCCGGCGAAACCCTGCTCCCCCTCGGAGCGGATTCACAACGCCGAGCAAGGCAAGTTCCACGTCGTCGCTTTCGACTACGGGATCAAGCGCAACATCCTGCGACGTTTGGCCACCGTGGGCGCCCATCTGACGGTAGTGCCGGCCGGAACCACGGCCGAGGAGGTGCTGGCGCTCAAACCCGACGGCATCTTCTTATCCAACGGACCCGGCGACCCGGAGCCGCTGCAATTCCAAGCCGAGCAGATCCGCAAGCTGATCGGGCGCGCCCCGATCTTCGGCATCTGCCTGGGCCACCAGATTCTGGGCCTCGCGCTCGGGGGCAAGACCTTCAAGCTGAAGTTCGGCCATCGCGGCATCAACCATCCGGTGTTGAACCGCCGCACGGGCAGGGTCGAAATCACCGTGCAGAATCACGGCTTTTGCGTCGATCCCGACTCGCTGAAAGATAGCGAAGTCGAACTGACGCACGTGAACCTCAACGACCAGACAGTGGAGGGCTTGCGCCATCGCAACGAGCCGCTGTTCTGCGTGCAGTACCACCCGGAGGCGGCGCCCGGCCCGCACGACTCGCAGTATCTGTTCGACGATTTCGCCGTCATGATGAGGGAGTTCGCTGGTGCCTAAGAGAACTGACCTGAAGCGCATTCTAATCATCGGCTCAGGGCCCATCGTGATCGGCCAGGCCTGCGAATTCGACTACTCCGGAGCGCAGGCGTGCAAGGCGCTTCGCAGCGAGGGTTACGAGGTCATTCTGATCAACTCGAACCCTGCGACGATCATGACCGACCCTGACCTCGCCGACCGAACCTACATCGAGCCGCTGACCGTCGAACACGCCACCGAAATCATCCGCAAGGAGCGCCCCGACGCCCTGCTCTCCACCGTCGGCGGGCAGACGGGGTTGAACCTGGCCGTGGACCTGGCCGAGGCGGGTGTGCTCGACAGGTACGGCGTCGAGTTGATCGGCGCCAAGATCGAATCGATCAAAAAGGCCGAGGACCGGCTGCTGTTCAAAGACGCGATGCGGAAAATCGGTCTGGAAACGCCGCAATCACGTCTGCTCAAGACCATTGACGACGGGTTGGAGTTCGCGAGGAAGATCGGCTACCCGCTGATCCTGCGCCCGAGTTTCACGCTGGGCGGCACCGGCGGCGGCATCGCGTACAACCGCGAGGATCTTGAAAACATCCTCGAAAAAGGGCTCGACCTCTCGCCGGTTCACGAGGTACTGGCCGAGGAGAGCGTGCTCGGCTGGAAAGAGTTCGAGTTGGAGGTGATGCGCGATCTGGCGGACAACGCCATCATCGTTTGCTCCATCGAGAACTTCGACCCGATGGGCGTCCACACGGGCGATTCCGTGACAGTGGCCCCGGCGCAGACGCTAACCGACCGCGAGTACCAGATGATGCGCGACGGCGCCATCAAGTGCCTGCGCGAGATTGGGGTGGACACCGGCGGATCGAACGTGCAGTTTGCCATCAACCCGGAAGACGGGCGCATGGTGATCGTGGAGATGAACCCGCGCGTATCGCGTAGTTCTGCCCTGGCCTCGAAGGCGACCGGCTTCCCGATCGCGAAGATCGCGGCTAAACTGGCGGTCGGATTCCGGCTGGACGAGATCCCCAACGACATCACACTGAAAACGCCCGCTTGTTTCGAGCCCACTCTCGATTACGTGGTGGTGAAGATTCCGCGCTGGCAGTTCGAGAAATTCCCCGGCGCCGAGTCCGTGCTGACCACCCAGATGAAATCGGTTGGTGAGGTGATGGCCATCGGGCGTACCTTCCGGCAGGCCCTGAACAAGGGTATTCGGGGTCTCGAAACAGGCAAGAGTTCAGACGTGAAGTACGAGGAGCGGCTGCTGCCGCAGCGCCTCACCACGCCGAATCCCGAGCGTCTTGGCTACGTCCATTTCGCTTTCGAAAAGGGCTGGACCGTCGAGGAAGTGTTCGAGCGGACGCAGATCGACCCCTGGTTCCTGCGCCAGATCCGCGATGGTGTTGAGTTCGCGAAGACTTTGGCCGGCAAGTCGCTCGACCGCGTGACCGTCGAAGAGATGCGGCGCGCCAAGCGCGAAGGGCTCTCCGATACGAGCCTCAGCCGTCTCTGGAAGACCGATCCGCTGGCCGTTCGCGCGCGCCGCAAGACCCTCGGCGTCACCGCCGTGTTCAACCGCGTCGACACGTGCGCCGCGGAGTTCGAGAGCTTCACGCCTTACCTCTATTCGAGCTACGAAAGCGAATGCGAGGCGGCACCCACCAGTCGCAAGAAGGTGATGATCCTGGGCAGTGGTCCGAACCGTATTGGCCAGGGCATCGAGTTCGATTACTGCTGCTGCCACGCGAGCTTTGCGCTGCAGGAATTCGGTGTCGAGTCGATCATGGTCAACTGCAACCCGGAGACCGTCTCGACCGACTACGATACCAGCGACCGCCTGTACTTCGAACCGCTGACGCTCGAAGAGGTTCTGAACGTGTACGACACCGAGAAGCCCGACGGCGTAATCGTACAGTTCGGTGGCCAGACGCCCTTGAACCTGGCGCTGCCATTGAAGCGCGCCGGCGTGCCCATCATCGGGACGAATCCCGAGAATATCGACCTCGCCGAGGACCGCAAGCTCTTTGGGCGGCTGCTGGCCGACCTGGCCATTCCCTCGCCCGAGTGGGGTACGGCCATCAACGTCGAAGAGGCCTGCGCCACGGCTGGACGCCTGGGCTACCCGGTGCTGGTACGGCCCAGTTATGTCCTGGGGGGGCGCGCCATGGTGATCGCCTACGAAGAGGCCACAGTGCGCCGCTACATGCAGGAAGCCGTGCTGTTCTCGCCGGACCGTCCGGTGCTGATCGACCGGTTCCTCGAAAACGCGATCGAGATCGATGTGGATGCGCTGTCCGACGGCGAGGATGTGCTGATCGGCGGCATCATGGAGCACATCGAGGAGGCTGGCATCCACTCCGGCGACAGTTCCTGCGTGTTGCCGACGCAGTCTATCGCCGAGAGCGAGTTGAGCGTCATCCGGGACTACACGGAGAAGCTCGCACGCGCCTTGAATGTCATTGGATTGATGAACATCCAGTTCGCGATCCAGGACGGCAAGGTGTTCATCATCGAGGTGAATCCGCGCGCATCGCGTACCGTGCCTTACGTCAGCAAGGCGACTGGCGTCGCACTTCCCAAGATCGCAGTCGCGCTCATGCTCGGGCAGAAGCTCAAGGACCTGGGAGCACTCACCGGAGGCCAGACCTCGGGCGTTTTGCCTGTGAAAAAGGTCTTCGTCAAGAGTCCCGTTTTCCCCTTCAACAAATTCCCGGGAGTGGACCCCGTGCTCGGGCCGGAGATGCGTTCGACGGGCGAGGTGATGGGGGTCGGCGACAACTTTGGAGAGGCGTTCGGCAAGGCGCAACAGAGCGCGGGCAGCCCGCTGCCGCAGTCCGGGCGCGTCTTCTTCAGCGTGAACGACCGGAATAAGGTGGAGGCCGTTGAGATCGCCCGGCGCTTGGCCGCGGCCGGGTTCGAACTCGCCGCGACGCGCGGCACGGCCGCGTTGATGAAGGCCGCCGGACTCACGGTCAAAACGATCTTCAAAGTAAACGAAGGCCGCCCCAATGCCGTGGATTTGATGAAGGGCGGCTCCCTTCAACTCGCCATCTACACCACCACGGGCGTGCACACTTTTGAAGACGAGCGCTCGATTCGGCGCAACGCGGTGGTCAGTCGCGTGCCCTGCATCACAACCATGAGCGGTGCGCGCGCTGCGGCGGACGCGGTCGAAAGCCGACTGCGGGATCCCTTGCGGGTATGGAGCCTGCAGGAGATACACGCTGCGGCGCCCACAAAATGAATTCGCACAGCCGCTCTACTGGTTTTCGAGGGTCATCCGATATGTAGGATGTGACCGAGACCGCTTGCGAGCTTCGAGATTGTCTCGTCCGGCTCCCTGAAGACCAGACTCGCTGGACGCGGCACCTGGGCGAACTGCTGGAAGCGGGTGGGCAGTCCGCTGTCGAGGAGTCGATTGCCATTTTTCGCGACCGTTTAGTCCCGGCGAAATCGGAGCAGGCGCTCTTGACCTTGCTGCTCGAACGAGGCCATGCTCTTCCGGTCCTCCAGAGCATTTACGCCGCTGATCGAATCCGGTTTCGAGAAGTGCTTTCCATCGCTCAGGCCGACGAGCACCGGCTGCACACGCGCATCTCAAGGCGTCTGGCTGAACTGCTGGCGACGGAGCCCCTGGACCGTGTCGAAGAGACTCTGTGCCTATTCGATTCGATCGTTCAGATGCGCGGCATGGCAAGCCTCTCGGGAGTTTTGACCGCCCTCAAAGCGGCAAAAGATCCGCGTTTGAGAGCACGGGCGGCGCTGCTGTGTTCGTCCATGCCCAACGGACGCCACCTGCTTGAGTTGTACAGGGAGGAGGCTGATCCCAGGGTTCGGGTTCTCATCTTGGAATCGCTTTGGCTCGACGATCACCCCTCGGCGCGCCTTGCTTTTGAAGAGGCCAGCCGGGACGCTCAGCCTCGCGTCAGAGCCTACGGGTTGCTCGGGCTCTACCGTCTGGGAGAGCTGCGGACTTTACGGGCCTTGGCGGACATGGCGGAATCACCTCACGCCGTGGCGCGGGCGGCGACGCGTTGTGCCATGGAACTGCTTAGCGAGCCACGGTTCGACCTGCTGTTGTCGAAACTGCGCCACGAGTTAGGAGAGTCACCGGCGAAGAAGGGGCCGGTTTCCCCTGCCGTCAGGTGCGGTCACCGCCCACTCCAGTTGGCGGTTCCTCAAATTCAGCGGTTGGCATGCGGCAAACTGAGGTTGCAGGTTTCCGTGCGTCTGGAGAATGATGAGCATCTCGATCCCCCGCTGCGCCCCATAGACCTCCGGGCATGGGTGAATGGCCAACCCGTGCTGAACTATGCGATGAGCCGGGTGCTGCCCGCACGACGTCTGGGTTTTGGGGTAGTTTTGCCTTTGACTCTGCGCGCAGCGTCGGAAAGTGCTCCAGGCATCCGGGGAGTTCTCGATCGTCTGCTGGCGATGCCCGAGGGCGAATTACGTTCTGCAAGTTTCTACAGGTCGGGTCTATTCATGCGCCAGATGGAGCAGGACGGCGATAGAAGCGCCGACGCTCATGCTGAAGATGCTCCGTGTCCGCTGCGTTTGCCGGTCGTCTCTCAGGACGGTTTCCGCTTTGCCAACGATCTGAAGGACGCCTCCAAAGAAGAGCACCTAGCCCTTGAACCGGGGGAACTGGCTCTGGCGATGTTGAATCGCCTGAAGGTGCTCAAGCCGGTCGGGCATATTGCGGTGATCCTGAACGCCGCGGTCAAGGGGCCGCCGGAGTTTTCCCTGGTGGAGGGTTTACGCCGGGGATGCAGAGAGAATGGAATTGCGCTCCACCTGATTGCCGTAGGTGCGGTGCTTGCCGGGATACTCGCTCCGTGGCAGATGATTAGCCAGGACGCAGGGGGATTCCAGGCCCGGATTGCCACGGAGGACGAGCTTCCCGCTGTCGTCCAGGGCTGGCTGCTGTGCTTCAGGGAGTTCTACAATCTGGAGTTTGACGCCCCGGCCTCGGCCACTCAGATTCGGTTGCAGGCCGTCCATCCCTTGGGGACTGGTGCGATTGCGATTGCGCTCGAGATTCTTCCATGACCCGGTCTAGAACTGGGGTGGGGCGAATTGCTTCCGAAGGCTTCGTTGCCCAACTGGGTGCGCTTTCGCAATGTGGGGTCTAGGCGGCACGAGCTTATCGCCATTGCAACCCGACGAATCGGATGCGAGAATTGCAGCCACGGTGCGGGTGCGCGGAAGGTACAACGTGAACATAGCAAAGCCGCATCCCACCTGGCTAGCAGTGACCGTGCTTCTGGCGGTTGCCTTGCCGGCCCAGGTCCACGCGGGAAATCGAACAATGCTGCACGCCGACGCCAGCCATAGCGGCCGGACCATCAAACTGAACATCGGTGAGGCGTTACAGCTAACCCTGGCGGAAAACCCCACAACGGGCTATCGCTGGGTTATGCGACCCGCCGCAGAGGTCGCTCCGGCCAGCCAGGTACCGGCGGAAGCGCCAATTGAACCGTCAAACCTACGCTCAGTGGTGGTTTGCCAGCTAGTGAATGACGACTACGAGGCCGGGACAGGAGCGATCGCCGGGCACGGAGGGATTCATCACTGGCGGTTTCAAGCGGTTGGACCGGGCCTTTGCAGCATCGAACTGGAGTACCGGCGGGCCTGGGAGACGGGTAAACCGCCCGAGCGCACCTTCCGAATCAAACTGAAAGTCCGGAAGGGCGCGCGGGACAAAACGCCTACTAAACCATCTGAATAGTCCAGAAATCGTCGGCCAGGTTGGTGTTGGTCAGATAGGCGTAGGGAATCAGGAAGTACCCGGCTAGCCCCCAATCCGGACCCCAGGAGTTCCTGATGATGAACTGCTGCCCGGCATCGTCGTACCCGACCGCCATGACGGCATGACCACCGACGACATGTTCCGTTGGTGCCGGTAATGGCAGGATCCCCGTTTTTGCGACTTCCTGGCTTTCGAAGCTCTCGTATACGGTGAAGCCGAACACGAATGGGTACCCGCTGGCCAGACACCCTCTTAACCTGTCCAGAGTCGGGATCAGCCGCTGGTATGCACTCACTTTGTGGGCTGCCGCCTCTGTGTAACAGGCCTTGGTCGGCTTAATGGCGTACTTGCACTTGGGACAAGGGGCTGGGTTCTTGTTGGTGTCGTCGTACGGCCATGAGACTTCGCTGCAGACGCCCTGTTTTGCTACGCTCTTAATCCCGTCCCTGATCTGAGCACCATTGTCGAGAGTGACGGTATGCTCCATGACTCTCTCGTTGTAGTAAATGAAGAGCCGGGACGGCGTGAACTCCGCCACGCCCTGTTTCTTCTGGTCGAACTCAATCGCGCCGGCGATGGCGTTCGCGGTACAACTGCCTAGTTGACCCTGGTCGTATACCGGAGGGCAATTGGGCCGCAAATCGACTTTCGACGGAAGCGAGACAGCTGTCGCGTGCGGAGCCTGATAAACCAAGTCGCGTTGGTCGGGTAGGTCTGGAGTCCATCCATATCTGCCGATTCTGCGGGTTCCGGGCTCGATTAATGGGAGCGTGAAAGGCATATTTCCTCCATCCAGCAAGTGACGAGAATCACTCGGAATGGAAGGACATTAACGCACTTACCGGCACAGTGTCAATGATTTAGTGCTCGCCTCCCTGACATCATTGCCGGCGGACCGATGAATCTCCCAGGGAGAAAACGGACAATTTGCGTTGTCTATATCCTGCAGATTGCGTGGGAATTCGATTTCGGCGAGTAAGGCACGGTTAGCCGGGTGCAACCGCCGCAATTGCCGTTAGGCTCGATAGAGGCTGATTCCTGCAATGCCCGCTGCGCCCGCGGCCAGGCACTCTGTGGCGTTCTGGCGGGTCACGCCGCCCAGCGCGAAGATCGGAATAGGCACGAGATTAGAGATGCGCCTGAGTTCCGCGACGCCGAGCGGCGGACGGTCAGCCGGCTTCGAAAGCGGATCGAAAACGGGTGCCAGCACGACGAAATCCGCGCCCCCCGCTTGAGCCGCGCCCGCCTCGTCCAGGGAATGGCAGGAAACACCGAACAGGAACCCGGGGGGCACGATCCGCCTCCAGACCGACGGTGGAGGCGAACTGGCGGGCAAGTGCGCCCCATGCGCGCCGCATGCCAAGGCCACATCCACGCGTGTGTTGACCAGCAGTCGGATGGTCCGGCAGCGCGTCAGGCAGGCTGTCACAACACGAATCAACTGGTCCGCGGGGAGGTCTTTTTCGCGGATCTGGACCAGATCCACGCCGGCTTTTTCGAGTTCTGCCACCCATGCGGGTAGGCGCTCGGGCCCACCCAGCGCACGCCTGTCTGAGATGGCGTATTGCCGCATGCGCAGCGATCCCTTAGGACTTCACCACGCGCAGCGACTGCGGGCGGAAGCGGACAACCGGAGAGCGCAGTTGGTCGCGGTCGGGTGGAGCCGGGACACTCACCCGGATTCCGCCCTCCAATTCAATCCTGGCGCCACGAACCAGCGGCACTACTGCGCGGAGTTGGAGCTTCACTCCGCCCTCCGGAGCAGTCCCGAATTCGATCTCGTCTTCGCGCACGGCCAACTGGACTTTCGCACCGAGCATGAGACCGGGCAGGTAGGGCCCGATGATCTCGAAACGCGTCTCATCCCCGGCCGAGATCCGCAAACGGCTCCGGTTCGTGGCCGGATCGAGTCCCAGGACCTCGGCCTGCAAAACGTTGTAGCAGCCCATCAAGCGGGCGACCGCGGCCGTCGCCGGAGCGTCGAGAATCTCCTTGGGCGTGCCACTCTGGGCAATGCGTCCGCCCACCAGCACGTGCATGCCGACACCAAGTTCGAGCGCTTCCTCGACGTCATGGGTAACCATCACCACGGGGATGCCGAATGCGCTGCGGGCCTCCTTCAACAGCGAGTAAAACTCCTGCCGCAAGGCCGCGTCCAGGCCGCGCGTGGGCTCGTCCAGCAACAACAGCGATGGTTGCGAGAGGATCGCCCGGGCAATGGCGCCCCGCTGCCGCTGCCCCCCGGAGAGCTCGTGCGGACGGCGCAGGCCTAACTCGTCCAGATGGAACCGCTCCAGCATCTCCCGGACCTTGCCTGGTCGCTCCCGGCGAGGGAAACGCCCCGTGGCGAACCACAGGTTCTCGAACAGGTTCATGTGCGGAAACAGGGACTCGCTCTGGAATACACACCCACATCCTCGCTCGCGCGCCGGCAGGCTGACCCCGGAATCGGCATCGAAGAGCAGACGGTCATCGACCAGTATTCTGCCTTCGTCGGGCCGGACGAATCCCGCGATGCAGTCCAGGCTCAGCGATTTGCCTGCCCCGCTCGGTCCGAACAAGACAGTGATCTCAGCGTCGCTCTTGACGTGAATGTTCAACTCGAATGGCGCGGAGCCGCTGCTCCCGGCGAAAACCTTGCGGATGTGTGCTTCGATCATGCTTCTACTACCAGGTCACACCGCGCGCCCAAACTGATTGCGGGCCATCCGGTTGGCGAGATACAGGAACGTGAGCGCAACAATCGAAATGACTAGCACCAGGATCCGCGCCACGTCGCCTCGACCTCCTTCGACTGCGTCGTAAATAGCGACGGATACCGTCTGCGTGCGCCCGGGGATGTTGCCCGCGAGCATGATTGTGATCCCAAAATCGCCCAGAGAGCGGGCGAAGGCCAGTGCCGTGGCGGCCAACACCTGGTTCCAGGCGAGTGGAAGTGAGATTTGCCAGAACACGCTCCACTCGCTGGCACCGAGGCTGCGAGCGGCTTTTTCGTAGTATGGATCAACGCTTTCCAGGGCAGCCCGGGCGGACTTGATCAGCAGCGGCGAGGAATGAAACAGCGCGGCCACGACCGCCGCTTTCCAGGTGAAGACCAGGGGTTCGCCGAAGATCGACTCGTACAGCCGGCCAATCGGGCCAGCGCGGCCCAGCAGCACCAGCAGGTAATAGCCCAGCACGGTCGGCGGCAGCACCAGCGGCAGCGTCACGGCAGCATCGACGAACTCGCGTCCCCGGAAGTCCTTGCGCGACAGGAGCCAGGCTGCCCAGAGTCCTCCCAACAGCGCGATCAGGGTCGAGAGCGACGCCACGCGCAAGCTGAGCCAGAGTGGAAACCAGTCGATGCCCATGCGGGAAGTCCTATTATAGGTTCGCGCCGGGGTCGCTTGACGGGACTTCTGCGTTGCCCCTCGCCATTCGTCTTAATCGGGCCAAGTCGAGAGCCGGTCCGTGGCCGCCGCAGGACCAGTTGAGCCCCGAAGAAAGGTCCGCAGGGATAGGCTTTTCGGTCGGAAAATCGATCCCGATATGCCATAAATGCGGATATCAATGTCTGGCAAGAGGATCGCCGCGTGTAGTATGCTAGCGATGAGATTTGTAATCAGAGTTGGAGGTCTCTTTCGCAATGCTACGTATGCTCCGCCGCGCCGCCACGCTTGCGGCTATTTGTGTGGTCATGGCCGGGTTGGCTTTCCCCCAGACCCTGTGTACTTTTATGGGCAAGGTGATCGGTACCGATGGGAAACCGATGCCTGGAGCCGTGATCAAAATCGAGCGCAAGGACATTCGAGGGAATTGGAAGACTAAGACCAGTAAAAAGGGCGAATGGCTGTACAGCGGCATGCCTTTCCCAGGAACCTTCAAAGTATCGTGCGAGCTCGACGACAAGGTTGTCGATGCAATGGACAACGTCAAGAGCGCACTCGGCGAGCCGGTGACCATCGATTTCGACCTGTTCAAAGGAGCTCAGCGCGCCAAGGAATTGGCGAAGGCCGCCGATACCGGCACTTTGACCAAAGAGCAGGAACGCGAGATGACCTCCGAGCAGAAGGCCGCTCTCGAGAAGAACCTGAAGGAACGCCAGGCGAGCATGGCCAAGAACAAGGCCCTGCAGGACGCTTTCAATACCGGCATGACCGCCATGAACGCGAAGGACTTCCCGGCCGCGGTGGAAGGCCTTAACAAGGCGGCCGAGCTTGCCCCTAAAGAGTTTGCCGTCTGGGCCAACCTGGCCACGGCGCACGAAGGCCTGGCTAAAACCAAGACGGGCCCCGAAGCCGACGCGGAACTGGCCAAGGCTGGCGAGTCCTATGCGAAAGCCCTTGAAATCAAGCCGGAAGACGCCGGAGTCCACAACAACTACGGCCTTCTGATGGTCAAGTTGAAGAAGCTGGACGAGGCCAAGTCCGAGATCGTCAAGGCTGCTACTCTCGACCCGGCCGGCGCTGGCAAGTACTACTTCAACCTCGGCGCCATCATGGTGAACACCGGGCAGAACGACGCCGCTCTCGATGCCTTCCAGAAGGCCGTCGCCGCCGATCCGAATTATGCCAACGCCTGGTACTACATCGGAAACGTTCTCAGTGGCAAGATGACCATGGACAAGGACGGCAAGCCAGTGACGCCCCCCGGCATGGTGGAAGCCTTGGAGAAATACCTCGCGCTTCAGCCGACCGGCCAATTCGCCGAAGCTTCGAAGGCACTCCTGTCCGTCGTTTCGACCACGATTCAAACGAACTATGTGAATCCTGACGCCAAGAAAGCCACGACCAAGAAAAAGAAGTAGGGCCACTGGCCTACTCTGAGATAATCAGGGCGCTGCGGCGAGGCCGGGGCGCCCTTTTTCTATGATTAAGTACATTATCTTCCTGTTGCTGTTTTTGATCCTGGTGCCGATGCTGCGCGGGGTGCTCGGCCTATTGGCAAAACTGCTGATGTCCTGGGCCATGGGATCCAACTCAAACGCAGCGGCACGTCGCGGTCCGGGCGCACCTCCCTCGAGTCCCGGCACCGCGGCGCTCCACAAGGATCCCGTGTGCGGGGTCTACGTCAGCGAGGTGACTGCCGTCAGTTGCCGCGACGGCAATCAGACTGTCTGGTTCTGCTCCACCGATTGCCTGAACAAGTACCGCAAAGGCGCCTGAGCCTCATGTGCGGCTAGCGCACGCTGTTTTGGGCCGGACTCAGCGCTTCCCTCAGGACAGGGGCCATACCTTCCGCCATCCTCAGAAATCCAAGGTCGGTCGGGTGGGTGCCGTCCACAGTATCTTCCCCGTCGTGGCCGAGCAGGCTGTCGCCGGATACGTAGTACAAGGCGGTGTCGCCACCTGCTTTCAGCTTCACGAAGAGCCTCTTCAGCAGGGAGTTGACCGCCACCACCTTGGTCAGCCGTTCTTGCCTATAGGCGCTGTCGGTATACGTCACGTTTTCCACCAGCACGATGGGAGTACGGGGGCGAGCCGCGCGAATGGCCTTTACGAAGGGTTCCAGCCGCTCCGCTGCTTCCTCCGCGCTCAGGTTTGGCAGGCTGTCCAAAACATACACCGACGGGTCGAGCCCCGCGAGCAACTGGGCGACTTCTGGTTCGCTCTTGGCGTTGCCCGAGAATCCCAGGTTGACGATAGGCCAGTCGAGCATCCTGCCCAGTACCGAGGCGTGCGCCATGCCGGGCCTGGAGGCGCAGCCACCCTGCACGATCGACGTGCCATAGAAGACGATCGGCTTGCGCCCGGCGTAGCGGTCCGGCGCAGGGTCGAACGAGGCGCCAACCGGCAAGCCGAGCTCAACCGATTCGACGCCATTGTAGAGCGGCAAGTACAGCAGGTATTCACGCTTCTCAGGTTTGAGCCCACTCGCCAGCGTAGCCTCGTTGAGGCCCGGCTGCGTCGGTCGGCCCGCGCCCACCCAGTGCCAGCGATCACCGTCGCGCAGGTACAGATCCAAGCCGCTGACGCCCGTGGCCGGCATGTGGGGCAGCGCGAGGTGGTCTGCGCGCCTCAGTTTCCAACGTCCGCGTAGGGTGCTGGCGTCGGTTACGAAGCGGTAGCGCAGCCCCGTGGAATCGTGTGAGAGATCCCACACGTCCGCTCTGACCACGCCTTCCGCCTTGGCGGGCAGGCGGTCATAATGCTGTTGCGTAGCGGCCCAGCCCTGACCCTCCAACGGCAGCGCGGCCAAGTTGTGCCACACCGTTTCTTCGGTGGTTGCGCTCTGCGCCGAAGCAAGCAGGGCGCCCTGCGCCAGAAGGGCAAGCAGGGCCAGCCACCGCGCCTTCGAGGTCCGGTGAACGCAGATTGGCAGAATCATACTCACCAAATATAGCGGTCCCCGCTGAGGGTTGCGAAGAGGGAATTCGGGCCACTCCGCGCGTGCATGCGTTAGCGCCCGAGCGGCTTCCCGGCTCGTGACGCCCACTTTTTCCAGACCTCGGTGTCGCGGAGCAGCGGGAGGAACAGCCCGCCGACGACCGAGCGTGCTTGGAAACCGACCTGTTTCCCGTCAGTTGTCTCGTACCAGTCGGCGAGCGGCACGCGCGTCGGAGTGGCGTTCATCCAGCGGTAGGAGGGCAGCACGATCTTCTGGAAGTCCTCGTCCTTTTCGGTCAGGCAGGCCGTCCAGACGATCCAATCGAGCTTTGTGTAGGACTTGCGGCTGTCGAGCGGCAACCCGTAAGTGCCCAGTTTTGTGAGGTAGTGGGCCGTCTCCTTGCGCGCGATCCCGGTATCAAAGATGTTGTAGCCAAGCAGACGATCCCAGACCAGGTTGTACTTCTGGCTCCAGGTTCCAGTGCGCTCAAACGCGAGTTTGTAGTGATCCCCGTCGGCAGCCATCCGGGGCCACTTCGCGGCCATATCCCGGGACAGGCCCAGGTAGCGTGCGGCCACGTCCGGTTTGCTGCTCAGTTTGGCCAGTTCCGCGAAACTCCGCAAGCCCAGAATCGCTTTGATCGAGAGGTTTGTGTTGTGTGCGAGATGGCCGGCAAAGTCGTCGGTGGAGAGTTGATTCTCGGGGTCCATGCCTTTTTCGCGCAGGTACTCGGCCCAACGGGTCAACTGCGGCCAGTAGTGCGCGGCAAACTCGGCGTTGCCTTCGATGTGCGCCAAAGCGCCCAACAGAATCAGCATGTTGCCGCTCTCCTCGACCGGCATCTGGTCCTCTTCGGTGCGCTCGCCGCCACCATAAACCTGTCCGTTCGCGAGCGGATACGTGCCGACGTCGTGCGGTGCAAAGGGCCAGCGCCAGCGGGGCAGGGAGGCGTAGTCGAGGATCGGTCTGAGCATGCCCTTCAGCAGTTCCGGATTCACCAACAGGAACAACGGCGCGCTGGGGTAGGTCACGTCAACCGTGGCGATGCAGCCGTTGGAGAAGTTCTCCTTGGAGAAGAACAGCGGCGTGCCGTCCACATCGGCGACCAATTTGTGGGCGGCGATGGCCTGGCGATAGGCCAGGACGGCCAGCGCGGCATATTCGGGACCGCCGTTTTTTACCAGATCTGCGGTAAATTCACGGTCGAAACTCCGTGCGCGCCCGGCGATTTCTCCGTATTCAGCCGTGGCGGCTTCCAGCAGCGAGGCCGCGTCGAGCCCGCGGTGACGCCACCACGGGCGCAGTTTTCGATTGAGGAACTCAATCGAAAACAAGTCGTCGTAGGCCAGCAGCGCCACGCGATGTTCCGGTGCGGAGCCAACTTCGCCGAGGTCGAACGCCACGGCCAGAACGGGGATGTTGTATTCCGGGCGTCCCTCCTGGCTGGCAAGGTCGCTGGCAGGAAGTTCGCCCGTGTCGCTGAAGGTACCGCGCCCAGCGGCCGGCATCATTCGCGTGGAGACGCCCGGTTGCGCGTGCGGGACACCGAGATACAGCGAGCCCCAATCGATGCGCAGGTCATCGCCTGCCCGTCCCAGCACCTTTTGGTCCGCTGCGGAGGCGCGCAGTGCCGTGACGCGGTTGAACTCGTAGCGGGCCAGACCGACGCGCTGATCCGGCGTATTCACTGCGATTTGCGCTGAGGCGTCGAACTCGATTTGCACGGCATGCGAAGTGGAATCGGCGCTGCGCACCTCCCAATCCAGATACGTTAGCGGCCGGGACAAGAGGTCCAGATCGCTGACGATGGCCGGCGTCAGGAAGGTCAGGCTCAGTTGAACGCCTGAGGCCGCGAATTCGTAGCGCGTCGAAGTTGGCGTCACGGTCAACTTGGTCTGCTCAATGGCGGGCAGCTTGCGAGGCTCGGCGCCGGCGAAGCGAAAGGTCCTTCCATCCACACGGATCAATCCCGTGAGCGGCTGCGGAGCGCCGGTCCAATGGTGGGTGACTCCCCCCGTGAGCTTGTCGTCGAAGGACCAGATGCTGAAATACGGGTCGTGGGTCACCAAGGGGACGGCTGGCGGGCGCATCGGTGCCGTTTGCGCCGGGAGAGCGGCGCAGGAGCAGACGAGAAGGAGAAGGGGATAGGCGCGCATTTCCGAACCATCATATTCGTCCTGAGGAGAGTTCGCTGGCAGGCCGAATGTTACATTGGAATTTATGGCAAAGATCAAGCCTGCGGCTCGCAAGAAGTCGGCGTTGAGCCATTTGGGCAAGCCAGGCGTATCGGGCGGTCTGGGCTGCGTCATCGTCGTGGTGGCCTTCGTGCTCTTGGTCTTTTTGCTGATTTACTATTCGATTGCGCGCGCCTGAACGGCGCAGAGGTCTCTAAACACAAATGCTTCGGAGCGACGGCAGATCGACGGGCCAGTTGCGCCCAGTCAAGATGACAACGGGGTACCTGCTCACGGCGGAGGGTTCGGTCCTGATCGAGGTCGGAAACACGCGGGTGCTCTGTGCGGCCAGCATCGAAGATTCGGTGCCCCCGTTCCTGAGGAACTCAGGGCGAGGCTGGGTCACGGCGGAGTACTCCATGCTGCCGCGCGCCACCGCCGAGCGGAATACGCGCGAAGTTACCAAGGGCAAACCTTCGGGCAGGACGATGGAGATTCAGCGCCTGATCGGGCGCTCGCTGCGCGCCGTGGTGGATATGGATGTGCTCGGCGAACGGGCCATCATCGTCGATTGCGACGTGCTGCAGGCCGACGGCGGCACACGAACCGCGGCGATCACGGGCGGCTACGTAGCGCTGGCGCTGGCCGTTAAGAAGATGCTCGACTTCGGGCAACTGAAGCGCAACCCGCTGCGCAATCAGGTGGCGGCGACCAGTGTGGGCATCCTGCAAAAGGAAGCTCTGCTCGATCTGTGCTACGACGAGGACTCCCAAGCCGAAGTCGATATGAATGTCGTGATGACGGGCGCCGGCGAGTTCGTCGAACTGCAGGCCACGGGCGAAAAGGCCACGTTTATGGACGATCGTCTCGCGGAGATGATCGCACTGGCGCGCGTGGGCATCACCGAACTGTTGCAGGTGCAACGCCGCGCTTTGGGCTTGGAGTAGGGGCAATATGCCGATCGTCCGCTGCGCCACTTCGAATCCTGGCAAACTGCGTGAGTTCCGTATCGCGGCCGGGCATCTGGGCTTTCGGGAGATTGAGATCCTGCCGCTCGATGACCTTAAGTCCATTGCGCCGCCGGCTGAAGAAGGCGACACGTTCGAAGAGAACGCCATCGAAAAGGCGCTCTATTACAGTGTCTTCTGCGAAGATCCGCTATTTGCGGACGATTCCGGCCTGGAGGTAGACGCACTCGGCGGTGAGCCGGGAGTGTACTCGGCGCGCTACGCCGGCCCGTCGGCTACCGACCGGGACAACAACCGGCTGCTGCTCGAAAAGGTGCGGGACAAGACCGACCGGACGGCGCGGTTCGTGTGCGTCATCGCGTTGGCTCAGCGCGGCAAACTGCTGGGAACGTTCCGCGGTGCCGTGGAAGGCAGGATCATCGACGAGGAGCGCGGACCCTATGGCTTCGGCTACGACCCGATGTTCTACTATGAGCCGTTCGGCTGCACATTCGGCGAGGCGGCGGCCGATCGCAAAATGACCGTTAGCCATCGTGGGGCTGCTCTATCGGCTATGTTGAAGTCGATTGCCGGCGCAGCCTAGTCGAACCGTCGGATCTGACCACCGCCGGCAGAAGACAAACCCCCGAGAATCAGCGTATTCTCCGGGAATCGATCTTCCCAAATCAAAAACTTGAGCAAACCGACGGCTGAGATTCAGCGGTTTGCGCTTCCTTGCCTCGGCCACTTAAGCTGACTTTCAGGTCTTGATATTAGTTTTTGATCCCTGCTACGATGATCTGATTGAATTTGGGAAGAGAAACGAGAATGATACCTAACGTGGGACTGATGCGATGGCTTGACCTCTACTCCACCGGGATCGAGACGATAGACCGGCAGCATGAAAACCTGACGGACTTGCTCAATTGTCTGAATGAGGCTTGGCGCACCGGGAAGGGCCACGACGTGCTGTTGTTCCGGTTGGATCAGTTTCTCGACGCGGTGGGCGCTCACTTCCGAGACGAGGAAACCCTGATGCAGGAAAAGGCGTATCCGGACCTGGACCTGCACAGAGCCGAGCACGATTTCCTGCTGGTGCAGGTGCTGCAGTTCCGCACCCAGTTTGCCAATACTGAAGTGGAACTCACCGAGTCGATGCTCGATTTCTTCCGCGACTGGTTGCGCGATCACATCCTGATTTCGGACCGGCGCCTGGGTCGATTCGTACTGGGAATACCGACGCCGCGCTAGCCGACGCGGCCTACCCCAGCCTCCACAGGCCCTTAATTTGTGGCCAGTGCCGCGCCCCTCCTGACGGTATAGAATCGGGCTTGAGGATCCCACCTTGACCATCAGCCATGCATTATTGGGCGAGTTCGACCACGAGATGGCCGGCACGCGCAAGACGCTTGAGCGTTTGCCGGAAGGCGAATTCGATTTCAGGCCGCACGAGAAGTCGCCTACCATGGGGTGGATGGCGGGCCACATCGCCCACATGACCACCTGGGGCACCGCAGTCTGCACAACAGAATTCCTGGATCTGGCCGCCCCGGAGAATCAGGCCCGGCCGCCACAGTCGACCACCGCGCAGGAAGCGGTTGAGAGCTTCGACAAGAGCGCTGCCGAGTTTCGCGCTGCCCTCCTGGCGACCAACGACGAACAGATGATGCAACCCTGGACTCTCAGAATGGGTGACAGGGTGATCCTCGCCATGTCTCGCGTCGCCGTGCTGCGCGGCATGGTTTTCAATCACATCATTCATCACCGGGCGCAGTTGACGGTCTATCTGCGGATGAACGGCGTACCCGTCCCGCCGCTGTACGGGCCTTCGGCGGACGAGAGCAACTCATAGAACTTATCTCTCGCGGCGACGAACGCGTCGCAGCCTATCCGGCTGCCTCAATGGATAACAGCAGGTCTTTCGGCTCAACGGTCTGCCCGACGTGGGCCAACCGCTCGACAATCCGTCCGCCGATGGGCGAATAGACCGTGGTCTGCATCTTCATCGCCTCCATAACCAGGAGTTTGTCGCCCGGCTTCACTTCCTGGTTGAGCTCGACGGCGATGCTCGTGATCGCGCCCGGGATGGGCGCGCCGACTTGGCCAGGCTTGGCCGGGTCGGCTTTGGGATTGGAGCGCGTCTCGACTTTGAGCTTGCGGTCGCGTACATTCACTTCGCGCGGCTGGCCGTTGAGTTCGAAGAAGACAGTGCGGCTGCCGTCGTGATGCGGGTCCCCGATGGTGAGGAACTTGACCACGAGAGTCTTGCCCGGCTCCAATTCCAGTGCGACTTCGTCGCCCTGTTTCAGACCGTAGAAGAAGGCCGGCGATGGCAGCACGGTCAGGTCGCCGTACGCGGCTCGCGCTCTGGCGAATTTCAGAAAGACGTCGGGGTACATCACGTAGCTGACCAGGTCGTTGTCCGAAGGCTTCTGTCCGGTCTTTTTTTCGACCAGCGCCCGTACCGCGGCGAAATCGATAGCCGCCAAACGGGCGCCCGGCCGTCCCCGCTTGGGCTTTCCGCCACGCAGAATGACGCGCGCTATTTGCTTCGGCCAGCCGCCTTCCGGTTCCCCCAGCGAGCCCTCGAGCATCTCGACCACCGAGTTGGGAATGCTCAGGGCGTGAGTGACCGGCAGCCGTTCAAACTCGTGAACGGTCATGCCGTGTTGAATCAGGAACAGCGCCATGTCGCCGACTACTTTGCTCGACGGCGTTACCTTGACGATGTCGCCGAAGGCGTGGTTCACGTCTGCGTACATGCGAGCGATTTCGGGCCATTTGGAGCCCAAACCCATGTTCTCTGCCTGCTCGCGCAGGTTTGTGTACTGTCCGCCGGGCATCTCGTGGACATAGACGTCGGCCGTGCCGGAACGCGGGGCCGTGTCGAAAGGAGCGTAGTTCTGCCGGACCGTCTCCCAATAGTCGGAGCATCGGTTCAACGTGTCGAAGTCGAGCCCGGTCGCGCGCGTCCGGTCGTGCTGCAGCGCGGCGACGATGGAGTTCAAGTTCGGTTGGCTGGTCGAGCCGGACATCGACGAAATCGCTCCATCGACAACGTCTACCCCCGCGTCCGACGCCTTCAGGATCGAAGCCGCAGCCACGCCGCTGGTGTCGTGCGTGTGGAAGTGGATGGGTAGTCCAACCTCGCTCTTCAGCGCCTTGACCAGACGGTACGCGGCATAGGGCTTCAGCAGCCCAGCCATGTCCTTGATGGCAAGCACGTGCGCGCCCATGCGCTCCAGTTCCTTCGCCATGCGCACGTAGTACTCGAGCGGGTATTTGTCGCGCTTGGGATCGTCGATATCGCCGGTGTAACAAATCGCCGCCTCGCAGACCTTCTTGGTACGCCGCACGGAGTCCATGGCGACCTTCATATTCGGCAGCCAATTCAATGAGTCGAAGATGCGGAAGATGTCGATGCCACTTGAGGCAGCGGTATCGACGAAACGGCGGACGGCGTTATCGGGATAGGCTGTGTAGCCGACGGCGTTGGAGGCGCGCAGCAGCATCTGGAAGCAAATGTTCGGGACGAGTTCGCGGAGCTTCTGGAGACGCACCCAGGGATCTTCCAGCAGGAAGCGCATGGAGACATCGAAGGTCGCGCCGCCCCACATTTCCAGGCTGTACAACCCAGGCATGCGATGCGCTACGAAGCTTGCGATCCGCGTCATATCCCAGGTCCGCATGCGTGTTGCCATCAGCGACTGGTGGGCATCGCGCAGCGTCGTGTCGGTCAGCAGCAGGCGCTTCTGTTTGAGCGTCCACTGCGCGAAACCTTCAGGGCCAAATTCGTCGAGCAGTTGGCGCGTGCCGGCAGGCGGAATTGAACTGTCGTGGGGCGGGACTTTGGCTTCGCGGATGCGGTCGGGCGCGGTGCGGCCCGCCATCTCTGGATTGCCGTTCACCTGGATCTCGCCGAGGTAAGTAAGCAGGCGCGTGGCCCGGTCCTGTTTCGCCTTGAAGCGGAACAACTCGGGCGTAGTCTCGATGAAGCGGGTGGTCACCTGACCCGCGCGGAAGTCGGAATTCTCGACAACATTCTCAAGGAACGGGATGTTCGTCTTGACGCCGCGAATGCGGAACTCGCGCAGGCAGCGGTCCATGCGCTGGCAGGCCTGCTGCATATTGTTACCGCGCGCAGTGACCTTTACCAGCAGCGAATCGTAATAGGGCGTGATGACCGCTCCGCCGTAGGCTGACGCTCCATCGAGGCGAATCCCGAAGCCGGCGGGAGAACGATAAGTTTGTATCTTGCCGTAGTCGGGGACGAAGCCGTTCGAGGGGTCTTCGGTGGTCACACGGCACTGCAGCGCCGCGCCGCGGACCTCGATGTGTTCCTGCTGCGGAACTGCCATCTCGGCGCCGTGCAGGTCGAAGCCCTGCGCGACCTGAATTTGGGCGCGCACGATGTCAATGCCGGTTACCTCTTCCGTGACCGTGTGCTCGACCTGAACGCGCGGGTTGACCTCGATGAAGAACCACTCGCCGGCATCGACGTCAACCAGGAATTCCACGGTGCCCGCGCTAACATAGTTGGCCGCTCGTGCCAATTTGACCGCAGCCTCGCACAGCGCCGTGCGAATCCTCGGGTCGAGTCCGATAGCGGGCGCGACTTCAACCACCTTCTGGTGCCGGCGCTGGACGCTGCAATCGCGCTCCCACAGATGGACCAGGTGGCCATGCCGATCGGCCAAAACCTGCACTTCCACGTGGCGCGCGCGGGCAACGTAACGCTCCAGGAAAACAGCGCCATTTCCGAAGGCGGCCTGCGCCTCGGCACTCGCCTCGCGGTAGCGATCGGCGAGTTCGTCTCTCGTTGCGACGATCCGCATGCCGCGCCCGCCCCCGCCGAATGCAGCTTTGAGGATGAGCGGGAACCCGATCCGTTTCGAGGCATGTTCCGCCTGCTCCAGGGTTGCCGCGGGATGCTCGGTTCCGGGCAGGACCGGGACACCGGCCGTGTTGGCTAGTCGCCTGGCCGCGGTTTTGTCGCCGAGGGTCTCGAGGATCGCAGCATCCGGCCCGACGAAGGTGATGCCGGCATCCTCGCAAGCGCGCGGCAGGGACGGGTTCTCAGACAGGAACCCGTAGCCTGGATGGATCAGATCCACTTCCTTTTCTCGTGCTAATGCGACAATTCCGGCGACGTCCAGGTAGGCTTGAACGGGACCGAGTCCCGCACCGATCAGATAGGCTTCGTCGGCCTTGAAACGGTGTAGGCTAAGTCGGTCCTCCTGGCTGTAGATCGCGACGGTCTTGAGTCCAAGTTCATTCGCCGCGCGGAAGATTCGGATGGCGATTTCGCCTCTGTTGAGTGCAAGCAACTTCTGCATCGTGTTCAATAAGGTAACACGCGTTTTTGCCGGAACGACAGGCGGGGGAATATCGTATAACCAAGCTGAACAGAGGTATTTATGCGTCGATCCACACCGCTTGCTCTCTTTTTCCTGCCCCTGGTTCTCGCCGCCGGTGGCTGCGAGTTCGATCCGAGCGATTGGGGCGACTCGAATCGCTACCGGGAAGACTTCTCTTACGACTTCAAACTGGCGCAAGGCGGCAGGCTCGAAGTGGAGAGCTTTAACGGCTCGATTGAGGTTGTCGGATGGGACAGCGATTCGGTCCAGGTGCGCGGAACGAAATCCGCGTCGCGGCAGGAGGTGGTTAGGGACTTGAGCATCGATGCCGCGGGCGATCCCGGTGTAGTGCGTCTGCGGGTCTCCCGCCCGGTGCCGAATTGCCGTTGTGGCGTGAGTTTCAGCATCAAAGTCCCACGCAAAACGCGCATCGAGCGGGCGGATACTTCCAACGCCAGCGTACGCATCGAGAGCATCGAAGCCTCGGCGCACGTGAAGACCTCCAACGGCAGCATCAAGATCTGGGATGTCAGCGGCGACCTGGAGGCAACTACCAGCAACGCCAGCATCGAAGCCGAGAAGTTGTCCGGATCGGCGGTGTTGCGCACCTCGAATGGCCGCATCCACGGCGAAGGCATCCGCGGCGGCCTGGAAGCCAGGACCAGCAATTCGAGCATCGACGTGACGGTCAGCGAAGCCGACCCGGCCCGCCCGATTATCCTGAACTCTTCCAACGGCAGCATCACCTTGAACCTGTCCACATGGAAGGGCAACGAAGTCCGGGCCAACACTTCGAATTCGAGCATCAATCTGCGACTGCCAGAGAGCCTGAATGCGCGCGTCCACGCTACCACGTCAAACGGCAGCATCAACACCGACTACGAAGTGACCTCCTCGCACTTCAGCAAGACGCTGCTCGAGGGCAAGATCGGTAACGGCGGCCAGCTGCTCGACCTGCAAACGTCGAACGGCAGCATTCGGATTTCGAAGCGCTAAGATGACCCCGCCTGAGTTGCGGACGAGTTCGCCGATGTGGAATTTTTGGTCTTGAGTGCACCGGACTAGCGGCGGCCCGATGGAAACGTGCGCATGGGTCTGTAAGAATAGACAGATCCTATGGTCCTTCACGTCGATGAAACTCGACTCTCTCGAGTTGTTTTCGAGTACGCAGCCAAGATCGGTCAAGAGCAAGACACCGAGCTGATGTTGGCATTGATCGCCGACATGGGACGGGACTTGCTAGGGGCCGACCGCTGCAGCATCTGGATGGTTGACCCGACTTCGGGCAGCCTCTGGACTTGCGTGGCGCAGGGTGTTGCCCCGCTACGCGTCCCGGCGGGTCACGGCCTGGTTGGGGCGTGTGCAGAGAGCAACAGCATCGTGCTGGTCAACAATGCGTTGGACGACCCGCGTCTCTCGCGCAGCACGGACAAGCAGACGGGTTACCACACACGCAGCGTACTGTGCATGCCCCTGCGGAACGGCTCGGGAAATGTCATAGGCGTTTTTCAAGCGCTCAACAAAGAGGGCGGGTTTAGCGCCGGAGACATCAATCTACTCAATCTGGCCTCATCTTATTCGGCGAGCGCGATCGAGACGCAGGCATTGCGCAAGGAAGCGGCACAGGCCCAGTTGATGCGCCGGGAACTCGAGATCGCGCGGGACGTCCAGGAACGATTGTTCCCGGCTGTGCTCCCCCCCATTTCCGGCGTTGAGTACGCCTGCATCTGCGTGCCCGCCAAATTTGTAGGCGGAGACTACTACGACGTCATCCCGGTCCCGGGTGGACGAACGTGCATCACCCTGGGCGACGTCTCCGGCAAAGGAATCCCCGCCGCGGTTGTAATGGCGAGTGTTCAGGCTTCGATCCGCATCAACATGACACGCGGCGCGGACTCACTCTCGGCAGCTTTCACGGCTCTGAACCAAACGGTCTACTCCACCACCGCTCCCGAGCGTTACACTACGCTGTTCGCTGCTTTCCTTGAGCCGGGCGGGCGGAGGATGATCTACCTGAACGCGGGCCAGGCGGCCCCCATGCTGCTACGAAGTTCCGGCCGGATAGAGCGACTGGAAGCGTCGGGACCACCTGTCGGGTTGCTGCCGAGAGCGAAATTCGAGGAGCAATCTGTCGAACTCGCGACTGGCGATCTGCTGGTGGTATTCTCGGACGGCGTCAGTGAGGTGAACAACCCGGTGGGAGACATCTGGAACGAGGAGGAACTAGAGCAGGTGGTGGCTGCTTGCGCTGGACTTTCCGCATGTGAGGCACATGCGAAGATCCTTGACGCCGTGCGGCGCTTCGCGGACGGCGCGGAGCCTTCCGACGACATAACGCTGGCAGTCTACAGGCCGGTCTAACGCCATGGCACACACTCAATCATCGACCGGCATGAGTCTCAGGTTCCGCGGTGTCCGAGGTTCCATCCCGACAGCAAAGTCATGTAATCTGCGCTACGGCGGGAATACCACCTGTTTGGAAGTGCGCCTGACCGACGGACGCATCATCATCATCGACGCGGGCACCGGTATTCGCCAACTCGGGGTCGAGATGGAGTCGGCGGAGGCCCTCTCGCTGACGCTGCTGCTCACCCACTTTCACTGGGATCACATCCAAGGCATTCCCTTCTTCACCCCGCTCTACGCCAAGCACAACCGGATTGACATCTACTCCCACCGGCCCGTCGCGGAAGCGCGCGAGATTCTGGAGGGCCAGATGTCTGCGCCACTCTTCCCTGTCCCGTTCGAGAATCTGATGGCGGTGCGCAACTTCCATTCCGCGGTCGAGCCGTTCGAGGTTGGTCCCGCGCGGGTGACCTCCTTCCCGCTGAATCACCCGCAGGGAGCCTCAGGTTATCGACTGGATTGCGGCGGACACTCGATCGTTCACGTGTGCGACCACGAACCTGGTAATGCGGTAGTGGACGACGGCATCCGGGGAGCAGTTGAGGGTGCAGACATACTGGTTTGCGACGCTCAGTATACGCCTGCGGAGTATGAGCGGCGAGCCGGCTGGGGCCACGGGACCTGGGTGGATGCTGTGCGTCTGGCGAAGGGCGCTTCCGTGAAGAAACTAGTACTCACGCATCACGACCCGGACCACAACGACGAATTCGTGGATCAGATCCTCGCGCTCGCGGTTAAGGAGTTTCCCAACACCGTTGCCGCTGCCGAAGGTATGCTGTTGTCCCCGGATTAGCGGTGGGGCTCGCGCCCCGTACCGAGTGCTGTAACTTCCTCGCGCAGCCGTTGAATCATCCGGGCTTTCGGCACAACATGGTTCAATGAGCTCGAAAGCCTACGTACTGGCACTGACCCTTACCCTCGTCACGGCACTACGTGCCGACCTACCCCCACTAATCGATCGCGAGCTGTTCTTCGGGGACCCTGAGATCTCCGGCGCGCAACTCTCTCCCGACGGCAAGTTCTTGACTTTCCTGAAACCATTCGATGGCACGCGGAACGTCTGGGTGAAGGGCACGGTCGAACCGTTTTCGGCGGCCAAGCCCTTGACCAATGAAAAGAAGCGGCCTATTCCCGCCTACTTCTGGAGCCGCGACAGCAAATACGTGCTCTATGTGCAGGATCAGGGAGGAGACGAGAACTACAACGTCTACGCCGTGAACCCGTCCGATGCGCCGCCGGCCGGCGCGCCGGTTCCGAAGGCGCGGAACATCACCGACGCCAAAGGCGTACGGGCGGAGATCTTCGCGGTTCCAGAGAGCGATCCGGACCTGCTCTATGTTGGCCTCAACGACCGCGACAAGGCGTGGCACGATTTGTACAAGGTCAAAATCTCGACCGGCGAGAAGACCCTGCTCAGAAAGAACTCGGACCGGATCTCCGGCTGGGTGTTCGACACCAAGGACACCCTCCGCCTAGCCGTCCGTTCGGCCGAAAACGGCGACACGGAGTTTCTGCGCGTGGATTCCGACGGCTTTAAGCTGATCTACTCGTGCGGCGTTTTCGAATCGTGCGCGCCGGTGCAGTTTGAAAAGACTGATAAGCAGGTTTACCTGATCACGAATAAGGGCGAGGATGTCGATCTGATTTCTCTCGCGCTGATGGACCCCGCGACGGGCACGACGAGCATTGTCGAATCGGATCCGCTGAAGCGCGTGGACCTCGGCGACGCGAAGTTCTCCCAACGCACGCATGAACTACTCTCCACTGTCTACACGGACGCAAAGGATCGCATCTACTGGAAGAACAAGGCCTGGGAATCGGACTATAAACTCCTGCAGTCAAGTCTGCCGGGCAAGGAGATCGCCTTCGGCTCTTCGAACAAGGACGAGACCCTGTTCGTTATTTCGGCCAACAGCGACACCGAGCCGGGCGAGACATACCTATTCGACCGTAAGACCAAGAAGCTGGAGTTGCAGTATCGCATTCGAGAGAAGCTCGACCGCGCGGCCCTGGCGCACATGAAGCCGGTCAGCTACAAGTCGTCAGACGGCCTGGAGATACCCGCCTATCTCACTCTGCCCAAAGGCATGCCGGAAAAGAACCTGCCCCTGGTGGTCTTCCCGCACGGCGGTCCATGGGGACGCGACAACTGGGGGTATAGCCGGTACGCGCAGTTCCTCGCCAATCGCGGCTACACCGTCCTGCAGATGAACTTCCGCGGCTCGACAGGATATGGCAAGAAGTTCCTAAATGCCGGCAACCTCGAATGGGGCCAGAAGATGCAGGATGATATCACCTGGGGTGTGAAGTACCTGGCGGCCGAAGGCATCGTGGACCCCAAGCGCGTGGGCATCATGGGCGGCAGTTACGGCGGCTACGCCACGCTGGCCGGCGTCGCCTTTACGCCCGATGTTTACGCTGCTGCGGTGTCGATCGTGGGGCCGTCGAACCTGATCACACTGCTCGACTCGATCCCACCGTATTGGGAAGCGGCGCGCGTGGTTTTCTACAAGCGCATGGGCGATCCGAAAACTCCCGCCGGCAAAGCCCAATTGGAACGTCAGTCGCCGCTGAACTCGGCGAGCAGGATCAAGACGCCGCTGCTGGTCGCCCAAGGGGCCAACGACCCGCGCGTGAACAAGGCCGAATCAGACCAGATCGTGATCGCATTGCGGGACCGCGGTTTCCCGGTCGGCTATATCGTCGCACCCGACGAAGGCCACGGCTTCGCGCGCCCGGTGAACAACACGGCGCTGTTCGCGGCAGCCGAGAAGTTCCTGGCCCAGTATCTGGATGGGCGATACCAGGAAGGCGCGACACCCGAAGTAGCGGCACGCTTGAAGGAGATCACGGTCGATCCCAAAACGGTCGTGCTCGCCAAGAAGGTGGACCCGAATTCGGTCGGCGTGCCCAAGCCGGCGAAGAGCCTGAAGGCGGGCGTCACCAAATTCAAAGCCACGCTACAGATGGGGCCTCAGACCATCAACCTGGCGATTGCCACGGAGATAAAGGAAGATGGCGTCCAGTGGGTGATCGTGGACAACATGACGACGCCCCATGGGCACCGCCACCGACACTACGTCGCTCGAAAAGGGCAGCCTGCTGTTCGTCAAGCGCAAAGTCGTGCAGGGGCCAACCGCCATCGAACTCGCGTACGCCAACAAGCGAATCACCGGCTCGATGAAGACCGGCGCCCAGGACCGTCCGGTGAACGTTGAATTGGGCGGGCCTCTGTTTGGCGAGGGAGCGGGCGGCATGCAGGTGCTCGCCACCTTGCCCCTCGACCAGGGCTACAAGACGGCGTTCCGCAACTTCGACTTGCAGAAGAGCAAAGAAAAGCTGATGCAGCTCGAGGTGACCGGCAGCGAGAAAGTCACCGTGCCGGCGGGCGAGTTCGATGCGTTCAAAGTCGAAATCACACCCTCCGACGGCAGCGCCGGAAAGGCCACCCTCTGGGTGGCGAAGGCCGATCGACAGGTGGTGAAGGTGGCCGCAGTGATGCCCGAGATGGGCGGGGCGACGATGACGTTGGAACTCGAGTAGGCGCGCCCGGGTGAATGCGGGGCGGACTGCAACCAACTCGTTCCGGTGCGCCCCAACACCTCAGATACTCTTGACGATATCCACCAGGTCGGAAAAGAGCCCGTAGGCGGTTTGGTCGAGGCCCGGCTTGAGCGTGAAAACGCCGACATCGCCCATCAAGTCGGTGTGCAGCACGAGCAGGTTCGAGGTCCCGCGGCAAGCGGCTAGGATGTCGTCCTTGTCCAGCACTTCGGCCCGCACGCGGAGTTTCACACCCTGCGGCGTCCTGCGAGCACGGCTCAACAGCGTGACGGACTTGCCCTTGCTCTCCAGCTCCGCCAGTCTCTCCGGAGTCAGGCGGCCGATGCCTTTGCGCTCCACTTGCTGCGGAGTCGTCTCGGCATTCATCAGGACGTTCGCCAGGGCGGCAGCTTTGCAGGCCGAGTCCCAGCCCTCAATGTCGAACCAGGGATCGGCCTCGGTGACGCCCAGTCGACGAGCTTCGCCGATGCCTTCTTCGAGCGACAGGCCCGTGCGCATTGCCTCCAGAATCACCTTACTGGTAGAGTTCAGCGCGCCCGAGAAGCCCAGGATTTCGACGCCTGGAAGGTTGTTCTGGACCAGGTTGAATACCGGCGTGCCGTCCATGGTCACAGCCTCGAAGCGGAACTGGACGCCGGCGGTGATGGCCTCGCGCCTCAGCGTTGAGTAGGCGAAGGCGATGGGTCCCTTGTTGGCCGTGACGACGTGCATCCCGCGCGCAAAAGCCGCGCGGATGTGCGAGATGGCCGGCTCGCCGGACTCGGGATTCAGCGGCGTCAATTCAACCGCGACTTCGGCGCGGGCCTTGTCCAGAAACTCCTCGATGGACGCTGCGGGCGCGCCGAAAACCGGTTCAGGCGGCAGCCCCTTCGAGTTGTAAGCCGTGCCGTGACGGGCGGTGTGAATGGCGACGATTCGCGACGGGTAGGTCGATTGCTTGCGCTCCATCAGGCGCGCAAAAGCCTGGCCCACATTGCCGTAACCGATGAGTGCTAGTTTCAAAAGCTCAGTTTCTCCACCAGGGAGGCCAGTTCTTCTTCCAGCGCCGCCTGCTTCTTGCGCACGTCGTCCATGCGAGCGTGGACAGCCTGGATTTCATTCTCCTTCTTCGCCAGGTCGGTCGCATAGCGCTGGACCTGCTCCTGCTGGCCGGGGACCGAATTGAGAGTCTGGATGCTAGAACGCAGCCTGTTCTCGTCGGATTCCAGCGCGGTCAGCCGATTCTGCTGGCGTTGAATGTCGGTGGCCGCAGCGGCGGTTTCCCGCTTCTTGGCGGCGATGGCCTCCAGCTTCGTCCGCGCCTCGGCGGTGATCTTGCGGGCACTGATCCAGGCGACGATCTGATCGGCAGGCATGGTCGAGATGCTGATGCTCTCCTGTAACGGCCGCTCTTCGGCCACGGTCAGAGATGTAGTTCCAGTGGCCGGCACGGTGGCGGCGAACAGGTAACGCTCGGCGCTCTTGTCTTCGGGCTTCGGCGACAGGAGTTGGAGATCGCCCTGCACGGGGTGCGAGATCAGCAGCGTCTTCTCCTTCGCATCGACATTCGAAATCGTGTACGTGGTGCGCTGTTCAGCCACGGTCTTCATCGTGATGATGCCGCGCTCGGCTTTGACGGAGCGAACCACCTCGTTGCTGGTGTCGAACTTCGTCGTCACCTTGGTGCCGAGATCCACCGCGAAAGTGATGAAGCGCTTCTCGCCCGACTTCAACGTGCTGAGCAGCGATTCTCCGGTGTAGCCATCGGGCGCGTAGACGGTGACCGGGCCGCCGTCGAGCGTCTTGCCGGTGGTGTTCTTCAATTCGGCGGCGCGCTGCGGATGCCCGCCCTCGCTGCTGTTCCACATGCAGACCTGGCGCGCGGAGATCTTCTGTTGGACGAAGGGGAGCAGCAGGGACTCGCCGGCCTTGACGCTGGCGGGCTGGTTGAAGCGGTATTCGAACAGCTCACCCGCTTCCTGCGCTTCAGTGTCGGCAAAAACCACGTGGGGCGCCTTTTGCAGCGCGGCGTAGCGCTCCAAACGATTGAGGGAAGCGGAGTCTTTCCGGGCAGCCGCATTCATCATCCCGCCGCCGACTCCGTCGGCAACGCCGCCTGGAACTCCTCCCACGACGCCTACGAAGCTCTTGCTAGCCCGTCCCATTTGCTCCAGCATCATTGGTTGCTGTGCAGGCGGCGGGGGCGGCGGCGCCATGGCAGGCGTCGTCGCGTATTCGGCGGGCAGCGCGTTGTCCGCCTCCGCCAACTCCAGCGATTGGCGGCCAACATACTTGGGTTCGTATAGCTTGCTGATGAACGAAATGGGACGACCGGAAACGACGGTCAAATCGACGTTCTTCCACTCGGACTCGCTGGTGTTCTCGACGATTGCCCAGCCCTCAATGGACGCCTCGTTCTTTTCGCCGGGCTTATCGGAAAACGACAGCCGGTAGGTGGATTTCCAGGTTGGTGCCGGCACCAGATAGCGGGCCAGCAGGGTACCGCTCTTGCCCGCCGTCTCGACCCACAGCGACTTGCGCTCTTGCGACTGAGCCTGCTGATACGCGCCGAGTGCCTCGGTCAAACGCTTCTGCAGTTGGTCGTCGGAGAGCTTGGCCGCCGAAACGCCATCGAGATCGATCACGCGCAACTCGCCCGCAGTCGTCAGAATCGTCAACTCCTGCTTCTGGGCCTGCTGTGCCTGCTGCGACAGACGGCCGCTGATGATGGACCCCTCGATGGCGCCCGAAGCGGTGGTGAGCGTGACTTTCGCGCCGCGCATCTGGTCGAGCAGACCGGCCAGCGTGACGCCCGGTTGGATGGTCATGCCGATTTCGCCGAGGCGGGTCTGCAACTCCTCGTCGAGTTGGTAGCGCAGATGCGTGACGGCACCAGCGGACGAGTCGAGGACGAGGGTTTTGAGCACGTCGTCCATCTCGGATTTCTTAAACTCCAGGCGCATCGGCTCGCCGGGTTTCACTTCGCCGGAGCGCTCGAACAGCGCCAGACCGTTCTTGTATAGCACTACTCGGGTTACGGGCAGTTCGGCGGCTTGCAGCGTAAACGACGCCGCGGCGAGAACCAGAAGAAAACGGATCATGCCAATCCTCCAAACCAGCGTGGGCCTTCCCGGAGTTAGACGCCGCACGGCGCGCATTGTTTCTAACACGGCCGCGGAGGGCGGCACGGAACAGCAAGCCTGCGGGGCCGGGAGGCCCCACGCGTCTCTGGAGAGCCGCCCCATAATCAGGCCTATTCGTCGATCAACAGGCTGAGGCGCTCGGCGAGATTATCTTCGGTCTCCGACCAGAGCAGCCGGCGCTCGACGGCGAGCACGCTTTGCAAATCGTCGGCGAAATGCAGGATGCTGCGGATGTTGGACTGCACCGGGCGCAACTGGTCGCTCGCTGGCTGGGGTAGAAAAGTCCCTTCGGGGCCGAGGTCGATCCAGATCGGCTCGAACTCGCCCAAAGGATTGAGCACGTCGCGCTCGAAATGCGGCCCATGGACTTCGATACAGACGCGCGATGGCTTCAGTTCCCAGGCGCCATCCCACTGGTACAGATCCCACTTGGTTTCGAGTTGGATGCAACAGTCGTCGTGCACGAATTCCTGCACGATCGAGGCGGCTTCAGAAGCGTCCATTTCCGTGTCGATGAAGCCCTCGAAGACCGGCACCTCCTGAAACGAGACGGCGTAGACTCGCAATACTGAGCCCAGCTTCAGCGTCGAAAACGGGAAGACCTCGAGGATCTTCTGGAAATAAATGGTCAGGGCGAGCGGGCTGTAGCCGGTCAGCCAGACGGAGAGAAAGAGCGGATCAGCCATGGACGAGATGGACTCCTTGCAAGTCAGACGCAGCCGCGGCCGAGAGGAAGTTTGGCCTGGTAGCAGGCTTGACGGCTCGATTTCGTTCGCGTCTCGATGCTGGAACGGCGTACGGATTATTCGCAGACGGGGCAGCGGGTCCCCGGTCAGTGAGCGGTCCGGTTTGGGCGGTCCCGACCTCGGTCATGAGCCCACCCGGCGGTAAACCGCAACGGAAAGCGGGGGTAGGGTCAATGATAAAAACTGGTTGCGGTTCATCACATTCCCGGCTTGGGTCCAAAGATCGCCGTGGTTGCGTATGCCGCTGCCACCGAATTCCTCGGAATCGCTGTTGAGTACCTCGACGTAGCGCCCCGGCTCCGGCACGCCGACAAAGTAGCCCCGGCGCGGTTCGGGCGTGAAGTTGCAGATGAAGACCAGGAAATTCCCGGGATCCTTCGCCCGTCGCACGAACGAGATGATGCTCTTGTCCACGTCGCGGAAATCGATCCACTCAAATCCGGACCAGTGGTAATCCACCTCATATAGAGCTGGTTCGCCCTTGTAGAAGTGGTTCAATTGCCGCATGAATTCCTGCAGCTTGGCGTGGAAGGGGTATTGCACCAGGTCCCAGCGCAGGCTGCCTTGCCAGTTCCACTCCTCGTACTGGCCGAGTTCGCAGCCCATGAACAGCAGTTTCTTGCCGGGGTGGGCGTACATGTAGCCGAGGAAGGCGCGCACGTTCGCGAAGCGCCGCCACTCGTCGCCTGGCATCCTACCGATCAGCGAGCCTTTACCGTGCACCACCTCGTCGTGCGAGATGGGCAGCAGGAAGTTCTCGCTGAACGCGTAGACCAGACTAAACGTGATGTCGTGGTGCGAGAACTTGCGGAACACCGGATCCTGGTGGAAGTAGTGCAGCATGTCGTGCATCCAGCCCATGTTCCACTTCATGGTGAAGCCGAGGCCGCCCGTGTATACGGGACGCGAAACTCCGGGGAAGGAGGTGGATTCCTCCGCCAAGCTGACCGCTCCGGGCACCGTGTGAACCTCTTCGTTGAACTTCTTGAGGAATTCGATCGCCTCCAGATTCTCGTTTCCACCGTACTTATTCGGGACCCACTCGCCTGGTTCCCGCGAGAAGTCGAGGTACAGGATGGAAGCCACGGCATCCACCCGCAGCCCGTCGATGTGATACTCCTTCAGCCAGAAGAGCGCGTTCGAGATCAGGAAATTGCGCACCTCGTTGCGGCCGAAATTGAAGACCAGCGTCCCCCAATCCTTCTGCTCGCCCTTGCGCGGATCGTCATGCTCGTATAGCGCGGTCCCGTCGAAGCGGGCCAGACCGTGCGCGTCCTTGGGGAAGTGCGCCGGCACCCAATCGATTAGAACCCCGATGGAATTGCGGTGGCACTCGTCCACGAAATAGCGAAAATCGTCGGGCGAGCCGAAGCGCGAGGTCGGCGCGAAGTAGCCCGTCACCTGGTAGCCCCAGGAACCGGAGTAAGGATGCTCCATGGGGGGCATCAGCTCAAGGTGCGTGAAGCCCATCTTTTTCGCATACTGGACCAGCCGCTGGGCCAACTCGCGGTAAGAAAGCGGGTTGCCCGAGGGGTCGCGCATCCACGATTCGAGGTGCACCTCGTAGCACGACATGGGCGCTGTTAACGGGTCGCTCTTGGCGCGGCGCTCCATCCACTCGCCATCCTGCCACGTGTATCGCGTGAGATCCCACACAATGGAAGCCTGTTTCGGAGGAACCTCCGCGGAAAAGGCGTACGGGTCGCACTTCAGTGCACTGACGCCGAAGATCTTCGAGCGCACGAAGTACTTGTAGAGCGCACCAGCGCCCACGCCGGGCAGGAAGATCTCCCAGATGCCGCCGTCGCGCAGCCGCATGGGGTGGCGGCGCACGTCCCAGAAATTGAAATCCGCGGCAACACTGACTACTTCGGCGTTGGGTGCCCAGACGGTGAAGCGCGTGCCGCTTACGCCATCCACCTCCAGTAAGTGTGCGCCGAGCGCGTGCCAGGCCTCGTAGTTAGTGCCCTGGCCGTGCAAGTACAGATCGAAGCTGGTGAGCAGGGGACCGAAGCGGTAGGGATCCTGGATCTCCTCCACGGTGTCCTGCTGCGTCTCGACGCGGAGCCGGTACCTTCCGGGGGACTGTTTCGTTGTCGCCTCGAAAAACCCTTCTTCGTGAATGCGCGCGAGCTCCAGCGTCTGGCCAGCTTCACAGAGCGCGGTCACGCGCCTGGCATATGGCAGAAATGCACGCAGCGTCCAAGTCCCGTCGTCCTCTGGGTGGGGTCCCAGAATCGCGAACGCGTCGCCATGGTACCCGCCCACAATCGCTAAAAGATCTCCCGGTGTCATGCGCCTATTATGTTAGCGGGAAAGAACCTCGCCTACCATGAAAGAACGTGACGGGTTTCATTCATCAACTGAAAAAGGCGGAACTGCACGTCCATCTGGAAGGGTCGGTCGACCCTGAGACGCTGCGGGAGCTCGACCCCGCGCTCGACGAGCAAAAGCTGAAGGAGTTGTACGCCTACTCCGATTTCCTCGGATTCCTGCGCAGCTACAAGTGGATCAATTTGCGGCTTACTCGCCCCCAGCATTTCGCCCTGATCACGCGGCGGCTGCTCGAACGGCTGGAACGGGAGAACGTGCTCTACACCGAGCTGAATCTCTCGGTGGGGGTCTGGTTGTGGCGCGAGTTGGAATTCGAGCCGTACTTCGAAGCCATTGCGGCGGAGGCCGAGCGTAGCCCGGTGTGCGTCCGCTTCATTTTCGACGCAGTGCGGCAGTTTGGCTTGGAGGCTGGCTGGGAAGTCGCGCGACTGGCGGCCGCCAATCAGTCCCGGCGCGTGGTTGGATTCGGAGTAGGCGGCGACGAGGCGCGTGGACCGATTAAGGAGCTTCAGCCCGTCTTCGACTGGGCGAAGGCGCAGGGGTTGCATCTTGCACCGCACGCCGGCGAGGTGGTTGGGCCGCAATCGGTGTGGGACGCTTTGGAGTGCGGCGCGGAGAGAATCGGACACGGAATCCGGTCGATTGAGGATCCCGTGCTGGTGCGGCATCTGGCGGACCACGAAATTGCGCTGGAGGTCTGTATTTCAAGCAACGTGTGTACCGGCGCGGTGACTTCGCTCAAAGACCATCCAGTGCGGCGGTTGTTCGACGCAGGCGTGCCAGTCACCTTGAATACCGACGATCCGCCGATGTTTGGGACCACCCTCGAACGCGAGTATCAACTGGCGAGCGATGAGTTCGGATTCGGAGAGGCGGAACTCCGAGTGCTGGCCGCGAACGGATTCAAGTTCGCCTTCGACCCAGCCGTGCGGAAGATGGACCGGTAGAAACGCCGGGTCAGATGCCGTAGCCGTCCCATTCCTGCGGTTCCGGCGCTCTCTCCGCCTCGAGCGCAACTCCCGGTAGCGCTTCGCCAACCACGCACGGAACCGGTTCCGGCTCAAACAGCGACTGCGCCGGCTCCGCAAAAGCGCCATGGACTTCGAGGGCGGAGCCCCACCCGGCGATGCGCTGCGCGGTGCGGAACAGGACAAAGAGTTGCTGGAGGACGACTAGGAGCAGGATCGTCGCGGTCGTAGTGGCCTGCAGCGCACCCGAGAGCTTGAGATAGATCACGCCCAGCAAGGCGAACGTCAGCGCGTTCAGCAGCCATACGCCCATGGCTGCTGAAAGGTGCCGGGCGACAAATGCGAACGAGTACATCAGCGCCTTGAAAGCGCCGCGTTTTCGACCGCTTACCAGCCGTACTTTGGCGTAGTCCAGGGCGGTCGCCACCCAACCCAGCAAGAGCACCGTCAATAGGGATCGAATGATCGAGGCGACCCCGAGTGGCCAGCCTTCCATGCCTTCGCCGTAGACCTGTTTAGCCAGCATGGAAGGGAGTCGGCCCAAGCCCCATGCCAGGGCGAAGCAGGGTAGCCCTAACAGGCTGAGGCGCAGAATTCGCCAGAAGTGCTCGCCGGCGCCCGAGCAGAAAAGCGTAAAAGAAAAGCGCTCCCAGTGCTCGTCCAGCATGGTGATGATGCCGCCCGCGAACAGCACCGCTACCAGCCAGGTCAGCCCAGCGGCCACCAGGCCCGCCGCCGAGAGAGTGACCGTGGCGGAGCGGGCGGCATCGGCAAGATCGCCCAACCAACCCACGTCGAAATGCGACAGCAGATCGCCGGCCACACGGCTATGAGTGAGCGGGTCCAGGAGAATCGCGATCGCAGGCACGGCGACGAGTTTGGCGATCAGCGCGTAGGTGAACCACATCAACAGCAGCGCCCATTTCGAGCGCGACGCGGCCGACCAGCCGCGACGAAATGCCTGGATCGCCGTCATAGTACTCCTTACACCAGCCCGCTCAAACAGAGCACGACATTCTGCATCCAGAAGGCGAGTTGTCCGCCCCACTTGAAGGCGAGTTTCACTGGGTAGTGCCGCTGCCAACTGTCGTTGGTCCAATTCACATCGAGCAGGTAGCGCCGATACGGGTCGATCTGCACCCAGTCGGCCTCAGCGGTTTTTTCGAATTTGAAGCGAGCCCAGCGCTCCGCCCCGTCCCACTGCCTCTTTTCCAGCGAACCGTCGTCGAAGTGGACCCACACCTCTACCGGCAGAACGGCATCGCCCTCGCGGCGGATACGCACTGTCGTCTCGTACAGGTCTTTGTAGCCTTTAGCGTTTGACGCCTGCTCGTCGGACTTTCCGGCTTGCTCGAGCGTCACGGTGCGGCGCTTGCCCCCGGCATCGAAGACGCCGGCCCAAGTGCCCACCTTGTGGGACTCTACGTCCTCCACCTTGTAATCGAGACGGCGCGCATGGAACACGAACTGATCGAAAAGCGTGGTGAAATCGCGGCCCGAAACCTCGTTCACAACCTTCAGAAAGTCCAAGCTGTTCGGATGGTGGAAACGGTACCGCTGCTGGTACGTGCGCATCACGCGCGCCATCGTATCCGCGCCCATCAACCTTTCCAGCGTTGACAAGAACACCCCGGTCTTCATGTATGAATTGACCCCGTAGCTCATGGTGTCGGAGTAGTCCCAGGCACTGCGCAAGATCGGATCCGAGGTCGGCAGCAATTGGTAGGCGAAGCGGTTTTCCAGGTCACCGGAGAATCTGGGCAAATCGAACAGACTGGCCATCTGCACGCCAAACAGACGAAATGGCAGCGCCGAGGAGCCGAAGTTCTCCTCGACGACCTCCGAGGTCGAGTACGTGTTGAACCCCTCGTCTAGCCACGACTCTTCGAACTCGTTGGTCGCGACCAGTTCCATCCAGAACTGGTGGCCGAATTCGTGAACGGTCACCTCTTCCAACCCCAGAACGTCCGCCGGTAGGCGCCACTCGGTCCCGCATGTGATGAAGGTCGGGTACTCCATGCCCGAGGCAGCAGATGCGCCGTGGGGCGGATCGACCAGCGTCAGGGTCTTGTAGGGATAATGCCCGTAGCGCAGGCCGAAGCCCTTGATTCCGGCGAAGGCCGCGCGAAAGTGGCGGTCGGCCTGCTCGGCATGTTCGGGCTGCAGCATCAGTGTGATCTTCACGTCGCTGAGCCGGGCGTCCGCAGGTGCGATGCCGAAGAGCTTCGCCGTCCTGGCGAGATCCTCAGGCTTGGTCTCTTTCGCCGCCACGAAAGTTCGTTCCAGCTTCAAGTAAGTTGGCTGCGCGGTCCAGGCGAAGTCGGTAACGCTTTCTTGCTGGTATGTCCAGGTAGTCGTCTTGCGAGCCACGTCGTCGCGCTTGCCGATGAGTTCGCCGGTCGCGCCAATCTTGTACTCGGACGGCAGCGTGATCTCGGCGCGGTAGTTCCCGAAATTCGCGAAGAACTCGCTCATGGCGTGGAACTGGTGGCAATTCCATGCGCCCTTTTGCGAGTAGCGGAAACCGGCCGTCTCCCAGACGCCGATCTTCGGAAACCACTGACCGGCTAGGTAGAACGTTCCGTGATAGCCGGTGCGCGCAAACACTTCCGGCAATTTCGTATCGAAGCCAATTCTCAGTGTGACGGTCGCGCCGGGCTTTGCGGCTTCGGGTAGCGGAACTTCGATGACGGTCTGGTCGTCGCCATTGGTATCGTCAGGCTGAATGAAATGGATCGACTTCGTGAGGTCGGCGCCGCCGTCGAGGCGCAGGCTGCTCACGTCAATCCAACCCCAATCCCGTTTCGCCGAGTAGTCGCCGCGCAGCCGCCCGCCAGACTCCCGCATGAACGTGCTCTTCTCGTTCTTGAAGGCGTTCATATAGAGATGGAAGCGCAGGTTCGATACCGTGTCCGGGGAGTCGTTCAGCCAGACCAGCGTCTCGCTGCCATGGATGATGCGGGTCTTTACGTCGAGCGACGCCTTGAGGTCGTAGCTGGCGACGGGCTTGGCCAGCTGCGCGGCGAGCAGCGCAGGCAGCATCAGCGCTAGGACAGCTCCCATCGGGACCGGCGACTTGGTCTGATTCACTGCACTCACCCCCTCAAGACCGTTTCGGATTTCAAGCGCGGGGGCTGGAGCCCCATCGCGGCGCAGGAGCGTCCCACCTACCAAATCGACGCGACCGTCCAAATCCTGATCGAGGCTCCAGCCAATTTGCCGCCATCGGAATAAACTGCGAGCTTGCGGCTATTCTGCTTAGGGAAGACGAGCTCGGTCATTACCAGCCGGCCGTGCTCGGCAAAGACTTCAATCGAACTTCGATCAACCAGGATCCGAAGCTGCAGTTGCCCGGGATTCGCCAACGCCAGCGGGGCGCTGACCCGCGCGGGGAAGTCCGCGCTGAAGCCGTCCTCGCCCGAGTTCGTCCGATCGATGAACAGTTCCTTGCGTTCAATGTTATAGCCGACCTGCGTATATGCCCCTTCGCCCCAGAGCAGCCGTAGCCCAGCCTCTTTCGCACCCCCAAGAGTGATCGTGGAGGTGAGATCGATCATCTTGTCCCCGCGGTTGTGACCGGCGAGGTACTTGTTGATTTCCTTCTCATTACCGATGAAACGCGTGAACGGCTGCCGGTGGAGCTTGGTTATGGCATCGGACGGCAACTGGATCAGACGCAGCCCATCGGAGGTCGTGTGCAGTGAAAGCTTGCGCGGGAAAGTCATTTGGCCGCGCCAGGGGGAGGTCGGAAGCTTGCCGGCATACTGCCAGTTGTTCATCCAGCCGATCATGGTCTGAACTGGCGTCAGCGGCTGGGTTTGCGGATGCGTCGGCGATGGGGATTTGGGCAGGCCGTTGAACGTGAGCGCGCAATAACAATCCTTGCCATAGTCGGTCCAGAGTTGGAGCGAAGGGGGATTGTCGTTGACGAAGCGCTTGCCGTCAAAATGACCGACGAAATACTGCTCACCCGAGCCGCCCTGCAGCGCTCCGGGGTTTAAGCCGACTTTGAGCACCCAGCGCGTGTGCGTCGCATGCCCGTCTACGGGCAATTCGAACAGTTCCGGGCACTCCCACTGACCCGATGCCGCGCCCTCCGGACCGAAGTCGCTGAGATGTTCCCACTTCTTCAGGTCCGCCGAGCCGTAGAAGCGGACCTTGTGTTCGTCGGGCAGCGACACCGCCATCACCCAGTGTTTACCTTGCTCCGACCAGAAGACTTTCGGATCTCGAAAGTCGCTCATATGCAGATCCAGAACGGGGTTGCCCGAAAACTTCGTCCAGGTTCTGCCCCGGTCGTTCGAGTAGGCGAGGTTCTGTGTCTGGAGTGTTTTGCCCGCGGCCAACTCCGGCGTGTGGCCGGTGTAAACGGCCACCAGGCACGGCTTGCCGCCGGTGCAGAAACCGCTCGTATTGTTGCGATCGACGACCGTGGAGCCGGTGAAGATCATGACGCCGTCTCCCTCGGGAATCGCGACCGGCAGTTCCTTCCAATGAACCAGGTCCGAACTGACGGCGTGGCCCCAGCTCATGTGCCCCCACTGGTCGCCGAACGGATTGTACTGAAAGAAGATGTGGTACTCGCCCTCGAAATAAACGAGCCCGTTGGGGTCGTTGGTCCAATTTACCCGCGGTGAGAAATGAAATTGAGGCCGATAGGGCTGGTTGTAGTCGCGGTCCTTGGGGGACTCGGCGAGCAGGCAGGTGGCGATCAGTGCAATGGAGCAGAGCAGGTGAGGGGACAACACGGAAACATTCTACTGCGTTCCACGGCTTTTGCTCCTCGATTCTTGGTGGGGATGAGTGACGACGCGGCCCGGGTCCTCGCCAACGGTGCGCCGCGACCCGGGCCGTGTCATGTCAGCTACTCGACGACCCGCGCCGACAGCACCAGGATTAGGGCCTCGTTACTCGCCCCAATGCGCGACTTACCGACCACTACCTTTTGGCCCTCCGGTATGCTCAGGTCCGTGTCGAAGCCAACATCCATGAACTGGAATTGGGTTTGCCCCGTTTCAACCTGAAATCTCGTCGAAAACGTGAAGCCTTCCAAAGTGACGGAGTTCCTATTTCCGTCCTGTTCAACCCTCATGCTTTTGATTCGCATGCGGTACGAAGTGGGTGCTTTCACTCCTTCCGCAAGCGCGCCAAGCATCCCATTCACTTCACTTCCACGAGCCTCCCGGCCGCGAATCAACGCACTATCCAATAACCGGATATCGGTATATCCAAATATGGAACGGAGTTGCTTCGCCACCGGCGCAAGATCGGCAGGCAAGGCATCGCCGCTCGAGCCCTTCGGCGCGGCGAGCAGGATGTGGGCTACGATCTCGACTCCGTGCTGCTGCGGAATGACGGCCCCCCTGGCCGGCGGCACGTCGTAGCGCTGGATGATCTCCTCGGCCAGTTTCACGAACGAGGGGTCGTAAGTGCCAATCGAAATGGCGTGCAGATCCCCTTGCGCGATTACGCGGTCCGGGCTCCCACCCTGTTCCATGTTGCCGAGGAGCTTCGCGAGGACATTGGCGTCGGCGTATTTCAGGTCGATTACCTTTTGAATCCACTTCGGCTTCCCGGCAGTTTCAGGGGGTGTCGTGCCATTTTGACCTGAAGCGAGGCTCGTCAAGCAGAATAGAGCGGTCAAGATCCATTTCATCGTGTTTCTCCCTTGGAATTCATTGCCCACAAAATCACCACGTTCGGGTCGTCAGTGATGATTCGCATAAACTGCGTTCGTTCCTCTCGCGGCGGCGCTGGAGGCGAACTCTTCACCGTTGCGCGCGCCTGCTCAACCCGTGCATGCGCCGGTTTTAACTTAGAATCGTCTTGAACCGGCTGGACCACGGGCCGCGACAGCGCGATCGAGGCCACCTCCGGAGCGCGGGGCGACTTGAGAGGCAGTGTCGCCGCCGTCCACGGAATCGCCACGGCCAACCACACCGCAGCCGCCGCAGTGGCGAGCGAGAGCCGCGTCGACCAGACCCGACTCCTTCGGCCGGCTTCGATCCGCTCTCGGACACCGGCGCGGACGGACGCCAGCGCGCTCTCGGGCAGAGCCTCATCGCGTAACGCCGCCAAGGCCTCCGAGAGTTCCCGATCCAGATCGCTCATTTCCAGAACCTCCCGACGTATTCCTTCAACCGCGTCCGGGCCAGCGACAGGTGGCTGCGCACCGTACCTTCACTCACGCCCAGAGCCTCGGCCGCTTTGGCAGACGATCGCCCCTCGATGGAGCACAGCACGACGACCGCCCGCTCCTGCGGGGTGAGCCGCCTCAGCCCGGCTTCGAGCAGGCTCCGCTTTTGCGACTCCTCGAGTCCGGATGCTGCCTCCGATGGCAGTGACGGCTCGACCAACAGTTCGCCCGTTTTCGGCCGCCGGCGCAACGCGTCGTAACAGACGTTGATCGTGGTGCGGTAGAGCCACGACTGCGCGGCCTGCTCCTCCACGCTGCGCAGATGACGGTACAGCCTCAGAAAGACCTCCTGCGCGGCGTCCTGGGCGTCTTCCCGATTGCCCAGCATCCGCCACGCCGTGCGCAGAACCAGACGCTCGTGCAGCGTCATCAGACGTTCCAGCACGGCCTCCTTCGATTCGGAGCCCCACGCCAACCCGCCCGTAATGCCTGCAAGCGCCACTCACAAGACAATACGCCCTGCTGCCCGGGAACGTTGAGGCGAAATGACGAAGAAAATGCAGGGAGCGGCGCGAATGGCGCGCCGAGTCTGAGAACAAGACTGCGGCTTGCGCTGCAACGCATCCGCGATAATAGACATCTAAACCTCAGAGACAACCGATGATCCTTTTGAAACTTCAGCAGTCAACCCAGATGCACCGGTCGAGCAATTCGCGGATTCGCTGGAGCGGTCTGTCTGCCGCCGTCGCGCTGCTGTCTATTGCTACGTCGACTCCAGCGCAGGTCGTGCGTCCCGTCACCGGACTGGGTGCCCTGGAGCAGCGGATCGAGAAACTGCGCGTGGTGGGAAGCCTGCTGATGATCGCCGCCCACCCCGACGACGAAAATAACCGTTCGCTGGCCTACTACGCTCAGGGACGCAAGTTGCGGACAGGCTATCTGTCGTTAACGCGGGGCGAGGGCGGGCAAAATCTGTTGGGCAGCGAGAAAGGTGCGCTGCTCGGCGTGATACGGACGCAGGAACTGCTGATGGCTCGGCGGGTGGACGGGGCCGAGCAGTATTTCTCGCGCGCCATCGATTTCGGTTTTTCGAAATCGCCGGAAGAGTCCGTCGGCAAATGGGGGCGCGATGAGACGCTGTCAGACATCGTGTGGGTGATTCGCAAGTTCCGGCCCGATGTCATTGTGCTGTCCTTCAGCGGCACCCCACGCGACGGCCACGGACACCATCAAGCCTCGGCAATTCTGGCTAAGGAGGCATTCCTGGCGGCGGCGGACCCTAAGCGCTTTCCGGAACAGCTTGACGCCGTGCAGCCGTGGCACGCCAAGCGCGTGGTTTGGAATACGTTCTTCGGACGCGCTCGCGACGTTTATCCCGACTCGAAAGAGATCACCATCGACACCGGCGAATACAACTCCGTGCTGGGCGTTTCGTACGCCGAGCTAGGAGGCTGGAGCCGCACGCAGCACCGCAGCCAGGGCCAGGGCTGGAGCGAGTTGAAGGGGACGGCGCCGGTAACGATGGTCGTCGTCGCAGGCGAGCCGCTGGAGCAGGACTTCCTGGACGGGATCGACACCTCCTGGGCCCGACTGCCCGGTGGCGCGGCGGTGGACGCGGCGCTCGCAGAGGCGCTCCATCTGCTGACGTGCACCAACACGGAAGCCGCGATCCCGTCGCTGCTGAAGGCACGTAAGCTGATCGCAGCGATCGACCACGCGGAGGCCCGTCTGAAGCTCAAGGAAGTGGACGAGACCATCGCGCAGGCGATGGGGCTGTGGCTGGATGTCTCCGTCAATCGCGAGGAGGCCGCGCCCGGCATTGAGGTCGTGCTGGACCTGAACGCCGCCAACCGCTCCAAGATTCCGGCCGCGATCACTGCCGCGCAACTGGAAGGCCAGCCCGGATCCATGCCGGGCGTACCGGCGTTTACTCCGGTTGGCGACCTGCCATTCAATCAGCCGAAAGCGGCTCAGGTGCGCTACAGGATTCCGGACGGCGAACCGCCCACGCAGCCGTATTGGCTCCGCAGACCGCCGGTCGGCGACCGGTATGATGTCCGGGATCGCAACCTGCTCGGGCTCGCTGAGAACCCGCCCGTGCTCGTTTGCCGCTTCCGCGTGAAGATCGGCGACCAGAGCTTGGAATTCGTACGCCCCGTCGCGCGCCGCTTCTCCGACAAGATGCGCGGCGATACGACCCAGCCGCTCGTCATTGTGCCGCGGCTTTCGCTGGAGATGCCGTCATCGGCACTCGTTTTCCAGGATTCGAAGCCGCACACAGTCGAGGTAGGAGTGACATCCAACTCGAGCAGCGAGGCTGGAAGCGTGGTGCTTCAGGCGCCGCCCGGATGGAAAGTCGAGCCAGCCTCGCAGCGGCTCGGCCTGATCGCCGGGACTGGCCAACGCACGCGGGTGAGTTTCGAAGTGACCCCGCCCGACCAGCCATCCAGTGGCACGCTGCGCGCGGTTGCGACGAACGGCGCCGGCCTGGTGAATCAGGGCATCGTCCGCCTGACCTACGAGCATTTCCCGCAACAGACCATCCAGTCCCCGGCAGAAACGCCGGTGGTTCGTGCCGACGTGCGGATCGCGTCGAGACGGGTGGGCTATGTGGTGGGCGCGGGCGACGAGGTGCCGGACGTTTTGCGCCAATTGGGCTGCGAAGTTACTTCGCTCGAAGCCGCCGACCTAGCGAACGGCGATCTGTCGAAGTTCGACGCCATCGTGACGGGCGTGCGGGCCATCAATCTGCGCGACGACCTGCGCGTAAGCCACGACCGACTGTGGGAGTATGTGGAGCGAGGCGGGACGGTGGTGGTGCAATACAACGTCCTCGACGGATTCGGAACGCCGCCCAGCCCGCTGCATCATGCTGGACCCTATCCGATTACGATTAGCCGGAATCGAGTTACCGTTGAGGATTCGCCGGTCGAGGTCCTAAGCGCGACCGATCCGCTGCTGAACTTCCCGAACAGAATCGTCCAAAGCGACTTCGACGGATGGGTGCAGGAGCGCGGGCTCTACTTCCCCTCGGAATGGGACGCGAAGTACAAGACTGTCGTCGCCAGCAATGACCCTGGCGAGAAGTCGCTGAGCGGCGGCATCCTGTACTGCAATTACGGACGTGGCGCTTATGTCTACACAAGCTACTCGTGGTTTCGGCAACTGCCTGCGGGCGTGCCCGGAGCCCTGCGCATTTTTGCGAACCTTGTGAGTGCGGGTAAAGCGCCAAGGTAATGTTGGGTGGACCTGGATGTCAACCCAACCAAAGGAGCAACATGGATCCGCACTCGAACAGCGCCGGGCATGAGATCGACGGAGAAGAGCCGCCGCCGTTTCTCGGCTCGTGGCACCGGGTTTATCTGGCCATAGTGATCTATCTGGTGACGGTCATCGCGCTGTTCGGCTGGTTCACACGGAGCCTGAACCGGTGAGGCCGGCGGATTGGGCGGTGATGGCGCTGTCGCTGGCCAGCGTCATTTCTTACGGACTGTGGCGTAGCCGCGGCGCGCAGACGACGCAGCGCTTCATGCTGGCCAACAAGCAGATGCCCTGGTACGCCATGGCACTGTCGATCATGGCGACGCAGGCCAGCGCGATCACTTTCATCTCAACCACCGGCCAGAGCTATGTGGACGGCATGCGCTTCGTGCAGTTCTACTTCGGGCTGCCCATCGCGATGATCCTCATCTCCGAGGTCGCCGTGCCGATTTACCACAGGACGAAGGTCTACACCGCGTACGAGTATTTGGAGCAGCGTTTCGACGCCAAGACCCGTGCGCTGGTCGGTTCGGTATTCCTGATTCAGCGCGGGCTAGGCGTGGGGGTTGCGCTCGCGGCGCCGGCCGTCGTGATGACGGTGATCCTCGGATGGCCGGAGTGGATCACGACTACGGCGATGGGCGCGATCATCGTGCTCTATACCGTGAAAGGCGGCATCACTGCCATCACGTGGTCCGAATTCCTACACATGATCATTCTCACGGTGGGCCTGATCGCCGCGTTCCTGACCGCGCTGCTCCTGCTGCCGCCCAACGTCCACCTCGCCGATGCCATCGCCATCGCCGGTGCGGCGCATAAGCTGAATCCGCTGGTTTGGAAGTTCGACCTGAACGACCGCTATAACCTCTGGAGCGGCCTCATCGGCGGCATGTTTCTTTCGCTCGCCTACTTTGGCTGCGATCAGAGCCAGGTGCAGCGTTACCTCACGGGAAAGAGCATTACGCAGAGTCGTCTGAGCCTGCTGTTCAATGCGGTTGCGAAGATCCCGATGCAATTCAGCGTTCTATTCATTGGGGCGATGGTCTTCGTGTTCTTCGTCTTCGAACGTCCGCCGGCCATCTTCCATGTACGCGCCTGGGAAGAGGTGCGTCACTCGGAGGCGGGACGGTCCGCCGAGCAGAAGTTCAACGCGGCGTGGGACGCGCGTCGCGTCGCCGCCCTCGCACCGGGACAGGCGGGTTTCGAGGCGGCGCAGAAGCAACTCGACGCGGCGAGACAGGAAGCCGCTGTAGTCGTGAGAAGGCATACGGGCGTCGAAGGCGCGGACACCAACTACATCTTCCTCACGTTTGTGACGCGGTACATGCCCGTCGGGCTGGTGGGCCTGCTGATTGCCGCGATCTTCGCGGCCGCTATGAGCACGATCAGTGCCGAGATCAACTCACTGGCCACGGTGACTGTAATCGACATCTACAAACGCTTCGTCCGGGGCGGCGCGACCGATCAACATTACCTGGTGATTTCGCGCGCGGCGACGGCTTTCTGGGGTTTGTATGCCGTGATCACGGCGCAGTACCTGAAGGGGGTGGGCGCGTTGATCGAGACCGTCAACCTGGTCGGATCGTTGTTTTACGGCGGGCTGCTGGGCGTCTTCACCCTGGCGTTCTTCTTCAAACGCGTGAAAGGCACGGCGGCATTCTGGGGCGTGCTGGCAGGGGAAGCAGCCATCTTCGGAACCAAATTCTTCACGAACATCGGCTTCCTTTGGTACAACGTAATTGGCGCGGTCGTAGTGGTGACGACAGGGCTGTTACTGACCGCGGCCACGCCCCGCCGCGTTGATATCGCGTGAGCTGGTGGTGGGCAGTACCTGAGCGCCGCCCACCGCGGCGAGTCTTACTTGCCACCCTGGAAGAGCAGAGGCGCGAAGACCGCTAGGTTGCGTCGCCAGACCATCCAGGTATGTGCGCCTGGAGTTTCCACCCACGTGACTTTGATCTCTTTCGACTTAAGCCACTCGACGAATTTGCGGTTTGGATCAATCAACCGGTCCTCCGTCCCACAGGCGATCCAGAGCAATTTCAGTTGCGCATTCGCCTTGGCGTCCAGATTTGGGTACTCGGCGCCGTAGTTGTGATCGCCGCCGCCCGCACTGAAAGCTCCAACATAGGCGAAGCGCTCCAGCGCGTTCAGGCCGGTGAATAGCGACTCTGCCCCGCCCATCGATAGGCCCGCGATAGCGCGTAGAGTGCGGTCCTTCGACACCCGGTAGTCCTTCTCCACCGCTGGTATCACCTCGGCAAACAAGGCGTCGCGGTACTTGTCACGGTTGCGCGTCCCGATGCTCGGGTCGCGAACGCCGGTCCAGCCTCCGGTGACGATTTCAGGAGCGCCGTAGCCCAGTGTCATGACGACCACCATCGGCTTGATCTGGCGTTGGGCAAGGAGGTTGTCCAGGATTACATGGGCACGACCAACCGCTGCCCAGCCACTCGCATCGTCGCTGAAACCATGAAGCAGGTAGAAGGTCGGGTATGGCTTTTTCGCTTTCTGATTGTAATCGGGCGGCGTGTAGACGTAGTAGTCGCGCTGGTCGCCGATCACGCCCGACTTGTAGAACTGGTGGTGGATTGTGCCGTGCGGCACGTCGTTCACTTCCCATGGCAGCGTGAGTGGACCGTGCACGTGAACTACGCTCTGCGGTCCGATCAGGTTGGGTTTGATCCCGGGGTTGTTGGGATCCATCAGGCCGACGCCATCGGCGATGAAAGAGTATCCATAGAGATCGGGTTCGAGCGCTTCGGTCGTGACGGTCCAAACGCCTTTGTCGTCCTTTTGCATTGCGACAGGCTTGGCGCCCTCGCGCGACAGAAGCACGGTTTGGGCATTCGGAGCCTTGAAGCGGAAGGTAACGCGATGGTCGGGCGAAACCTCCGGGGACACGATGGGGGCAGCAGGCTGGGCGAGCACGGGGATCGCCGCCGCCGCGAACAGGAATAGTAAAGTGCGAGACATGGCGACTAAATTCTATCGGGATTGAAAGTTGCCTGGGCGCTCCCACGCGATTTATGCGCACCATACGCACATCCCCCACGGCTGCGGCACGAACCTCCCGGTGAGCATCCACGAATGACTGGCTTCACCAACCTTTACAAAGCGGGCAAGCGCTCAGCGCCGGGCACTTCGATACAATTGCGGACATACGGTGGTTAATACTCGATTGAGTTGAACGTCCTGGCGGTGTAGCTTCCGCGTGATTGCGCGGGGTGAATTCGCCTTAGCGAGCCTGTCGATCGTCGGCCACTTCCAGATCTAACCGTTCGGGCGTGAATCCTGTCTATCGCATCGCTCCGCCCGGAATCAGCCGCTCCGAGTGGCTTGGGTAAATTGGTTTCCGGGAAAGAGTATTGAGTACCTAATATGCAGCAGCATCACTACAGCCGAGATGGACAGACGCAGCCGGTAATTCGGCGCTTGGTGACGCCTTTGGCTCATCGCGGCCGGTTCAGTTGCCTCCTCTCCAGCGCCGCCCTCGCGATCGCGGCACTGATCCTGTCAGGCTGCCAGCGGCAGAAGGCAGCCATGGCCATGCCCGCTCCCGAGGTCGAAATCGCCACTGTTGCCGTGCGCGATGTGCCTGTCACGAAAGAGTGGGTGGGCACTTTGGACGGGCGTGTGAACGCACAAATCCGGGCACAGGTTTCCGGCTACTTGATGAAACAGAATTACAGTGAGGGCTCGTTCGTTCACACCGGTCAATTGCTGTTCGAGATCGATCCACGCCCGTTCCAGGCCGCGCTCAATCTGGCCAAGGGAAGCCTGGCCCAAGCGGAAGCTAATCTGCAACAGGCACGGGCCAATCTAGCCCAGACCAAAGCCCGGCTTGGCAAAGCAAATCTCGACGTGGCACGCTACACGCCGCTGGCCAAGACGAAGGCCATCAGCCAGGAAGAACTGGACAATGCCGTGCAGAGTCAACTGGAGGCCGCCGCGGCGGTCCAGTCTTCCGAGGCGGCAATCGAATCGGGTAAGGCGGCCATCGCGACAGCCAAAGCGGCTGTCGAAAACGCCGAGTTGAATCTGAGCTTCACTAAGATCATCGCCCCGATCAACGGCATCGCAGGACTGGCGAAAGCGCAGGTAGGCGATCTCATTGCGCCGGCCGGTGGCGAGTTGACGACAGTGTCCACGGTAGATCCAATCAAGGCGTATTTCACGGTGAGCGAACAGGAGTATCTGGATAACGACAGTCCGCTGCAGGGAGCCGCGCGCGGTTCCGGCGGCAAACTGGAACTGGTGTTGGCGGACGGTTCGCTCTACAAACATAAGGGCACGTTTTACATGGCGGATCGGCAGGTGGACGTCGGTACGGGCACGCTGCGAGTTGCTGCGCTCTTTCCGAATCCTGGCAACTTCCTGCGTCCCGGGCAGTATGGCCGGCTTCGCGCCGTGCTGAGCACGCGCAAGAATGCGGTTTTGGTGCCGCAGCGAGCCGTGACGGAATTGCAGGGTAGCTACCAGGTAGTTGTGGTCGGAGGTGACAATATTGCCCGTATCCGTAAGGTGAAACTCGGTGATCGCATCATGGACCAGTGGCTGATCGAGGATGGCGTCGCCGCGGGTGAGAATGTGATTGTGGAGGGCATACAAAAAGTGCGGGACGGTGTGCCGGTCCAGCCCAAGCCTTACACCCAGAACACGGGGACGAGGTAGCAAGCATGTCAAGGTTCTTTATCGACCGCCCGATTGTGGCGATTGTCATTGCGATGCTCACCGTGATTGTGGGTGTCATCTCCTTGTTCTCCCTGCCCGTTGCGCAGTATCCGGAGATCGTCCCGCCGGTAGTCCAGGTGAACGCGACCTATTTGGGTGCCGACGCACAGACGATCGAGCAGTCGGTGGCTGCCCCGATTGAACAGCAAATGAGCGGTGTGGACAATTTGCAGTACATGCTGTCAACCAACTCCAACAATGGCGCCATGAACCTGGGCCTGACTTTTGGAGTGAAGACCGATCCGAACATCGACCTGATCCTCACGCAGATGCGAGAATCGCTCGCAGTCACCCAACTGCCCGCAGACGTGGCCAATTACGGTATCACCATTAGAAAAGCAGCATCCTCGCCGCTGATTATGTTCTCGCTGTATTCGCCCAAGGGGACACGCGACCGGAATTTTCTTGCGAACTACGCTTACATCAACCTTGTAGATCAGTTCGCGCGCGTGCCCGGCGTCGGCGACGTGATGGTCTTCGGCGGCAGATATGCGATGCGGATTTGGGTGAAGCCGGACCAGTTGGCCAAACTTCAGGTCACGGTTCCTGAAATTGCCCGAGCGATTCAACAGCAGAACACGGTGAACCCGGCGGGCCAGATCGGGAGTGAACCCGCGCCTGACGGCCAGGAGTTCACCTATACGGTGCGCGCGCAAGGCCGCCTGATCACGCCGGAGGAGTTCGGCCAGATCGTGATCCGTGCCGACCGCAACGGTTCGGTGCTGCGGTTGAAAGACGTGGCACGCATTGAACTGGGCGCCGAGAATTACAACGTATACGGCCGGATCAACGGCAAGCCCGCCGCGGTCATGCCCGTATTCCAGTTACCCGGGTCGAATGCGCTCGATGCTGCACGAGGCGTGCGGGAACTGATGGCCCAACTGAAACAGCGCTTCCCGGAGGACGTGGATTATCTGGTTTCTCTCGATACAACCCAGGCCGTGTCTGCTGGCATTTCGGAAATTGTGGAGACGCTTTTCATCGCCCTCCTGCTGGTCGCGCTGGTGGTGTATGTGTTCCTGCAGGACTGGCGCGCAACACTCATCCCATTGCTGGCCGTGCCCGTTTCCCTGATCGGCACGTTCATACTTTTCCCGATGCTCGGCTTCTCGATCAACACGCTGTCACTATTCGGCCTCGTGCTGGCCATTGGATTGGTAGTCGACGACGCAATCGTGGTTGTTGAAGCCGTACAGCATCACATTGAGGAGGGGATGTCGCCGCGCAACGCCTCGCTCAAGGCAATGGAGGAGGTCTCCGGCCCGGTCATCGGTATCGCCATCATCCTGGCAGCCGTGTTCGTCCCCACTGTTTTCGTGCCGGGCATCACGGGCCGCCTGTACCAGCAATTCGCCATCACGATTGCCGTATCGGTACTCATCTCAGCTTTCAATGCGCTCACGCTGAGCCCCGCGCTGTCCAGCCTGCTACTCCGTCACAAGACTGAGTTGAGAGGCCCTCTGGCACCGCTCTTCCGTGGGTTCAACAAGGCTTTCGACAGTGGGCGGAACGAATACGTGAACGTCTGCCGTTCGCTGATCCGCAAGTCCGCTATCGCGATCATCCTGCTGCTCGTGTGCGGAGCATTCTGCGGCTGGATGGGCATGAAACTCCCGGCAGGTTTTCTGCCCGAAGAGGACCAGGGATACTTGATGCTTTCACTCCAGTTGCCCAACGCCTCGTCTCTGCAGCGCACAGAGAAGGCCGGCATCATGCTCGAAGAGGCAATGAGCAAGATCCCGGCGATTGACACTTATACGAACGTGGTCGGCTACAACATGCTGGGAGGCGGAGCAAGTACCTACAACTCGACGTTCTTCGTCCGCCTGAAGAACTGGGAAGAACGCAAGCAACCCGGCGAGCAGGCTGCCGCTTTGTCACGACAACTCAGCATGCAGTTCTCCCGGCTGCCGCAGGGGATCGCCTTCGCGATCACTCCGCCGGCCATCCCCGGCGTGGGCTCTTCCGGAGGCGTCAGCTTCGTGCTGGAGGATCGCTCTGGCAAGGACCTGGAATACCTCACGGAGAACCTCCAGACTTTCCTTCAGGCGGCCAGGAAGCGACCGGAACTCGCATCGCTGAACACCACCTTTCTCCCGACTGTGCCGCAGGTGTTCGCCAGAGTCGATCGTGACAAGACCATTTCGCAAGGCGTCGCGGTTGGCGACGTGTACCAGACCCTGCAAGCCTTCATGGGTGGCGCATTCATCAATTACTTCAACCGCTTTGGGCGGCAGTGGCGCGTGTTCCTGGAGGCAGAGGGTGAGGATCGTACCCGCGCAGAGAACGTCGGCCAGTTCTACGTGCGCAACGCCAAAGGGGACATGGTTCCGCTCTCCGCACTGACGGAGATGGCGACCATGACCGGACCGGAATTCACACAACGCTACAACCTCTACCGATGCGCGCAGGTTTTCGCCACGCCTGCGGCCGGCTACAGTTCGGGCCAGGCCATGAAAGCTCTGGAGGAGACATTCAACCAATCGATGCCGCGCGAAATGGGATTCGATTATTCGGGGATGTCGTTCCAGGAGCAGGCGGCGCAAAAGGGCCTGTCGCCGGTTGCCGTGTTCGGCATGTCGTTGATTTTCGTCTTCCTGATCCTGGCTGCGCTCTACGAGAGTTGGACGCTGCCGATGAGCGTTCTGCTGGGCACGCCAATTGCGGCCGCCGGAGCGATGGCAACGCTCTATGTGCGCAGCATGACAAACGACGTTTACGCACAAATCGGGCTAGTGATGCTGATCGGCCTCGCGGCGAAGAACGCGATTCTTATCGTCGAATTCGCCAAGGTTCGATATGAGGCCGGCATGAGCTTGGTGGAGGCGGCTCTCGCTGCTGCGAGACTCAGGCTGCGCCCGATTCTGATGACTTCTTTCGCCTTCATTCTGGGTTGCGTACCGCTGGCCATTGCTTCGGGCTCGGGCGCGATCGCGCGCCGGGTGGTGGGCAGTTGCGTCATAGGCGGAATGCTCGCGGCAACGTGCATCGCGGTGCTGCTGATCCCTGTGACGTTCTACCTGATGGAGCGGCTCGGTGGAGCGAGAGTCGAGGGCCGGCACTTGCCCGCAGTGCAGGACGTCGAGAAAGGAAGCGCTCCCAATGCGTAGAATTTGGCTGGCCATTGCGCTTGGCTCATTCGGTTTGTTCTCGGGTTGCGTGGTTGGTCCGAAGTACAAACCGCCCACGGCCAGCGCTCCGCCGGCGTTCCGCGGTCAGGAGGGCGCGGCGCAAAATGCCTCGATTGCTGACCTGCCTTGGTGGCAAGTCTTCCAGGACCAGACCCTCCAACAACTGGTTCGCAAAGCCATTGCCAATAATTTAGACATCCGCATCGCGGCCACCCGCGTCGAGCAGGCGCGTGAACTCGCGTCCCAGGCTAGGTCGCAGTACCTTCCCGGGGCAGGTTATGAGGCGGGGGTCAGTGGCGGCAAGAATGAAGCTGCCGGTGCCCCTGGCCCCAATGGCGGCAATACGCGCGGGGCGGCGCTGGCTGGAATCCAGGCAACTTGGAACCTCGATCTGTGGGGCAAGATCCGGCACATGAACGAGGCTGCTCTGGCGGAATACGTCGCGACCGAGCAGGGGCGCCGCGGCGTACTACTGTCACTAGTCAGCAGTGTGGTCCAGGGCTACTACGAATTGCTGGAGTTGGACCTGCAACTCGAAATCGCACACCGGACCGCCGATTCACTCAAGGGCAGTTTGAAGATCTTCGAGGCGCGGCTTGAAGGCGGAACGGCTTCACGATTGGAGACGGCGCGCGCGGAGGCGGCGCTCGCCAGCACCGCCGCGCAGATCCCGGATCTGGAACGGCGCATCGCGCTCAAGGAAAACGAGATCAACCTGCTGCTCGGTAACAGCCCGGGGTCGATTCAACGCGACGCGAAACTGGCGAGCCAAACTCTTCCGCCGGACGTCCCCGCGGGGCTGCCATCCACATTGCTGGAACGGAGGCCCGACGTATTACAGGCCGAGCAGGCGGTCCGTGCGGCGAACGCACAGATCGGCATTGCGACGGCGTCGTTCTTTCCAACCATCGGGCTGACCACCATCTTTGGCCGGATGAGTTCTCCGCTCGAGGACTTCCGGACAGGGCGAAACAACATCTGGAGTCTCGCCGCCAGTGCCACGGGTCCGCTCTATGCGGGCGGGTCGCTACGTTCCAGGAAGCGGCAAGCCGTCGCTGCGTGGGAAGAAACCAAACTACGCTACGAGCAGACCGCGCTTGGCGCTTTTCGTGACGTGTCCAACGCTCTGATCACGCGGCAACAACTCGAGGCTATCCGCGCCGAGCAGATTCAAGCCGTCAAGTCTGGACGCGTGGCGGTTGAGATCGCGACGCAGCGTTACACCGCCGGCAAGTCGAGCTATTACGAGGTGCTGACCTCGCAACAGGAACTGTTCCCTGCTGAAAACGCATTGGCGCAGACCGAGTTCAATCGACGACTGGTGATCGTGCAGCTATTCCAGGCGCTGGGCGGTGGATGGAATCTGAAGACGCCCGAGTGGGGTGGTACGCCGGCATTGAGCACACCGCCGTCTCCTGGACCTTCGAATTAGTACAGTGGGGCGCTGCTCAAGCGCCTGCCCAATTGAGCAGCAGTCCGCGCTACCTCGTGCGGAGCCGATCTACTTGCGCACTACGACGCTGAAGTCCTCCATCATCCCGTAGCCGTCCAGGTCGTACGAATCGCCTGACGGCTGCGCGAGCGGAGTCGGCGGATAGCGGTGGCTCCACGGGGTGACTAATCCCCGGCTGATCTTCCCCAGGTGCGGGCCGAAGACGTTCTTGAGACTGCCATAAATGACAACTTCGATTTCGTTGTCGCCGTCCTTCAGCAGCGGTGCGATGTTCACTTCCCAGGGCCGGCTCACGAGTGCCCCGGCACTTTTGCCATTTACGCGTACTTCGGCCGTCGTGCCCCACCATCTACCTAGCCGCACGACCGCGGCCCGGCTTGTCTTCAGCATGAAATGGCGTGAGTATTCGACCCTGTCGCCAAAGAACGGCAAGCCCTGCGACTTCCACGTGCCGGTCGTCAGCGAGGCGGTCGGCACGATGCTCCAGCCGGCCGCTTCGGCCTTCACCCCGAAGTTGCCCAGGATGTAAACGGGTTCCAACTCGTGATGCACGGTGAACGGCCGCGCGATCAGCGTCAGTACATTTTGCCCTGCGTGCGTTTGGGCGGCGATGTCGTAGCGCCCGAAATCCGGATCGATCCAGATTGAGTCGTCGGGAGCTTTCACCTCATGGCCGTTCACCAGGACCCTCCACAACCAGGGCCGCTCGACTACAGCCTGCATCCCGCTCAAGGCTACGCCTGCCGAAACGTTGAAATGGAATGACGTTTCGAATCCCGAGTCCTCAGGGAAGTGGTCCTTGTCCAGGATCTCTGTCTTGTACTGGGTGGTAGACAGCCAGGGGTTGCCGGCAAAGCCGTAGTGTTTGAAAATGTCCTCCTGCGCTTTGAAAAAATGGACCCCTTTGGCCACTTGTCCGGCCAGCTTCAGGTCGAGGTAGTCGAGCTTGAGGATGTTGGGTGAGAGTGCGCGCACCGTCAAGGGACCGACAGGCGCGGCGACCGTTTCTGCCCGATTTTGCTCGGCAGCAGGCGGAGGGGCACTCACTCCCTTTTGCGAGACATAGAGCAGCAAACTGCCGGCGGGCGGGAGGTCGATGCTGACTCGTACCGAGCCGGCATTCGACTTCGACGACTCGTATGGAAACGGCGTGAACTCGCCCGTGAAGGGATCCATCTTCTGGACATAGCGTCCAGCCACACTGAAAGCTCTATTGGAGTCCGCTTCGAGACTCGTATTCACGAGGAACAAAATCTGGCCGCCATCGAGTTGCCGGCGCAAGTGGAACAACTCCCCGCTTGCGACCTTGCCCGATCCCAACGCCGCGACCCCGGCAAGGCCAAGTTGCTCTGGCGTTGCGAGGTGTTTCCAGCGCGCAGCATACTTGGCCGCTAGCGATGACACTGCCTCCGAGGAACCACCACCGACTAGTTTGGGCGGATCGACGAACGAGAGCACCGTTCCGCCAGCTGCGAGGAACTTCTCGATCAGCACGACAGTCGTTTTGTCGAGGCTTTCGGTACCGGGCGGCAGAATCAGCTTCGAGTAGGAGCGCTGTTTGACGACGAGTTTCGCGCCCGCATCCGATCCAAACTCACGTAGTATCTGCTCGGAACCTAGGTCGTACTCGAATTGGTGCGCTTCCAACTGATTCAAGAAGCCCTGGAAGCTCTCGCCGATCTCTTTCAAACGCGCGCCGGACTCCGGCCGCGCCGCGTACATCCAGGCCGAGGTCGTGGGCTCTATAATCAGCGTGTCGTTGCGGGTCTCGCCCGCGGACAAGGCCAGCGACAGGCGCGCAAAGTAATCGGCCAAGGCATGATACTGGCTCCACCACGGATCATGCTCACCAAACGATTGCGGGAAGTCGTACTTGCGGCCGCCCACCAGCGTGGAATAGCTCAGATGCTGGTTCATGAAGTTGATGCCCATGGCGTATTCCCAATCGCCGAGCCGCTTCATGTCCTCGAAGCGCAATTCCCACCCAGCCGCGCCATAGGTCTCGCTCAACGTCCGGCGGCGTCCCATTTGTGAAGCTACGGAGGCGAGTTCGCGCCCGGAGCGCACGTTTCCGAACTGCGCATTGGGGCCCTCGGCGTATTGGTTGAAGAGCATGTCGATGGCGGGCTGCTGGTGCCAGGCGTACATGGCCATGTTGTCGGGGCCGTTGAACGGATCCGGCCATGAATGTTCCCAATAGTGGCCGGTCCACTTGAGGTTGTGCTTCTCCGTGTATTCGAAATACGGTTTGCTCCAGCGCTCAACAAACAGGTCGAGTAGCGTGCTCTGGTAGTCGTGCCTTACCTTCTTCCAATCGCCCGTTTCCGCGAACAGCGCCGGCAGCGCCGGCGTGAGGTCATAGCCCCAGCGCCTCTTGAATTGCTCGAACAGTTCGGGTGTCCAGCGCACGGATTCCCGGCTCGGCGGCTCGATGTTGGGCTCGTCAGTGAAAATGCCGGGAACCGTCTTTCCGAACGCATAGCCGATCGCGCGTTCGTATCCGGGCATCGTGACGTCAAGAAACTTCTGCGTGACGCCGGGACGGATCAGGTCGACGTATGACCATCCGCCATACCAGGCGGTCCGTGGGTAATAAGTGATCTCGTAGAGCGCGAATTCGCCGTCCTTGCCGGCATATTCCGCAGTGCCCGCCGTGATATCTTCCCAGGCACCGCCGTTGCGGCGCAGGATGGCGGCGTAGCGCTTGGCGGCGTCGGGTTCCAGCTTCGATTGTTTGACGGGACGCAGCCCTTGCCCTTCGTTCCATGACTCGGGCATTTGCTCGTTGACATGGCCGCCAGCGAAGCCGCTGGGGAACGAGTTCTCGTCATAGAGCCAAGCTTCCATGCCCATCTCTCTCGCGCGCTTAACCGTGTAGCCGATCAGGTCGAACCAGCGCTGCGAGAGGTACTCGGTGATCAGTCCATAGCGCGGGTGGATGAAGAAGCCGTGGATGCCCTGGGACTGAAACGCGTTCAGGTGGCGGTCGATCTCCTGCTCCGTCACTTCGCCGTTCCACACGAGAAACGGCATGGTGGAATATGCGGACGGCGGCTTGGCGAAGTTCTCGCGGACCCAACTGAATGTGTCTTCAGCTGGCGCTACAGTCTTCGAGGGAGAAGCGGCGGGGGGCGCGGCCAACGCTGCGGCTGTAACCCAGAGAGCTAAGAGGACAGGGCGCATAACGCCCCGACGATATCACAGCCGCCCCGCGATCGTGCGGCTCGCTAAGGACTGACGGGCACGCTGGCCTAAATCTCGATCGAGCTGACTGGCACCCGCGAGCGGCGTCCTTCGACCATCACGATGCCGCTGTCGGTGACGTGATAGCGCTTGCGGTCGCTGGCCAGATCGTAGCCGATGACCGTGTCCTCCGGCAGAACCACGTTCTTGTCGAGGATCGCTCGGCGGACCTTGCAGCGGCGGGCTATATTGCAGTTGTCGAACACGATGGAGTCTTCGATCAGACTGCCTGCATGGACACGCACGTTGCGGCCCAGGACCGAATTGCGCACCATGCCGCCCGACAGAATCGAACCCGAACTGACGATGGAGTCGATGGCGCTGCCACGGCGGCCCTCTTCATCGAACGTGAACTTGGCCGGCGGGTCATCGTAGCCGGCGGTGCGGGTCGGCCACTGCCGGTTGTACAGGTTGAGCACCGGAGCGACCGCCCGCAAGTCCATATTCGCGTCGTAATAGGCGTCGATGGTCCCGACGTCGCGCCAGTAGACCGGGGCGTCAATCGGATCGCCGGGAATGCGGTTGGTGCCGAAATCGTAAGCGAAAACCTCGCCGCTCTCCACCCACTTGGGCAGGATGTCTCGCCCGAAATCGTGGGAGGAATCTTCCAGCCGGGCGTCTTCGTAGAGGTACTTCAGCAGCGGCCCGGTGGAGAAGATGTAGTTGCCCATCGAGGCCAGGACCATATTGGGGTTGCCCGGCATTGTCGGGGCGTCTGGATTCTTCTCATGGAAGCGTAGGATTCGTCCGTTGGGCGCCGTCTCGATCACGCCGAATTCCGCAGCCAGTTCACGCGGTACTGGAATCGCGGAGATCGTCGCCTGGGCACGTTTCTGTTCGTGGAATTCGATCATCTCCCGCACGTTCATGCGGTAGATGTGGTCGGCCCCGAAAATGGCAACGACGTGGGGATCAGATTGCTCCAACAGGTTGATGTTCTGGAAGATCGCGTCGGCGGTGCCGCGGTACCATGTCTCGCCCGGTGAACGCATCTGCGCGGGGACCGGAATGATGTACTGGCTCTTCATCACCGGGGAGAATTCCCAGCCGTCGCGCAGGTGCTGGAGTAGAGACTGGCTCTTAAACTGGATCAGCACATAGATGGACTGTATGCCGGAATTCACCAGATTCGAGAGCACAAAATCGACGATCCGGTACTGGCCGCCAAAGGGGACCGCCGGCTTTGCTCGTTCCTTGGTCAGCGGATAAAGGCGGGTTCCTTTCCCGCCGGCAAGCACAAATGAGAGAACTCGAAGTTGCATGAAGCGGTCCTACTCCGTGTCGTGAATCATACCATTTGGTTGTTTCACCGCGGTGAGGAGAAACCGGGAGCACTGCGGTCGAACTGCCGCCCCGGTCTACCTTGCACCCGTGCCGGACATTCCTGCTGCAGACCCCGCTGGATCCAGCCGCAGGTTCGTCCGAATACCATCCGGCTTCGCCACCTGACTTAAGCGACTTAACTCAATTGTCTAATGATTGTCTAATGAATGAGAGGGGCAAGTGCCACAAACCGATTCTTTTTCGGTGAATGCCGGCGCGCGCCTCATTCTGCTGGCCTGCCGCGTGCAGGATTTACGACCGTCCGGCACCAAGAAAACGCTCCTGCCGGACGGGCCGGAGAGTTGCCCGTTTGCGGCAGGTGTGCATAGAATAGTGCATAAAAGAAGCGTCCCCAACCTTGGCGCTCTAGCTTGGCCCGTACATCACCCGATTTGAGAGGAAAAGCAAGTGGAGTCCCCGAACCGTCGCCTCATACGCCCGCCACTTTCCGATTCCAAGGATAAGGGAGTCCCTGCCAACCGCCCCGTCATCAAAAAGCAAACGCCGCCAGACACGACCAACGCCGAGAATTTCTACTACGTGAAACAGATGCAGTCGAAGACCCCGATGGTGATCGTGCTGCAGGACGGTGAGACGTTGCACGGCGTGATCGAGTGGTACGACAAGACCTGCTTGAAAGTGAACCGCGAGGGTGGGGAGCCTAACCTGCTGCTCTACAAGTCGTTCATCAAGTATCTGTACAAGGCGTAAGCCCCGCCGTTTACCCGTTTTGCTCTTCGTGTGCCAGTGCCTTGCGCTTTAGAGCCAGGCGTTGCGCCCGCCTGGCATCCGCTTCCCGCCAACGCCTCTTCTCTGTATCAGTATCCGGAATCACGGGCCGGACCGGATGCGGTTTCCCGTCTTCATCCAATGCTACAAAAGTGACGTAAGAAGAGTTTGTGTGTAGAACGACACCCGTGTGCAGGTCCTCCACGAGCACTTTAACCCCCACTTCCATCGAAGTGCGAAAGACGCGATTCACTGAGGACTTCAGCGTAATTAGCTGTCCGATTCGAATGGGGTGCAGGAAGCTCATGGAGTCCACTGAGGCCGTCACTACGGCACGCCGGCAGTGGCGAATGGCGGCCGTGGCCGCTGCCAGATCGACCAGATGCATGATCCGCCCACCCAGCACATTGCCCAGCGGGTTGGCGTATATAGGCAGAGCAAACTCGGCGATTTCGCTCAATGAGTCACGAACCGGGCATCCATCCATAGTTGAGAGCGTAACACTGCCAGCTCCGGCAGGGCCTCTTTCGGACTCGCCGGATCGAGCAGAAGCATCTAATACGGAGAATATGTCACGCCTCGAATCGCTGCGGGCACTGGTGGAACAGAGTCCTGAGAACAGCCGCTTCCGCTTCATGCTGTGCATGGAGTTGCTTGGCACCGGCGATCCCGCCGGAGCCGTCCGTGAATTCGATGAACTGGTGCGGACAGACCCGGACTACGTCGCAGGCTATTTTCAGGCGGGACGTGCGTCGGAAGGCCTGGGTAACCTCGATGCCGCACGCGCGTATTACACGCGCGGTCTGGAAGCCGCCCGTCGCACAGGCGATCGGCACGCCGAGAGCGAACTGTCCGAGGCGCTCGATATGCTCGACTGACGGGGGTATCGGTCCTCTCGGAGGCTGCTCTACCTTCCGAGATCGAAAAATCGGCCATTGAGCAGTTGCCCGGGTCGCTCCAGGCCCTCAAGCACGAGCGCCACTGCGCTAGCCTTTCCCTCTGAACAGGAACACCAATTCAATCAGCAGGATGATCACAACCAGCAACTCCAGGAAAAACGCGCGGCCCTGGTGAAACTGGTCCATCATGAACTCGTATAACTCACCGGCCGTGTGCAATTTGCCGTCCACCAGCCGGCGGTAGTCCTCAACGCCCACCTTGGCGGCGGCCAGGCGATACAGGCGTGCCGAGAACATATCGCTCAGGAATTTGATGGAAGTGTCAACTCGTTCCGTCAGCTCTCGAATGTCCAGGCGGATCCTGTTCAATTCCTGAGCTTGAGACGCCAGTCGCCAGCGCGTCAGCAAGCTCCCCTTCTTCTCGAGTACCCGGTATACATCCCGCAACAACCTGCTCAGGACGGCATCGTAGTACCTGAACTCGAGAAGCTGCGTATTGGCGTACTCCAGCAACCGGATCGTTGGCGCCGCGTCCTCGGCCGTATCGTGAATGAATGCCGCGGTCCAGCCGACCACCAGCAGGTCATCCGGATAGTAGGACATCCTGGAACCCAGTATTTCCTCGGTTTCTGGCTGGGACAACTCCGCTTGCTCGCAGCGAACGATTCTTGCGATCTCATGCCCATGCTCGGCGATCAACGCTGCCGCGGTTGAGGCTGGCTCCGTCTCCCTCAAGTGAATGATGTAGTAGTCTTCGCTAAGCCAGTCTTCATGCGGTTTGAGCAGCGCCGACTTCGCTCGCTCCAGGGAGCGGCGCACCGTTTCCAGCGCATGCCCTTCCACTTCGTGGGAGGTCATCCAACGACTGGAGAGATCCGTGAGCTGTGGCCAATCCGCCGCGAACGGCAGTTCGAGCTTGATGCTCACTACGCCGTACTCGTAGTAGTTCAATTCTCCCTGCAAACTGCTTCCGCTCGCGAGCACGAGTGGCTGCAGTTGCTGTACGACGGGCGGGCGTTCGAAGCGAACGTATTCAGGCGAGGGATGGCGGAAGCTCGGTTCGCGGCGCGCTTGCACACCGAGAATTCCCCGCAGCGCGTCCAGGTCGATTTCCTCGCAAACGTCGTACAGCCAGAGAATCCACAGCGAGCCGGTGAGAGGAGTCTCCGCCATAGCCTGTCGATTATACCGTGAAGTGGTTCTGAGCCAAGACTAGGCGGGCAGGGCAATTGCCACCGCACCCGGTCGTGGGTGAAGCCGAAGCCCCGAGAACAGCAAGGCTAAAACGGCACGTCGTCGTCGGTGATTCCCGGGCCGAAATCGTCGGCCGGGGCGGGCGCTGGACCCGAGTGCGCCGCGGGAGGACGCTGCGCCTGCTGACGGGGAGCGGATATCGGACCTCTCGGGCGGCTCTCCTGCGACTCCTCGGGGTATCCCCCCTCGGAACGCGGGGCGCCGCCACCCTGTCCGCTCAGGAGGATGATATCGTCCACCACTACTTCCGTGGCGGAGCGCTTTTGGCCGTCCTTATCGTCCCAACTGCGGGTTCTTAGGCTGCCCTCAAGATACACCTGCTTGCCCTTGGTCAGGTACTGGACAAGGTTGTCGTTGCGCCACAGCACGATGCGGTGCCAGTCCGTCTCGTCTTTCCACTCGCCGGTCTGGGCGTCCTTTGTGCGGCGGTTGGTCGCCAGCGTGAATTGAGAAACCGCGATGCCAGCTGGGGTGTACCGGGTCTCGGCGTCTTTGCCGAGATGACCTACGAGAATGACTTTGTTGACGCTACGGCCTGCCATATCTCGGAAGCGTAACACAAAGTAGGTCAACAACTCTGATAGCCTCGGAAGACTCTTGAAACTGAGACGTTCGCGGCGCATTATTGACTTAATAGTCGGGACCGCGCTGTTCCCCTGAGCGGAGAGGTGAAGTATGCGGGTGCCGGAACGATCAAGGAAGTAGCGATGCCGAGTCCTGGACCTCAAGCATTCGCGGCAAAGACTCAGGTGTGCGCCTGCTTTGCCTTGGCCTGCGTTTTTGCGGGTGCGGGCGGCTGCCTCGGCCAAGTACTACTCACCGGTCCGGGCGGCGCCCCTAATCTCCTTGGCACGGATCTGGCTGTGTTCGAGGCGCGTGAGACCCGTAAAGACTTACCTTGCACCGTCGTCGCCCAGAAACCCGTCCTCGGTTTTGACCTCAGATTTCATTCTGGATATGACATTTCGGTCCCGCTGAAGGAGTTGGCGGGCATTCAGAATCAACTAATCGTGGTTTTTCGCGTTGCGGATGGCTCCAAACCCGATTTTCCTGTTTACTTCGTGCAGCGCATCAACGTCCCAACCATAGAAGAGGATGCCCGGGGCGAAGCTCTCCTTCAGGGCAGTTTTGATTTAGGCGAGGGAAGGTACCAGGTGGATTGGTTGATGAGAGATCGCTCCGATCGCGTCTGCTCCTCGTCATGGGAGTCGGAGGCTGTGCTGTCCCCGAAGGATAAGGGGGTCGCCGTAACGCTGGAAAAGGGTGAAATCGCTCCCACTGACCGGGAGCAGTTTGAACCCGAGCCCTTCCTCCGAAGGTCGGACAACAGCAGCGGCCTGACTATGAAAGTGCTGGTCAATTTCGCACCCCAAAACGCGCAGTCGGCGACTTTGCAGCAAAGCGACACCGACGCACTGGTTTCGGTTTTGCGATGCATGCAGCGTGACCCCCGCATCGGACGATTCTCCGTCGTCGCATTCAACGTGCAGGAGCAAAAAGTGCTCTACCGGCAAGAGGGTTTGAGCGAGATTGACTTTCCAGCCATTGGCGAAGCACTGCGCAATCTGCATCTGGGCCGGGTGGATATTTCGCGTTTGGGCCAGAAGAACTCGAACAGCGACTTTCTGGGTGACCTGCTTGTGAACGAAATCGGTGCGCCCGAAAAGCCGGACGCTTACGTGATCGCTGGTCCCAAAACGCTGATGGAAGAGTCGATTTCGTCCGAGAAGCTCAAGGCCTCACCGGGAACGGACTTACCGGTTTTTTATTTGAACTATAACCTGAGCCCCCAGACGACGCCCTGGCGGGACGCGCTCAGCGGCGCCATTAAGTTTTTCAAAGGGCAGGAGTTCACGATATCGAAACCCCGGGACCTTTGGTTCGCGATCACGGAGTTAGTCGGCAAGGTAGTAAAGTCAAAGGCAGATCGGCGGGAGACGGCTTCCGCCGCAGTGGGGAAAGGTTCATGAGCAGTAGTTGCCGGGGTGTTGCTGGAGTTTTTGTGGGGTTCATGTTGTGCGTCTCTGCGCAGGCATGGTGGATCTTGCCACCGCCTTCCGCCGGTGAGCCGCGCAAGTTGGCCCCCTATGTGACTTCGCCAATATCCGTAGTGGACAAAATGCTCGAAGCTGCGGGACTGCGCAGTGGGGATACGCTATATGACCTCGGGTGCGGCGATGGCCGGATCGTGCTGGCCGCCGCCAAGGGATTTGGGGCCAAAGCGGTAGGCATAGAGATCTCCGACGCGCTGGCCAAACGAGCGCGGCAGCAGGCCGAGAACATGGGACTGCAGGATCAGGTGAAGATTATCACCGGAGACATGATGGCGGTTGACGTCAGCCCGGCCAGCGTGGTCTCGCTGTACCTGATGACCGAGGCGAATGACACGTTGCGTCCGAAGCTGGAACGCGAGTTGAAGCCCGGCTCGCGGGTCGTTTCGTTGGAATTCAAAGTGCGCGGGTGGAAGCCCTCTAGAGTGGCCAAGGTGGAACTGCACAACCACCCTTATACGATTTACGTGTACGACATGCCGCAGCGCTAGTGGCACGCGGCCACGCACCTAAAGATTGGACCCCCAATCCCTTTTGACGTTCCAACCGCCAGTTTTTCAATTCGCGCGATGCCCGGCCAAGCGGCGCGTGCCGGCCGCGTGCCATCCTGAAGGAAGCGTAGATTCAGGAGGCTGTCCCGTTGGCTGAGTTTGACGTCGTTGGAGTCGGTTTGAACGCAACCGACACGATGATTCTGATCCCCCATTTCCCGTCTTATGGCGGCAAGGTTCCGTTCACCGCGGAAATCACCAGCCCCGGCGGGCAGGTGGCCAGCGCCATGGTCTGCTGCGCCAAACTGGGCCTTCGCACGAAGTACATCGGCGCAATCGGCGATGACGAGCGCGGGCGCACCCAATGGGAAAGCCTGCAGGGCACGGGTATTAACCTGGATCATGTGCGGCTGCGCAAGAACTGTCCCAACCAGTCGGCCTACATCCTGATCGATCAACGTACGGGTGAGCGGACTGTCTTCTGGAGCCGGTCGGATTGCCTGAAGATGGAGCCCTCGGAGCTCTCCGACGAGATGATCTCGTGCGCCGGTCTGCTGCACATCGACGGTCATGACACGACGCTCGTGGCGGAAGCGGCGCGGATTGCACATCGCCACGGAATCCGCGTGACCGTGGACGTGGACACGATTTACAAGGGCTTCGAGGACGTATTGCCCAACGTGGACTACCTCATTACTAGCAGTGAGTTCCCCGAACGCTACACCGGTGAAGCAGACCCGCTGAAGGCGCTGACCCGGCTTCAGAAGGAATACGGTATGAAGTGCGCCGCCATGACGCTCGGTGCGCATGGATCGCTGGCCCTCATGGATGGGCGGTTTCACTACTCTCCAGGCTTCGTGGTCTCCTGCCTGGACACAACCGGGGCGGGCGACATCTTCCACGGGGCGTTCTGCTACTCTGTGGTGCGAGGATTCGACCTGGACGAGTCGCTGGAGTTTTCCAATGCCATGGCCGCGCTCAATTGTATGTCCATGGGTGCCCGCGGTGGAATCTCCACTGACGCGCAGGCCAGGGCACTAATGGCGCGCTCGGAGCGGAGAGTCCAAAATGACTTTGCCGCGTACCGGAGTTGATGACTGAGCCGAAGCGATGCTGCTTCCCCTTCACGACTCGCAACGGAGCACGACGACGCCGATCGTCACGGGCGGCTTGATCGCCGTGAATGTCTTCGTGTTTCTGTTTCAGTTGACACTGGACCCGTTTTCCACAAACGACTTCGTCTTCGCCTTCGGCTTTATCCCCGAGCGGTTTACCCTGATGTCGATTGTGACGTCGCTGTTCCTGCACAGCGGATGGATGCACCTGATCTCTAACATGGTCTTCCTGTGGATCTTCGGCGACAACATTGAGGACGTCCTGGGGCACCGGAAATACCTGTTGTTCTACTTGCTCTGCGGTGTTGCGGCCGCGCTGGCGCAGTATGCCGTGAACCCGGACAGCCGCATCCCTCAGATCGGTGCCAGTGGCGCGATTTTTGGCGTGATGGGCGCATACCTGGTGAAGTTCCCGCACTCGCGCATCCTTACCGTAGGCTGGTTTATTATCCTGTTCAGCTTCGAGCTGCCCGCCTGGGTTTTGCTGGCATATTTCATCGGCCTCCAGTTCCTCAGCGGCGTTGGCTCCGTCGCCGATGTCTTGACGCAGCGCGGCGGAGTGGCGTACTTCGCTCACATCGGTGGCTTCTTCGCCGGTATGTTGCTCATTTCCCTGATGCGCACCCGCGACCGCTTTGCGTTGCGCCGCGACTTGCTGTGGTAACCTGGCCGTCTCTTGCCCATGTTCTACCCACCTAATATCGACCTTTCGAACGCGACTGCGCTCGACGTGCTGGCGATTGCGGCGCACCCCGACGACATCGAACAGACTTGCGGCGGAACTCTGCTGAAAATGGCGGAGGCGGGCTATCTGACGGGCGCGCTCGACCTGACCGCGGGTGACATGGGCACGCGCGGGACGCCCGAATTACGCATCGAGGAATCGCAGGCGGCTGCTGCCTTGTTACGCTGCGTTTTTCGCGAGAACCTGCGAATGCCGGATGCGCGGCTGGAGAACAACATCGCCCTGCGCATGACGTTGATGGCCGTCATCCGGAGATTGAAGCCGAAGGTCGTAATCCTGCCCTATTGGGAGGCGCGCCACCCCGACCACTACGTCACTTCTCAACTCGGCTTCGAAGCTTGCTTCCTCTCGGGTCTCAGAAAGATGGACGATTACGCCGAACCGCACCGGCCGCAGAAGGTGGTTTACGCCTCGCTGTATGCAAATGTGACGCCTTCCTTCGTCGTGGACATTACACCCTATTTCGACCGGCGCATGGAGTCGTTGTTCGCCTATGAGTCGCAATACGGCGAAGTCGAGACTGGCGCGAACCTGTTCCCGAGGAAAGCCGAGATCGTGGACCGGCACCGCTCGATCGCCCGCTTCTACGGTAATCTGATCGGCGTCAAGTACGGCGAGCCATATGTCGTGAAAGAAACGCTACGGGTGGACGACGTCGTGACCATGGGTGTCCGCACGTTCTGAGGATTGGTGTCTATGCAGCGGCGCTCCAACGTCTCGCGGGCGGCCCGTGGCCCGCCCCGCAGAGGCCTGCTCCTCACACTCCAGATCGGGGCCGGTAGCCCGGGCGCGCGCTGATGCGGTATTTCTTCCCCACATCGGAGACAACCTCAACGCTGATCTTGCGGAACCCTTCGTTCGGGTTGGGTTGAGGGTAGTACGTTACGGTGTAGCTGTTGCCCAGATCCTCGCGGATCGCCTCGAAGGCCTCCACCTGCTTCTGCCAGGAGCGCGCGAAGTAGCTCTTCCCGCCGGTCCGGGCTGCCAACCGGCGAAACACGTTACTCGAAACCGGATCCCGCGTGATATCACTCGTCGAGATCACGTAGATGGGGATGCCCTCGTCCTCCGCCACTGCGCGCACGTCGTCGGGCGCAACCATGCTGGCCGAATCCGGCCCGTTCGAAAAGACGATCACCACTTTGCGCCCAGGCACTTTGGCTGCATCCCGAAGCGTCAGCAGCAGCGCGTTGTAAAGCGCCGCATCGTCTCCGGCAACGGCGTTCCGCAGGCCTTCCAACACGTTGTTTCGTTCCCGGTTCAACGGCGAAAGGCGTGAGAGATTCCGCGAGAAGGAGTAGACGGCCACCGAATCGGCGCGTTCGAGTCCGCGCACGAAGTCCGCAATTGCATCCGACGCATAAACAAAGCCGCGGTACATGTAATTGCTCGTGTCGAATAGCACGAACACATTCGTACCAACGAAGGCGTCTGTCGAAATCCCGCCGCGCGACGAATCCGCCTCAGTGGTGTCCAGGGGGCGGGTACCGCCTCCTTCCATCAACTGGACCGGAGGTTTGCTGCCCTCCGCAAACGTAGTCAATTTCTGGAGAATTCCATCTTCAAGAATGCGGAATTCCGACGGCTTCAGGCCATTCACGTAACGGCCCTTGGAGTCGGTAACGGTGAAGCTGAGCACGACCATATCCACCTTCACGCGGAAGGTCGGACGGTTGTCCTGCGCCCATAACGCGGGCCTGAAAAGCGAAAGGGCTGTACCGGCCCCCAGCAGGCGTCTGCGCGTCAGCATTGAGTGGTGTTCGTTCACAGCGTTTAATCCTCCGATCCGGGGCGATTCTCCATCGCCATGAGCTTTCGGCTCTGCGCGCGCGCCTCCTCCGCCGTGGCCCGCATGGCGCGCAGCAAAGCCGGCCAGTCTTCCAGGTGCGTAGCGAATATCTGCTCCACCGAGCGTTTGGTCCACTCGGGAATCAACAGGTTCAACTGCGCCGGAGGAATCATCAGTTCGTCCGCCAGGGATGCGAAGAACAGGTTGTTCGATTCCCAACTCTCCGCCAGGATGCGGCTGGAGTATCCCATTAGCGTCGGGAACGTGCGGAGGTTGAGCAATTGCGGCACGTAGGAGTGGGTCAGGGTCGGCTTGGGCGTTCCAAAAGCTTCCGAAATAGCCTGCTCGTTGCAGAGCTTCGGCTCAGCTTCCGCCAGTCGCCGAATTTCCGCATCGAGAAACTCCGTCGGGTCGGCGTGCTGGCTGGATGCCTGCAGTCCGGCCAGGTAGAGTTCGGAGGGCGTAACCTGTTCGAGCGCCAGCGCCACGTCGCCGCCCGCCAGTGCGGCCTCGACCCGGCGTGCCCGGGCTGGCGGGGCATAACGTTCGAGCACGGCGATGGCCCGCGCACGGTTGGCGGGATCGAGCGCGGCTTCGGTCAATATGGCTTCTCCCAGGCGGGTGTGCAGCGCCACCCAGCGCACTTGAGACGGAGTAACGCTCCACCACCGTTCGGATTTTGAACCGACGAGCATTTGCGGCACCAGGTCACCCCAGATCAGCGCCTGCTCGCGGGACGGAATCAGGAAGTTCTGTTCCGCCTCGGCCAGGGCGTATGGCAGTCCCGCCAATGAGCCGACCAGCCTGCCGCCGGCGTTCGAGGGCCAGCCCGCTCCGACGACCTCGGTGGTACGCCAGGTTTGAGCGGTGTTCTGGATGCCGATGAAATCATGGCTGCGCACGAACATCGGGTTGGTGTAGAGAATCTGAGCTCCCGGGGGAGCATAGTAGGCGTAGACCAACCCTACTATGGAGTCGCGCAGCAGCGGGGTTAACAAGCCTCTCAAGTCCCGGAGCTTGTCCGGGGAGCCCTGCGCCTTGTCCAGCGATGCGCGGAAGTTCAACTTGCGCTCGCTGTCCACGTGGTGATCCACCCAGTAGCCGAAAGCAGAGCTGACACGCTCAACGGGGGACAGCGTCGGTTTAGGCAGGTTCAAGTCGGAGACCTTCGCGGCCAGGCGATTCAGCGCGGCGGTGTCAGCTTTCTCGCCTTTGGCTAGCCGCTCCAACTGGTCGCTCAGATCGAAAAGCGTCTTCAAGCTGACCAGCTTTTGCGCTTCAAAGACACGGCTGAGTTCAGTGACGAGAGTCGCGTGGGTATCCGGATCGGAAGGTGTCAGAGAGCCCGCCAGAAGATCCAGCAGCTTGTCCTGCGCATTCGCGTCGTTTTCGACGCCGCAGGCCGCGAGTAGCGCCTTCAGCCCGGCCCGGCCACTGTCGAACATCTCCGTGCTGCTGCTCTTCGGCTTCAGGAACAGCGCGTTGATCGATTCCAATGCCGTTTCCGCCTTGCCGGGAGCTAGCTCGTGGTTGCGATAGAGGATTTGCCAGACCGCCGCCAGCGATTGAAACACGCCCGCCGCATTGGCCCGCAGCGTGTTGTCGTGGATCGTGTCGATCGCCTGCGCCGCGTCAATGAAGTGCAGAATCGCCGCGTCGGAAAGTTCCGGCGCCTCCGCCAGAATTGAATACTGCGCACCGTACGCTTTGAACTCGTGGATCAGTTGCGCGACGGTGGCGGGCTCGAGCGGTTTTGACCGCTTACGGTTGAAATCGCTGAGCGTTAGGAATACCTTGAGCGGTTCGTTCTCGACGGCCTTGCGGGAGAGACCGAACAACGCTTCGATCAGATCATCGGGTGAATTCCAGGACGCCGAAGCTTTGGATAGCTTGGGGTCGAGTTTGCTGGTGGCATGGTCGCCAAAATACGCCTTCCAAGTCGCGAGATCGCCCGGGATTTGCACCTGCCCGTTGGTGACGTCGAGACGCGTGGTCAGCAACATCAGATCGGTGTTCGCGCGGAAGACGGGTCTGGCCGGCCCGGGGCTGGTGACCTTGCCTCGCAATGCCGAGTAATAGCGCTTCAGCCGGGTTGGGTCGGTCAGATAGTCCAGGGATGGCCCTGAAATCCGGCCCAGCGAGTCGAAGTAGCTGGCGAGCCAGCCGTCGTCCTTCGTGACAATCTTTTCCAGAAACGCGACGCCCTTGTCCGGCCCGGCTCCGGCTAACTCGGCCCAGGCCCCCGCCGAGCGCTCGCCGCCCGGTGCGGTCGCCATGCCGTTTCGCACGCGAAACATCCCGCCAAAGAAGTCGAAAACGTGCGCGAAGGCCCGTATACGCTGCAAAGGCATGGACTTACGGACTTCTTCGGCCGTTTCAGGATCAAGCTTCGCAAGCCCCAGGTAGAGCCGGCACATGGACGGGTCGTTCAGGAAAGCGTCGATAAACTCCCCCGCCGATTTTTCCTTGACCGACAGCCAGTAATCGGAGCTGAAGATCACGGACAAACGAGTCGGTTTGAAGTCGTGGGAGAACGGCCGGTTCGTCCGCAGCGACTGTTCAAGCCTGGCCAGCGGGAAGCCCGAGTCCATGGCCAGAAAAGCCCGCGAGGCGTTTACCGTTTCCAGCGCCACGTCGCTGCCGCAGGCGCCGCGCAGCCGAAAGCCCAGAATCTTGAGCAATTCGCCGGTCTTCTCTGATTCGCAGGTTTCGATCTGAATCGTCTTGCTCTCGCCAGCGAATTTGTCCAACTCGCGCGCCTGCGAAAGGTAGCGCAGCACCAGTTTCAGATACTCCGTCTGGTCGAGCGATTCGGCGCCGGAGACGGCCTGGTAGCCGTTGGTGACAACATTGCGCGCCAGCGCGAGCAGCATCTCGTCGGGAGGCCCGTCTGGCGCCAGCGCTGCCATGCGCGCGAACCCGCGGAACGGACCGGGGATCTCGATGGAACCCATCGGAAACACCGGCTGCGCAGCACGTTCGATTTCGGGAACGTTGATTCCGGTTTGGCGCAACCCGGCCGAGTGCGAGGTCGCCGATTCCCGGTCGCCGGCCGCCAGATCAAGTTCCACCAATCGCCGCAGCGCGGACTCGCGCCGCGCTCCCGTGAGACCTGGAGCAGCCAGCAGTCGCTGGTACAAAGCGCGGGCCTGCGGGTTGCGGTGGGTATCCTCAAAATGCGCCGTGGCTTCCAGCACGTCCACGTCCGTAGGCGCCGACCGCAGTGCCTGATCAAGCAACTGCCGCGCCTGGCGGGCCTCGCCCGCAGCCTCCAACCCGCGAACCTTGTCCAGGAGACGTGCGTCGGAACCCCACACCAGTCCCACCGTCCCGGCAGCGGCAGCGATTAACATCAGCAGCTTCACGAGAAATCCCCCAGATCGTTCAGCCTACTGTCCACTTGTGGCTTGCCAGTTTACAACAAGCAAGCCTCCCATCGTGATGCGAAAAGAACCGTAGGTGATTCATTCCATCGTGCGTAACATCATATGCTGAATCCGGAGGTCCGATTCAGTGATCATGCGCAAGCTTTTGTTAATTCTCTGTACATTTATTGCCATTCCCGCGTTCGCGGCGGAGCACACCATCGCCGTCGTCGGCTTGGTCCATTCCCACGTCTGGGGGCATTTCAACACGTTCGTTGCCGGCCAACCCGCAAAACTCGTCGGCGTTGCGGAAACCGAACCGGAACTAGTGGCCGAGGCCAAGCAGCGCGGCGTACCGGAGAACCTGCTCTTTTCGGACTGGAAGAAGATGATCGACCAGCAGAAACCCGAGATGGTCTGGGCCTTTGTCGAGAACAATCGTCACGTCGAGATTGCGCAGTATTGCGCCGCGCGCAAGATCCACATCCTGTTTGAGAAGCCGCTGGCCTCCACGTTCAAGGACGCTGCCGCGATTCGCGATCTCGCGCGAAAGAGCGGCATCTACGTGATGGCCAATTACCAGATGGCCTGGTGGCCGGCCAATTATGCCGCCAAAGAGCTGGCCGACAAGGGGGCGATCGGGCGGATCTGGAGGCTCCACGGCATCGTGGGCCACGGCGGCCCGACGTGGCACACGGGAACCACCCGCTTCTTCGTGGACTGGCTGACCGACCCGGTGAAGAACGGTGGCGGAGCGCTCGTTGACTTCGGCTGCTACAACGCGCTCTGGTCTTTGTGGTACCTGGGGCGCCCGGAGAGCGTCTACGCCGAGGTGATCCACCTGCGGCCGAACGATTTCCCCAAGGTCGAGGACAACTCCACGATCCTGCTGCATTATCCAAACGCGGAGGCGGTACTTGAAGGCAGTTGGGACCTTCCGCGCGGTTTCCAGGATCTCGAGATTTTCGGACTCGGCGGCAGCATCACTATGCGCGACGGCAAAGTAACGCTGCAAAAGAGCGGCGACAAAACGGCCCAGGACGTGCCGCTGAAACCGCTGGCTCCGGAAGCCGCCGAACCCATCGCGGCCATGATCCACTCCATCGAGACGATGACTGAACCGCAGGGTCTCACCAGCCTCGACGCGAACGTTCAGGTGATGGAGATCATTGACGCCGCCAAGGAGTCCATCAAGACCGGCAAAGCGGTTCACCTGGCAAAGTAACCACCCAGGGAACGCCGGCCTTCAGATCGGCGTTCTCTGACTACTTCTTGGCTGGCAGACCGGCCGTCTTCCTGAGCAGCAGGCAACCAGCGCCCAGCAGGCCAAGCGCAATCCACTGCGTCCAAGAGAGCGGCCCGCCGAAGGGCAGGCTTTGCTCGTGGTTGCGCACCAGTTCGACCGCTAGCCGGGCGACCGAGTAAAGCACCAGATACCACGCCAGAATCCGGCCGTGCTGATGCGGCTTGCGGGCTAGGAAAACCAGGACGCCGGCTACGGCGAAGGTCGCGCCGGATTCGTAGAGTTGCGCCGGGTGCAGCGCTACATTCAACGGCACGCCCGTGAAATCGTGTGCCTCATGATTGGTGAACACAACCGCCCAAGGCAGGTTCGAATGAGTGCCCCAGCAGCATCCCGCCGCGAAGCAGCCCAACCTGCCGATTGCGTGTCCCAGGGCGAGCCCTGGAACCAGCGCGTCCGCGGTCGGCAGAAAGGGCATCCGCGCCCGTTTCATGTACCACCAGGAGAAGGCCAGCGCCAGCAGGAAGCCGCCGTAGTAGACGCCCGCCGACAGCAGCGTTTCCAGGGAGAAGATCCGGTCCGGATTGCGCGCGTAGTAGCCGAAATCCATCACGAACATCAGCAGTTTGGCGCCCAGCAAACCGACCAGAGCCGAGTAGATCGCCAGGTTTCCCACCGCTTCCGGATTGAGCCCGGCCCGGCTCGCCTGCCGTTGCGCCAGCGCCATCCCGCACAGGAATCCGGTGGCGACCAGCAGTCCGTAGGTGGGCAGATAAAAACTGCCGATCGAGATTAGCTTTGGGAACATGAAGAGTCTCAGTTCAATGCGGGCAACGGGAATGAGCCGGTGTTTGCGCTTCGATCGGGTCTATTTCTCTCGCCGCGCCAGCACGAGAAAATGGTGCGCCGTCGACCGTACTTCTAGAATCGCAAACCCAGCCCGCTTGAGCACGCGCTCATATTCGCGCGGCACGGGCTGGTAGCAGCCTTCCAACCCGCGCGCCGTTTCCGAGAGGCCTCCAAAGGCGGCGGCGAAACGGCCTGCGGGCCGCAGCATTCCGAACAAAGCCCCAGCCGCCTTATCCGGCGGGAGTACCCAATGCAAAGTGGCGAAGGCGTAGATGGCATCGAAGGGTTCAGTGGGCGTCCACGTGAGCAGGTCCGCCGCATGGTATTCAGCCTCTGGACAGGCGATGCGCGCCTGTTCGAGCAAGGGCGCGTGGATGTCGATACCTGTCACCCGGGCGCCGGCGGTTGCCAGTTCGGCGGTCCAACGGCCCAGCCCGCAGCCCGCGTCGAGCACGCGCTCGCCCGGCTGGATGGCCAGCAGCTCAATCAGCGTCTGTTCCGGAGTTGCCGGCACTGGTTGAATCTCCAAAGCCGCGTAAGGCAGCCACTAGCCTGCGTGGGTCTTCAGCCCCGCGGGTTTTCCCTGAGCGATGCCTGCAGCGCCACTTCATCGTCACTCTCACAGGTGATAGAGCATCCCATACACCACTACGCCCGTCACGCTTACATAGAGCCATATTGGCAGCGTAATCTTCGCCAGCTTGCGATGCTTTTCGAACTTGCCCTTCAAGCCGCGAAATAACGTCACTACGACCATGGGAGCCACCACGGCGGCCAGGACGGTGTGCGTGATCAGAATCGTGAAATACACGCTGCGGATCGCGCCGGTGCCCTGGAAATGCACCGAACCCACCTGCGCATGGTAGGTCAGATAGCTAATCAGGAACAGCGTCGCGGTCGCGCAGGCTGCCAGCATCGTCCTGCGGTGCGCTTCGACGCGGCGGGCGCGTATCAGAAAGTAGCCAGTGACGATGAGAATCGCCGAGGTTGAGTTCAAGATCGCGTTCAACGTAGGCAGGTCGTGCAGTTTGAGCATCGCGTCAGAAAACCTCTTTGCGCAGCTTATCCATATCGCCGGCCAGTTGCTCCAGCATCTCTGCATCCGTGGATTCGTAGTAACCCCGGATGCGCGCCTTGCCGTCCACCAGGATCAACCGCGTGGAGTGCTCCAGCGGGCTGGCGGCGGTGTTGATGTGAAACGTGTCCACGCTCAACCGGCGGATCTCCTGTTCCGGACCCGTGAGGAAACTCCAGATGCGCGGGTCGGCCCGAAAGTGCCGCGAGTATTCCAGCAGGGTCCGCGGATCGTCGTGCTGGGGGTCCACGGTAATGCTCACGAGCCGCACAGACTTCAGATTCTCGTCGCGCTTGCCCAGCCGGTTCTGCAGGCGGCGCAGCTGCGACGACATGCGCGGGCAGGGCCCGTTGCAGGTGGTGAAGATGAAATCGGCCACCCAGACTCTGCCCTGCAGCGAGTCGCTGGAAAAGCCGGTACCGTTCTGTGTCGTCAGCGAGAACGCCGGGACGTTGCCCAATTCCGGCAGACTGGAATGCAAGGTGCATCCCGCGGTCGCCAAGACCAGAAACACGACTCCGTATGTTATGAACCTAACAAACTGGGAGGAATCTACCGGCTCCCTCACGGTCGCGGCTCCGATCCGGACCGGAGCCGCGACCGTGAGGGAGCCGTGGTTAGTAGGCATGGGGAATTCTTGAGTGAAAGGCTGCTAGCTCAGAGGCGGGCGTGCCGGTCGAGGATCAACGCCACGTAGAGCAGCGGGAGATAAATGACCGACGCTTTCAGGACCAGACGGGCATTGAACAGCGTCCGGTCGCGAGCCACTCGCACCGCTGCGCGCACAAAGAAAGCACCCAGCAAAAGCGCCGCCGCGAGGTACCAATTTCCCGTCATGTTCAGGAAACCGGGCAGCAGGCTGACCGGCAAAAGCAGCAGGGCGAACGCCAGAATGTGGCGTGAGGTGGATACTCCGTCCGGTTCCACCACGGGCAACATGCGGATGCCGGCCCGGGCGTAATCGTCCTTGTACATCCACGCGATCGCGTAAAAGTGGGGGAACTGCCAAAGGAAGATGATGGCAAACAGGATCCACGCTTCGAAGGTCAGTACCCCGCGGGCGGCGGCGAATCCGATCAGCGGCGGCGTAGCGCCCGGGAAAGCGCCGACAGCTGTCGAGAGCCAGGTGCGCTGCTTCATCGGCGTGTACAGCACCAGATAGCTGGCGACGGTGGCGAAGCCAATCCAGGCCGTGAGGGCGTTCACGCCCCAGGCGAGTTCCACCTCACCGGCCACGATCAGGGCCAGGCCGAAGAAGAACGCCTTCAAAGCCGTCACCATCCCGGAGGGAATCGGCCGCGATTCGGTACGGTGCATCAGCGAATCGGCGTCCCGCTCGTACCATTGGTTCAAAGTTGCGGTCCCGGACGCGAGCAGCGCGGTGCCCAACAGCGCGTGGAACAGCAGCCAGAGATTGAGCGGGCCATGCTGGCCGAAGAAATAGCCGATGCCCGTACTCATCAGGATCAGCCAGGTGATCCGCGGCTTCGTCAGTGCCAAGTAGTGCTTCATCCGCGCCGTCCGTCTCCAGTGCCACTCGCGGTCAAGTCTCCATCGGACTGCGTCGATGCGGAAGCCGCCGGCACCGCGCAGCGCAGTACCTGGGTGGAAAGTGCCACCGTGAAGCCGAATACCAGCGCGCCCGTGCCCAGGTGCGTCGCGCGCACCGCTGCCAGCGCGCCGGCCTGGAGGAAACTCAGGGGCGGATCCATGCGGCCCAAAAATGCGACTATACCCAGGATCAGTTGTACGCATACCAATGTCATAATTGCGAGCGAACCTCCACGCAGACCGGAGTGCTCCTCGGCGGGCGCGCTGGTCAGAGTGAACAGAGCGAGCATCAAAACCAGCAAAATCGCCGCGAACGCCCACATGGCGTGCGGGATGGCGGACATCACCCCGTACCGGTAGCCCGCACCCAGGGCGATCTGGACCAGTACAGCCGCTGGTGTCAGCCATGCAAGTGTTCGCAGAGACGGCCAGCCACGATCCTCCAGCGGCGTCGCTTCCCGATTCCAGGCCGGAGAGGCCCCCAACGAGAGCAAAACCACCCAAGCGAACAGGATATGTGACACAACCGCATGCGCCACACCCGTGACCGGCTCGCGCGGAAGCCAGCCCAGCACCGCTGACGCCGTTAGTGCCGTCAGGCATCCCAAGCCAATCAATTTAAGCCACTTGGCTACGTCCGAAAAGAAGAACGCGATCAAAGTGACCAGCGCCACTCCCGTCATCGTTCCGCCCGCCGCGGTGTGTATGCGGAGCCAAGGGGAGATTTCAGCCGCCGCCCCGAGCGGCGATCCGGCCCCGGCAATCAAAGAGCCAGCGACCAACAGAATCAAGGTGCAAGCCGCGAGAAATAAGCTCAGGCGGTACAGGACCGGGTGTGAATTCATGGGGGCGAACAGTATCCTACCCAAATTTGGATGCCTGGAGCGCCGAAAGGTTGGCGTTTTCCTTCAGAATATTCTACCCCGGCGAGAAATTATCCGGAATGACCGCAACGCGGGAGGCCGTCCGCCCCTGTTCAAGCCGCGTAGCCCCGCACTCAGAGCGCCGCGCAGGCGTCCGCAAGGTCCTGGATCACCGCGTATCGCGAGGGAATGACGCCTCTCCGGCCTTTGTTCCGGTTGATGTCGCATCGGCTCAAGGAGCGTCGGCGGCTGCGCCGGGAACACTCAACCCGCTCGATTTCAGCGGGTTGAGTTTGGGGCGTTGGCTGTTAGCGCTCGATCACCGTCTGGCCGGATAGGTCGCGCAGGCTTTCGCGCAGAGCTACGACGGTATTTGCGTGAATCTCGACCGTGTCCTCGATGTAGCGCGCGTAGCCCCCCGCCAGTACCACGGCGACCGGGATCCTGTGGCGCAGGCACGCGTTGAAAACCACGCGGTCGCGGATCAGCAACCCCTCTTTTGAGAGCGCCAGTCCGCCCAGTTGATCGTCGAAAAACGGGTCAGCACCCGCGACGTAAATGACCAGCTCAGGCTGGAACTTGTCGATGGACTCATTGCAGGCCGCGCGTAGGCGAGCGAGGTACTCGCGGTCGCCGCTCCCGTCCTCGAGATTCACGTCCAGATCCGACGGCGGCTTCTCGTTGGGATAGTTGTTGGCCTGATGGATCGAGAGCGTGAAGACCGAATCGTCCCGGGCAAACAGAGCCGCCGTTCCATTGCCCTGATGCACGTCGCAGTCGATGGTCATGGCCGTGCGGATGCGCCCTTCCTGCTGCAGCACGCGGATGGCGACGGCGATGTCGTTTACCGCGCAGAAGCCCTCCCCATGCGCATGGAAGGCATGGTGAAAACCGCCGCCGAGATTGATCGCCGCGCCGCAATCCAGCGCGTGGCGGGCCGCTTGAATGGTACCGCCCGCCGCTAGAAACGTAGCCTGCACCATGGTCCGTGAGTACGGGGCCTCCAGGCGCAGGATCTCGTGATAATTGAGCCGTCCATGTTCCAACCGCGTGATCCAATGGGCCGCGTGCACCGTGTGCAACTGCTCCGGCGTCGCGGCTACCGGCGCCAGGAAATCCGCCGGGCCGGCAACGCGCCGCCGCAGCAGCAGGTCCCGGGTCAATCGGTACTTGGACGACTGAAAAACGTGATCACCGAGATTCAGGTCGTAGCCTTCACCGTAAATGAGTGGGAAGGGAAGCTTCTGATCCATAAGGCCGCTGGCGGCCTGGCCGGCCAGCGCGCGGTTTTACTCCGGCGGACAGGGGCCCAGGCAGACTGCACCGGCCGGGTTGCGCCGGTGAGAGACGCGTCTATTGTATCGCTCTCTCCTGGTGCGCGAATCGCAAACCCAGGAGGGCTATAATTCGGACTAGGCCGCCTCTTTATCTAACCGCATCAGCGCGGGGGCGCGGCCGCCGTCTCTCTTCAGGAAGGAAATCTATGCGTAAAAAAGTCACAGTTGTCGGCGCCGGCAATGTCGGCGCCAACTGCGCGCTCCGTCTGGCAGGCAAGGAACTCGCTGACGTGGTGCTCGTTGACGTCGTGGAAGGCGTCCCCCAGGGCAAGGGTTTGGACATTCTCGAGTCGGGTCCCGTCGAGGGCTACGACGTGTCGATCACGGGCTCGAATAACTACGAGCCAACCGCCAATTCCGACGTCGTCATCATGACCGCCGGCTTCCCGCGCAAACCCGGCATGAGCCGCGACGACCTTCTGCTGGCCAATTACGAGATCGTCAAGAGCGCCACCGAGCAGGTCGCCAAGTACTCACCGAACGCGATTCTGATCCTGGTCACCAATCCGCTCGACGCCATGTGCTGGGTCGCCTACCAGGTGTCGAAGTTCGCCCGTAACCGGGTCATCGGCATGGCCGGCGTGCTGGACACCGCTCGCTATCGCACGTTCCTGGCGGCGGAACTCGGTGTCTCGGTCGAGAACATTTCCGCGCTCGTGCTCGGCGGCCATGGCGACACCATGGTTCCCCTGCCCCGCCTGACCACCGTTGGCGGCATCCCGTTGACCGAACTGCTGACCCAGGAGCGGATCGACGCCATCGTGCAGCGCACGCGCGACGGCGGCGCCGAAATCGTCAAGTATCTCAAGACCGGCAGCGCGTATTACGCTCCGTCGGCCTCGGCCGTCGAGATGGCCGAATCGATCCTGAAAGACAAGAAGAAAGTGCTGCCTTGCGCTGCCTATCTCGAAGGCGAATACGGGCACACGGGCATCTTCGCCGGCGTGCCGGTGAAACTCGGGAGCGACGGTATCGAGAAGATCTATGAACTTGCGTTGACGGATGCCGAAAAGGCGGCCTTGGATCGCAGCGCGGCAGGCGTCCAGGAACTCATCGACGTGCTGAAGCAAAAAGCCGGCATCTAGTTCACATTTCACGCGGCGGGGCCACACAAGCGCCTCGCCGCGTGATAACCTCTCTCCAAGCAAGGACCGCCCCGTGGATCGGTTCCAGTGCGGAATCCCCGATCAACCTATGCCAAAAGCCAAGCCAGCGAGCGTATCGCCAGCGCCATCCGTCAACCCAAAACACGCCTGCTTCCGGCTCACCGTGCGCCCTTCGGAAATCCATCGCTGGGGCGTCTATGCGGAAGAGTTCATTCCCAAGGGCCGCAAGATCATCGAGTACACCGGAGAGCGCTGTAATCGCCGGGAGACGAAGATCCGAGCGGGCGGCAAACTGAACTACATGTTCACCCTGGACAGTTACTGGACGCTCGACGGCAGCGTGGGCGGCAGCGGAGCCGAATTCGTCAATCACAGCTGCGATCCGAACTGCTATGCCTGGATCTGTCGCGGACATATCCTTTATATGGCCGCGCGCGACATCCGGCCCGGGCAGGAATTGACCATCGACTACCGTTTTGAGGCTGAGGTTGAGAAGGTGAAGTGCGCCTGCGGCGCGGAGCAATGCCGCGGGACCATCAACCTGAAGCCTGAGCCCCGCAAGCAGGCGGCGGCCAAGCGGGGTGGGAAAGCGTCGAAATCGGGCAGAAAAACAAAAGGCCGATAACGCGATCCCGCCGCCTTCGGGTGTGAGAGAATTCGGGCGCGCCGCCACTGAATCAGCAGATAACCCAATAACCAAGTGATTCCGGAGGGTCCACTCCAAAGGTCACCGTATCCAGGGCGAAAACCTACTTTCGCCGCGCCGGGGATTCCTGCCTCCTCACCTGCGGGACATCTCCTCCTCTACCCGGCGTGGCGAGACTAGGCGACGAACTTACGTTTCCTCCCCTTTACAGTGACCAGTCCTTCGAGCTTTCGCTGCCTGCACTTTTGCCCGTTGGCCCGGCGTCTCGCCTCCACCGGGTCCGCCGAAACAGCGGGTGCAACCGTCTCTGCCGGAAAGGCTTGGGTGCCGCCATGCTATTCTGTGAATCGTGGTCTTGTGGGCAGGTCGAATTGCGGTCGTGGCGCTGTCGTTCGTCTACGCGCTTTCGGCTCAGACGAGCGCGACGCTATCGCCCCTGACCGCCATCCTGGACGGCGAACTCCAGCGCAACTTCTCAATTCTCAGCACGAAGTCCCAGCCCAGCGTCTATTACATGGCCTTTTCGGTGACCGACGAGGATTCCGGTTCCATCTCCGCGTCGCTTGGGGGGATCACCTCGGATAGCCGCTCGCACCAGCGGCTCGGCGAATGCACCCTGCGGGTTGGTACCCCCGATTTCGACAACTTCCACGTGGTGGATGGCGATCGTCCCGCTTACACCGCGACAGCGCCTCTACCCGAGCAGGACGACCCGGCCGCCATTCGGTTGGCTTTCTGGCGCCTGACGGATGCCGCACAACGTTCCGCGGATCAGCGTTTTCAACAAGTGCAAACAGCCGTCAAGAACAAACAGACTCCCGCCAAGGCCATCGCGGACTTCAGCGCGGAGCCTCCCGTGGCGTCGGTTGTGGACGTGCCCGCGATGCAGGTTAACGCCGAGGAGTGGAAGACCCGGCTGCGCAAGTTATCCGTGCTATTCAAGGACACGCCTGCGGCGATCTCTTCCACGGTGTCGCTCAACTGGCGGCGCGAATTGAAGACCTTGGTGAATTCAGAAGGCACGAAACTCCAGCATGGCCGGACTTTCGCGACCATTTCTATCGTCGCGCGCGGCAAAGCCCCCGACGGAGAGGATCTGGTCGCGCTTGAAAGCTTCGACGCCGAGGATCCCTCGCGACTGCCCAAGCCGCCCGCGCTTGATGCCGCTGTCCGCAAGGCCATCGCCACCCTGGAAAAACTCCGCAATGCGGCCCAGCCTGACCCGTTCGTCGGACCGGCCATCCTCTCCGGACGGGCCGCCGGCGTGTTCTTTCACGAAATCTTCGGGCATCGCATCGAGGGCCACCGCCAGGCGGACATGCAGGAAGGCCAGACGTTCTCGAACAGCGTAGGCAAGCCCGTTCTGCCTGAGTTCCTTACCGTTGTTTCCGACGCTACCCTCCACACCACTTCGGACGCGGACTTGAACGGCTGGTACGCATTTGACGACGAAGGTGTCGCCGCGCGCCGAGTGACCCTGGTGGACAAAGGGATTTTGAAGACCTTCCTGCTCTCGCGGACGCCCGCTCCCGGTTTCGACCACTCCAACGGCCATGGCCGCAAGCAGGCCGGCTACGAGGCAGTGTCGCGACAGTCCAACCTGATTGTCGTGCCGGCCAACCCCGTGTCCGAGACCGAGTTGCGCCGGATGCTACTCGAAGAGGCCAGGAAGCAGGGCAAGACCTACGGGCTGTATTTCGACGTGGTGATGGGCGGATACACCCAGACCCGCCGCGAAACCCTGCAGTCGTTTACCGTAATCCCGCTGGTGGTTTACCGCGTGTATACCGACGGACGGCCGGACGAACTTGTGCGCGGCGTGGACATCGTGGGAACGCCGCTTTCGAGCTTTGCCCGCATTATCGCGGCCGGCGACAAGCCGGGCGTATTCAACGGCTATTGCGGGGCGGAGTCGGGCCAGGTGCCGGTTTCCGCGATTTCTCCTGCGCTGCTGGTCAGCGAGATCGAAATCCAGCGCAAGCGCAATACCGGCGACAGGCCGCCGCTGTTGTCCCGCCCGGCAGAGGGAGGTCTCGAATGAGGCGCTTTCTGGCCGCGGCGCTGGCAGCGCTCACCTGCTTGACCCTGCTGCCGGCAGCCGACCATGGCGAGAAAGACATACTGCTGCGGGCGATGGTCGCCGAAGTGGTGCGCGCGCGCAAACTCGTCGGCTATGGAGTCGCTCCCTATTTTGTGGAACTGGGGGTGGATGAAGCCGACAACGTCACGCTGACATCCTCGTTGGGTGTGTCGTTTGCCCCTCAGCGCGCGCGGTTCCGCATCCAGATGCCGACCGTTCGCGTAGGAGCCGCCAGCCTGGACAACACCGGCTACATCGGCTCGGGCTATTACACGGGTACGCACTTCGACTCCGAACTGATCTCGTCCGACAACGAACTGTATAGCTTGCGGGCTTCCTTCTGGCTTGGCCTCGATCGCGCCTACAAAACGGGCGTCGATTCGATTGGCAAGAAACAGGCTGCGCTCAGCTACTACACTGCCCAGGACCGGCTGCCGGATTTTCAGGCCGCCCCGCGCGTGAACATCGTGCAGGATCTCCGCAAGCCGGCCTTCGACGAGGCCCGTTGGAACGAGAGAACCCGCGCGCTCTCCGCCGAGTTTCGTGCGGTGCCCGGCATCCTTTCGGCAGATGCCGAAATGACCTGGTCGGCAGGGAATTACTACTACTGCAACTCCGACACCTCGGTGATCCGGGTGCCGGACCGGATGGCGCTCCTGAAACTGAGGGCGACGGCGTCCCTTCCAAAGGGTGGGGACGTCTACCATGGGGTCCAGTTCATCGCTCCCGACCCGGCAGGATTGCCGGACGACGCGGAATTGAAGCGCGTTGCCGCCGCGACAGCCGCTGAACTGAGCGCACTTGCCGCCGCGCCCGAAGCGGAGGCCTACTCCGGCCCGGTCCTGTTTGAGGCGCGCGCCGCTGCCCAATTGTTTGCCGAGGTCTTCGGGCAGGAATTGTCGATCCTCCGCAAGCCTGTCGCCGAGAAGGGCCGTGACGTGCCCGTGCCGCAGAGCAGCCTCGAAAACAAGCTCGGCTCGCGAGTGCTGCCTTCCTGGATGAGCCTGCGCGACGACTCGACGCAGCGTGAATGGAACGGCACGCCGCTGGCCGGCTTCTACGAAACCGACCTGGAAGGCGTAGCTCCCGTTCCGGTCACGTTGATTGAAAAAGGTACGCTGAAGAGCTATCTGACCACGCGCCAGCCCGTGAAGGGCGTGGATGGTTCGAACGGCCACGGCCGGCTGCCCGGCGCATTCGGGTCGCGCGGCGCACGCAACGGCAACCTGTTCGTGGAAGCGGCTGAAACCGTCCCCGACGCGCATCTGAAACAGCGCCTGTTGGAGATGATCAAACAGCAGGGCAAGCCCTACGGATTGGTCATTCGGCGCATGGACTATCCTTCGCTCGCGTCCGGTTCGGCACTGCGGGAGCAGGCCATGCGGCAGATGCGGTCGGGCGGCAGTTCGCACATCTACAGTGCCCCGCTGCTGGCTTATCGCCTCTTCCCCGATGGCCGTGAGGAACTGGTGCGAGGCCTGCGGTTCAAGAACTTCGGCACACGCGCGTTCAGGGACATACTCGCTGCTGGCTCCACGCCCGCCCTGTTCCAGTACGTGGACAACGGAGCGCCGGCCGCGCT
>Ga0073936_10000116_pt1 | contig 104841 bp, 72 predicted proteins | sample AliMusrvi5mmetaG_FD_87041 | JGI IMG/M metagenome (GOLD analysis project Ga0073936, IMG submission 87041) | Freshwater lake bacterial and archeal communities from Alinen Mustajarvi, Finland, to study Microbial Dark Matter (Phase II) - Alinen... | ecosystem: Environmental > Aquatic > Freshwater... | reverse complement strand
CGCGGTCATCATCGAGTGACGCATCTACGAACCGTTGCCTTCGGGCAGGTAGGGACGCCTCCCCGCAGGCGTCCGCAGGGCAATGCTGCGTTACGGGGACCGGCGGCGGGTTCGGGGACCCCGCCCTACCAGAATGCGTTGCGCAACGATGCGCCCATTACCTAGTGATGTTCACGCAGTTGACCATGCTGACCGCATCGCCGCTCCCGCTGGCGGACGCGACGATGCGGTTGTCCCGCAAGGCGAGCCCGTCCGTCGACGCGACTGCGATGCCCGGCAGCGGGCAGCCTGAGATGCGGTTGCCGCAGATGGTGATGCGGCTGTGTGCACCTGCAGGTGCGACCTTGCCCTTTGCATCTTGCGCACTGACCTCGATCGCAGTGCGGCCGCAATCGGCGATCACATTGTCGCGGATCACGACGTCGTTGGAGCTGCCTGCCTCTAACCACCAGTACTCGGGCGAGACCAGCACCGCGGCCATCCGGCTGCCGACCAGCGTGTTGCCGACCACCTCGCCGCTGCTGGCTTTGATCAGGATGCCACGCGAGCGGTTGTAGCCGAAGGTGCAGCCTTTGACGAGAAACCCGTTGCCGACCTTGCGCGTGGAGCAGATCGCCGAACCCATCGGCAAAGCAACCTCGCGGTCAAGCGTCACCGTGTACGCGTCGACACAGCCCCGCGTCCGCGTGCCCTCATCCATGCGCTGCTTGCTCACGAAGGCCCGCTCCGCCTCCGTGATCTTGCCGTCGCGCGCCACCGACACGGCTTTCGCGTCCGGTAGCCGCCGGCCGTCGTAGCAGAACAGCTCCACTGGGTCGCCAGCCTCGATGTTCATGCGGTGTTTGGCCAGCACGCGCAACACACGGCCCTGGCACGCGGCAACCAAGTGGTAATCGCCGCAGATGTTGAGACAGTCATCGCCTTGGAAGCGCGCCACACAGCCGATCAGCGTCGGCCCCTTGACCGCGTGCTTGCTGTGGAAAGCGTCAGCGTTTGTCGAGCGGATGCGCGGATCGGCGCGATGGACAGGGTCGCTCTCGGGCGGACGGCGGTCGAGCCTGCAGTGATCGTAAGTCGTGCCGTCGCAGTCGTACTCGAGAAAACCGAAGCAGTTGGAGGCATAGAGACTGACCTTCTCCAGCCTTACCGCGCGGCTGTTTTCGGTGACGACCGCATGCGCGTTCCTGCCGCTGGGCGCGTCCGTCGTGCCGATGACGATGATGTCGCCGACCTGTTCCAAGTCCTTCGCGCTGCCCCGGTTTTTCAGAACGCGCAGATGCCGCGCGTCGATCTTCTCAACCGTGTAGCTGTAGTCCGGGCAACGCAGCGTGCGCGTGTCAGGCCGGAATATTTCGTACTTCGAGCCGTCCACCTTGTCCGCGGAAGGATAGCCGTCGAAGAGCTCGATCTCGTGGACCTTCTTGTCCGCGGACAGCCGCACGATGCGCCCCTGCGTGAAGGGCAGCGGATCGTAATCGATGGCCAAGCCCCGCACAGTCAGATTCGTGCAACCCGAGATGTTCAGCGCCTGCGAGGTCTCGGTGCAGATCATCTCCACCCCGTCGGCGACGAGCGTCACATCCGTCAGACCCTTGAGCGTCAGATGCCGGGCGTGTTGCGGCTTCACCCGGTAGCGTCCCGGCGGCACCACGATCCGCTTCTCTCCAGCCTGCGTCCGCTGGTCGACGTACCCTTGCAAATCGAACGGGGTTCCAGGTCCGCTCTGCGCGACCCGGCCGCACGTGCAACCGATCACCAGCCCCAAAACCACAACAACCGTCCCAGCGATTCCGATCCATTTGTTCATCGTCGTGTCCAGACTCATCGGTAAGATTTTTCAACCTGGCTTGGATAACCCGTCATCCGTGTTGGGATGGATCGGTTTGTTCCAAGCTGAACAGCCACCAGCGGGCCGAAAGAGCCCGGCCCCTGGCCCGGCGTTCGAAGTAGACCTTCATCACCTGTCCGACGTCCGTTTCCACCTCGAACCAGTGCTTGCTGACGTAGCGCTCTCCGCTGCCATGCCGGCACGGTCCGGTCTCTTGCCATTCGCTGCGGACTTTGGCGATGCGGACACGCTCACCGCGCCAGACAAATTCACTCGGCAATCCCGGCCCCCCAGCCACCATCCGACTCGCATCGAACGTCTCCTTGACCGGCTTGAGCGCTTCGCCGACAAAGCTCTTCATGTCTTGGCTACCTCTTCAGCGGCACAATTTTCGCAGCTACATCGGCGGCAACGGGGCCGGGATTGAGCGTGAGTTTGCCGCCCGCCGCCCGCACAGTCTCGCGGCGCTGCGGCGAGCCCTTCCACGTCTCCCACCACTCCACCGTGTACTCGCCGTCAGCGAAGCCGCCGAGCGTGTAGGCCGCAGCCGGGAAGGGACGGATCTCAGCCGCGCGCTGCGCGTGGTTGACCCACGTGCTGTCGCCGTTCTGTATCCACACGACCGCCGCACTCGGCGCGGCACAAGCGTAGCAGACCACCTCCTGACGCTCCTGTGTGCGGCAGCCGGTGAACACGTAGCGCGTCACAGCCACCCAGTCCTTGCCGTGATTCTCCACGCGGATGCGATGCGCTCCCGCCTTGACCGGCACGCTGACATCCGCATCATAGACGGACTCCCACAGCTTCCACTGCGCGATATATTTCGATGACTTACCCTGCCCCTCGCCGCATGGCAGCGGTTTCTCCAACGCGAGCTGGCCATCGATGAAGATCTTGAGCAGACCTGAGCTCGACACCTTGTCGACGTGGATCACGAACGCGCCGTCCGCAGGATAGGTCACCTCGAAGGTCGGCGGATTCACCAGATCACGGTGACCTCCGCCGTGAAGCAGCGAAAGCACTTCGTCCGCATTCGAGATCACGCCTTCACCCGAGACCGCGAACACGTTCGCCGCCGGCTTGCGGAAGCCGCTGCGCGTCAGCGCCACCGCGTCGCACTGCGACGGCCGCGCCGGCTGTGTCACTGCCGATGGCGCCGTGACCGCGACCTGCCGCCACGCCTCGGTGCCGAACGGCAGGCCGGTCACGAAATTGCGGAGTGCCTTGAAATGGAAGTAGAGATTCTTCGGCGCGATGTAGTTCTCGTGCCACCACGGCATGGGCGTGCCGCAGCAACCGCTTGCAAGCGCGGCCCAAGCGGTGTTGTGGATGCCGCGCCCTGTGGGATCGGCCTCTGCATCGAAGTTGTGGCTGCGGATACCGAACTCGGCGAAGAGGTGCGGCTTCTGAAAACCGTTCCATTGCGTGAGGCAGTAGGCGTGCGATTCGAGCGCCGTGTTCAGGTCGTTGTTCGCGTAGCTGTGCGTCTGAACAAAGGCCATCTCCGGGATTTGCCAGCACGCCTCGGGGCCGGTCTTCGACCACCAGCTCGTGGAGATGAGGTGGCCGTACGGGTCGAGCGCCGCCAGCACGGGCGCCATTTCGCGGTGCCACGCGATGATCGTCTCCTGCTTCGCGTCTGCCCAGCCTTCGAACTCGTTGCCGAACTCCCAGCAGAACACGTGCGGGCTGTAACCCCAGCGCGCGACGGTGTAGCGCAGGCGCTTGCGGCAGAGCGTTTTGGCAGTCTCGTTCGTGAACCACTCGCCCGCCGTTTTGCACGGCCCGCCCTGCGCGGCGTTGAAGGGATTCGACTTCCAGCCTTCCTCGCGGAAATCCTGATGCGTGTCCATGCAGAGCTGGTAGTACATGCCGAGCCGTCCGGCGTCCTCCAGCAGCGCGTCGAGCTTCGCGGCCTGCGCCTGACGGTACCAGCCGAGCTTGGGCTCCCATTCGAGCCCGAGCCCGCTCTTGCTCATCCACCAGCGGTTCCAGTTCTCGCCGTTCGCCGCCATCTTCTCGAGAATGTCCTTCACTGACATGTCGTTGCTGCTCTGGTAGATCGGCACATTGTGCCCGATCGGCACGAAGCCCTCGCCGTTGTCGTGTGCGAGATAGTGTGCGTCCGCCTTGCTCACGCGCACGAAACCCTTCGCCTGTTTGTCAGCTGTCACCTGAATGGCCTGCGGCAGCGCGAAGGCGGCCTTGCCGCTGCGGTCGCGCGCTGTGAGCGTCACGCGCATCGGCCCGAGCTCTGTGGCGGCGAGGCGCACGATCCATTGCCCTTCGCCCGAAGGCAACATGATGTCCTCGACGCCCTCCTGCTCATGCCTCTGCGGCACCATGAAGAAACCCGGCTGCGAGTAGGTCTTTCCGGAGGCGGTGGTGACCGTCGCATCGAGCGCTATTTCATCGGAATCGTAGGGGTTGTCCCACGTGCCGGCCAGCGTCACATCGATCTCGCATTTGCCGTAAAGCGCCACGTTCTCAGGTGCGTTAGCGGAAAGGGCGAGCGGCGCTTTGCAGGTCACTGCGGGCCGCAGGATCTTGGGCATCGTTGCGAAGCCGAAGGTCATCGCCACATTCAGCTTCTCGCCAACGGGGAAGTCGCGTTTCTTTGAGAAATTCACTTCGAGCGCGTGGCTGTTGCCGCCCATGCGCGAGCGCAAGTGGCAAAGACCTTCTCCGCCGAAGAAGACCGAGGGACCGCCCTCGTTGCCAACAAAGGTCTGCTTGAAAGCGCCCTCGACGCTTTTGCCGACCGGAGCATTCCCGCTCGGCAGCAGATAGACGGTGCGTGCATCGTCTTTTGCGACCGCCGTCCGCATCGAGGCCCAGATTCCGTCGGTCAGTTTCAACTCGCCCGTCTTCTCAAGCTCCAGACGCGCGGACACGCGATTCGTTTCAGGAGTGAGTATCAGCGCGTAGCGTAGCCGGGCAGCTCCTTCGCGGGCACCCCATAGTCCCTGCACACGCAACGCGCCGTCGGGCTGCACATCGGCCGCTCCGACCTTGCCGCTTTCCAGCGACTCGTAGATCCACGCGTCGTGCCACAGAAAGAGACCGATCTCCAGCGCCGGCTGTCCGTTCGCCCGCAGGAAGAGGTGCCCGCGGCTATCGCACGTGAAAGCGCCCTGCGCATACGTCACGGTGTGACCGTTGTCCTGTTTCACCCAAGCGGGCATGCCCGCGAACGCTGCTGCAGCCGATGAAACCACCCAGCACGCAACGATCCTGCTAGCCGTCGTTTTCCAGTTCATTTAATAAACGCCTATTAGGGTTCCCCTGAGTTCGACCAGATAGCCGAAAGAGTTCACTTGCAACCGCGCCGTATGCCCATTCAAAAGAAGGCGGTCGAGCTGCGGCTGAGCCAACCCCGCGCTGTTCACGCCAAAACGGACTGTGTTTCGGCCCAGCGTGCCGATGAGGTTCAGCGTGCCGGTCCACGCCAACGCGCTGCCATCCCCGAACTCGAGGCTGCATGAGCCGTCTCCCACACTGATCGTCGCTGCGCCAGTCACTGTCAGTTGCCTGACCGTGTTGCGCCAGGTTCCCGCGTTAAGCGTGGCATCGCCGATCGTGAGCGACGTGTCCGGGCTCAGCGCACCGTCGCTGCCGAGGGCGAGTGTCCCCTTCTTCAAGACGGTCGCGCCGGTGAAGGTGTTGTTCGTGCCCGCAAGAGTCAGCGAGCCCGTGCCGTCTTTGATGAGACCCACGTTTCCGTCTATTCGGCCGGAATAGACGGTGCTGACCGTCTGATTGACCGTCAGGACGCTCGCCATGGCGCTGCTGTTGGTCACATACCGCGGCGCCACGGCGTAACTTTCAAACAGCGAAGCGACCGTCTGGCTGAATCCGTTGAGGTCGAACTTCGAATAATCGGCGGTCACGCTGCTCGCGGGATGCAGGTCAAGCGTCGTGACAACCGGCAGCGCGTTGTTCGCGCCCAAAGCGAGCGTTCCGCGGACGATGCCCGTGGTTCCCGTGTATGTGCTGTTGGTGCTGGCAATGATCACCCGCCCGCTTCCCGGCTCACCGCTGATCCAAAGAGTATTTCCTAAGCTGGGCTTGATCGGCCCCCCGATGCTCAAGACGCCCGTCGACTTGTGCCCGAGGCGGGGGCTCCACCCTCCGACGTTGTTATCATTCAGGATGATCGGGCCGTTCCATGCGGACGTGCTGTTTGCGGCGGCCTGAACCGCGCCCCAGTTATCCCCGCCACCCGCCAGATAGAGAGTCTCGCCCGCGACTGCGACGCCGTCCATCATTTGTATCTTGCCGCCGACGCTGATATCGGTGGTGCCGTTTGTCGACCCGAGCGCGTTGCTGTTGGCCACATACAGGATGCCTGCGCTAACCGAAGTGGCTCCGGTATAGGTGTTGGCCCCTGTCAGACTCAGCGCGCCTCCTTTCAGAGTCACGTTGCCGCCGATCCCGAGACTGCCCGTGATCGCCAACGTGCCATTGCTCGCCACCGTCAGGGCATAGTTGCCGCCGCTGTTGGTCACGCTGCCGCCGAAAGTCAGCGTTCTCGTGACGTTGGTCACGACGAGGTTATTGCACAGGGTCACCACACCTGTGCCGAGATTCAGGTCGCCCGAACCGAGAAAGGTGAAATTGCTGTAGATGTTGATCGGGCCGTTCAGCGAATTGATGACCGTGGAGCCGCTGGTGTTGTTGATCCGTCCGCCGTTGATGGTGAACGCGCTCGATCCCAGCGCGGCCGCATGGTTGATGCCCAACGTGCCGTTGTTGAGCGTCACGCCCGAGCTGATGGTGTTCGAGCCGCCCAGCGCCAGCGTGCCCTCGTTGACCGTCACGGCGCCTACCGTGTTGGACACGTTCAGAGCGATCAGGCCAGGGCCGATCTTGGTCAGCGTCCCTGCGCCGATGATCGGCGCGGCGTTGGTCGCGTAGAAATTCTGCGAGTCAAGCGTGGTGGGGGCGTTCAGACGGCAGATCCAGTTCGTAACGCCCACCATCCAAGTGGGGGTGTTTTTCGACACCTGCAGCGTGCCGCCGTTGAGGTTGAGTGACGCTGAGCCGGTCTGCCAAACCATGCCACCCAATCCCAGTGTGCCACCGTTGAGGTTGACCGTGCCGACCGAGCACCAGAGCCTCATTGATCCCAGCGTGGCGGAGCCGCTGTTCACCGTCAAGGTCCCCTGTGCGGAATTCGCTCCCAGCGCGAACTCGCCGTTCGTGCTCACATAGGTGCCGCCGTCGATCAGCAGAGTGCCGATGCCACTGCTGTTGCCGACGAAATCGCCGATGCCGCGCGTCTCCAAGAACCCGCCCATGATGGCCATCGAGCCGTTCGCGCCGTCGCCGATGCGCAGGCAGCGAACTCCGTTGGCGGTATAGAGGGTGCTCCCGTTGGCGGCTGTGTAGGTGAGCGCGCTGTTGGCCTTGTTCGTGACCGCAATGATGACTTCGTTTGAAGCCCCAGTGGGCGCGATGGAGCTTCCCCACCAGTTGGCCGGCGTCGCCCAGTCCGAGCTGCTGGCGCCGCCCCAGCCGTAATTGCCTGCCGCCGCCGGAAGCGCAACGAGTCCCGCCAGCACAAACAGGACAAAGCTCGTTCTGAAACCGATTGAAGAACACCGCCAACCACCGATCGCGCTCCTGTTCATCTCAACCCCCTGTCACCTGCTGAAACCTAACCCTTGCGACGACCAGCCGTCGCCGAAAAAGAATATTGGTTTATCAGTATAAACGAAAACCGTGCACGCGTGTTCGTTTTTTTCACCCCCTTCTGACCGAAGAAGCGCGGTCAATTGAAGGCGGCTGGCTGTTGTGGATTGAGCGAGCAGGAGTACGCGCGCCGGATCTCAGCCTCAGATGTCCGCGCCGGATCCAACGGCGGAAGGGCGTCCACGCGGAAAAAATCCACAGCCGAGCTCTCGATGCCCGTGCGCGGCGCGCCGCCAATGAGATCGCAAAGGAACGTGATCTTATAGAAAGCGTGGGGGTGCGGCAGATATCCCGCCTGATCGCGATCCAGCAGAGATGTCACGATGCGGGCCTTGACCTCATAGCCGCTTTCCTCCCGACACTCCTTCTCCGCGTTTTGCGCTGGCGAGAGATTCAGATCAGCATAGCCGCCCGGCAGGGTCCACAGCTGAGTCGACCTCTCCTTGACCAACAGGACGCGGCCCTCTTTAAACACGACGCTCCGAACGTCGACCTTGGGAGTGGGGTACCCCAGTTCGGCCGGCCACGCGAAATCGGGGGCGCGTGCGGGATCGCGAAGCAGTTCGCCTGCGACCTCCAAAACTCGCTGGAAATGCTCTCTGTCGAACGGGTTCTCCGTGAAGGCAAGTCCAGCCTGAGCGATCGAGGCGAGTTCGCGCGAGATTTCCAAGAGCGTGCGCATACAACCCCCACAGCTCAAAGTGCCGTTCTTAAAAACAGAAACCGTCGCACAATGATGTCTCTATAGATATCACGTCAGACAGACGCTCTCCAAGCGTTTTCCGCTATCCGTCCTATGCCGACCGACATCCAACCTGTACCCCAGGGCAGCCGTGTGAAGCGACACCCGAAAAAAAGATGCTGTTTTTCATCACTCGGCTGTTGACACCGCCGTAAGAAACCGGTATCTTTTTTCCATCAATTACGAAACGGCTGATTTTTTTCATCGTCTCTATGACCCTGGGGTTCGGCTCGTCGTGATGGAGGAACCGTCTGAAAAAGGGCGGTAATCGTTTTTTGAAAAGTTTGAAAGCTCGAAGCCCCGATCTCGTCAGCCGCTCTTTCCGTCTTGATTCCACGGTTCAGCGTCTCTCCTTATCTCGTATTCGTGCCTTTCATACACCCGAAGATTTGGGGATGTCTATGTCCGTACGTGCGGACAGGACAGTTTAGGCGGGGTTGCCTACGAAATCGGATCAGGCCATGGGATCCGGTTGCGCCTGACAGTAAGAACACAACATGGCGCGAGTGAAGTAGAGAAGGATAGAGACATGGACATCTATGTTGGCAATCTTGCCTATTCGACGAATGATGAGTCCCTGAGAAGCGCGTTTTCGGTGTACGGCGAGGTTGCCTCAGCCCGTGTCGTCTCCGACCGCATGACCGGCCGTTCCAAGGGTTTTGGTTTCGTCGAGATGCCTGACCGCGCCCAAGCGCAGGCGGCGATCGACGCCCTCAACGGTAAAGAGCTGGATGGGCGCACCCTCCGCGTGAACGAGTCTCAGCCGAAACCCCGCGAAGAGCGTGGCGGCGGCGGATCGGGCGGATTCCGTGGCGGAGCCGGTGGCGGCGGCGGCGGATTCGGCGGCGGACGCGGTGGTGCGGGTGGCGGCCGTGGCGGCGCTGGCGGCCGTGGCGGCGAGCGTCGCGAGTCCCGCTGGTAGTCCGTCTGCTCCGCAAGGGGGCATCAGACAGAGAAAGGCCGTTCCCTCAGGGGGACGGCCTTTTTATTTCCTCGATCCTCACGTCGTCGACCAGCATCCGGCCCGCATTGCCGTTCAGCCCCGCCCCGACCGTGATTCCGCTCAACCCCGCAGGCACTGTCATCTCCACCGACACGTCGCGCCAGTCGCTGTCGCCGGACGGCAGGCTGGCCGTTACGTAGTTGAAGCGCTCCCCAACAAAAGTTCCCCAGCGCAGGCAAGCTGTCTTCCAGCCTAAGTCCGCCCTCTGCACACCCACACCTTTCAGCCGCGCAGTCAGCCGCCACGTCGCGCCCGCATGGAAAGCCTCTGCCGGCAGGGCCTGACTGATCAGACGATAGGCTTTGCCATCGCCCTCGACGGCCACGCACCGACGGCTGCCCTCAGTCACCACCTGCGCTCCCGAAGGCATCTGCCACGCCGTCCGCCCGTCCGCCTCCGTCAGCGGAACTGCGAGGCGGGCCAGCAACAACACCGAGCAAGAACCTCCCGCGCACTCGAAGTCACCGTCCTTCAAAAGCTCCGCTCGGCCGCCCCGCGCCAGCGGAATCTCCTCTTCCTCTGCGGTCTCACCTTCGACGCACGCGACGCTCATCGAAAACCCGTTCCACTGCCCGGCCCCGCTGTTGTCCGGCTTGCCATCCATCCACGCCACATGCAAGTCGCTCCCGTGCATGAACACGTTGGCGGGCCTCACTCCGAACCAGCACACATCGCCCAGGCGCAGCAACGCTCCGTTGGCATCGCGCAAGCGGATCTCGCGGGGCACCCGCTTCGGCTCCGCACCTTTGGCTGTTTGAGCAAACCGCGATTTGCCGTCACCCCGCTCGCCTGTCAGGAATTCGCCCGCCTCGTCCGCAAAGGCCACACGCTCGGCTCCTTCGGTGTTCGTGATCAGCGACAGAAAAGCGTAATCCGCCGCCGAAAGCGCTTCGGAGTTGAAGGCGCAGGTCCGCCGGAACGCAGGCCCGTCGCTGAACGTGTAGGCGCTGTAGAAGCGGATCGGATGCGCCATCTTGTCGAACCGGTAGAAGCCGCGCAGCTCACCGCTGAAGCGCAATGTCACCGCGCCGCCGCGCCGCTCGATCCTCACCGTGGCCTCAACGTCGTTCTCCTGCGCACAGTTTTTGTCGTGATCGAAACCCTTGTCGGTGTAGAGCTGCGACCGCAGCAGCACGCGCCGCCAGGCCGAGCCCTCTTTGCGCCAGAGCCCGGCCAACACGCCGTTGCGCCCGACACACGCCCGGTAGTGCGCATTTTCGAAGGCCCACCCCCCACCCACCTCTGTGAGCCGCGCGTCACCCGTACCCACACGCCCTACCGCGCCGTCTGCTGTTTCTGTGCGCAGCGTGAAGACCAACTCGTCCCCACCCGCCCTCATGCCACGCTCGTCACCGCGCCACGCCATCGCCACCTTCATGCCGTGCGCCGCGCCCACGCGATCCAACACGCACACCGATGCGGGCAGATGTTCCGGATCGAAGCCGAACGAGACGTCCCGACCCTCACACGTGGCCCCGACCCGCGCGCACTCCTCCGACAGCCCGAACGGGTGCAGCCGCGAATCCCACACCGCCGCCGTCCCTTGCGGGAGCCGGTAGATGGAGCCGACCACGCCGTCGCACCCCGGATGACGCACGCGGAACGGGCTCTCGAACAGCCCCTCCGCCGTGCGGGCGAACCAGCTTTCCGCACGTGGCACGTCGAACAGCACCTCTGCGCCCTGAGGCGCGCCGCCCTGCCACACAGCACGCACCTCAACTCCCTCGCCCGCCTTCGTATAGCGCAGCGTGAGCTCGCGGCCGCCGAACCTGCGGGTCACTTCGACCGCCCCATCTGCCCGGACGCTGACGGCATTCGTGCCGCTTGGCGCGAGCGCGGCCGGCAACGCCAAGTCCATGCCAGCAGCCAAGGTCTTCCCGCCCGCCTGCCACGCAGTCGCAAGCCCTGTTGCCGGATCGATCAGAAGCGTGCCGGAGGCGCTCTTCAGCCGCACACTGTCCCGCGTGCGCGGTTCTGTCACTTGCTGGACCACAGCTGCCTTTAGCTTTTTCAGTTCAGGCAGCGCCTTGCTTTCGAAACGCAGCACGGTGTAGCCGAAGGGCGGCAGCTCGACCGACGCCGCGCCCTGCCTCACCTTGATTTTCGCTCCGCTCATGAGATCGCGCACGTTGTCCGCGTCGCGCAACGCCTCGGGCAACGCGGAGGCCGGGACCGACACTGTGCCTCGCACCCGCGTTCCTTTCAGGTTCACGAGGACGACCGACACGCGGTCAGGCCCCTTCGGCGCAGTGTCCCACGCGTAGTCGTCGCTCCACGCGGGAGACTCTTTCTTTGGCACCGTTCCCGTGCGCAAACAGGCGAACACGCCTTCGGGCGCGGTCACGCTCAGATAATCCGCCGCGCCCGCGTTCAGCTCCGCCACATGGCGTCGCATGTGGAATATCCGGCGGTATACGTCGTAGTTGCCGTCCTCCATCTCATGGTAAACCATCGGGATACCGTGAATCCATGAAATGAGCGCCACCAGCGCACGCTGCGCATCGGCCCCATACCAGAGCCCTGAACGCAGGCTGTCGTGACTCTCCACGTGCCGCATGCGCACAAGATCCGGCACCTCGGCGCACTGCTGCTCATGCAGCCAGCGGCGCAGTCCCGGCACGAATTCTTCCGCAGGCACCTTGCGGAAATCGTGCAGCACATTATAGCAGAGATCGAAGTCGTAGGTCGAATCGCTCACCGTGCCATGAATGCTTTCGCCCGCTTCTGCCAGATTCGCGCCGTCGGGCCGGACCGCCTTGACGGACGAGCGCAGCGCGCGCTGCATCGCGAGCCCGCCCTGCGCCTGCGCGTGGCTGGCCCGCGCATAAGGGATCGCCGGATTCCAGTTCGGAATCTTACTGCCGCTCACAGCGTCGATGCGGAATCCGTCGAGCGCGTATTCGCGCGTGTAAAAGGAAACCACGTGGCTCATATAGTCGATCCATGTGGGCCAGTTGAAATCGAAGCACCAGTAGGAGAGCGTAGAGCCGTCCTCGTTCTGGGCCAGCCACTCCGGATGCTCTTTGGCGCGGGGATAGTCGTTACAACCGCCGTGCGGCACACAGTCCTGCCAAACACGCATACCTAGCTCGTGCGCCTTAGCCGTGAGCGCCTTATAGTCGTCGGGCGTGCCGAGCCCCTCCTGGAATTTGTAGTAGTCGCGCGGCGAGTAGATCGACCGGTCCTCGAGCGGCATCAGCCAGATCGCGTTGCATCCGAGATCGGCGATGTGCGGCAGGAACTCCGCCGCAGCTTTGAACCCGCCAAGGTCTTTGCAGTTCGACCCGATCGTGCCGCCGGGATGAAAAGAGTAGAGCATCACGCGCTTGAGCCAGTCGGGGCGGCCTTCGGGCGGCACCTGTCTGACCAGGCGGAACCACTCGTTCATGCGACGCAACGCAGTCTCCGCATCGTTGGGCTGGACCCACAGCCAGGCGTCGCCCACCTTCTGCGTCACGCCTTTGCGCATGTGCCCCTGCATGTTGAACGACTGCGTGACACGGATCTGCCCAGCGCCCTCCTGCGCTCCCGAACCTCCCCGGTCGGCGTAGTCGACCAACTCGTTGTTCACCCACACCGCAGACCAGCCGTCACCCGTTTCGCCGATCACCGGATACGGGCTGCGGCCGCTGCTTGTCTTGCGATTCGCAACCAACTCTTTCGCGCCGATGCGCCGCGGCGGATAGTGCGCGGGAATGAAATATCCGCCGTCTCCGCCGAGCGGCAGCACGCCGCCCTGAACCCAGAACGACTTGATCTTCGTGTCGGGCGCGCCTTGCCACGTGATTTCAAACCAGCGCCGCACCATGCGCTGCTCGGGGAAAAGCTGGACATAAGCATCGACCGACCACGGGCCCACGCGCATGCGGCTCCTGACCGTGTCGGGCGCGGCGCGCTCAACGCCGAGGCCTTCGATCGCCGCACCTCCTCCCGTGATCCACTTCTCGTCCTGCTTCAGGTCGAAAAGCTGCCTCGTGTCCGGCGCTCTTACGACGGTCTTACCCTCGCACAGCACCTCGCCCGCCCAGCCGGTCTGGGCGTCGAGCCGCACCGCAAAAGCCTCCGTGCCGAACAGCCGCCCGTGCGGTGTCTCGCGTAGCGGAACCTCCAGAGCCTGCAACCCCAGCGCGATTCCAATCAGTGTCCCCGCCCAAACGATGTGTGCCTTCATCCGCCCCCCTTGGTCACTTGTATTGCCAGTGAACAGGCTGTAAGCCGTTCGACTGATAGGCTTGGCAGCGGGCGCATGAAAGTATATGACCCCTGACAGCCTAAAAGACTACCGTCCAAACGCCTCCCCCATTCACCCCAACTCGCCGATCTTCACCGTCTCCGGCAGACGTCCGCCGAGCGCGGCGACACCCGAGGCCTTCCCAGCCGCCTCGCCCATCGCCACCGCATTGCCGGTGACGCGGTAACTGGCGTGCGCAAGAAAGTCGCCGCTGATGCAGCGCCCCGCGAACATCAGTCCCTTCACGTCCTTCGCCACGAGCGCTCGCAGCGGAATATCGTATGGCTTGGCCCTCCACGCGTTCGACTCGACCCCCTTCGTCTTATGGGGATCCAGCGCATGAACATCGACCGGGAACGTCGCGCGGCACACCGCATCCTCGAAACGGCGCCCCTCGCGCAAGTCGTCAGCCGACACCGTGTAGAGACCGTGCAGCCGCCGACCCTCGCGCACGCCGATCTGCTCGGCCGTCGCCACGAGATGGATGTTCTTCCAGACACCGCCTGTACCGCGCAAACCGTCGATCAGCGCATTCAGTTCCTTGCGGGCGTGCAAGGTCGCGCGCGTCACGTCGCGCGCGTCCGTGCCCCTGAACCCGTACTCGTGGTTGGCCATCAGGATGAACAGATCGTCGCGCACGCGGAAGAGCGAGGGCTTGGCGTAGGAAGGCGAATGCCCCCCCACTTCCATGGCTGCACGCAGCTGGTCTTTCGGCGCGGCCCACGACTGGGCCGAATCCAAGTCGTTGTAGAACGCCTGGAGGTCTGGCGCCGACAGGCCCGCGACCAGCGCGATCAGGCTCATGGGTTGTGTTGCGCCTGTCTCGGGATGGCCGAGATCAAAACCGCAACCCGCCAACGCGCCGAGGTCGCCGTCGCCGGTGGCGTCGACAAAAACCTTGCCCGCCACGGCCTCGCGGCCGGACTTGGACTCGGTGATCACGTGTGTCAGCCGGCCACCGGCCTTAACCGTCGACGCCGCGCACGTGTGGTATCGCACCTGCACGCCCGCCTCTTCGCAAAGCGCCTCAAGCACGACCTTCATGCCTTCCACGTCATAGGCGTTCGTGGGCTTGCCGCCCGCCGTCACTGTGCGTGCGCCCAAGGCAGTCATGCGCTGCGTGATCTCGGCCATGACGCCTTTTTTGTTGTCGCTGTCGAGAATCCAGCTCAGCAGGCCGGAGGTCCAGATGCCGCCCAGGCAACCGTGCTGTTCCAGCAACAGCGTCCTCGCGCCCTTGCGCGCCGAAGAAAGCGCTGCCGCCACACCTGCAGGACCTGCGCCACAGACCACCACATCGGCCGAGTCCGACACAGGAATGTCGCGTGCGGGCTCGCACACCGATGCGGCCCGCAGCGTTTCCGCTGCCTGCGAGCGTCCGGCCGTCACCGTCGGCACCGCCATGGCCAAACCTCCGAGCTTAATGAAATCGCGCCTATTCATCGGATAGCCCCCTCACCCCAAATTCCACTGCATGCTGATTAGCGAACCATACACGTCTCAGCCGTCTACTGGCAATGCTAAAATGGGCCTTGAGCTCACGGCGCGAGACTTTTTTTGGCGCTCCGAGTCCGCTTCCTACTGGAAACCAAACTTTACAGGACTCGCGTTTCCTGCAATACTAACTCCACTTAACGGAGATACCACTGTTCCATTGATATTGATGACGCTGAGATCATCATGTACCGAATAGCGCAGCGAGAGGGGGCACCCGATGAAGAGCCAAAACGTCACTGTTCTCTGTCAGGAGGGACTGCACCTTCGCATCGCTTCTCGAATTGCCAAGATCGCACAGCAGTCGGGCGGGTCCGTCCATATTCATTGCAACAAAGGCTGCCCGCGCGCAAACGCCTGCTCCGTGCTGGAATTACTGACATTGGGAGCTACGGCAGGAACCCCACTCGAAATCGTCGCCGACGGGCCCAACGAGGAAGGCGTGTTGCTCAAAATGAGCGAGGTGTTCAAAAGCAGCGATGCTGTCTGACCGGCACACGGGCTATTTCAAGTCAGCCGCACGCGCGCGCAGCTTGGCCAGGCGACGAACCGCCTCATGGAGCGTCTCATCCTTCTTGGCGAAGTGAAAGCGGATCAGACTGTTCACCGGCTCTCGAAAGAAGCTCGACCCCGGCACGGCGGCGACTCCCACCGCTCGGGCCATCCATTCGCAGAACGCCACATCGTCCTGCACTCCAAACTCGGCGACATCGACCATCACATAGTAGGCCCCCTCTGGACGCGTGTAGCGAAGACCTGCTTCATCCAAACCGCGGAGGAAAAGCGTCCGCTTGGCCGTGTACTCAGCGAGTAATCCGCAGTAGTAGCTATCTGGCAGCTCCAAGGCCGTGATAGCCGCCTCCTGAAGCGGAGCCGCCGCACCGACAGTCAGAAAATCGTGGACTTTGCGCACACCTTCGATGACCTCCGGAGGTGCGATCACATACCCCAGTCGCCAGCCGGTGACCGAGTAGGTTTTCGACAGCGAACTGCACGAGAGCGTCCGCTTGAACATACCGGGAAGCGAAGCGAAATAGAGATGCCGTCCGGGTTCGTAAACGATGTGCTCGTAGACCTCATCGGTGATGACGAAGCTGTCAAACTCCTCCGCCAATGAGGCGATCAGCTCCAGCTCGTCCCGCTTGAAAACCTTGCCCGAGGGATTCGACGGATTGCACAGAATCAGCGCTTTGGGCCGCTGCTCAAACGCACGCCGCAGTTCCAGCGGATCGAAGGAGAAGTCGGGAGGCCGTAGCGCAACATAAACCGGCTCGGCCCCCGAGAGAACCGTGTCTGCCACATAATTTTCATAGAACGGCGAGAAGACGATCACCTTGTCGCCTGGATCGCAGACCGTCATCATCGCTGCCATCATCGCCTCAGTGCTGCCGCACGTCACCACGAGATGTGCATCGGGGTCGATCGGAAGGCCCATGAAGCGGCTCTGCTTCCGGGCCAGCGCCTGCCGGAAATTAGGCGCGCCCCACGTGACGGCATATTGGTGCGGCCCCTGGCGGCTGACGCGCGCCAGAGACTCCTGCAACTCTGCGGGCGGGTCGAAATCAGGGAACCCCTGCGACAGATTGATGGCGCCACAGCCATTCGCCACCCGCGTCATCCGACGGATGACCGATTCCGTGAAACATCCCATCCGTCGGCTGACGCTCGGCATACACCTCTCCCTTTTTCTTCAACACGAAGACTCGAAGACACTAAGAAAAACAAGGAGCTGACTTCTTTGTGCCTTCGCGTCTTCGTGCTTAGGGCCTCATTTCGCCACAGGCAGGCCATCGGCGTCGAGGAAGCGCACCTCGCCGAAGTTGAGTTCGCGGACGCCGGCCTCGATTTTCGAGCGGTCTCCCACCACAACCCACACGAGGTGGTCGGGCTGAACAACCGCCTTCGCGGCAGCCGCAAGGTCGTCTCGCGTCAGCGCGCGGATCTTGTCGGCATACGTCTGGCAGTAGTCGTCCGGCAGGCCGAAGCCGACGATTTCCGCCAGTGAGGCTGCCACACTGCCCTGAGTCTCCCACGTGCCCGGAAGCTTGAGCGTCTGATTCTTAACCACACGCATGAATTCGGCGGCGGTGACCGGCTTCTCGGCGACAATGCCGTGCAGCTCATTGTTGAGCTCCTGCATCGCCTCTTTCGTCTTGTCGCTCTGTACCGGCGCCATCGTCGTGAACGGCCGCTGGCCGCGGGCACCGGCAAGCGAGCTGCGCGCTCCATAGGTCCAGTGCTTGTCCTCTCGCAGATTCATATTGATGCGCGACGTGAAGTCACCGCCCAAAAGCTTGTTCATCAGCTCGATCGCCAGTTCGTTCGGGTTCGCTTTCGGCGGCGCGAGGTTGCCGACGTAAATCACGGACTGTATCGAGCCGGGCCGGTCGATGATGAACACCGACGATTTCTCTCGCTGGGCGACCGGCGCGATGTTCTTCTTAGGCACGTCACCGGACTTCCACTCGCTGAAAAGCCGCTCGAGCTTCGGCGTGATTTCTGCCAGCGTGATGTCGCCGACGACCACCAGGGTGGCGTTGTTCGGCTTGAACCATGTCGCGTGGAAGCTCCGCATATCGGCCGGAGTCATCTTCGCCACGCTGGCCTCGGTGCCAGACCCGGTGAAAGGGTTGCCGTAGGCGTGCTGCGCTCCGTAGAGCAACTGTGGAAAGATGCGCAGGGCCATCGAGACCGGCTCCGTCTTTTCGCGCCGGATGCCGGCCAGACGCTGTTTCTGCTGCCGCAAGAAGTCGGTCTCAGGGAACGAAGGGTTCAGAATCACATCGGCGAAGAGATCCAGTGCGGCATCGAGATTCTTTCGCAGCGTATTGAGCGAGACGGAGCTCGTGTCCAGCGAGCAGTTCGCGCCGAGGCTGGCTCCCAGCAGGGCCAGCTCCTCGCTGATCTCCAGCGCCGTGCGCCGGCGCGTGCCTTCGGTGAGCATGTCCATCGCGAGCTTCGCGGTTCCGGGCGACGCGAACTGATCCGCCGCGAACCCGGCGTCCAGAAGCAAGTTGAACTGCACGAGCGGAACGCTGGCACGCTCAGCGAGAACGATCTTCATCCCATTGGAGAGCGTCGCTCGCTGCAGGGCCGGGAAACGCACCTCCGGCCTGAGCTCCGGCACAGACAATGTGGACCGGTCCACATCCGCATCACTATTGGCGTATTTGGGGAACGGCCGGATTTCGAGCACATACTGGCCGTCGGAGAGCCATGCCCTTGCCGCGTCCAGAAGCTGCCGGGCCGTTGCCTCGCGCACTTCCTGCAAGCAGACCTTGTAGTAATCGGGGTTTCCCAGAAAGGCGCTGTTGCGCGCCAGCTGGTCGGACTTTCCGCCGAATCCGCCAATGCGCTCGACGCCACGGATGAACCCGGCTTCGGACTGCACCTTCACGCGATCCAACTCGCGCGATGTCGGACCGTCCTTGAGAAACCGCGCAAGTTCCTCATCTACGGCCTTCTCGACCTTTGCGAGATCCACGCCCGGCGCGGCCGTGGCCGTGATGTTGAACGTCCCCGCGATCTCGCTCAGGTCGGCATACGCGCTCACGTCCGTGGCGATCCGGTCGTCATAGACCAACCGCTTGTACAGCCGCGACGTCTTGCCTCCGGAGAGAACGTCGCCAACGAGCTCAAGGATGTTGCCCTCGGCCGTGCCGTAGTTCGGAATGTTCCAGACCTTGTATAGGCGGGCCTGCGGCACGCGGTCTTCGGCGCGCTGACGCTGCGTGCCGCTGCGCTTGGCGATCCAGGCGGAGTACCGTGCGACAGGCGGGCCAGGAGGGATGCTGCCGAAGTTCTTCCGCACCTTCTCCAGCACCTCTTGGGGCTTCACGTCGCCGGCGACGACAAGCGTGGCATTGGCCGCGCCGTAATAAGTCTTGAACCACTCGCGAACGTCTTCAATCGAGGCGGCGTTCAGATCCTCCATGGACCCGATGACCGTCCAGGAGTACGGGTGACCGGCCGGCCAGATGTTCTTGGTGATGAGTTGGTCGGCGATCGAGTAAGGCTGGTTTTCGTGCTGGCGCTTCTCGTTCTGCACCACCCCGCGCTGTTCGTCGAGCCGGGACTGCGTGATCACACCCACCATGTGGCCCATGCGGTCGGATTCGAGCCAGAGCAGGTAGTCCAGAGCGTCCTTCGGTGCGTTCTCGAAATAGTTGGTTCGGTCCTCGCTGGTGGTGCCGTTCATGTCTGTTGCACCGACTTTTTCCGTCGCTTTGAAAAAGTCGTCGTTGAAGTGCTCGCTGCCGTTGAACATCAGGTGCTCGAACAGGTGTGCGAATCCGGTCTTGCCCGGCTTCTCATTCTTCGAGCCGACATGATACCAGACGTTCACCGCCTCGATGGGCGCCTTGTGATCTTCGTGGACGATCAGCGTGAGCCCGTTGTCGAGGACAAAACGGGTATAGGGGATATCTATGACGCCCTCGGAAGATTTTGCCGAGACGCGGAAGGCCAGAGCGGCCAGAAGCGACAAAACGAGTGTTGAACGGTTTTTCATCATTCCCTGCTTGCTCTTCATTGGATGAACCAATACGATGTTTCGCAACAAATGTTCATCACATTAGAACACGCGGCCCTTGGTGTAAACTGAAAAAGGAAGTGCGCATGACGAACGCCCAGACCGAACCGCGCGCGGGCCGATGGCCGTCACAGATCAAGTACATCGTTGGCAACGAAGCTTGCGAGCGCTTCAGCTACTACGGCATGCGCAGCATTCTGGCTGGATACATTACCGGGGCCGTTCTCAAGGGAGGTCTTGGAAAAGATGCTGACACGGCAACGGGCATCATTCACATCTTTATTTTCGTCAACTATTTCATGCCGCTCCTCGGCGCGTGGCTTTCCGACAAACTCATCGGGCGCTACCACACGATCCTGTGGGTTTCGCTGTTCTACTGCGCCGGCCACGGCGTTTTGGCGTGCAGCGACTGGGTCGGCGGGGTCGATGCGAAGCTGACCTTCCTCTATGTCGGGCTCGCGCTGATCGCGTTCGGCTCGGGCGGCATCAAACCCTGCGTCTCCGCCTTCGTCGGCGACCAGTTTAAGCCGGATCAAGCCCACCTGCTGCAGAAAGCCTATGGGGCCTTCTACTGGGCGATCAACTTCGGCTCGTTCTTCTCGTTCCTCGCCATCCCGTGGATCAAAGACCGCTGGGGCTTCAGCCTCGCTTTCGGGGTTCCCGGCATCCTCATGGCGATGGCGACGTTGATCTTCTGGCTGGGCACACCACACTATGTGCGCGTGCCGCCCAGCCGTCAGACCCAAACGGCCGGCTTCTTCAAAATATTCTGGCACGCCCTGCTCACCCGCCGCGCACCCGGCCAGCCCTTCTGGGACACCGCGCTCGGGCGGTTCAGCAGCCGAGAGGTTGACGCGGCCAAGTCGGTGCCGCCCATCCTCTTCGTCTTCATGCTGATCCCGGCCTTCTGGACGCTCTTTGACCAGACCAACTCCACGTGGGTGCTCCAAGGACAGGCCATGGCCTCCGTCAAGCTGTGGGGGATGACGATCGGCGCAGAACAGATGCAGTCCGTGAACCCCGTGCTCGTCCTGCTGCTCGTGCCGCTGCTGACGCTGACCGTCTATCCGCGCATCGGGAAACTCGCGGCGCCGCTGCGGCGCATGGCCGCGGGCATGTTTCTGGGTGCGATCTCCTATCTCGTCGTAGCGGCGATTCAGCTGCGCCTTGAGCACGGCGAGCAACTCTGCGTCCTGCTACAACTCATACCGTATCTCGTTCTGACCGCCGCCGAAGTGCTGATTTCAACGACCGGCCTCGAGTTCGCCTTCCGCGAGGCTGCCCCGGAAATGAAGAGCATCATCATGAGCTTCTGGCTGCTGACGATCGCGGTCGGCAATCTTTTCGTCGCGGGCATCACGAAGCTCTTGGGCGGCAGCGGCGCGGGCGCTCACAGCTCCGCCGTCAGCGCCTCGCGTTTCCTGCTGTACGCTGGAATGACCTTCGCGGTCGCCGTGCTCTTCAGTCTCGTCAGCCGCACTTACCGATATCGCGACGAAGCCGCGGCACGCGGCGCTTAATTACAGGCCGTCTTATTCTGCGGTGCCGCGAAATTCGGCCGACAAAAGATCTTGAATCTCCTTCGGGGTTGCGGCTTCGACGGCGCGCCGGGCAACAGATTCCGCACGCTCCAGCGTCAGCAGCCGAACCGCATGGCGGACGCGCTTGGCCTGGAACGGATTCATGCTGAGCACCCGGACACCCATGCCGATTAGCAGGCAAGCGACAGCGGGATCGCTCGCGGCCTCGCCGCACACCGACACGGGCACTCCGCGTTTCTTGGCGGCGCAGACAATCTGGTGGGTCGCCCGAAGCACCGATGGATGCAGAAACGGAAGCACGCCCGGATGCTCCAGCGACTCGCGGTCCATCGCCAAGATGGAGTGGGAAAGGTCGTTCGTCCCGATGCACACGAAATCGGCGATCTGCAGGATGCCCTCGATGCCAAACGCCGCTGCGGGCGTCTCAATCATCGCGCCAACGGGCGGACGTTGTCCGAACTGATCGCCCTGCAACACGTCTTCAACGACCTGGCGCGCCTCGCTCATGTCCGCCACGCCCATCACCATGGGGAACATGATCTTCACATTCCCTTTCTGCGCTGCCCGACAGATCGCCCGGAGCTGGGTGCGGAACAAGGTTTTCTCGCTCAGCGAATAGGCTAAGCCGCGCAGCCCCGTGCTGAAAGCCATGTCGTTCGCTGTGCGGTTGAAGAGCGGGATCTTGTCCCCGCCCAAATCCATCGTGCGGATGACAACAGGGAGTGGATTCAACAGCGTCGCCACCTCCGTGTAGGCCGCCGTCTGGGCTTCAAGGTCTGGGGGCTTCAGAGCGCTCAGAAACAAGAACTCCGACCGAAACAGGCCCACGCCCTCCAGCCGGTATTCCTGAACAATGACCGCTTCGTCCACGCGACCGATATTCGCATGCAGCGCAATGGGCACGCCGTCCTTTGTGACCGCGTGCTGGATCGGATCGTGGGCTGCGGCATCGGGCACCTGCGCGGCGGACTGGGCTTTGCGCGAGGCGAAGCGCGCCGCTTGCGCTTGGGTCGGAGCCGCGGTGACGGTTCCCGTTTCCGCATCCACCAACACGTGCTCTCCCGAAGCCAGCAGCGTCGTCGCGTCCTTGATGTCGCAAACCGCCGGGATATGTCTGCCGCGCGCCAGAATCGCGACATGCGACGCGGGGCCCATCCTTTCGGTAACGATAGCCGCCACGTTGGCGGGGTTGATCTCGAGCACATCGGCAAGCGGAAGCTCCTCCATGACAAGCACCGTGCCGGGCGGCAACGAAGATAAACGGCTGGGCGCGCCCTCAAGTGAACTGGAGAGATTTCGCAGGATTTGGCGACCGATGTCACGCGCGTCTGCACTGCGCTGCCGCATATACTCCTGCTTCATGCCTTGGAAAACCTCCTCCATTCGCCGGACTTCCTCCATCACCGCTTGCTCGGCGCTGACAAGGCTTTCGCTCACGCGGCGTTTGCATTTGCTGGCCAAAGAGGGGTCGCCCAACATGGCCATCCGCGCTTCAACCAGCGCGATCTCCTTGTCGGCAAGCGGTAAGCCAGAGCGTTTGACAATGCTTTCCAGTTCGAGGACGGACTCAACCAGCGCCTGATCGAGACGTTTCAGCTCCTCGGCCACATCGTTCCGCGCAATTGCGCGGCGCCCTGCGGCATCTTCATCGTCCCGGGGGAAAACCACGGCCACGCCCTCCGCCAAGCCCGGCGAAACACCTCTGCCCTGCAGAGTCGCACCCATGATTCGCGTGAAGGAGCGAAGGTGCTGCACCTCTTCGTTCCGCTCCAGAATCGTCATCGACATCTGCCTCTTTTCTGCGCCCTTTCTTCCCAACAGATATACGTAGAAGGCCAGAGCGACCACCTCGATCGCGGCATTGGATCCCTCAACCGGAAACTGCTCCGGGTTCTGTAAGAGCACTTCATACGTGACCCGCAAAAGCGGAAGCAGGACGGACAGGGCATAGCCCAGCGTGTTTTTGTTCATCCACGCCGCCAGCCCGGCTGGAAGCACAAACAGCAGCGGAAAACGGATTTCGCGTCCCGTGGCGAAATCCACAAACAAAACGACTACGGCGAGTGCGATACACGTGATCGAGGGATTCCGTCGCGCAGCTTGTTTTACGAAACTGAACTTGCATTTCATGTTTGCTCTCGGGCCAAGAGACCGCCCGCGAATGCCGAGCTCACCGAACCCTATCTGCAGATCGTTGCGCGTGCGTCATCCGACAAGCTCAGTCTTTGCGAAGGGCACATAGGCCCTGTGTAACCTTTTTATTTAAACAAGTCCGGTTTCAATATACCCCAGACTCTCCGTGCATGTCGAGCGCACTCTAGCGCCCAAGGAACTTGGCGAGCATGTCGCCGCCGTTCTCCCAGAACACGATGACGACACCCATGAGCGAACCGCCCGCGATGATTCCGGAGGCCACGGGAAACGTGTACTCCTCGGCTGCCTGCGGGGCCTTCCTCTTCAACGCATGCGCGATCACCGCACCCATCAGAAACAGCAGGCCGTAATACCAGTCAAAGACCCACGCCAGCCCGAACGCGGAAGCCGACGGCAGATACGCCTGCCACCGTGGCAAGGCGAGCGGCAAGAGCGCAAAGACGACACCCAGCGCACCACCGATAGCGATCGACCACACCTTGACCGGTGCAAGCGCCTCCAACCCCAGACTCAGCGCCTTGGCGACTGCGGCCCAGGTCTGCGCGGCCGGCGCGGGAAACTGTTCGGAGCCCAGCACCGAAGCGTCAGGAACCAGCACCGAAAAAGTGAGCACAGTCACCAGCGTACCCACGAAAATACCCGCAAACTGCGCAAGAAACTGTTTGCGCGGATTGGCGCCAAGCAGATATCCGCTCTTCAGGTCGGTCAGCAGATCCGCCGATGATGTCGCCGCGCCTGACGTGATGTTCGCGCTCATCAAATTCACATAGATGTTGCCCGGGTTGAGTGCGCCGAACGTCAGCTGTGTGACTTTGCCCAAGGCCCCGGTCGGCGTCGTGTCGGTCTCGCCCGTGATGCGGCACGCCACCAGCGCCAGCGTGAACGAGAGCAGAACCGCCAACGCGCTCTGCCAGAAAGGCATCGCGAACGACGCGTGCGCGAGCCAGCCCAAAGCGACCAGCGAAACAATCTGCCCGGCGGCGAACCACGACATCGGCGTCTCCACTTTCTCAAGCTCAGTCAGCGCTTTGGGGCTTCTCGCGAACATGCCGCCAAGACTGCGGAACGCGCGGGCCACGCTCTTCCATTGCAACAGAAAGCCCAGCAGACCGCCCGTCACCATGCACGCGGTGCCGCCCCACAGCGTCCACTGCACCAGATCGCGGAAGCCGCTGCCCGTGACCACGCCGTGGCTCTGCAGCAGAGGCACAAAAACCGCCCAGCACAGCGTTCCGCTGATGAACATTGTGACGCAGACCCGCATCCCCATGATCGCCCCCGCCGCCACGAAGATCGCATCCCATGTGAGCATGACCGTGCGGCCTTTGAGCGCGGCATAATAGGAACCGAACAGCCACTTCTCTGCATCGACAAGCAGCGCTGCGCTGGAAAAGGCCGCCCACTTCGCGTTGATCAGCGACAAGCCCTCCGCCCAGAACTTATCGAGCGACGCCACCACGCACGCGATGCCCAGGGCTTTCGCCGCTCGCATGCCCTTGGCACCCTGCGAGTGCAGCGCCCGCAAAGTCTCGGCAGCGGCGATGCCGCTCGGAAAAGGCAGCTGCTCGATGTTGATCATCTGCTTCTTCATCGGTATGGCCATGGTGACACCGAGCACCGCAAGAAAGAACACCCACGCAAGCGTGAGAGGCAGCGGCAGCGGATGCCCGCTCAGAATCATATACGCCGCAAACGCAGAACCTAACGTGCCTCCCGTGGAGTACCCGGCCGAGCTGGCCGTCGACTGCATACAGTTGCTCTCAAGAATGGTCATCGGCGTTTTGGCGAGGCCGATCTTGTAAAAGCCGGTCCAGATCGCGTACGAGAGGATACAGGCCGTGATCGCCACGCCGAAGCTCCAGCCCGCCTTCAGGACGATGTACACGTTGGTGAGCGACAGCAGCCCGCCGAGAACCGACCCCATCAGCACGGCCCGCCAGGTCAGCTGCAACATGGAGTCGCCACGCCCCGTGTAGACCTGTTCGAACCATTGCCGCTCGATCTCCTCCGGCGTCCCCTTGAAGCCTTTCACCGGCAGCTCGAAGTCGTCTCTCTGACTGTTGGGCCTGTCACTCATGGCTTACACTTACTACACCTTCCATTCCAAGGGCAAGATGATTTATCGATTTCGGAGCACCGGACCGAAGACTTCTGATCACCGGGGGCACCCCACTCCGGCCCATCATTTCGCGACAGGTCTTTCTACCACCTCGAACGGGCGGTCTTTTTTCGCGGTCAGGTCGTCGGCCCGCATGTGTTCGATCCAGATCGTGCGGCCCGCGTAGGCAGCGGCGTAGCGGTTGCCGCTCACCGTAACCTCGCGGCAGCCGTCGAACCAGAAGGCCGCCTTCTGCCATGCGAAAGGCTCGTAGGTGGCCGTGTGCTCAATCGTGTTATTTTTGAAAGCGAGCCCGCGCACCGAGCGCGCACGCACGAGCGGCACGTCGAAGGTCTTGAAGGTGTTTCCCTCGATGCGGATGTTGCGGTGATAGGGCTCGCTCTCGACGCTGTCAGGCTTTTGCGAAGGTGTGATCGTGATGATCGCCTCGCCCCACTCCCACTTTCCGCCCGTCTCACAACCCGACGTGAGGCAGTCTTCGAACACGTTGTCGCGGATCAGCACGTTCCTGTTCGCGCCAGACTCAAACCAAAAATCCGTGTCGCCCTCGATCAGGATCGCCGCGCCCGCCGTGCGGAACAGATTTTTCTCGATCACCACCTTTTCGGGGGTCGTCACCAGAATACCCCGCGCGCGGTGGCATTTCAAAACTTTGCAATGGCGCATCGTCAGCGTCGCGTTCCACGTCTTGTTCTCGAAAAAATCACCCGCTTTGAAATCGGCCGGCAGCGGCGCAGCGAAAGTGACCTCCTGGCCCCACTTCTTGTCCTCCAGCCGCACCGGCTTCACATTCGCGACGCGGCATACTTCGCGGCGCTGAGCTTCACCTTTGCGGAGCAGCCACACCTCGTCGCCCGCGTCAATATATCCGGCACGGCTCGCCAGCACCGTCCGCTCGCCGAGCCGCTTCTGCACCACGCTGTTGCAACCGTGCGTGTTGAGAAAATCGTCGCCCAACCCCGTGTGGGCGCAGTTCTCAATCACCACATCGCCTTTGCAGTTCACCAGATGAAACCCGTCCGCCACAGAGCTGAAAACGCGCCCTTTCCGCTCGTTCGCGGCGATGTTGAAGGTGTCGAGCGTCAGGTTCTCGGTGCGGGACGCGACCACGCCGTGACTCAGCGAGTGATAGACCGTGATGCCGGTGAGCACGACACCCTCGCACCGGCTCACTTCGAAGCAGGCCACAATGTAGCGCCCGTGGTTGAGCGCGATGAAAGTGCCCGTCTCCGGTTTGATTTTCGGCTTGCCGTAGAAGCGCACAACTCCGGGCCTGATCTCCTCCGCACGCAGGTTGAAGTCCATGCCCAGAGGGTTGTCGCGCGTCTTGTAGACGATCTCCTTTGTGGTCTTGTCGTAGAGGATGTTATAGCCGTCCACGCCGCGCTTCCAATCCTCACCCGTGAACCATGCGCGTCCGTTTTCGATCACATACGGATACTGCGACTTATCGATCTCGATGTCCACGTGCTCATCCGTCACGCCCAGGATCCGGCCCTGCGTGATGAACGGGCGATCCCAGTCGATGGAGAAGCCTTGCAGCCGGATATCCGCGGAGCGAGTGATCTTGAAAGGGTTCATGAGTCCGTGGAAAACGAACGAAGAACCGCAGCCGTCAAACCTCAGCTTCCGAGCCCCGTCGATCCGGAACGCCGTGGACATCGAGCCCGGCGTGTCGGGCCAGAAATCGTAGCGCCCTTGGGGCAGTCTGATTTTCTCAGATCCGTTAGTGCACGCCTCCAGCATGTGCCGCACAGCAGGCGTCATGTTCTCCTTGGTATCGGCTCTGACGCCAAAAGCCGCGACATCGACCGTTTCCGCCCACACGCCGACCGCCGCGCACACAATACCCCCCACAATTCCCCAATCGTGCTTTCGCAGTTTCATGGCTACCGGCCTTGTTTCCGTCGGTTGAAGCACCGCTGTAAAACAGCAGGATAGGTCTCGCCAGCGACCGTGCCGGCACCTTTCACGTTCGCGCCGAAAGTCAGGCTGTCGCCGAAACAGACGACCGTCTCGCCGGGCTTCACACGGTCTTTGATCGCCTCGAACGCGCGTTGTCCCAGCAGGGCATAGGCCGGCGGAGTCAGGTGGACGCCGTCCTTGCCGCCGCCGTTCTTCTCACAGCGGATCAGGCACTTCTCAGAGATGACCGCGCCTCCATTTTTCTCGATGATATCGCGCAGGTCGATGAGCGGCAGGTTTTCCTCCTTTGCGATTTTACGAGCCGCTTGATCGTAGGTCGCCAGATACGCTTGCAGGTGCCCCTTTTGCGGATGTTTCGGATGACGCGCCTGAACGTACTCCTCGATCACCGGATTGATCGTCACCAGCGCAACGGTCTTGGCACCGTTATCCGCCAGCTTCTTCACAACAGTCCGCAGGTTGGCCTCGTAGTCCGACAGCGGCAACAGGTTGCCCGAGTTCATGGCGTCGTTCATGCCAAAGAAGACGATCACATGGTGCGGTTTGAGAGGAAGAATCTCTTTCTCCACCAGACTCAAGCCATCCCGGCTATTGCGGCCAGGGAACCCTTTGTTGACGACAGCGACGTTCGGAGCCTCTGCGTAAACAGACAGAACCGAGAATATCGCAAAGCCTATCAACGCTAGACACCTCTTCATCCGCTTATCCTCCCATGATGATGCTTCAAAAATGATTCCTGCAAAAGGGCATGACTCGCATGATTGTCAGAACTGCACCGGAACGCGCCTCATCTCGCGTAGTTGAGGTGCACGGGAGGCTGCCTTTTCTTCTCGGCCTCGACCTCCTCTTTCAGCAGGCGGACAGCAGCGTCGAGCTGGCGGTCCACGCCAGCCACGAGATCGGCAGGCTCGTTCCAGACGACTTCGTCAGGCTGGGTGCCGTGCAGCTCCATGTCGGTGCCGTCAGGCAAGAACCAGCCGCGATGCGGCAACCGAAGCGTGCCGAGGTCGAGCAACGCGATTTCGGAGGTGGCGATCACTGCGCCGCCAGTCGGCACGCCGACAACTTTGCCGCGCCTGAGGGTCTTTATCGCATGCGTGAAGATCTCGCCGTTGCTGGCGGTATTCTGGTTGCAGAGCACCACGATCGGCTTGCCCCAGACGGGACGGCCCCAGTAGCCTGACAGATAGGCGGGGGAGGCGTCGCGCGCAACAGCGATGGAGTGGACGCTGCCGCAGAGCACCCCGAGAATGCGATCAGCTATGAAGCCGCCGGTGTTATCGCGGACATCGATGATCATGCCTTCTTTGTCGAAACCCTCAGCAAAAATATCCTGCTCAAACCGGTAGTAGTCATCCCAGTTCATGCGCTGAATGTTCAGGTACCCCAACGTGCCGTTCCCGGCCTGGTGCACGCGCTTGCGCGCTTCCTCGAAGTCCGCCGTCTTCTGTTTCTCGCGGATCGCCCCATACGTCGTCGACTGGATCGTGACCTGGCGGACGGCGTTCGTTCCGGACTGAACCGACAGCGACACCTTGCGGTTCTCGGGGCCATTCAGCACCGACGGCGGATCGGTCGATACGCATACGGGCATTCCGTCGACCGCCAGTACGAGATTGCCCGGTGCCAACTTCAGTGTGACCTGATCCGCAGGGCCATCTGGAATGATCGAGCGGATCTTCCAGCCATTACCGGTGTAGGCCGGATCGAAGCGGAGCCCCAGGTGGGATGTCACCGTTTGCCACGACTGAAAGTTACCGGCCTTATCCCACTCTTTCTTGCTGCTCTCGGAAGCGGTGAACCCCAGATGCGACGAATTGAGTTCGCCCAACAGCAGGTCGATCACGCGCGTAAAGACCGTATGGCTGCGCGCCTGTCGCGCGGCCTGGCGATATTTCTCCTTGAGTGCGTTCCAGTCTGCGCCGTGATAGCCGGAGTCATAGTACCAGTCGCGGAGCTTCCCCCATGCGGTGAGAAAGGCCAGTTCCTGATAGTCCGCGAGGTCGGTCTCTTGGTACACCGAGAAGGGAAAAGTCTTGTCGAAATGCGCGGGCAGATTGTCGCTCACCCACAGCAGCCGGTTATCCTTAGCCTGCCATGTGACAGCCCGTCCGCGACGCGAAGTGAGAAGCTCGGGAATGAGTTTATCCGGCAGCACGATCTTGTAGGTGCCGAGCGCACCTTTGACCGTCGCCTCGAAGGCAAGCGTGCGGCTGTCGTGCGAAAAGAACGGCATCGTTGGCACCACATCGGGGATAGTCACGCGGCGCACGCGAAGGTGAAGGTCGTCAAAGTCGATCTTCACTGCGGGCTTGGCCGCGGGCTTGGCCTTCTCCTCTTCCTTTTTTTCGGAACCCCGCTCTTTCCGCATAGCGGAGAGCGCTTCCTCGACTTTCTTGTCGAACGTGTTGCGCTCTTCGTCCTCATGGTTCAGCCAGACGTAGAAAAGGCTCGTTTCGTTGTTCGGCCTCTGGCCTACAAAGGCGATCAGTTTGCCGTCAGGCGACCAGCACGGCTGCCCATCCCAACTGAAGTGACGGGATAGGTTGTACGGCGTGCCTTGCCCTTCGGTCGGAATGATCCAGACGTCGTAGTTGCTGTAGTCGTCCGCCAGCGAAGCGACCAGCCATTTGCCGTCAGGCGACCAGTCGTAAGCGTCCACGCCCGAGGCCCGGCGGCAGCGTGCGGTGACGACGCCGTTGGTGTCCGCGAGCACGATGTTGCCGCACGGCTCAATCCAAGCCAGACGCGTACCGTCCGGACTGACGCTCAGGCCCCTGCGAGAGACAGAGTCCTGCACCAACGCCTTCTTGAGGAAAGAGGCGTTCTCCCACCAGAACTTCGTGGCATCCCCGCGCGTAGCTTTCCACAGTGCGGTGCCGTCACCTCGGTCAGAAAGGTAATACAGCGATTGCCCGTCTGGCGCGAACGCGCATTCGCGCTCATGCGTCAGCGTGTCGCCGTGGACAAGCTTCGGATCGCGCAGAACGGTGTCCATCACCCACAGGTCGCCGCCGGTGGTGAAAGCGATCTGCATGCCGTTGTCACAGAAGGAAACATCGCCGGGCTGGTCATTATTCCAGCAGGCGTTGTAGTAGCGACGCCGTGAGGTCGGACGCAGACTGGCAGCACCGGGATGGAGCAGTATTCTCTGGGGCGCACTCTTCGGATGCGTCGGATCCATGCGGTAGAAATCGAAAAGGTGCCGGAAGACCATCGTGCGCCCGTCTTTGGAGAGCGCCGGGTGAATGACGGAGTCGTCCTTGAAAAACGTGATCTGCGTTTCTTTTCCAGTCGCGAACTCCCGGCACCACACATTCATGACGCCGCCTTCACCCGACACGTAGTAGAACCCCTTGCCGTCGGGCGTCCAGAGCGGCGTGCGGCTCTCCGTCTCGCGCCTGACGACGCAGGTGAAGGTCTTCGCCTTCATGTCGTACAGCCATACCTGTGAGGCTTTCGAGCCTCTCATGCGTTTGCGGTAGAGGTCATCTCCTCCCCGGGTGAAGAGCAGCCGTGCACCGTCCTGCGAAAGACAGGGCTCGGCGCCATAGGCTTCGAAGAGAATCGATTCCGCCGCACGCGTCTCGGCCGGCATCAACGCGATCCGCTCCGGCGGCCCGGCGCCATCGTCATCGCGGACCACGCTGGCCACGAGCGAACGTCCGTCGGCGGTCCATCCGTAAGGGCGCGCGCCTTCGGAGTGAAAAGATAACTGCCGCGTCGCACCGTCTGCGAGGTTCAGCTCGAACATCTTCAAGCCGCCGTCGCGATCACTCTGGAAGGCGATCCGTTTCCCGTCCGGCGCAAAGACAGGCCACATGTCTTTAGAGGCGCCCATCTGGAGGGCGCGCGCTGTTCCTCCCTGCGTGGAGGCGACCCACAGGCTGTCGCACCACTCGAAAACGAACTGTTCGCCATCGGGCGAGACGGTCGGTCTTGAACCCAAAAAGATCCGGTCAAATGTGTCCGGCGCGGCGTCTGCCCCGTGCGCGGCAACGACCGACAGCAGACAGGTCAACGTCACGACAACCCGTTTCATCGCATCCATGTATCCCCCTCTTCAAAGGCCTTAACATGGACACCTTACACTTTTCCTGCGAGGTGCGTCAAACGGATTGCGGCCCCGTGTCGGCGGCGGCTGGCAAAACCAACATTTTCGGGCGGAATGTCCCGCTGCGCTCACTCGCCAAGCGCGATTTTCAATCTGAAAAATGCGGTCCCGGGAAGGGCGCCGTTCACTTTCGCAGGCGTGTAACCAGCGCGGGTCGCATCGGGCAGCGTCACTTCGCTGACGGTCAGATCCCATCGTCCGGATTTCAGATCGGTGGTGCCTTCGACTGCCACGGTGACGAAGCTCCCCGCTCCGTTGTCGAGTGCCGGGGTCTCCACGATGGGTGTTCCGTCACTGTCGAAGACCATCTGAAGAAGCGAGGCTCTGTCCCTTGTTGTCAGGTTGCCTCCGAACGCGTAGACCTCGCCGTTGGCAAGGCCGGCGACAGACGACGATTCAGCCTCGAACAGGGTCGCCAGCGTTGCGTCGCTCAGACCGGTGGCGGTCGATAAGCCGCTCTTCACCGCCCAGGCCGCGAAGGAGAGCGCCTCGACCGACCCGGACGAGCCGAGCATCACCGTCGGCCGGCAGGCCAGCAGGTTACCCCACCCCGAAGAGCCCTTGCAGTAAAAGACGAAGACGTTCGTCGACCCCGCGAAGGCGGCGACGTCTGCCGTCGGAGCGTTGCCTAGCGAAGTGACGTTCGTGAGCGCCGGAGCTGCGCCGAAGGCTTCTGAGCCCAGCTCTTTCACGGCCGGGGGAAGGGCGATGCGCTTGAGTGCGGTGCAACCGTAGAAGGCGCGGGCGTTGACCGCTTCCGCGTGAGAATTGGTCAGCGAGACATTCACCAGGCTGGTGCAATAAGCGAAGGCCTCGGCCTTGACCGCGTTCACGACATTGGTGGGCACCGTGACAGAGGCCAGTCTGCTGCACCCGTAGAACGTGCCGGTGTCGACTGACCGATAATGGGAGTCGGTCGGCAGGCTATAGACGGTCAGCGCTGTGTTGGCGAACGCGAATTCGCCGACGTTAGTAACGGTGCCAGCCGCGGCGACGGAGACGAGGGCGGTGCAGTTCTCGAACAGGTTGTTGGCGATATCTCTCACGCCGGAGGGGAGCGTGGCGGACGTCAGGCGGACACAGCCATCGAAAGCGGTGGATGCGATGTCGGTCAGAGAGGCGGCGACGGGCAGGTTGGTCAGCGCGGAGCAGTTCTTAAAGGCTCCAGAGCCGATGGTTGCGGGTGAACCCGCATAGGTGACGGCGATTAGGTTCGTACAGTCGGCGAAAGCTCCTTGGGCGATATTCGTCAGGTTGGAGGGGATGGTGACCGCTGTCAGGCCTGCGGACGCGAAGGTATTGTCTCCAAGCAGCGTTGCGCCTGAAAACGTGGCGGAGGCTAGTTTTCGGCACCCTTGGAAAGCGGCAGCCGGAAGAGTTGAAACACCCGGAGGAACCGCGATGGCAGACAATGCGGAACAGTTCCGGAAGGCCGAGTCACCCAGGTTGGTCACGGAGCTGGGGAAAGTGACCGAGGCGAGGGCCGAGCAACCGCAAAAGGTCTGCTCCGCCACAGCCGTAAGACCGGTCGCGACCGAGAGGTTCACATTCGTGAGCGCGGCACAACCGAGGAAAACCGATGCGCCGAGATCGGTCACTGAGTCTCTCAGGGTGACCAACGAAAGGTTGGTGCAGCCCCAGAAGGCACCGGCGCCGATGGACTTCACCTTCGAGGAGGCGTCCAACGTGAGGGCGGTCAATCCGACACAGTCCTTGAATGCGCCGGGGGCGATGGCCGTGACGTTAAAGAGGCTGCTTTTAACGTAGAGGGGAACGCTGAGACTCCCGCTGACCGAGCCCGTGGGGCCGAGGAGCGTCGCCGCCTGGGACAGACCGTTGGACGTGATCAAATAGACGCAGGGGCTGTTGGTGTAGAGGGCGATCGAAGCACGTCCGGGTGTAACCCAGAGGAGGCTGCCCAGCGTGAACACCGCGGGTGTGGTCCAAGCTACTTTCATATCAGGAATCCTTTCCGAGTACGTCAAACAAAACAGTCAGCGGGGCCGCGAGAAATCAGCTGCCGGTGATGGAGTAATACTTGCCACTGACGGTGGAGGTGGAGCCCTTCGAGGTGCCGCCTGTCGCGTTGGAAACAGTGTTGGTGTAGAGCCCGTGGAAATCCGTTCCCGTCATGGTCGCGCCCGAATAGACGGTGTAGGTCCCCGACGAAGTGAAGCCCGAAGCGCCGCACAGAAGCTTGACGCTGGCGGAGTACGTGCGGGGCATTTTGAAAGCGAAAATCGAGGTGGCGCTCGTGTTGGTGATCCGGAGCACCGTGTTGGATGCTATCGTGCCCGTGTAGAGGAGCGAGTATTGGGAGCCCGCGTTCGGGCTGCTGGTGGCACCACCACAGCCGACGAACGTGCCGCCGTTCACGGTGAACGTGTTCTGGTCACAGTCAAGCCCCTCTTCCGGTGCGGCTGCGCCGAAGCTGGCAACCGTGCCGCCATTCATCGTGAGCGTGCCATTGGAGTCGATGCCGTCATTGTTGGAAGCGCTGCAAAAGATTGTGCCGCCGTTGACCGTGATGTTCGTAGAGGCGTTCATGCAGTCGTCGTAGCAGGTGCCTTCAATGGAGCCACCGTTGACCGTGATCGTGTCCTTGCTCTCCATGCCCTCGCCCCCCGCGTTCACGGTGGAGACCGTGACGGAGCCGCCGTTGATGGCGATCTTGCCCGTCACCTTGATCGCCTTGGGATTCGAGTATTCGGCGGTGTCATCCGGCGGGCCACCGCCTCCGACGCCCCCGCCCGATGCGCTTCCGGAGAGTTTGAACTGCGTGCCGGTGGTCTTTGCCGTGATAGCCGGGGCGGCAGAAGCGCCATTCGTGCCGATGGTGAGTGTGCCTGCCACGTTGAGGCACTTGCCACAACAGCCCGTTGCCAGGAGGTTGAAGGCCCCGCCGACGACCGTGAGGTTGCCGTCCGTCTTGATGGCGGAGGCGGCGCCGACGTCAATATAATTGCTGGTGACGCCGTTGACCACATAGACGCCGCTGGTGTAGACGGAGGTGTTGGTTCCTGTGGTGGTGATGGCGAACGTGCCGCCAGCGATGGTCATGTTGCCTCCCACGGAGAACCCCCGCCCGGCGACGCCGGTGTGGCGGATGGCGAACGTGCCGTTGCTGACGATGGAGCTGCCGTCGCATTTGATGCCGGTGCAGTAGGCCGGCTCCTTGTAGGCACCGTGATCTACGAACGTGGCTGGGCCGGACAGGTCAAGGTCGACGCTTCCGCCGGTGAAGAGCACCGCGGTGCCGGCGGAGAACCCCTTGCCCGCGGGCCCTGTGACGGAAAATGTGCACGCGCCACCCGTGACGGCGAGCGTGCGATCAGACTTCATGCAGGCGGTGGCGGAGACATCGACACCTTTCAGCTCGTTCGTGAACGCGGCGGTGGCCGCGCCACTCGCAGCGATGCCGATGGTGCCGCCGTTGACGGTGATGTCGTTATCGGCAGAGAAACCCCTTCCGGCAAGCCCGGTGACGAGCATGGAGAACGCGCCCGCGTTGACCACCACATTGCTGGCCTTAACGCCGGCCGGGCACGAGGGGTCTTTGTAAACATATGCTGCAGCGTTCGTCACCGTCTCCAGAATGGCGTCTCCTGTGAGGTTGACGTGCAGGGATCCGCCGTTGAAAACAGCGTCGCCGCCGGTCTTGATGCCCTTGGACTGCGCACCACTGGCGGTGATGGTGATGGAGCCGTTGTTGACGGTGATGGAGCCGTCGCTCTTGATGGCATTACAGTCCTCACCTGACAGAGCCACGTTGATCAGTCCGCCGTTGATCACTAGGGTGCCGTCGCCGGAAAGTGCGTTGCACCCGCTGACCGCCGAGATAACGCTGATGGCACCGCCAGCCACCGTGAAGGTGTTCGTGCCACACTTGATGCCGTCGGAATCGGCTGTGATGAGAGCGACGGAGATCTCTCCGCCGTTGATCGCGATGGCGCCACCATCGTCCGCGTCAATGCCGTCGCCCTTGAGCGCCAGCGAGATGGCGAGCTTGCCGCCATCCATGCGGAATCGGTCGTTGACATGGACGCCGTCGCTCTTTTTCTTGGCCATGGAGACGCGGATGTCTCCGTCGAGGATTCGGATGTAGTCATCGCTACAGACACCGTGCTTCTCGGGGCAGACGCCTGTGACGGAGAGGCCGCCCGTGCCGCTGAAGATCAGCTGGCCTTCGCTGAAGAGCACAGCCTTGGCATCTTCAATGCCGTTCGTGGCGTCGTACTGGGTCGTGTAGGTCGCGCAGTCCGTCAGGGCGTTGGCGGAGCCCGCTGGCAACACGACGTAGCACATCTGCTTCGACTGGATATTGATGGCTGGCCCGACGGAGCTGGTGATGCCGACGCCATTGAGCACCAGCTTGAAGGCGTTTTCGCTGTAGATCTTCACCGCACCGGCGGCGGTTGTGCCCGTGAGCGTGAAGGCGACCTGTTTGACAGTATTCGAAAACACCAGAACAGCCCCGCTCTGGGTATAGGTCACTCCGGGACCGGCCAGATTATTCACCGTTGCAGAGGTGCCGCTGAAGGAGACGGCAACCGTTTTCGAAAACGCGGAGGTCTCCACAAAATCCTCGTCCCGTGCAGTGGCCCGGCTGACGAATAGGATGCTTATCGCAATGGAACAGATTCTTATTAAATACATCAGACCGCTCCTTTCACAAGAAATCATGACGGCTTGGACGCTAAAAATTAATACCTCGCTCTGTCATCACAGACCTTTTTGATCATTGCACACCGATATGACAATTCACTGCTTTCAAAAATGACAACCGTGTCATAATCGGCAGACCCTGCTCCTAATGTCCAGCCTCAGACAGTCGCATCGTCCGAGACATCCGACCTTCTTCGCATCCAAGCACGTCATGGTGCTCCGCTTTTTTCGTCCAACAGAAAACTACGCCGTCGACCTTATTCGTATTGACATAATTATGAAATACTCTCTTGTTTAGCTAGCATTCGGCACGAAGTGTCAAATTAAAATAGCTATAACATGTTTATTTAAAGTGTTTTATGAAATGTTATACCAGACTAACTTTTTTCGTTGACTTTTTCCAGCCGACGTAACACAATATTCACTATCAAAAAAGAAGAGATTCAGATAAATCCGTTAGCAACCGAGGTGATGCCATGAAAAACAACACTCAGAAATTTCCGGAAGCAGCTCCTGAACGGCGTCTCCGCTCGAGATCTCGACCCAATTATTCCGATCGACGCACGGTTCAGCGATACCTGGCGGATTTCCCGGCCCGAATCTTTATTGGACAGGGAAAAGAGGCCCTAGAGTACGCGGCGACCGTACACGATATTTCCAGCGGAGGCCTGCTGATAGAAGCGCCCGGAGTGCCGCCCGAGGAAACACGTATCCGAGTCCAATTCCGTATCCCTGAAGGCGTCATGCCGGAGGCGTTCATTCAAGGCGTTGTCTCGACGAACGCTGAAGTCCGGCACCGCAAAGACGGGCAGCCGCTGTTTGGGCTGACCTTTGAAGAAGACCTCGGTGTCCGCTACCAGCGCACTGCGTGGAGCTACCTCCGCTGGCTGGCCGCAGCGGTTTTGTTTGTGGCGGCCAGTCTGATCATGGTGATCAAGTACGAGAATCTCTACTATTTCTGGTTCGACGTGCCGGTGTTCCTTTACAGCCTGTTGGTGGGTGGCTATTTGCTCAGCCGCTTCTTTTTCGCCGCGTTCTATGGCGATTCCAAGCCGTTGGCCGAATTGCCGACGATCTCGGTGGTCGTTCCGGTGCGGAACGAGGAGGAAAACGTCGCGCGGACGCTCAGGCAACTGATGGAGTCGGACTATCCGCGTGAGCGGTTGCAGGTCATCGCGGTAGACGACTGCAGCACAGACCAATCCCTAAGGGTCATGCGGGAATCGCAAAAGACCTACCCTGAACTGGTGGTTCTGGGACTGGAAAAGAACGCCGGCAAACGGCATGCGCTGGCCGCGGGCGTAGGCTTGGCTACCGGACAGGTGATCGTGTTCATCGACTCCGACAGTTTTCTCCAGCCCGACGCCTTGCGCCACCTGGTGAACCGTTTTTCTGATCCCCAGGTCGCAGCCATCACCGGCCATTGCGACGTGGAGAACGTCTGGACGAACCTGCTGACCCGCATGCAGACAGTCCGCTATTTCGTCGCCTTCCGCGTCATGAAAGCCGCCGAAAGCGTGTTCGACTCCGTCACCTGCCTGTCAGGGCCGATCGCGGCCTACCGTCGCGAGGCGCTTCAGGAGATCATGCCTGAGTGGCTCAGCCAAATGTTCATGGGCCGGCCCGCCACCTTCGGCGATGACCGCAGCCTGACCAACAGCCTGCTGCGCCGCGGCTACAAGGTCGTTTACGAAGCCAAGGCACGGGTCACCACCCTCGTTCCGGAAGATCACATGACCTTCCTGCGCCAGCAGTTGCGCTGGAAGCGCTCCTGGTTCAGGGAAAGCCTGATCGCCTGCTCGTTCATGTGGCGCAAACAGCCCCTGATGGCCTTGTCGTTCTACCTCGGCTTCCTGCTGCCGCTGATAGGGCCGGCCATTGTGCTGCGGGCGCTGATCTACGTACCGCTCGTCCAGCGCACCTCGCCGCTGATGTACATTGTCGGCATCACCCTGATGAGCGCGCTGATGAGCAGCACCTATCTCCTTTACAGGCGTTCCCGCCTCTGGTTCTACGGAACCGTCTTCTGCTTCTATTACATGTTTGTCCTGGTTTGGCAAACACCGTGGGCCGTGCTGACGTCCTGGCGTAACGAATGGATCACAAGAAGCTGAGGTGCCCCATGAAAAAATACTCAATACTCGCTCAATGGTTTGTTTTGGCCAGCATCGCTGCGTTTGCGGCCTACATTGTCGTGCGTCCGACGCCCCAGCCGGATTATGCGCCTGAAACGTGGCAGGACTGGTGCGGTGTGACCGTCCTCTCCTACGCCGGCATCGCCCGGACAGACTCCCCTGTCTATCCATCGGTGAAACGGCTGGAAGCTCAGTTGACCGCCCTGCGCGACGCCGGCTACCGGACCGTCCGGCCTGAGGATGTCAGGTCCTTTTTGGACGAACGGGCGCCGCTGCCCAAGAAGGCGCTGCTGCTCATCTTTGAAGGCGGCCGCAAGGAGGCTTTCATCCGCGCGACCCCGGTGCTGCAGCGGACCGGATTCACGGCCGTGATCGCTGTGCCGACCACCGTCATGAGCCAGTGGGGCAGCTTCTATTTGAAGCGGGCGGACATCGGCAAGGTCGCTCGTCTGCCCCAGTGGCAGGTAGGCAGCATGGGCCATCAGGCGATCAACCCGCTCCCCGGTGACAGCGCTGTGGAACACGGGCGCTTTCTGGCGCAGCGCACCCGTCTGAACGGGCAAGAAGAGAGCGCCGACGCTTTCCGCGAGCGCATCCTTCAGGACTACGCCCGCTCCGCGCATATTCTGCAAGAGGCCGCTGGCAAGCCGCCTTTGCTCTACCTCTACCCCTTCGGCGAAGCGGGACAGAGCGCCGAAGCCGACCCGCTGGCCGAGGCGGCGAACCGAGACGCGGTCACCCGTCATTTCGGATTGGCTTTCATTGGCGGCTCGAACGCATTCAATGGCCCGGGCAGCGATCCGTGGTCCATGACCCGGCTGCGCGTTCCCGGCGACTGGGCCCCCGAACGACTCCTGGCCGAGCTGTCGTCCAGCCAGCCGCGCACCAATTCCCAGATCGCTATCGGAACCGCTCAGGACTGGGTGTTCGAGCGCGAAGGCGAACTGCGCGGCTCCCAATTGCACCTTTCTGCCGGATCGGTGGCGTGGTTGCGGGGAACAGACGCATGGACAGACACTGATTCCAGTGCGGACCTGCACCCAGATGCAAAGGGGGTTGCCGCTCTTTATGCACGTTACACGGGCGTGCGTTCTTGGCTCCGCGTAACTGTGGATGCAGAGGGGGTCTGCGTTCAGGAGCGCGTGGGAGAACGGCTCTACACGCTGTGCCGGCGTCCGGCCGCCAGCACTGCGCAAAACGCCCAGAGGATCCGGCTTAGCATCCGCAACAACCGGGCCTGGGTGTGGCTGAACGACCAGCCGGTCGCCGAGAACCTGCCGATCTCACCCAACACCCATCGCGGACGCGTCGGTCTAGGAAGCGACCAGGGCAACCTGCGCGTGAGCGACTTCACCGTCCGCCCGCTGCCGGCACGCTGGATCCTCGCCAACAGCATCCGGCTCGTTCCGGACGCTGCAAGGGACCAGGTGCAGGCGATTCTGCCGAACTGGTTCCGCGCCGGAGAGACGCCGAGCTTGGCCCAAACGGCGCAGCAGGATCTGCTTCTGTCTGCCGTCGCCGGAATCCACACCCACCCACTCCTGACTGGCGGAGCCGCGCTAGACGCCGAAGCGGCACGCGCCTGGGCCGCCGCCATCGACGCCGAACTGATCCGCGCCGACCTGAAACTGCTGACCCCCACCTTGGCGGTGGAAGGTCCAGCTTTTCCGCTGGCCACCGAACTCCGGAACCGAAATTACCGCGTGACTCACCTGCTCACTCCAGAACAAGCGTTGAAGTGGGGCCGTTCGATCGCGCAAGCGACACCGGACGAGGTGATCGTCGTGAACGGACGCGGCCCAGAAGCAGAGCAGGCGATGGCCTGGCTGTTGCGTGTCGTCCCGGCGAGCCGCCTGGCCCTGCGGGAGGCGGACGGTGCCGCCATCGCGCCGGACATTGCAACCGTGCGCCGATATGATTCGAATGCGAATCGCTGAAAGGAGAGCTACCATGAAAAACCTGAAAAAAATATTCGCCGTGTTACTGCTCGGCTGGCTCGGGGCGACCCCTTGCCTCCTATTTGCGCAGACGGCCGCCAGCGTCACCCAACTGATCCGGGATTCGCAGACCGCACTGGCTGCGGAGAAGTTTGACGAAGCCGAGCGCTTGTCACGCAGCGCCGTCGACCTAGATCCAGCCCATCCTCCCGCCTGGCGGCAATACGGCCTCGCGCTGTTGCGCGGTGGAAAACCGAAAGAGTCTGCAACCGCCCTGCAACGGGCCGTGGAAATGGATGAGAAGGACGCGGCAGCTTGGCGCGGACTGGCGATGGCCTGCTGGCAGTCGCAACAGCAGAACGAGGCCGTGCGCGCGCTCAGCGCCTACCTGCGTCTGAAACCTGAAGACGCCCCCGTTTGGCGCGATCTCGCCGCCTGGCTGACCCGGCTGGAACGGGGCGACCAAGCTATCGCCGCGCTTGAAAGAGTGGTCGGGCTCAAACCCGACGACGCCTCCGCCTGGCGTGAGCTAGGCTCTTGGCTGACCCGGCTGCAACGCACTGAAAAAGCTGTCGCCGCACTCGAACAAGCGACCAACCTCAAGCCTGATGACGCCGCCGCCTGGCGCGAGCTGGCCGCCGGACTAACCCGGCTGGAACGTTTCGAAAAGGCTGTTTCAGCGCTCGAACACGTGGTCAAAATCAGGCCCGATGATGCGTCCGTTTGGCGCGAACTGGCCACTGGGCAAACCCGGCTGAAGCGGCATGAACAGGCCGTGGCCGCGCTCGAACGGGCGATCAAAATCAAGCCCGATGATGCGTCTGCTTGGCGTGAACTGGCCACTGGGCTGACCCGGCTGGAGCGGATCGAACAGGCCGTGGCCGCGCTCGAACGGGCGGTCACAATCAAACCGGACGACGCGACTGCCTGGCGCGAGCTGGCCGTCCTTCATCAGCACGGCGGACACCTAGCCGAGGCCACGAAGGCTTTTGAACGGGCGCTGGCCGCACGCCCCGATGATGCGGCGACACGGCGCGATTTAGGATGGGTCCTGTGGACACAGGGACGGCGGGAGGAAGCCTTGGCGAGATTGACCGAAGCGGTTGAAACCGGTGTCGACGCCCGTGACCGCGTGATTTATCAGGTGGTCGCCCGCCTGTCGGAGGAGGGCTCAGGCGACAAGGCCCTGGCTTTCCTGCACCGGGTCAACCCGAAAGACCCGCCCTCCACACTCGGGCTGGCGTTGGCCCGGGCCGGTCGGCTGAGAGCAGCCGACCCGATCTTGATGAACGCGTGGCAGACAGGCGAAAAGACACCGGACATCGGACTTTATTTGGCCTATGCGCGAGCAGTCAATGGGCAATTCGCGAACCTCGCCAGCTATTTCGAGCCCTTGCTGGGGCCGGCGGCCGACCTTTCCCCCGAGCGCGCCGACTTGGCGCTGGAGACCCTGCGCCTTGGCGGCACCCGTCCCGAAACGCCTGCCCTGGTGAGCCGGCTTGAGGCCGTCCTAGACAAGACGGCTCGGTACAGCACGCGCGTGACGGATATCTTGGAAACATCAGCCGAGGCTCGCAAGGTGAATTCCGACCCGGAGCAGGCCTTGCATCTTTACCGCCGCGTCCTGGAGCGAGACCCGAATCGGGCGAGCTGGACATGGGTGGTTCTGTTGGCCGAACGCGTCGAAGGCAAGACTCCCTACGGCTGGCTTGACAACCTCGAAAAACGGGTTGCCAATCCCGCTCGGCTGGCCGGCATCAAAGGTCTGCGGGCCGACCGCCGAGGCCATGCGGAAGAGGCGATTCCGGCGCTGCGCCAGAGTCTCGCCATCGATCCGAAGCAACCCGTGCTGCGCAATATCCTTTTTAACAGTCTCCTAGGCCAGGGCCGCATCGCCGAGGCGCGAGCCGAAGTCGGGTGGTTTGCACGGCAAGTCGAGGCCGGCGAAGCCGTGCTGCGCTCCTATCTGGCCGAAATGCTGACGCGCATGGGCGACACCCGCGAGGCACTCGCACACTGGGAAATGCTTCAGCAGACAAACCCAGACATGCCTTACTACGGCATTGAAACCGCCGATGCGATGTACCGGCTCGGCCGGCCTGACGAGGCCATGGACCTTCTGCGGCGGATGGCCGAAGCGACACCCGACCACCGGGTCTTTGAGCTGATGGCGGAAATCGCCTCGGCGCGCGCACGCACAGCCGAAGCACTCGAATGGGCCACCCGCGGGCTTGCCGCAGCCCCCTCTCCGAACCTCCTGCGTTACTACGCCGAGAATCTGGAGAAGCAGGGAACGAATGCGCCAGCCGCTCTGGCTTCCGCTCAGGCGTTCCTGAAACAGGACCCCGGCTATGTGCCGCTGACCCTGCTCGCCGGACGCATGCTGGAGACCGTCGGCGCAACCAACGAAGTCCGGGCCTTTCATCGCCAGCAGCTTGAACGCAATCCGGTCTTCGTTCCGTCGCTGACAGCCTTGCGCGACAGGGCCACGAGGGAAGGCCAGATCGACGAAGCGGTCAATTACGCACGCTCCCGCGTCGACATCCAGCCCGACAACACAGAGGCGTTGCGCGCCTGCGCCAATTCGCTGGCGCAGCAGAGCCACTTCCGCCAAGCATTGAAGATCCTCCGTCCGCTGGCGCGCATTCCGCTCGAACAGGCGGTGCCCGTGCTGGTCTACCAGTCCATCGCGCGGCCCCCCTACGCCGGACGGAACTCGGTCGACCAGATCAGCCGCCACATCCGGCGCTTGGCCGACGACGGCTTCGTGTTCATCAACGCCTTCAGCCAAATCGCCGAGGCACCGGACGCCCGCCATGTGATGCTCGTCCTGATCGACCCGGAGCCCGACGTGATCGAGGCTCTCGATCCGGTCCTGCAACAGTATCATGCGCGGATCCTCTATGCCGGCAACGCCGCAGTCCCGGCGCTGACCCTCTCCGGACAGCCGATTCCCGAACGCCTCGCCCCCCTGCTGGCGAGCGACCGCTGGCATCTGGCTTCCGGCGGACCCTCGGATGTCCGCCGCCAGCCGGTGAATGCGGCCGGCGCGCTCGGCAACCCGCTGACCCATCCGCTGATGACCGACGGTGCGCTCGAATCGGCTGACACCTTCTCCACGCGCATCGATCAGGCGCTGGCCACTTCCGCCCGCGCGCTGAAGAGCCAAGGCGAGCGCATTCTGGTCTACCCGTCCGGCGACTTCGGCCACCGCTCGCTCGACACAGCCCCAGGCAGCTTAGCGGCCCTGCGCAAGGCCGTCGCGCGTCATTTCACACACGCCCTCTACTTCGACGACAGCGGCTTCTACCTGCGCGACTCCAAAACGGATCCGCTGCGGATACCCGCTCGCGTCGTTCCGCCCGAATGGGATGAGGCGTCGCTCGCAAACTATCTCGGCGCCGGGCATCCACTGACGCGCGCACGCCTCGAGCTGGCCCGCGTGTTGTACTGGAGCGGCCAGCATGAAGAGGCCTACGCCGCGTTTGCCCGGGCCGCAAAGGCGGGCGCCGACAGCCGCGAGCTTGCCTTCAACTGGGGGATGAACGCAGACCGCCAAAACGACATCCCCACCGCGCGGGAAAAGTTACGCACCGCACAGGCGCTGGAGCCTGAATCGGAGCGTATCCAACAGGCATTGGATCGGCTGGACGAACGCCGCAGGCCGCAGGCCACCGCCTATCTTTCGGGCTGGAAAGACAACGAGAACCGCGATCATTACCGGTACGGCGCGTACGGCGACGCCTATGCAGGCGAACGCCTGAGGCTCGGTGTACTGGCCGACCGCGACCGCTGGTCGACCGATGGCCTCGGCAGCGAATCCGGCACGCGCGTGGGCCTGCGCGGCCTAGCATACCTGACTCCTCAAACCTGGCTCTCGGGCAGTCTCTGGCAGTTAAACATGGACGACCTCAAGAACCACTGGGGCGGCGATGTCGCGCTCCGTTTTCCCAACCCGTGGCTGAGCGGATATCTCGCGCTGACCGCTTCACGCGAAGAGATTGAAACCGTGGAGGCTCTGCGGGCAAATATCGATGCCAACACCTACGCCCTGCGCACCTACACGCGCCTGGCCGACGTGTGGGACCTCTTTGCCGACCTCTCACAGACCGAGCGCTCCGACGGCAACAACACCTCGATGCTCGACGGACGGTTGCTGTACCGGCTCTCTGAGTGGCCGTACACCGGCATCGGCTGGCGCTTCCGCGTCGCAGACAGCGACCGGGACCCGCCCGAGTACTGGGCGCCTGAGCAGCTCCAGCAGCACCAGGCCTACATCAACATCCGCGGCTCGTGGAAGCGGCTGAGCGGCTCTTTGAGCGCCGAAGCCGGTTACGCACGCGAGCGTGACACCAACTGGCAGTTTGTCTGGGGCACCCGCGGCGAAGTCGACCTCGCCCTCACCAAGCGCCTGAGCCTGAGAAGCGAACTCGGCTGGTCTGAAAGCCCGACCTACCAGCGCATGTACGGTCAGATCGGCCTGACCGCCCGGTTCTAGCAGGAAGCTTCATGCAGTGACGGCTCCCCGAACCTTCCGCAGGCCTGAGCCTGCCGAAAGGCGAACGAATCAGGGAGCCGTCCCCATGTCGGAAGGGCCTCACACCTGATTCTCTCATGCGCGAGGCCCAACTCTGCGGATTCGTGCAGCTCCTCATCACCTGCTTTACTCGTGATCGTCACGAGAGGCGACTGCCAGTTGGCTGATAACATTAGACTTGCGCCTGAACGCGTTGGGCTCAGTTGAATCTCAAGGGTGCCACCACCAAACAGCCCTCAGAGGAAACTGCGACACTTTTACTGCGGCACATACGCGCCGCTGGTGTAGCGCAACTTGGCAGGAGTCGCTGAATCCAAGGGCTCGCCAGGCCCAATCGGCGGCCAGGACACGCCAGCAGCGTTGAGGATGAAATCGGGTGGCACGCTGCGGTAGAGCGAATCCGGCAAGTCGCTGTAGGACAGGCTTAAGGTCGAAAGGCTGCCATTCTTCACATTTGCGTAGTCGACGATGCCCTGCAGCGACTGCGCCGTTTTGATGGTGCCGCTTGTCAGCACGTTGCCGAGAAAATTCTGGTTGTTCGACCCGACGTCGATCGCCGTGCCGCTGTTGGTGATGCGGTTGCGGAACAAGGTGTTCCCCGGACCGGCCGGCCAGTACCAGTCTGGCACGTCGGCGTCCTCCAAGACGTTGCCTTCGAAGAGATTCATGAACACATAGTTGCCGTGCACGGAGATATCTGCCTGCGGCGTACCCAGCACCGGATCGATCGCCCGTTGGGTGGAGAAATTATATCCATAGACGTTGCCGTTGGCGCCGATGTCGACGATCATCGAATGCCGCAAATGCTGGAAGACGTTGTCTTCGATCAGGCAGTCCGACGTCCGCTTGCCGCAGCCGACGCCGTACCCTTGCCCATCACCGCCAAAAACAAAGGCGTCGTGGAAGTAGCTTTGGCGCAGATCGCACTCGAACGAACGCTCCATCCAGACATGGCCTTTATAGGTCATATAGCTTTCGACTTTCCGCATCCAACATCTGACCGCATATTTCATTTCGACCGTGTAGCCGACCACCGAGTCTTTGCGGCGGACGAACAGGTTCTCGATCCCGACATTCGCAATGGTGACCAGCTTGCGCAGCCGTGGATTGCGCGCAGCGGTGAACGTGTGGCGCAGTTGGCGGTCCAGCGTCAGTCGGCGGTTGACCGTATCTATCGCAGTGACGCGGTTCATCTGGCCGGGCAGCCTGATTTGCCACGACTCGTTCAGCGCCCAAGCGGAATCGTTGTCCTCCTCGATCTCGATGATGTCGCCTGCCTGAAAACCGGCCACGCTCGACACCGTGAGCACGGTGGAACCAAAGGTCATCCCGTCCGTCAGCGAAACATAGGTCGTCGTTTGATTGCTATCCCAGCGGATGATGCCGATACAGCGATCCGCAGTTCCTGCGCCCTCGAAGATCAAACTGGTCAGCGCCGAGCCGTCGCCGCGCAAGATCATGTTGGGCTTGAGGTAGAGCGGCTGCGTGAGCCGGTAGGTCCCTGCCGGCAGATAGACTACACTTCCTGCGGAAGGTGCCTGCGAGATCACCGCGTTGATGGCCGCCGTGTCATCGGTGGTGCCGTTTCCCTTCGCACCGTAATTCTTGACGTTCAGCACCGGCGTGAAGTTGGTCGGTGCCCCAGCCAGTCCGGCCCGCGCCCAGCGCGCCCGCGACCCCGGCGACAGGTCGTGAAGATGGAGCAGTGTCTCGCGGGTGTCGGGGATGCCGTTTTCGTTGCGATCGATATCCGCGCGTCCGATCCTGAAAAATCGGGTTCGCACGTCTTGCGGAGCAGACGCGTCCGAGGGCTCGGACCACAACAGCGCCTGTTTGCCGTTCGGTTTCAGATATGCCCCTCGCAGCTTCCACTCAGGCGAGGTCAGGCTGTCGGAAGAGAAAACGTCGATACTCTCTCCTGATGCGCCGGACGGGGCGATCTCCAACGTCATGCGCCCGTCGTCGCCTCGCCGCAAACCGCCGATGGCAGAAGGACTTTCGGCTGCCGCCTTTAAACCGATCACGATGCCCAGCGCCATCACGACTGTCTCTGCTCGCAGAAGGCAGACTCCCCGTTCAAGCGTCAGCTTTGTTTTCATGGCCGCCTCCTTTCTGCCGCAAAACGGCTTTCTGAAGGCCACATTCTATCCTGTCGGACAGAATTTCGGAGACGAGCAGGATATTGATCCGTGTCCAATCCTGACAAGCCTATCCATCCTGTCCCCAAAAGCGCTACTTGGTTTCTCCAGTCTTCGGACCTGGAGCCTCGTGTTTGCCGGACACGATCTCTGAAACGGTGTAAAAGGGTAAGCGTTCCGCCGCATACCCGATCAGGTTGGTGAAATCCGAAAGCCGGGTTCCATAGGCCGGGCCGATCAGGAAGGTGGCTCCGGGCGCCGTGAGCCGGGTCAGATCCGGATCCGATTCCGACGTGCGGAGGTGCCGCCTCTCGGCCACGTTGAAACTGCCGATGGCCCCCGTGGAACTGCGGCGGGCAAGGTCGGGAACCAGAACCACATCCTCGTCCTGCGGCAAGACCACATCGGCGTCCGTCACCAGTTCATGCGCCGAAACTGTCACCACGCGCCCAACCACAAACGCGTCATCCGGCAGAATCCTGTGCCCGTAGAGGAACAGCATTTGCCCGCGGTCATGCGACATGTCCACCCACTGCTTGAGCATGGCAAGGGGCACAAACCGGGACAGGTCGATCAATGTGCCCGGCAGCGACCCGTCCTCGCGGCGTCCGTCGGCCAGCGCCATTGGATCCGCACGCCGGTAGGAGCCGACCCCGTGATCCAAAACGGCACGGCTGATTTCGGGCGAATAGGCGTTGAACGGAAAAACGAAGTTGCCGACCTTGAGCCCCGCATCCTTCAACTCGCTCAAAGCGCGCTCAAATTGCGAGTCTGTCCACTCTTTCAAACTGTGCTGTTGCACATAACGGACGGCGTTGAGGTGGTTATATGCATGCGAGCCGATTTCCCAGCCGAAGTCGTTTTGCAACGCACGTAAGTCGTCGAAGGTGATTCGCCCATTGTGAATGTACTGGTTGTTGACAAAACCCGTCGCCCGTCCGCCGACCTTCGCCAATTCCGGCGCCACCAGCGACCGCCAGGAGGTCCAGCCATCGTCAAACTGCAAAACCAGCCCGCCCCGCTTAGGCGTTTCGCCCTGAGCCAACGCCGTGAGGCAGCCCAGCGCAAGCATCATCCATCCCAGTTTCTGTGTAAAAGCAGTATTCATCTTTATCACCTTGGTCTCTATTTTATTTTAAGCTTCAGAAGATGGCAAGTAGAATCTAGCTCGATGGTAGACATTTAGATGGCAGCGTGCCATTTACGCAGTATCCCGTTTCGTTTATACTCGAGTGATGAGAACAAGAGACTCGTTGCCGAAGACCGCCACCGTACGCAAGAGGGCTGGCCAGGAACTCACAGAGATCCTGACATGTGCCGTCATGAACGGTCCTGCAACTGTGGTGATTACCGACGCAGCCGGCACGATTGAATACGTCAACAAGAAGTTCAGCGCACTGACCGGCTATAAGCAGTCGGAGGCGATCGGACAAAAGGCTTCACTTCTGAAGTCAGGCCTCATGTCAGAGCCATGCTATCGAACGCTCTGGCGCCATCTGAAGAAGGGTGAGGACTGGACCGGCGAATTCCATAACCGCAAAAAGAACGGCGAACTCTACTGGGAGCGAGCGTCCATCTCCCCTGTTCGCGACGCCGCAGGGAGACTCCGCCACTACCTCAAGATTGCGGAGGACATCACGGAGCAGAAGCGGCTAGCGTCCGATCTCCGAGAATCCTTTGTTAAACTTCAAGCGCACGAAGTGCAAGTGCAGGCGACCTGCAGTGAGTTGGCTGTGGCCATGCGGGCGCTCAAGCGAAGCCAGAGCAAATTGCAACGCTTGTCGCAGGAGGACGCTTTGACCGGTTTGTTGAACCGTCGGGGCTTCGACAGCGAGTTACGGCGGGCCAAGTCGCAAGCGGAGCGCCAGGGACACGGTATCGGCCTCTTGATCATCGATATCGACCATTTCAAACAGATCAACGACCGGCATGGCCATGCGATGGGCGACCGTATCCTGAAGGCGTGCGCCAAGCTGCTTCGGTCTCACCTGCGCGCCTCCGATCTGATTTGCCGTTACGGCGGCGATGAAATCGTGGTTGCCCTGCCTTCGTCCGATGCCGAGGCCACCTGCCTGACGGCCCAACGTATCCTTACGGCTGTGCGGCAACACGATTTCTCAAACGGGCCGAAAGAACTCTCCATCACCGTCTCGATCGGCGCCGCCTGCGGGACGCCCATGCCAGGCCAATCGCTTGAAGAAATGATCATGCGGGCAGACCAGGCGCTCTACCGGATCAAGCGGAGCGGACGGGACGGACTGGCCTTTGAAAACTCCGGCAACGCCTCAGCCGCGGAGGCCGGCCAATCGGCTGTGTCCGGCAAGGGCGTGCGCGGACAGCCGGGCCGGCTGAGCTTCGACGTGTTGATGGCCATGCTTGACGCCCGCGAAAAGGCGACAGCCGACCACTGCAAGCGGGTCGCAAAAATGGCGGGTGCACTGGCACGCGCCATGGCTCTGCCTCCCGACCAGATCGAGTTCATCACACGGGGTGCCCTGTTGCACGATATCGGCAAAATCGCCATTCCCGACATGATCCTGCTGAAACCCAGCCGATTGACCGCTGAGGAGCGGAAAATCGTTCAAGAACACCCCGAAATCGGATACGACATCCTCCAGCACAGCCCCGAGTTTAAGTCCTTCTCCGAAGTTGTGCGCTCTCATCATGAGCGCCTCGACGGGTCGGGCTACCCACGCGGATTGAAAGGTGCGCAGATTTGCATAGGCGCTCGCATCCTTGCGGTCGCCGACACCTACGACGCCATGAGGGCCGGACGCCCCTATGCCGCGCCGCGCCCCGCAGAGGTAACGCTCGGCGAGATTCAACGGGGGCGGGGCGTGCAATTCGACACTGACGTCGTGGACGCGCTGGTTCGCTGCCGGAGCGAACTTGAAGCCGTTCTGAACGCCTGACCTTTAACCGCCCCTTCCGAAGGCGTTGCGCACGCTGTTTCTCGGGACAAGAAGAAAAACTTACTCGCTCCGATGAAAAATCTCCACGCGGTCGAGCGCCATCGGACCGGTCCAAGCGATCTTGACCCACCGCATGCCCGCAGAAGGCGTGACAGCATAATCGACCTGTGTCTGCGGCCGTTTGGAGTCTGCATGAGGCGGCGCACTATGCTTTCTTTCCGTCCGCTCCACGGACGTCGCAACAAAGGTCTGTCCGTCCGCCGAGACTTGGATGATGGGCTCGCAGACGTTTCCCGCGAGGAAGAACGCCGTCACGCGCACGTCGCGCACCGGCCCCGTCACGGCGTAGCTCAGCCAGTCGTTGGTGGTGCCCTTCACTCGGAAAAGATACTCGGCATAGCGCGCGTTGTAGGTGTTATCAAGCGTCAATCCCTGCGATCGCCCCGCGACACGCGTGAGATCTTGAAACTCATCCACAGCGCAAAGCTCTTTGACCTTTACCGGGCCAACCGCATTGGAGGGTTGCGATTTGCCGCTGGCATTGCGGGCGGTCACGCGATAGAACCACGTCTCCCCCGTTTTCGCCGTCACATCGCTGAAGAGCGGACGGTAGGCGATGTCTGCATCGGATACATTTGCGGCCAACACGGACCACGGCCCGTCCGCGCTTGACGCGCGTTCGACGTCATACCCTTCCGCGCCCGCCGACCCCCGCCAAGAGAACATCGGCACCTCCTTGAAGGGCAGCAGCTCCGGTGCGTCGGGAACCATCATGGGGGGCACGGAAAGGCCTTGGATGCGGAACGCCGCATCGCGCATTTCGCGCATGACGCCGATTTCAGCCTGCGCGTCCGCGCTTGGGAATCCGGGAAAGTGATAGGACCAAACACTCGGGTAGGTGAAGATCTGGTGCCATCGGAATCCGCCGTCTTGACGATGGAAGTACATGCTCCACAGCATTGCCCCCGCCATGCCCTCGGTGCCGATACATCCGTCGAGGAAGGTCTTAAGCTTCTCAGGGGCGGTTTCCTTCGTGAAAATTTTCCCGTCAATGTAAGGGCCGAACTCGCCCACGAAAAACGGCCGCTGCCCTTTGATTGCATCGATCTCCTTGCGGCAGGCCGTGACCCAGTCTGAGCCCACCTTGCCGTAGTCCGGATAGTAGTGACGCGTGAGCAGATCGATGTTCGGATCGATGAGTTGCGCCGGCCCGGTCTGATGGCGCGTCTCAGCGACGAGGTGGTTGGGGTCGAGGCTCTTCATGTAGGCAGCCATTTCGGACAGCCAGTTGGTCTGCGCGCTGTGCATCTCGTTGCCGAACTGCCATGCGAGAATCGCTTTGTCGTTCTTGTATGGCACGCCCGTAACGGAGTTGACGCGGTTGAGCACGTAACGCACCGTCGCTTTGTAGTCGGCACGCAGTTGCGGATCGGTCCAGAAGTCGGAGCGTTTTTTCCCGCGGTGTGCCGCATAGGTGCCGACGCCCCCGAGGTAGTCACCGGAGTCAGCGGTGAGGTCGAGCATCACACGCACGCCGTATCGGCTCGCAAGCGCAAGCGTGTGATCGATGGTTTTAAACGCCTCTTCGTTGAACTGGCCGGGCGCCAGCACGTAGTGCCAAGGCTGCGCGGGCTCGTCTGGCCCGCGCATCGGCAAATTCCAGGTGCGCACCACGCGAAGGTTCATGCGGTCCAGCGTCTTGAAGGCATCCTCGATTTCCCATGGCGAGGGCAACGTCATGCGCTCGGGCAACCGCAGCGTGAAATCGTACGGCACCACCAGCCCCGGCATGTTCGCGCCAATAAAACGGAACTCCTTGCCGCCATCCATCAGCCGGTTGCCGTCGCGCGAAATAAAGCGCTCGAAGCCTTGTCCGCTTTGTGCCGCACCGGCCAACAGACACGCACACCCCACAAGCCACACTTTGTTTCGCGTCATCAGCGGCCCTCCCTTTTCGTTCGCCGTCCACCACCTATAACACCTTGATCAGCATGCCAGCCGAATAAGAAACGTAGAGCACCTGCTGCCCGCCGACATCCACAAATTTTGTAGTCAGTTGCGAACTCGCCTGTCCGTTCAGCATGACCGTAATCTTCGGCGTATTAATGAAAGCCGTCGGCGCACGGATCAGCGGGATCGACGTTCTCAGGTCCGCAAAGCTGTAACCCGTCAGGGCGATGACAAGACGATCGTTGGCCGCACAGTCGCTGATGTTGATCGGCGTGATCGCATTGTCCGACTTGGCCCGCGCAAGCACGGCACCGTCCTGAAACGTCACCCGCGTCACGGCGCCTGTGCCCGCCAGCGCCGCGCCGGCACCAACCGTCAGCCGGTTCGCCGTCGTCAGAGTCAACGTGCCGTCAATCCGCGAGGTGCCGGCTGCCACAGCCAGCCCGTTGCTGGCTACAAGCGTCCCCCCGCTCAACACGGACATCGGCCCCGTCGCCGTGCGGTCAGTTGCCAGCGTCAAGGTTCCCGTGCCTTTTTCTGTTATGCTACCCGCCTCACCTGCCGCATCCCGCAGCACAGCCGCAATGCTGACATTATACCCGGCCGTATCGACCACCATACCGTTGGCAGTCAAGCGCACATCGTCCACCGAATAGATAAGAGCCCCGGAGACAGCGGCTTGAAGCGTGCCACCGTCGAACAGAATCTGACTCGTCGCAGTCGCGCTGTATTCAAAGATCGCCTTCGTCCTTAAGATACCGCCACCCCTCAAGACGAGCCGGCCCAAAGTCCCCGACCCCGTATCTGCACGACCCAGCCAGACTGAGCTGTTGCTGCCCATATCCACAAGACCCCCCGCAACCGTGACCTCCCCCGTCGCACCCGCGTTTCGTCCGATGGACATCACCGGCCCTCCCCCCGTGAAGAACATCTGCCCGCCACTGATTGTGAACACGCCTCTGCCGGACATCCCAGCCCACATGTGCTCGGCAACGCGCCAAACTCCTCCGGTGATGGTTGCTTCGCCGTAGCCTCCCGGGCTATTGCCAAGGACAAGGCCGATGATGTTGTTCGTGCCGCCGCCACCCAGCAGATAGCCTTTGCCCGAGTCTCCCACGTTGAGTCTGTCGTTCGACACCGTGGAAAAAGTGTTCGACCCCCCCAGCACGTTTAGGTTGCCGATGCTCAACAGAGCAGAGCCAAGGGTCACGGCCCTATCGACACGTGTCGTTCCCCCGATCAGCGTCATCGTACCATAACCGCTCACGCCGATTGCGCACGTGTTTACTCCGCTATGGCGAAGTACGCCGTCGACATTGACGATCTCGCCTGTTGCGCCACTCTCGAAGCCGACATTCAATTCATTCGTCACGCCGCAACGAACGCCGTTCGTGAGCCGAAGCGTTGTTTTCCCCCGGTTCACACCGCCGATGTTCAGACGGTTAGAAACCCACAGGCTCCCGCTGTCGAACGTCGCATATGCCGCGCTGAACATGGCGCTTTCCAACTCGAGCGAAGCATTGCGCACGTTCAGGGCCAGATTCGTGGCCGCACCGTCGGGTGAAGGCGTAAAGCCTGCGGTTTTGACCTTGAGCACGCCGTTCGAGATCGTCACGCGTCCGCATGAACCCGTCCAAATGTTGAGCGAATTGGTCACCCAATAGGTCCGCTGGTTCAGATTGAATGAGGTTTCGCAATTTGCAGAGGGCACAACAATCGAAAACGTGTCGTTCGTGACATTGTCCGTGAACGTGATCGCCCAGTCTCTGTTAGCCGTGTTGTTAAAGGCGGCCAGATCAGACAGCCCCGGAATAACCCCCTCTTGCCAATTCGACGCCACACCATAGTTCCCAACGCCCGCACCACCAGACCCCTGCCAATGGAGCGCCAAATTATAGCCTGACGCTCCCGCGACCAGGCCCAACGTGACACAACACACCGCAGCCAGATCATTTGCCAATTTCATATAAGCCTCTCCACGTACACTGACTACATTATACTCTGACCGTCAATGAGGAAATATATAGTTTTGCGCACGAATATTATCACTTTTGCGCAACCATGCGAAAAAATCTTTCCGCCAAACACCCGCTGTTTTCAGACGCGCTTAAATTCGCACCAGACGAAGATCACCACACCCGCGCCCCAGAGCACGGCGATGCACCGCCACGGCGACACACCGAGCACCTGCGGCAGCCCAATCTGGCCGTAATCCCTCCACGCCAGCACCGTCTCTTTGAGAAACGGATACGCCTCGGCGTAGAGCGCCGCTCCGAACAGCATTCCGGCGATCACAAACAGCGCGTGCCAGCGTCCCTCGCCCAGCGCACCCACTGCGGTTCCCGGACAAAATCCCGCTACCGCCCAGCTTCCGCCGAACAGCAACCCCCCGACCAGCACCGCGCCCACGTTCATGGCCTTGTGGCTAAAAACGATCAGCTTTTCATCGGCCATCCACTGAAAGCCCACGCTTCCAACCAGGATCGCCGAGAGCATGAACTTCACGATGGTCATATCCTTGAACAGCAGCGCGCCAACCTGCCTGTCGAAACGCAAAACCCCGCCTTTCTGCAGCAGAAAGCCGAACAGAAAGCCGGTCACAGCCCCCAACATCAGCTCATTCATGCTGACCTCCTTTGCGATACACTTTCCGTGCCACCAGAACGCCGCCCAAGAAGAAGCAGGCCATCGCCACCAAACCGCTGACCGAGAGTTGCATCATGCCGCTCAAGCCATGTCCGCTTGGGCATCCGTCAGCCAACCGCACGCCGAACATCGCCACCGTGCCGCCTGCAAACGCACACACACCTCGAAAGAGCGGATTGGGGCCGAACCGTTTCGACCAGATCGACGGCATCCCGTCCCACTCGAATCCCCCGCCAGTCAGGGCGGCCACCAACGCGCCGAAGAAAATGCCGAACACCAGCATGAACTGCCAGTCGACCTTCACCTTTTCTTTATTGAAATACGCATTCTTCGCCACCCGCTCCGGCCAGACCTGCTGTTCGATCATGCCTGCGGCACGCACAAACGTCGTCGACGTCCCCAGATAGGTGGTCTTACCCATGACCTTCGTGGTCGCGTAGGCCGACCCGATCGCCAACAGCCCCGCCAAGGCACCCGCCAGATAGGGACTCCATCCCTGATCGACACGTTTTCCAAACATACGGCACCTCCTTCTCTCATTTGTCTGATTTCTCGCGTTCGTCTGTGAGCGCGATCACTTCACCCGCCCTCAAACCAGATAACCCTTCGACGCGGACGACCCAGCCCTGGGGCTCTTGTTGTTCGTGTTCGCTCATATGGTTCTCAAGTTTAACATCGTTATGGTTCCGGTCAACGCTTCGCTTGGAACTGCCGCCATGTCGTGATGCCGCCCGCAAGGTTGCTGACCTTGAAACCGTTCGACCGCAGAATCCGCTCGGCCAGATAACCGCGCACGCCCACTGCGCAATACGCGACGATCATCCGGTCTCGCGGCAACTCGCCCATCCGTTTCCGCAGTTGACCCAGCGGAATCGTCAACGCGCCTGGCAGCGTCCCACTCTCGCATTCCCCCGGATCGCGCACATCGAGCAGACACGCATCCGCCGGCAGGGCATCGGCGTACACCAGCACCGTTTCGCCGGACAACACGTTGCCCGCCACATATCCAACGAAGTTCACGGGGTCTTTCGCCGAACTGTACGGTGGCGCATAAGCCAGCTCCAGCCGCTCGAGCTCCGCAACGCCCAATCCAGCCTGCATCGCCGTGGCCAACACGTCGATCCGCTTGTCTACGCCTTCTCCGCCCACCGCTTGTGCGCCGAGCAACCGGCCTTCGCGCGTGAACAGGACCTTCAGGTGCATCATCTGCGCACCCGGATAGTATGTCGCGTGAGAAAACGGATGCAGGTAGATCTTCTCATAGGCCAGGCCCGCCTTCTTCAGTGACTTCTCAGAAGCGCCCACGCTGGCCGCCGTCAAGCCGAACACCTTAACGATCGACGTGCCCCACGTGCCTCGATACGGCGTCACCGGCAATCCGGCGATCGCATCCGCTGCCAACCGTCCCTGCCTGTTCGCCGGTCCCGCCAGAGGAACCTGCGTCGGGATGCCCAGCACGGGGTCGGCCACCTGAACCGCATCGCCGACCGCGTAGATGTCGGAGTCGCTCGTACACATCGTCCCCCCCGTCACGATCCCGCCGCGTTCGCCAACCGTGAGGCCCGCGGCGCGCGCCAAAGCGGTGTTCGGGCGCACACCGACCGAGAGCACCACCAGGTCGGTTTCAAGAGCTTCGCCTCCTTTGATGTGCACGCGCAGCTGCCTTTTCCCATCGCGCTCAAAACGTTCGACCGCCGCACCCAGCCGCAACACCACACCGTTCTGGGCAATCTCTGTGTGCAACCATGTCGCCATCTCGGCGTCCAAAGTCGGCAGCACCTGAGGCAACAGCTCCACCAGCGTGACCTCCACGCCGCGGTGACGCAGATTCTCGACCGCCTCCAGCCCGATAAAACCTCCGCCGACCACCACCGCGTGCTTCACATCGCCCTCGGCCCGCGCTTTGATCGCATCCATATCGCTCATAGTCCAGAGCGTCATCACGTCCGGATCGTCAACTCCGGGAAGCGGCGGGCGAACCGGCACGGAGCCCGTCGCCAGAAGCAGTTTGTCGTAGGTTTCCGTGACCGCTTCTCCCGTCATCAAATTGATCGCACGCACGGTGTGCGCGGACCGGTCAATAGATACCACCTCGTGACGCAGCTTCAAATCGACGGCCAGCCGCCCCTTGAACCGCTCAGGCGGCATCACCAACAAATGCTCTCGCTCAACGATCACCCCGCCCATGTGATACGGCAGCCCGCAGTTCGCGAAAGACACATTCTCTCCGCGCTCGAAAAGCACGATCTCCGCCTGCTCATCCAACCGGCGCATCCGAGCGGCCGCACTGGCGCCACCCGCCACCCCTCCCACAATTACCAGCTTCATTTCAGTCGTCTCCTTTCACGCCGTACAGGCCTTCCGCAAGCCCCCTTCTCATCGCTCCGGAACGTACGCATCGCGGCTATTCCGTTATTGCCGATTCAATAAAAAAGGCACCCGAAAAAGAGCGCCTACCTCAAGACTTCTGTGAGGTGTCGGCGCAGACAGGCGAACAGCTTCAGAAAGTCCGGGTTGCGGACCGAGCAGTGCTTCACGGTGCCGTCCTTGCAGGTGGCCACCAGTCCCTGGTCAACCAGCACCTTAAGCTGTAGCGAAAGAGTCGACTGCGCACATCCCATCCGCTCCTGCAACTGCGAGCAAGTCAGCGACCGGTCTTCCATCAGCTCCTGCATAATGGCCAACCGCAGCGGATGCGCCATCGCCTGAAGCACGCGCGCCGCACGCACCATCTGCTCCGAGGTCAGCTTCTCTTGGCTTTTCATGCGGGCCATCATAGCACCCCGCGCAAAATCAGTCAATTATAATATTTAAAACTCTAAATGTATTCCGTCTCCGGCTTCACCCCTGTGGGTTCTCTGGGGTTTCTTACGGAGCCTCGCGGCTGAAACCGAACGGATTTGTGTAGGTCGTCCCGCCCTTGCCTGTCAGCTCGGCCCGGACATAGCGGCCGAGGCCACGCACCTGGCCATAGTTAAGAACGAGGCCCTCATGGACCGTCTTGCCGTCCGCGATCCACCGGCAATTCTCCGATTTAAGCTGTTCGCCATCCGATGCAGCGGCAATCACGACGGTCCGGGTCGCAGGATCATGACGGATCGACTGGATGATGGGCGGATATAAGTTCTTACTCTCCTCGCAGCCCCGCGCCGAAAGGTAGAAGCGCCCCTCCGTCACCGCCTGCCTGAAGGTCGCCTCATTCAGTTCGTCCAACAGGAACGTCTCCCAGCTGTACCCGATCTGGTCGCTTTCATGCATGTCGTCGTTGGCAAACCCCCACACGGGCCGGGCCGGCATCGCCTCCTCCAGCAGGGCATCCCACAAGGCCACATCCCAGGGATACCGATCATTCCTGTTGAGCACCTCGATGCCGGGCACCGCCGGATTGTCGCGCAAAAGGCCCATGTAGGTGTTGCGCGTTTCCCGCGGGACCTTTCCCTCCGCATCCGGCTTCCAATACCGCCCCGGGTGATTGATGACGGCTATGCCGCCGTGTCCGACGATCTCCTTGATCAGAAAATCGGTTTTCCCTGTTCCCGTCTTGTAGTCGAGAAAATAGCCGTTGACGTGATCCCCCTGCGAGTATTCCTGGCCGACCACAGGAAACACGCCATACTGTTTCATCGGATCGATGTCGGCCTTCCACCAGCGCGTACACAGGTTGTGATCTGTGATTGCGAGGATCGTATACCCGCGCTTGGCGTACTCTTCATACACCGTGCTGAGAAAGAGTTTGCCCCCGCTCGCGACCGTATGCGTATGCAGATTGGCCCGGTGCTGAGTCGTCTTTTCCCAGTCCACGCCCGCATACGGATTGACAACCAGCCGCAGCCCGCCCGCAAACACAGCCGTGGCCGAGAACAACATCCCGAAAGCGATCAAGCGCCGAAGCGCAAACAGATTGAAGCGCACCAAACAGCTCTCTTTCATCAGTTTCAGTTTATCCTGATCCATTTTCTTGAGGCTTGCTTGGGCGTTACACTTCTGTAACCCGCGTCCCCGCCCCAGGGCTAGTCCAAGCGCACATGCTGTCAGCCGCGTGATGAAGAAGGCCGCGCGGCAGCGAGAAAAGCTTGAAAATCATCCGAGAGCGGTGCCTGCAGGCAGACGGACTGACCCGATCTCGGATGGCGAAACCGCACCTCGTACGCGTGGAGAAAATGCCGTGTGCATCCCTTCACGGGGCGGGCGCCATAGAGCGTATCGTTGACGACCGGCAAACCGCCCAACGCGAGCTGACTGCGGATCTGATGGGTGACGCCCGTGTGGATGGTCACCTCCAACAGCGTATAGGGGCCCGCGATTTCCAACGGCCTAAACGCTGTCTCGGCGTACATCCGCCGATCAGGTGCAGCCAGCGAACAGGCGTCCACCATCATGCAGCAGGGGTGCGATGGGTGGTGCGCCAGTTCGTGCGTCAGCCGGCCGGGCACGGCGACATGGCCCTCGACCAGCGCGAGGTAGACCTTCTCCACGGTCTGCGCCACGAACTGCGCCCGCAAGCCCTCGAAAGCCTCGGGCGTGCGGGCCGCAAGCACGAGCCCAGAGGTGCCCGTGTCGATGCGATGCAGTGCGCCGGCCATCAGCGGCTGGTCGCCCAGCGCCGCGAGCTCGGGGCGACACGCCACCAGACCGTTCATCAGCGTGCCGGTCTCTTCGCACGTGAGCGGATGCACCGGCAACCCAGCCGGCTTGTTGACAGCGATCAGATCCGCGTCCTCAAAGATCGCGTCGACTGCCACCGAAGGGTCGGGGCGCACGCGATTATCGCAACTCTCTTTCAGGCACGCAACTGTGACGGCATCCCCCGCGCGCACCTTGCGGCCTTTGAGACACGAATGCCCGTTCACCACAACCTGACCGGATTCAATCGACTGACGGCAGAAGGCGCGGCTGGCAGAAGGAAAGCGGGCCAGCAGAACAGAGTCTAGCCGACCCCCGACCTCTTCCGCTGACACGTTGAACGTTGCGTTCTGAATCATGGTGACAGGCCTACTGCACAGATGGCTTCGGAAGCGCACTCGGTTGGAGAAGTTCCGGAAGTTCGCCGAAGCGGTCGCCCAGTTGCATGGGGTGCCCATTCAGAAACGCCTTGCCGTCCATGCGGCGGCTGCCATCCGGCTGCACCGCCGTCAGACACAACGCTCTGTCGCCCGTTGTGACCACCGGGCCAATCGGCGAGAACGCACACAGCGAGCCCGGCACCCAACCTGCCGCATGGGCCACCGGATGTCTCAGGATCTCGGCCTGCAACACCTTGAGGCGTCCGGAGACGCCAGGCTTTGAGAGCCGCGACGGCAGGAAGGTGAACGCGCCAGGCCACGGATCGTACGCACGGATGCGGCGCTCGATCACCGCCGCCGGCAACAGCCAGTCGATCAGGCCGTCGTTCTTCTGCATCTTCGGCGCATAGGTGGCCTGCGCATGATCCTGAGGTTCGCGCTTGAGTTCCCCGGCGATCATCAGCTTCAGCGCTTTGACCATGGTGACCGCTCCGAGAATCGCAAGCCGATCCATGAGCGTCACCGCCGTATCGTCGGAACAGATCGGCTCGATCGCCTTGAGCAGCATGTCGCCGCTGTCCATGCCCTCCGCCATCATCATGATCGTCACGCCGCTCACTTCATCACCGGCGGCGATCGCAGCCTGCACCGGTGCGGCGCCTCGGTACTTCGGCAACAGCGAGAAGTGTCCGTTGACGCAGCCGTGGGGTGGGATAGCGAGCAGCCTCTTGCCGAGAAACTGACCGAACGCCACCACGATGATCACTTCGGGCTTGAGTTGCTCGATCTGGGCGATCACCTCGGGTGCGTTAACTTTTTCAGGTGAAATGATATTGGGAAGGCCCTGTTGTGTGGCATAGGCCTTGCAGGGACAGGGCGTGAAGCGCTGATGCCGTCCCGAGGGACGATCCGGCTGAGTCACCACGCCGACGACTTTCAGCAGCGGTGACTTCAAGATCGCCCTCAGCGCGGTGGCCGAGGCTTCAGATGATCCCATGAAAACAATGCGCATTCCCGACTTCCTGTTGCTTGCGAATGATGCCGTATTTTAGCACATCGTTCGCCGCTGCTTCACAAAAAAATGGGCCCTTTACAAATCCTGACGGAAACGGGAATTAAGCGTGACCTCTTACCAGCCTTTGCAACACCGTCCCTGAAGCACACCTGACCTCGCCGAACAGGTCACGTCCGTGCGCATCGATGCCGACCACGGTCTCAAAACCTTCGACCTCCAGTTGCCACAGCGCCTCGGTCGCGCCAAACTGATCGAGAAAGTAAACGCCTTCCACGCGTTGAATGCGCTGGGCGAGCAACGCCGCAGCGCCTCCCACGGCCTGCAGATACACACAGCCGTGTCGGCTGCAGGCCGCCTGCGTAGCCGCGCCCATGCCGCCTTTGCCGATGATCACCCGCACACCGTGGCGCGCGATGACCTCCGGCATATAAGGCTCCTCGCGCACCGAGGTGGTTGGCCCGGCAGCCACCACCCGCCACCCTTCGCCCTGCGGCACCACCACGGGCCCGCAATGATAGAGCGCGCCATCACGCAGCGACACCGGGCACGCGCCGCCCTCAGCCAAGTGCTTGTGCAACCGGTCACGCCCCGTAAAAACGCGCCCGTACACCTGGACAATCTCGCCAGCGCGCAAGTCGCGCACAGCCTCTTCTGAAAAGGGATACCGGATCTGCTTCATCGTCACCCCAGCCACTCGGCTCGTTCATCTGTCACCCGCACGCCGCGTCGGCGGCAGGCCCAGCACATGTAAGCGACCGTCACAAAAAACGAGGCCGGAAGACGCGACCGCGCGGCGATCTTTACGCCCAGCAGCGTGGTCTTGCCCCCCATGCCCATCGGCCCGATGCCCAGAGAGTTGGCCTCGGCCAGCGCGCGGCGCTCCAGCGCGGCCAGTTCCGGCTCCGTCGCCGCGTCGCCGAGCGGCCGCAGCAGCTGCCGCTTCGCCACCAGAAACCCCTCCGCCCGGTCGGAGCCGACGCACACGCCAAGGATGCCCGGTGCACATCCGAAACCCTGCGCCCGCCACACCGCCTGCAAAATGCACGTGCGCACGCCTTCCAAATCGCGACCCGCAGCCAGCGTCTCGTCAGGCAAGCTGAACTGGCAGCTCATGTTCTCGCTGCCGCCACCTTTCTGAACCAGCCAAACCTCGACTGCATCCGCAGCATCCTGCTCGAAGTGGCATGACGGACATCCCTCCGCCACGTTGGCGTCGACGGAGCGCCCAGAGAGCGTCTCAATCGTATTGCGGCGCAGCCACCCCTTCTGCGTGGCCAGCGCAACCGCTTCGCGCGCGGACGCCTCCAGCGCCTGCGTGTCTGCGCCGAGCGGCACCCGCCAGAAAAAGGTGAGCGTCCCGGTATCCTGGCAGAGCGGAGTCGACTGCCGCCGCGCCAAGTCTGTGTTCGCCACGAGCGCCTGCAACAGCACAGCCGCCTGCGACTGCGCCGGTTCAGATGCCGCCGCCGTTTTCAAGGCAGCTTCCACATCGGCCGGCAGGTCGCTGGTCGTCCGACGGATCAGCTCGGCAAGTGTTTCAGTCCAGTTCATAAGCTTTTCGCAGAAATAGCCTCCGTGGCCGCCCGAGGAGCAACGTACACCCAGGGATTGTTCTCGCCGAGGGCAAGGAGCAGCGGCGACAGATATTCGTCCGGCACACACAGCGCGCCAAAGCCTTTGCCCAGCGCGATGTCGGGCTTGGCTGAACCGTGATAGTCCGACCCTCCCGTGGTCAGAAGCCCCAGTTTCTTGGCCATACGCAACAGAGACACCGTCTGTCCCGGACCATACTCGGAATACACGGCCTCCACGCCAGAGAGCCCCATCTCCTTCAGCGCCCTCAGACCCTTTTCCAGCTCGGACTCGTCCGCTTTCCACGTGAAGGGGTGCGCGATCACCGCGACACCCCCCGCCTCACGGATCATGCCGATACCCTCCGCCGGACTGAGACGGTAACGTTCCACGTAGGCGGGCCGCCCGTTGGCCAGATAGCGGTCGAACGCCTCCTCCACCGAGGACACATAGCCTCGGCTGATGAGCGCCTGCGCAATGTGAACCCGCCCCACAACTTCCTCGCCAGCACACGCCTGCACGTCCGCCCGCTCCAACGCGAGGCCCTGCTCCTTCAACTTGGCGAGGATCTGCCCGTTCCGCCAAGCGCGTCCATCCAGCACACGGCCCAGACGCTCCTTCACCTGCGGATGCCCGGGGTCCGCCCCATAGCCGAGAATATGCAACGTGCCCGCCCCCTCTTCGACTGCCGCACTAATTTCGAGGCCCGCGACACCAGCCATCCCGTGCGCACGGCAAGCCGTGAGAAAGTCTTCGGCCCCACCCATTGTGTCGTGATCCGTCAGCGCCATGGCTTTCAGGCCGACCCGCCGCCCGTGGATCACCAGTTCCTCCGGCGTCTCGGACCCGTCGGAGTTCGTGGAGTGAAGATGAAGATCGATCATGACTTTGCGTGCACCGTATACGTGCTTCGGGCCTTATCCTCGGCGACGCCGGCGAAAAAGGCGGCGATGGCCGTGTCGTACTGTGCCGTATGGGCAAACGCCTTATTCATGAGGTGCAAGCGGGTCCCGAATCCGAGCGTTCCGCTCCGCGAGGACAACTCCCCCAGCAGCGCTCCGTAATCGGCGGGATCGGTGACCGAGGCCACGCGCAAATAGTTCTTAGCCGAGGCTCGCACCATGCAAGGCCCGCCGATGTCGATGTTGGTGCGGGCTTCCTCCGGCGTCACTCCGGCACGAGCCACCGTCTGCTTGAACGGATAGAGGTTCACCACCACCATGTCGATGGCCACCGCCTGAGTGCGCGCAAGATCTCTCTGGTGCGCCGCGTTGTAGGTCTCGCTGAGCAAGCCCAGATAAATCTTGAAGTCCAGCGTCTTGACCAGTCCGCCCTGCATTTCAGGCTGGCCGGTGTAATCCGAAACCGGAACCAGATGCTTCTGCGCAAGCGCCGGCCCCAGAATCAGCTGTACCGCCGTGAACGTGCCGCCCGTCGAGTAAATTTTCACACCGGGACAAGCCGCCACAAGCCCGGGCACAAAGGCCTCAAGGCCGGTCTTATCCGAAACGCTCATCAGCACGTGACGCACCGCCACGCGGTCATCGATTTCGCCAACCACATTTAACGCCATAAAAACTCCTTTTGCGGCCCCTCGTCCGCCATACGTGATAGGATAAGCAGAAGCGGGGGGCTTTGCAACTGCCGACTAAGAAGACTTGCTTATTTTCTGGGTTGGGATTATTCTTTCGCCACTTTTTCGAAGGGACACCATGCTCTGCACGCTTCTTAAAGCCAAACTGCACCACCTGCGCGTGACGCAGGCCGACAGGGAATACGAAGGCAGCCTAACCATCGATGAGGATCTGATGGACGCCGTCGGCATCCTCAATTATGAAAAGCTGCTCATCGCCAACCTAGACAATGGCAAGCGTCTTGAGACTTATGCGATCAAAGGACCGCGAGGCAGCGGCGTGGCGTGCCTGAACGGCGCGGCAGCCTATAAAGGCGTCATCGGCGACCGTCTGATCGTCATGGTCTGGTGTCAACTTGACGAAGCCGAGCGCACACAGCATCACCCCAAGATCGTTCGCCTTGACGAGAAGAACCGCATCGTCGCCGCAGCGGTGTGAGGAGACGGTCGGTTCTCGACGTCGAGCGACGTCCGACCGTCAGATCTCTCCGGCGGCATCCAACCGGCTACGCCAGCAGACGGGCGGCGGCATCGCCACCCTCAGCCTGCGCCAGAACCATCTCCGGCGTGATGCGGATGTCCTTGAGCTTCTTGTTGCCGGGAGCCTCATACATGATCTCCATCATGAGGTCTTCCATCACCGCCCGCAGTCCGCGCGCGCCCGCCTTGCGCTTCATCGCCTGCTTAGCCATTTCGCGCAGTGCCGCCGGGTCGAACGCCAGCTTCACGCCCTCCATGGACAGCAGCTTCATATACTGCCGCGACAAGCAGTTCTTCGGCTCAGTCAGGATGCGCACGAGGTCGTCCTCGGTCATCTCGCTCATCGACGCCAATACCGGCAGCCGTCCGACGAATTCGGGAATCAGTCCAAAACGGATCAGGTCCTCCGGCTCAACCGCCAACGTCGCGCGCTGGTCAGTCTTCTCGACCTGTTTGCGCTTGGCGCTCGTCAGCTCGGAATAACCGATGGTCTGGCGGCCTTGGCGCTGCCGCACAATCGAGTCCAGCCCCACGAACGCACCTCCACAGATGAAGAGGATGTTGCGCGTGTCGATCTGAATGTACTCCTGTTGCGGGTGCTTGCGTCCGCCCTGCGGCGGCACGCGTGAGACCGTTCCTTCGAGAATCTTCAGCAACGCCTGTTGCACGCCTTCGCCCGACACGTCGCGCGTGATCGAGACGTTCTCTGTCTTGCGCGCGATTTTGTCGATCTCGTCGATGTAGACGATGCCGCGCTCGGCTTTGCGCACGTCCATGTCGGCCGCCTGGAGCAGGTAAAGCAGGATGTTCTCCACGTCCTCACCCACGTAGCCAGCCTCGGTGATCGTGGTCGCATCGGCGATCGCAAACGGCACGTCCAGCATCCGCGCGAGCGTCCGCGCGAAGAGGGTCTTGCCGCATCCGGTCGGGCCGATCAGCAGGATGTTGCTTTTCTCGATCTCAACGTCGACGAACTCATCACCCGCGCCGCCCACCGGCTGGCTCAAGCGCTTGTAATGGTTGTGCACCGCGACTGACAGCATCTTCTTCGTGCGGTCTTGCCCGATGATGTATTGGTCGAGAAACTTTTTGATCTCCGCGGGCGGCGGCACCTTCAACGCCGGCAGCGCGTCCCCCGTACGTTTCTTGCCAGACGAATTGTCAGCCACAATGCGCGTACAGATCTCCACGCAATCGCCGCAGATGTTCGCGCCTGGGCCGGGAATGATGATGGCACCGGAGCGGTCATCTTTGCCGCAGAAGGAGCAAACCATGTCTTGAGTGGGTGGTTGGGGGGGGCGCCGCGCCATGTCATTTCTCCGTGGAGCGCTTGACGAGCACCTCGTCCACCAATCCGTAGGCCTTGGCCTCAACGGCGGACATGAAGTAATCGCGCTCTGTGTCGTTCGCTAGATTTTCGACGGTCTTGCCGGTATGGAAGGCGAGTATCTCGTTCAGCCGGTCCTTGAGCCGCAGGATCTCCTTCGCGGCGATGCTGATGTCCGAGGCCTTGCCCTCCGCTCCACCCCACGGCTGGTGGATCATGATGCGCGCGTTGGGCAGCGAATACCGTTTGCCCTTGCGTCCCGCCGCGAGCAGAACGGCTCCCATGCTCGCCGCCTGGCCCACGCAATAGGTGGCCACGTCACAGGTGAGGTACTGCATCGTGTCGTAGATGGCCAGCCCCGCCGTAACCGACCCGCCAGGCGAGTTGATATAGACAGAGATCTCCTTTGTGGCGTCCTGCGACTGTAGGAAAAGCAACTGCGCGATGATCAGGTTGCTGATCTCGTCGTTGATTCCCGTGCCGATGAACACGATGCGGTCTTGCAGCAGCCGCGAGTAAATGTCGTATGAACGCTCGCCGCGACCCGTCTGCTCCACGACGATCGGAACCAGCATGGATGCCTGACTTGAATGCATGTCTTCCCTTTCCAAAAACTAACGCTTTGCCTCAGCCAAGAGGAACTGCAGCGTCTTCTCGTCGCGAATCTGCGACCGCAACGTGTCCATCCGCTCATTCTTCTCGATCTGCGCGCGGAGCTGTTCGGGTTTCATCCGGAATTCCACCGACAGGTCGGCGATCTTTTGATCCACTTCCGCATCCGTAAAGGTGATCTTCTCCAGCTCGGCGATGCGAGCCAGCACATAGCGCACCCGCAACTGACGCTTGGCGCTTGTCGTGGCATTCTCGATGATGGCCTCGCGGTTCTTCTCCAGATCCTCGCGAGTCAGGCCGCGGTAGTGCGCCTCATTCATCATCCGGTCCAGTGTGGCGCTGATCTCATCGGAGACCTGTGACTCCGGCAGGTCGAACTCCGTCTTCTTCAGCAGGAACTCGATGACCGTCTGCTCGCGCCGCTGCTTCTCGGCCTGCTGCGCCGACTCCGTCAGGTTGGCGAGAGTCTGCTCGCGGAGCTTCTCCATCGACTCGGTCTTCACCTGCTTGAGAAGCTCTTCATCCAGCGGCAGCACGCGCATACGGACCGTCTTAACCGTCACCTGATAGACGGCCTTCTTGCCGCGCAGAGCCTCGATCGGCTGCTCCTTGTCGAACTTGAACTTGACCTCCGTGGACGCCCCAGCCTTCAAGCCCTTGATGGCCGCGATGATTTCCGGCAGAAAACGGTCCTCGTCGACCTGAATCCAGAAGTCGATGCCGTCAGAAATCGACTTGGCATCAGGCGCGACCTCTTTGACGGCCTTGCCGTCGATCAGTCCCGAAAAGTCGATGCTCACCAGATCGCCCGGTTCGACGACGTGATCGGCGGGTGCTTCTTCGAACTTTGCGAACGCTTTGCGCAACCGATCAATGTGCGCGGCCACCTGGTCTTCGGTCACCGCGGGATCTTCAAATGTGACCGGGATCTTCTTGTATTTCGGCAGATCGAATTCCGGCTGGACGTCGAGCGTCATTGCGAACGTGATGCCCGTTTCCGGCGAAAAGATCATGTCGCCAACGTCCTGCAGGGACACCATCCGTATCTTCTCCTGCTCGAGAGCCTTGCGATAGAGCGAACGGAATAGCCGACCGTGTACTTCTTCGGTGATTTCCTTGTGGAAATTCTGCTTGATGATCTCGCGAGGAACCTTGCCTTGGCGAAACCCCGGAACACGTCCGTGCTCCAGGAAGGATTTCATCACTGCCTCGTAATCGGACCGAGTCTCATCCGCCTCTGCCTTGACGATCACCTTGACCTTGCAGGGCCCGACATTCTGTGTGTCCACTTTCATCCTGAGAACCTTTCACATACTTTCGCGACAAAAAAGGGTGTTTAGAATAACATGCCCGCCGGTTCACTTCACGCAAAAACTGCACAACCGAAATTCGAGGTGCGGGAATAGAGGAAAGAGGGCGGAAAGGCTTCACGTTCTCCGTTCAGCCCTTCCAGCGCTCCACCAGTCCGCCCGTTCAGGCGTCTTTGATGCTGACCAGAAACTCGGCGTTGCTCTTGGTGTTCTTGATGCGCTTGACAATCATCTCCATCGCCTCAACCGGCGGCACACCGTTGAGCGCACGCCGCAGAATCCATGTGCGGTTCAGCTCTTCCGGGTAAAGCAGGAGCTCCTCCTTACGCGTCCCGGACTTCTCCATGTTGATGGCAGGAAACACGCGCTTATCCACCAGTTGACGGTCCAAGCACAGCTCCATGTTGCCCGTGCCCTTGAACTCCTCGAAGATCACATCGTCCATCCGGCTGCCGGTGTCGACCAAAGCCGTGGCGATGATCGTCAGGCTGCCGCCGTTCTCGATGTTGCGCGCCGCGCCAAAGAACCGTTTGGGCTTGTGCAGCGCGTTGGCATCCACGCCGCCCGAAAGGATCTTGCCGCTGTGCGGTTGCACCGTGTTATAGGCGCGCGCCAAACGCGTGATGCTGTCAAGCAGGATAACCACGTCCCGACCGTTCTCGACTTGACGCTTCGCCACCTCGATCACCATCTCGGCAACTTGCACGTGCCGTTCAGGGGCTTCGTCGAACGTCGAGCTCAGAACTTGAGCTTTCGTGTTGCGCTGCATGTCTGTCACCTCTTCCGGACGCTCGTCGATCAGAAGGATGATCAGCATGGCGTCGGGGTGGTTCGCGGAAATCGCGTTGGCGACCTTCTGCAGCAATACGGTCTTGCCGGTACGCGGCGGCGCCACGATCAGCCCGCGTTGCCCGAACCCGATCGGCGTAAAGATGTCCATGATGCGCATCGACACTTCGTCGGGCGACGTTTCAAGGCGGATGCGGCGGTCAGGGAAAAGCGGCGTGAGGTTCTCAAAATGAACGATGCGCCGCGCCTCAGCGGCAGGTTTGCCGTTCACGGTGTCCACACGCCCCAAAGCAAAGAACCGCTCTTTCTCTTTCGGGTCGCGGACAGGCCCCTCGACTTGGTCGCCGGTTCTCAAGGCGAAGCGGCGCACCTGCGAGGGCGACGCATACACGTCCTCGGGGCACTGCAGGTAATTGCTTTTGGGCGCACGCAGGAAGCCATACCCGTCAGGCAGAATCTCCAAGACACCGCTGGTGATCACCGTGCCGCCACGACGCAGGTAGTTGCGGATAATCTCGAAAATGATCTCGTGCTTGCGCATCGAAGCCAAGTCTTCTGGATTGGCGTTGGGCAACAGAGCCGGCAGCTCAGAAATTTCTTTCTTCTGCAAATCTGTCAGATACAGATCCGGCAGATTTTCATGGTTCGGCGGCTGATAGTTATCTGAAGCCGGACCGCGATTCGCCGGGTTCTGGGATGAGGCGTCTTCTGGCAAGGCGCCCTGGGGCGGCGTGTAAGAGGTGCCCGCCCCGGCAGGAGGGCTGTCGTAGTCGACCATTCCGTGAGGTCCAGACGGCTTGACGACACCGCGCGGCATACCGCCACCGCGCTGGTGATGCTTCTGGGGCCGCTGAGGCCGGCGTCCTCCATGGCCGCCATGGCCGTCCCGGCGGTCTCCGCCCCTCTCGGAAGACGGACGTGCCACAGGGTTCGTCGGGGTGCGCGGAGCGAACCGCGCCCATTTAGCTTGCGGCGGCGCTCCGGCGGCTTGCGGCGGCGCTCCGGCCGGTTGCTCTTTGTTCGCGGGCTGACCCTGCTGACCGTTCGTATCAGACGCCTCTTGCTCAGTACTCATTCAGACCTCTCTGTAAGAAAGCGAAACACATGAGCCGCTTCCTGCGCCAACGCCTCAGCATCGGCATCATTGTTCACCACAATATGCGACCGTGCGGCTTTTTCAGCCACCGGCATTTGTGCAGCGATACGCTTGCGGGCTTGCTCATCCGAAAGCCCCCGGTCCCGCATCAACCGCTGCATCTGCACCGCCTCGCTGGCTGTGAGGCAGATGATAACATCCCACTCCCCAGCCCAGCCCACCTCAAACAGAAGCGGAATGACGACAGCTTGGGGTCGTTGGCTCGGACTCGCGAGCCAACGGCGGACGGCCTCTTTCACCAACGGGTGAACAACGCCGTTCAGACGTTCCCGCGCAGCAGCGTCATTGAACACGATCGACGCAAGCGCCAAACGGTCAACACCGCCATCCTGCGTGATCACGCCATCACCGAACAGGAGCCGTATACTGGGAACGGCGGCACCTCCCGGCGCCTCCAATTCATGTACCGCGTCATCGGCGTCCAGAACATCCATTCCCAACTGCTTGAGATAGTGGGAAAAGAGACTCTTGCCGCATGCGATACCACCCGTTATAGCAACACGTGTGACCATGCAGAAACAAGCCAACATCAGGGAGTCTACAAATGACGGAAAAACAATACCCAGACGAACTTGAATCAAGTCGAATGCGCTGAGTCAGTATTTCTGTCTGAAACAGGATCACGAACGGCCCCTAGCGACAAAGAAAAACCTTGCCCGCTAGCGTTTCAAATGTATCGGCCTTAACCGACCCAGAACTCGCCGCCGCAAAAAACCACCGATCCGGCAAGAATCACGTATAGAACATAAACCGTCTCCCAGATCAGCCGGCGTATTGCCGGACAGGTCTAGGAGACGTCCCACTCACAGGTACGAATGAAAAGCCTCTGTTTACTTCTTCTCGGCAGGAGCAGCAGGAGCAGCAGCAGCCGCAGCCGGGGCGGGAACTGCAGCGTGTGCCTGCCCGGAAGAACCGGACATCAACGCTGACTCGCCACCACTCATTCGCACCGCACGACCCGCCGGATCGACCAGACGCGCCGTCACAAAAATCAACAGGTTCCGCTTGTCCGACTGCTCCGAGTGGCTGCGGAAAAGACGTCCAAGATAGGGAATGTCACCCAAGAAAGGAATCTTATCGTCAATCGTCTTGCGGGACTCGGTGATCAGACCGCCCATGACCACCGTCGCACCGTTATAGATCGAGAGCTGGGTCTGCACCGAACGAACGTGGAAGAAGGGCTGCTCCATCGGCAGTTCCATGTATTCGGTCGTCGTCTGTGAATTGATGAGAGCCGCTTGCGCCGCGTCAGAGAGCCCCAGCAACGACGTCAGATTCAAGGACGACTTCTGAATGGGGATCTTCGCACCATAATTCTTCCACACGGGCTCAGAGACAACCTGCGGATTGAGCATGAGGTTGATCATCTGGCCTTCGGCAGAGACTTCAGGCACGACCTGCAGGATCACGCCGACTTCGCGCATCTCGAAGTTCTGAGGCTCAACCACGGCACCGCTCGTCTGCGAGGTGTTGCCGGTGCCCGAACTGCTCGTCAGGCCCGTCACCTGGAACTCGGTCGGATAGATGTACTCGGTCACAACCTTCATCACGGCTTCCTGCCCAGACTTGGTGACCACTTTGGGAGCGGAGAGTAAGTCAGTGTCGGAGCGCTGGCTCAACATGTGCAGGATCATCGAGAGATCGGCGTTGCCTAGGAAAGCATTGACCTTCATGAACTTGTCGTTGTTGCTGGCCCCGTCGCCGGAAATCGGGTTGCCAGTCGTGCTCAGATAACGGCTTCCCGTGGAATAGGTGCTGCCGTCAACCGCGCTGACGCTCGCATTGTGCGTCGCAGAATCGACCAGTGAGTATTGTCCGCTCCCAACCGTGGTCGAGTGCATACTTCCGTCAGAACTGTAGTAATAAGCGGTTTGCCCAGACGCAGATCCCGTCGTCTTATAAGCCGAATATCCGTAGAGCGCATTGCCGCTTGCATCATAGAGGGCGTTACCTGCCGAATCGGTTAACTGCACCTTCGTATTGCTGTAGTTCTGCAGGCCCAAAGCCTTGCCAACGGTCCCGCCCACGTTGAAACTATAGTCACTGTTGAGCAGCCACTCGAAGCCCAACGAGTTCAGGTCGTTTTGCGAGACCTCCACGAAGCGGGCTTCGATCTCGATCAGTCTGGGCGTTACGTTCAGATCTTCAAGCACCTGTTCGAAGACGGCGAGCTGTTCTGCCGTGTTGGTCACGCGCAACTTGCCGATCGTCGCCATGTAGGAGATGGACGATCCATCCGGCCATTGTACACCCATCTGCTGGAAGAACGTTTTCCAATCCTGCTTGTTTTCCATGTTCGACGTGGCCATGAAAGCGTTCTCGCCTTTCCCGCCACCGGCTTCCTTGCTCGTAGCGCTCAGCTCGCTCGATGCAGCGCCGACGCGCTCTTGGAGAGTCGCCAAGACGTTATAGGAACGGGTCAACAGAACGTCATCCGGATCATTAGCCGGCACGATCATCACGATGTTGCCGCGGATACGGAACTTCATGCCAGTCACGTCGCACACAAGCTTGAGTGCGTCGTAAAGGTTGATGAAGCGCGCACTCAGAGCGGATATCTGAGGAACGCCGCTGGCGGCTCCGGAAGCAGCCGCAGGTGCGGCGAACGGATCCGCCGCATTTTCAGCTGCAGGTGCGGATGTCGTCGTGCCGCCAGGAGCCAATTTGAGGACCAAGTTGACACCGCGCTGCTCGACCGGAATTTCAGGGTTGTCGTAATCGCGGCTGGCTTGCTTGAAGAAATCGACAGCGTCAATGATGGTGGCCGGCGGACGGAACGTGACTTCAGGAATCACAATCTCGCGCAGTTTCTGCGAGATGATCTGCTCCGATGTTTTGGTGTTGCTGATTTGGGACACGGATTGCTTCGACGTCATCTCGCTCTTGCCTTTGGGCAGTTGCGAGCTCTCGATCGCATAGCGGTCAGGCGTCCACGTCTTGCGCACGTCGCGGATCATCAGGCTGCGGGTTGCTTCGAACTCGACGTCGGCCACGTTCTTCAAACGGTCCGCGATACGGTCACGCAGTTCCATGGCTTCCGTGTCGTAGGGGTTGTCGCGCAGAACCAATTCGCACTCTTCCAAAGACTTGTCGTATTCAGCGGTGGTGTAGAACTGGCGCGAGCGGCGCAGGTGGCGACGCGTCTCATCGCGCTGTGTTTTGTAATCTTCTTCGTTGATGCGATGCGAGATACTGGAGGCGTCGGCGACCGTCTTGGCGGGCTCTTTCTTCAATGTTTCGAGGAGGCGGGCGGCCTGCGGGTGGCCATGCTCCAGCGCCTGCGAGGCCAGGGGCAGCGCCTTGTCGTAATCGCCTTTTTTCATTGCCAACTTGGCGTCGCGATAGAAGGCTTCGGCGATTCCGGTCTCCGCTTCTTGGCGGGCGGCTACGGTAGAAGGGCGGTTGCCGATAAAATCGAGGGCTTGCTTGTACTGATCACGGGCCAAGGGGTAATCGCCGTCATGCAACGCCTTGCGTGCGGTCGCGAGAGAGGCATAACCATGATCATCCAATGACTTGCGGCGGATGGTCTCGAGCGTCAACAGCTCAGACACCAAACTGTTCTGATCACCGGACTCTTTCGTGGCAGGCGCCGCGGCAACGGCTTCGGCGGGCTTCTCGACGGCGGGCGCAACCACAGGCGTGGCCGGTTTTTCGGCGGCAGGCGCTGGCGCAGCCACGGTCTCAGCGGGTTTCTCAGCGGCGGGCGCAACGACAGCCACAGGCGCGGCAGCAGGTGCGGCCACGGCTTCAGCTGGCTTCTCCGCGGGCTTCTCGGCGGCGGGCGCAGGCGCAACGGCAGGCGCAGCGACAGGGGCGGCCACAGCTTCAGCCGGCTTCTCAGCAGGCTTCTCGGCGGCCACAGGAGCTTCTTGTTTCACCGCTGCAGCAGCAGGCTTCTTCTGCTGGCCACCCAAATCTTTCAACAGCGCATCAAGATCATCTTGCGCGTAAAGATATGTCATTGCACCGCACGCAATGACAGAAACACTCAACACCAACAACCACCTAGAACTGTGCGTCATCTGGAGAGACTCCTCTTTGTGTGGCAGCTTTTAACCCTATGAACAGTAAAAAGAGTGACCAATATACCCGTATTCCGAAAACTAATCAAGCTTGCGAACAACTTTTTGTTGCCCGCTCGCTTCGTTTTCAATCACAACCGACGTTGCCGCGTTATCGACGGAAACGACACGGTATGTTTCATCGCGCATCTTGAAAGTCCCGTTTTCCAACACCGTATACTCGCTGTTGTCCAACGGCAACACAAGAACCGCTTCAACGTCCGTATTTTTTCCGACTTCATTGACCTTCAACGTCAACTCTTTGTTGTCTGACAGCCGCTTAACAACAACTGTCGACACATCCACTCGCGTCTTGATGCCTGGCATATTGGGATTAACGCGCTCTTCAGACTTAACCTCCACCTTGCCAGCCACATACCCCGTGTCACCAATCTTCTCGCCTTCCCGAACCCAGAAAGTACGCGCCTTTACACCGACCAGATTGAACACCAACTGCATCTTCCCGTCCGGCATCTTGTTGACACCGCTGAAGATGAGAGGCAGCCGCTTACCACGCAACTCCTTGACGCGCAGAAGGTTGACTAAGGCGGGATGAGATTTCGGATCTTTCGGGTCGGTCTTGGCCAGGTATTCCTCTAAATTGGTGAAGCCGTCGCCATCGAGATCCCCTTTGGCATCCGACGGATCTAACGGATTCAGCCCAAGCGCAACCTCGACTTTGTCTGGGATGCCGTCTTTGTCCGTATCCAGCCCTTCCGTATTGGGCTTCGCGGGGGGCTGTTTGGCGGCGCAGAAGGGGCAGACCTCGGCCTCGAAAGGGATGGGCTTCAGGCATGCGACGTTCACGCATGTCACACGGCGCTCGGGGGTCAGGAATCCGGACTGCTGCTCCTGCGGCATCTCCAGTTGGAGCGGAGAGCGGGCCAAACGGGCGGCGCCCTCGTAGTCCGACAGGTCCATCGCCGGAATAGCGCCGGAGGCCGGTTTTAACCCGCTGAGCTGACGTTCATAGTTGGACTCCTCTTCTTTGCGAGCCGAGCCGGCGCTGGTCAGATAGAAGAGCGAAATCAACAGGATAATCAGCACGGCGACGGCGATGAGCTTGTCGTACTGGCGAAGAAACGGCAGACTGAGTTTGGTTTTCAAGGCCACGACTTACACTCCCTCAAATGAAAAGACATCGATGTCGAGTTTCACGCTCACGGGCGGCTCAAGATCCGGGTCGGTCACAATCCGCTCAGCATGGGGAATTGTTGCCGGGTCAGCGGCAGCAACAGCACCGGGCGCTTTGTCCTCTTTGTCCGTCTTCTTAGCCTCACGTTTTGTTAGCGGGTCTTCCGTTTTACGGAACTCTGTCTCCGCGACGACCACGAACAGATCCATGGCTGCCAGCCGGTTCAGCGCATCGACAAACGCATCCGGCCGAGCCTTGAAAACGAAGGTGAAACGCTGTTTCGAAAACAAGTCGCCCGCCTGTTTGGGCTGACTGCTAACGACGGATGCTTTCGCGGCAGACTCTTTGCGAGGGCGACGCTTATTATTGCGGCCCGTTTCTTCCGGAGTCTTCTGCGCAGCCCCCTGCTCCTCAAACGTCTCGCGCTCAACCTTTTCCAAAGCCAATATCTTCGCCGCGTACAGCTCCTTGCAGATCATTTCGATGATTGTGAGCTGCTGAGTCAGATGATCCACATGTTCCTGCATGGGCAAACTAGCCGACTCGCCCAAGTACTTATCGAACCCGAAATTGAATCCGCTGGCGACCACTTTGCCATTGATCGAGCCCGGGTGGGTCGACAACGACCGGACCGTACTCTGCAACTTCTGCTTGAAGCTCGGAGGGGTTTCTTTATCGACATGGAGGTCGCCCTTGTGGACCAGATTGGAAGCGGTTCCGAGCCACACCTCTAACGCCTTTTCGTCCTGCTTCACGCGTACAATATTTTCATCGCTCGGGAAAACCTTGGAGCTAAAGATGCCCTGCAATTCCCTATACGACTGATTGCGCGCCTCGGCGGCCTCATTTTTGGTGCCCATCGCAGAGAACAAGAACCACCCCGCCCCCAGACAGACAACCGCCATGAGCGAGCCACAGACAATCAATACTATTTGCTGACGTTTCATCTTGCAGTCGCGTCCTTCGGAGCGGGAGCCGTCTTCGCCAGCGCCGCGTCGATTGTGAATTCGATCAAATACGCCTCATAGTCTTTTTGGCCAACGATCGTGACGTCCTGCGGCCCCTTGCCGAACACCGACTGGGCTCTCAGGCGATCACACAGCTCCTCGACCGCCGTGACCTTGCGTCCGGCCGCACTGGCCTTTTCCTCGATCGCCTTGAGCTTGTCGGCCCAGCCGCGTCCCACGATGTGGATCCCCGTGACCGTGCCGCTCTCGTCCTTGATCGGAAGCATTTCCGTCAGCCACATGCCGTCGAACAGGCTCTTACGGACTGCATCAACCCGTTTCAGCCAAGCGGTCCGCTGTTCGATCACGCCCATCAGCGCATCCGCCTTGCCCTGTACCACGAACTTCGACTTCTCAACCTTGGCCAGCTTAGCCTGCATTTTCTTGCACGATTCCAGCTTGGCAGAAACCCGCTCGCTCTGGAAGGCATAGAGCGAGCTCATCTGCTTTTCGTACATCGTCCAAATGCCAAGGCTCAGCAGTACGCCCGCCGCAGCCAAGCCGAAGAAAGGAATGCGCTTCTTAAACGACTTGCTCTTGACGATCTCGGGCGGCATGAGATTGATTTCGACCGGACACGCCAAGGAGCGCCGCAAGGCCAGACCCACCGTCTCTGCCAACACGAAAGCGTCCACCCCGGCCTTCTCATGGTTGATCCGGTTACTCAATCCGACATTTATGAACGGGTTGAGGTAGGCGACCTCGACTTGCAGCTTTTCGCGGAAGAAAGTGTCCAGGTGCGGCATCACAGCCGACCCGCCTGTGAGGAACACCCGCACCGGTGCGGTGCCGCCCTGTTGGCTGCGGTAGAAATTCACTGACCGGCTGATTTCCGCATGCAGCCGCGTCACCACATTGCGCACAATCTTGGAGATCCGCTCGGCACGCTCATCTTCAGACGCGTATACGCCTCCGAGTGAGACGAACCCGTGCTGCCGCTTCATCTCATCAGCCTCACGGAACGAAACTTGAAAGCTCTTGGCAAGCTCCTGAGTGATCGTATTGCCCGCGACCGGAATGCACCGGCTATAGATCTTCTCATCTTCAACGAAGACCAGATTCGTCGAACGCGCGCCGATGTCGAGCAACACCGTACATCCGCTGAGGTCGTTGTAATTGTAGCGCAAGCAATTGTAGAGGGCCATGGGCGCCACATCCACAATCTCGGGCTCTAGCCCAGCAGCCACAACACAGTTCGTGATTTCGCGCACGTTATCGATCTTGGCGGCCACAATCATCGCGCTCTGCTCGCCCGAAGAATCGTCGCCGATAAACTGATAGTTCCAGACGATCTCGTCGATCGGGAACGGCACGTTCTGCTCCACCTCGTACTGGATCATCTGCAGGAGCTTTTCGCGACCCACAGCAGGAAGCTTCACGAACCGGGGAAACACCACCTGCCCCGAAAGCGACAACATTAGAGGCGCCGGCCGGATACCGCGCGATTTCATGATCTCGCGGATCGCAGCCACGATCTGCGGCCCGGAGCTGGCCTCGTTATCAGGGTCCACGCCCAGATCACCCGTCCCGTAGTTCATTAACTCCGGCGGACGTCCGCTCTTGACGAGGAACTCAGCTAAAACAACTTTGCTCGCCCCCACGTTGAGAGCGAGAATACGGTCAGACGAGAACACTATTGCACCACCTCGTAATCGTCCGGGTTAACCAACGCGAACGGAGTCTTCGAACGGTCGACCATCCCGTTGCGACGGGTCACAGTCGGATTGTCCAGCACCTTGGAGTCCTTCCACCACTCTTTGGGGAACGGCATGATGGTTTCAGACTTGCTGTCCATGATCTTGCCGTCCTTGCCCGTGATCTCCAGCGCAACCGCAACGGGCTCGCCATACCGTTCGACCAAGCTCGGAGCAATCGCCGCACAGCTCATGTGCTCGCCCCGGGGAATATCGACGTACCGGATCTTCGTGGTGTAGAAGCTGAACGCTTCCTTGCCCTCATCGGTCTTTCCCTTGGCCATGACATAGAAATCGAAAACCAGCTCGTCCGTCCACTTGGCGCCCGTCTCGTACTTGACCTCGAACAACGCCCACTCGCGCGGCCGCTTGTTCACCTTGGGCGACGGGGTCTGCACATTGTAATTGTATTCGGGCGTACGCGCCATCGCCGTCTTATTCGGAGGGGGCATCCGCTTGATCTCTACGCTTTCGCTCTTCTCCGACTTATCTGACCGCACCGCAGATGCCGGCCCGGAACGTTGCGTCCCAGAATTCAACCCGGAACGTTGCTGAGCCCCGGAATGCTGAGCCCCGGAACTCAGCTTGCTGGCTTGGGCGAACACCGAACCCGCCATAAAAAGAAGTGTCGTCGCCACGCAAACCGTGACGCGTTCCTGTGCGCTTTGATTTCTTTTCATTTCGACTTTCTCCATGCATGACATCACGGAATGCGCACCGTGACACCTTTACCATTTAGTTAATACAATTTAATCCCGCGTGGGTAAGATTGCAACACAGAAACGAAAAAAGTTCACCGTTTCAAGCAAACCCCCGTCAAACACCGATCAGCGCCCCATTTTCCCCGCGTCATATCCACGCCGAAAATCTTTGCCTTACCCCTGACGGGCGTGTCATAATACATCCATTAAGCAAGAAGGATTTCGGTCCGCCTTGCCCACCGTTCCACCTAAAAGATCTGTCCCCATGATTGCCGATTTCAATCCTGTGCGCCTCATGACAACCCCTTGGTTCTGGTCGTCTTTCATCGGCTGGACATTGGCACAACTGATCAAGATGACGACGGGGCTCGTTAAAACCGGCCAGATCGACTTCCGCTACCTGCTGAGCACCGGGGGCATGCCCAGCGCCCATTCGGCCATGGTCTGCGGGCTCTGCACCTCCATCGGCCTCACCGAAGGCTTTGACGCGCCCGTCTCGATGCTCGCCGCCGGCTTTGCGGCCATCACCATGTTCGACGCCGCCAGCGTCCGACGCGCCGCAGGGCTCCAAGCCAGAGTGCTGAATCAGATGATTGACGAACTGTTCAAACAGCACAAGCTCAAGCAGACCCGGCTCAAAGAGCTGCTCGGCCACACCCGCAAGGAGGTTTTCGCCGGGATGGCCCTCGGCATCGCCGTCGCCGTGATTGTGGTCCACCTCTGGCCGACCCATGCCCGGCCTGCGCGGAGTCCGGCCTCTCAGAACTGCGGTGTCGCGGCAGGGAAGACGCCAGGCCCGTCGCCGGCTGTCCCCAGCCAGCCCTGACAGCTTACCGCGTGCGGTCTTCGTAGAGTTTGTACTCGACGCTGTCGAGCAGCGCCTGCCACGACGCTTCGATGATGTTCTCTGAGACGCCCACCGTGCCCCACTGCCGCACCCCGTCGCCAGACTCGATCAACACGCGCGTCACCGCACGCGTAGCCTCCTGAGGATCCAAAATGCGCACCCGATAGTCGGTGAGCGCGATGTTCTCGATCTCGGGATAAAACCGCGTCAGAGCGTGGCGCAGCGCCGCATTGAGCGCATCGACCGGTCCGTGCCCCTCACCTGCGGTCAGCTCGGTCTCTCCGGCCACCTTGACCTTGATCGTCGCCTCCGAGATGCACGGCTCTTCCCGCCCGCGCTTCTCCACGATCACGCGGAAGCTCTCCAACTCGAAGAACGGCGTGTGTTTATTGAGCACTTTCTGGAGAAGAATCTTGAACGACCCGTCCGCCGACTCGTAGGAGTAGCCTCTGTTCTCGCGCCGCTTGACCTCCTCGAGGATCGCGCGCGTCGACTCTTTGTTCAGCGCCGACACGTCGATTCCCAGTTCAGCCGCCTTCAGCAACACGTTTGAGGAGCCAGAAAGTTCGGAAACCAGCACGTGCCGCTGGTTGCCGACCTGCCCGGGCTCGACGTGCTCGAACGTCTTGGGGTTCTTCTGGATGGCGTTGACGTGCGCCCCCGCCTTGTGGCTGAACGCCGCCCGCCCCACATAAGGCTGGCGAGGGTCGTTGCGCTGATTCGCCAAATCGTCCGTCACCACCGAAACTTCGCGCAGCTTGCGGAGCCGCTCTTCGCCCACACAGTGATACCCCATCTTCAGTTCCAGCGCCGGCAGGATGCTCACCAAGTTGGCGTTGCCGGTGCGCTCTCCGTAGCCGTTCACGCACCCCTGCACCTGACGCGCTCCCGCACGCACCGCCTCCAGCGAGGTGGCCACGGCCAACCCGCTGTCGTTGTGGGTGTGAATGCCCACCTGCAGAGCGGGAAACGCCTCACACACCGCTCCGGTGATGGCAAACACTTCGTGGGGCAGGCTGCCGCCGTTGGTGTCGCAAAGAACCACGCCTGCGGCACCTTCGCGCACCGCCGCGTGCAGCGCCTGCATCGCATAGACCGGATCGGCCTTGTATCCGTCGAAAAAATGCTCCGCGTCGAAAAAGACCTGCCGGCCGGCCGCCTTCAAGAATCCGACCGTGTCGGCGATCATCTGCAGGTTGTGCTCCCCCGTCGTACGCAGCACATCCTTCACGTGCAGCAGCCACGACTTGCCGTAGATCGTCACCCACTCGGTCTCCGCCGCCAGCAGCCCCGCGAGCTGCGGATCGTCCTTGGCGTCCAGATCCACGCGCCGCGTGCTGCCGAAAGCCGTCACCCGCGCCTGCGTCAGCCGCGCCTTGCGGATGTCTTCGAAGAAGCGCCGGTCCCGCGGGTTCGACCCCGCGAAGCCGCCCTCGATGAAGTCGACGCCGAACTCGTCGAGCATCCGCGCGAACCGCACCTTGCCCGCATCTGAAAACGAAATGCCCTCGCCCTGCGCCCCGTCCCGTAAGGTAGTGTCGTAAAGGAAGACTTTGGTTTTCGTGCTCATTTTAGAAGAAAGCCTTATAGAGAGCTTGGACCGCCTTCGCGCGCTGCTCGGCTTTGACGCCGAACATCATGCTGATTTCCGACGACCCCTGGTTCATCATCTCGATGTTCACGCCCGCATCCGACAGCGCCTTCGTCGCTTTGGAGGCCATCCCCACCGTGTAGTAGAGCCCCTCGCCCACCACCATCACCAGCGCGTAGCCGCGCTCGACCAGCACCGCATCGGGGTTCAGATCGCGCTTGATGCGCTCGACCACGCGCTTCTCGCAGTCCGAATCGAAATTCCTGTCGCGGATCACCACCGACACGTTGTCGATGCCGGAGGGCATATGCTCGTACGAAACGCCTTCCCACTCCAGGATCTGAAGCAGGCGGCGGCCGAACCCGATCTCGCGGTTCATCATGTACTTGTCGACGAAGATGTTGCAGAACCCGTCGTCGCTCGCGACGCCCACCACGTTGCCGGCCAGCACGCGGCGCGACTGCACGATCATCGTGCCCGGCTCCTGCGGCCGGTTGGTGTTGCGCACGTTGATGGGGATGCCCGCCTTCACCGCCGGAATCACCGCCTCGTCGTGGAACACGCCGAACCCGGCGTACGACAGCTCGCGCATCTCGCGATAGGTCATCACCGGAATTCCCGCCTTCACATCCGGCACCAGCCGCGGATCGACCGGATACACCGAGTCCACGTCCGTGAAGTTCTCGTACACATCGGCTTTCACCGCCGCCGCAAGAATCGACCCCGTGATGTCCGACCCGCCGCGCGGGAAAGTCGCAACCTTGCCGTCCTTCGTGTAGCCGAAGAAACCGGGGAAAATCACAATCTCTTCGCGGTTGCGCAGCGTCTTTGCAAGAAACTGGTAGGACTCTTCGAGCAGCTGCGCGTTGCCGAAGTCGCTCGTCAGATACATGCCGGCCTCGTGCGGGTCGAGATACACCGCCTTGACGCCGCGCGCCTGAAAGGCCTGCGCCACGATCTTCGCGCTGTTGTCCTCACCCGCCGCTTTCATGCAATCGAGAAAGACTCCGCGGTGCGACTTGTCGCCCGCCAGACGGAAACGCAGATCCTTCCCGATCTCCGCGATGATTCCCGCCGGCAGGTTCAGGTCGCGCTGAATCTCAGCGTAGCGCTCCACGATCGCCTCGAGCGCCGGCTCATAGTCTTTGTCCGTCAGCGCAGCCTCCGCACACGCGATCAGCAAGTCGGTGACCTTCGTATCCGCCTTGTTACGTTTACCCGGCGCAGAAACCACGACGATTTGGCGCTCAGGATCAGACAACACGATGTCCACGATCTTGGTCACCTGCTCCGCACTGGCGACCGACGAACCACCGAACTTACAAACCTTCATCTCTCTCTCCTCGTAAGGGCACGGCCTGCCGCGCCCCTCCATTAAATCATCCGCAGCTTCACCGGCTCCTCGTTCAGAACTCCGGCCGAACAGATCTCACGCATAGCCGCATCGATCTCGGCTCCCTTGGCCGCATGCGTCAGAATCACGACCGGCACGTAACCCACATTAGCCATCTCTTCCGGCTGCGCCTTTTGCGTGGCCGCCAGAATGCTGACTCCGTGCTTGCCGAGGAGCGTCGTAATCACACCCAGCGAGCCCGCCTTGTCGAGCACCATCAGCCGCACGTAATAGCGGCTGACGATGTCGGCCGCCGTCCGCACGCGCAACTTGCCCGTGTTCGCCACGCACACGCCGCGCCGGTACCGCGACTTGCCCGCCATCAGGTTGCGCGCGATGTCTCCGATATCGCCGATCACCGTGCTCGCCGTCGGCTCACGCCCGGCCCCGCGACCGTAGTAGAGCGTGTCGCCGCTCAAGTCGCCGCGCACCATCGCCGCATTGAACACGTTGCTCACCGAGGCCAGCATGTGCGTCAGCGGCACCAGCGTGGGATGAACGCGCACCTCGACCTCATCGCCGTCGTGCCTCACCACCGCCAGCAGCTTGATGCGGTACCCGAACTCAGCCGCGTACCGCACGTCCATTCCCGACAGGCTGCGGATGCCCTCCACCAGCACCTTCTCCATCGGCACGTGGAAACCGTAAGCCAGCGAAGCCAGAATGATCGCTTTGTGCGCCGTGTCAAAACCGTCGATGTCGAGGCCCGGATTGGCCTCGGCGTATCCGGCCTTCTGCGCCGCCTGCAACACCTCGTCGAACGGCAGCCCCTCGTTCTCCATGCGCGTCAGAATGTAGTTGCACGTGCCGTTCAGAATGCCGTGAATGCTCTGGATCTCGTTGCCTGCCAGGCCCTCGCGCAGCACACGGATAATCGGGATGCCACCGCCCACGCTCGCGCCGAAATAGATATCCACCCCGTTGCGCTCGGCCGCCCCGAAGATCTCGTCGCCGCACTCGGCCAGCAGCTTCTTGTTCGCCGTGACGACCGCCTTGCCCGAATTCAGCGCTTCGAGAACAAACGTCTTGGCGATGCCCGTGCCGCCGATCAGCTCGACGATGATGTGAATCTCCGGATCGTGGATCACGGCCATCGCGTCGGTCGTGAGCATGCTTTCTTCCACGGCCACACCGCGGTCTGTCGCGATGTCGATATCCGCGATTTTCTTAAGCACCACGTCCACGCCAAGCCGCTGCGCCATCACCTTGCGGTTGCGCTGCAACCCGTCCGCGACACCCGCACCCACGGTTCCGAAACCGATTAGACCCACACCGATCTGTTTCATAAAGGCCCTGCTTTCCTAATTCTCCGGCAAACGGTGAATTTCATATAATAAAGAAAAGTGGGGCTTACTTACAAGTCCGCAAAAACGAGGGCAGAACGATCAAGGCCACACACGCAAGTAACAACCCGAGGCATTCTGCTGGGGAAAACACACTCTCGCACAAATTGGGAAACGCTGGCAGACTTCTTTCTCCCGCCGCACCCCGGCCGAACATGGTTTTATCGCAGATTCACACAGTAGTGAAACACAACGAGGAAAAAGAGATAGGTTAATAAGCGGGTGAATACCCATCATTTGGCGCAATCCGAATGATACCATTCTTCACACGGACACTGAAGTCCTCTCGCTTAGCCTTAACCAATTCAGACAATTCCTCAATGGTCGGATAAGCGGGAGAGAATCCAAAATCGCGAGCATCATCAATTAAAATGACATGCTTCACGCCTTGACTCAGCACCGCATGGAGTTCTTCACTAATTGGCGATTCCTTTTCACCTCTCGCCGTGTTGCCTCCCGAATAATGGCCATCCAACCAAAACAAAGCAGGGGTCTTAAGTTCGTTGATTATTTTGTCAATTTCTACCCCACTGTCTCCCTCAATTAGTGCGATATTTCGCTCCCCTCTAAATCGACGCACATCCAATTTATACAATGCGGCACTCAATTCTATTGAATAGATCCGGTCGAAATGCGTTTTCATCGCCGCCACCATGTCCCCATAATAGGTGCCCGTTTCAACTAGAACCCTCAATCCGTATCTCTTAGCGTACTCCAACAATGCACGCTGCTTTACCAAGTGCGGTGGAGGAACCGGATGGCCAGTATCTTCCCAAGTCGCCAATTCTTTGGGTCCTCTTCTTTTCACTTCAAAATTTCTTAAACACGCATAAAGAAATGTGCTTTTCAGACACTGATTGAATCGAGTCATCATACTGTGCTCCTCTATGGACAAAGTCACCTAAGTGTTTGTTCCCGCTCCGCAGAAGAACCGCCGTCCCGAGCACCGTTGAACCATTCTAACGCGCACGAACAAGGCTGCGGATATGCGGCAGGCTACCCCTTAAAGTTACTGTCTTCGAAACCAATCTCAGTCAGACGCTCGCGCTCGCTCGCTGCCGGGCGAAGCAGGCGGCCGCCAGATAGACCAGCACAGCCCCTTCGACAATGGTGGCACCCGGCGGCCAGCCCGGCGCGTAGCTGACGGCCAGCCCCAGCAGACTCACCCCGATCCCGAGCGCGACCGCGAGGGCCATCATGCGGTCCAGCCGCCGCGTCAACAGGCCCGCCGCCGCCGCTGGCAACGTCAGCAGCGCGATCGCCAGCACGATACCCGCCACGCGCACCAACAACACCACCGTCAGCGCTGTCAGCACGTGGTAAACCGTCTCGTACAGCGCCGTATTCACCCCGCGCAGCCGCGCCAGTTCCTCGTTGAAGGCGATGGCCAGAAAACGGTTGTAGCAGAGCGCCATCACGCCCAAAATCAGCACATCCATGCCCGCCATCCACGCCAGATCTCCGCCGGTTATCAGCAGGATCGAACCGAACAGGTAGCTCATCAGATCGTCCTGATACCCCGGCGTAGCGGCCACGAACGAAACGCCCAACGCCATACCTCCGGTCCAGACGGCACTCAGCACCGTGTCGGAACGGTGCTTGCCGCGCGACGTCAGCCGCGCCAACAGCAACGCCACTCCGATCGCCACCAGCACGGCGCCGCCCATCGGCGGCAGTCCGTCGAAACCGAAGCGCCGCTGGAGCAGCCGAGCCAGCCCCAGCCCCGCCAGAATGCTGTGCGAGACCGCGCCCGCCAGATAGGTCGACCGCCGCACCACGACAAGGCTTCCCACCAGACCTGCCGCTACCGACGCCAATACCGACGCCAACACCGCGTTCACGAGGAAGGGATAGCTCACCAGGTCTTTGAAGAAAGTCAGCATTTGCTATATCCGTTGCTCGCAGGCAGGGTCCGACCGCCGGGCGGGTCTCGGGAGGCCCGCCCCTACCTTGGGCCTTCATGCGTTTCGACCATCTCACACCCGCACCCGTGGTGCGGAACATGCATCGCCACCGACGGATCCAACACATGGCAGTGCGCGTCGTGCCTGATCGAGGTCAGGCTGCCGCCGAAGGCCTCCGTGAAGGTCGCCGAGGCCACCTCGCCGATCGCATGCAGTCCCGCCGTACGGTTCACGCACAGCACGTGTGTCGCATGGCCCGTCACCACGCCTAGGTTGTGCGACACCATCATCACCGTCACTTCAGAAATCAGCTCCTGGAACAGCTCATACATGAGACTCGCATGCTCGGGGTCGATGTTGGCCACCGGCTCGTCCAGCAGCAGCAGCTCCGAACCGCCCGCCAGAGCCTGCGCAATCATCACCCGCTGACGTTCGCCGCCCGACAGCTCGGAGAACGCCCGACGCTCGAACGCCGCGAGCCGCACCCGCTCCAGCGCCTGCCTCGCGACCTCGCGGTCCGCACCGCCATACGCTCCGAAGCGGCTCTTGCCCACGCGCCCCATCAGAACCACCTCGCGCACGGAGACGGGAAACCGGGGATCAAAGGGAATCGTCTGCGGCACATAGCCGACGCGATCACGGGCTTCCTCTGGGGTTTTCCCAAGCACGAGGATCGCGCCGTAACGTGGCGTCAGCGCGCCGAGCAGCAGTTTCAGCAACGTCGTCTTGCCGCCGCCGTTCGGGCCCACGACCGCCACCAGCGTACGCCGCGCGATTTCGAACGAGACGTTGTGCAACACCTCCTGCGTCCCGTAGGAGAAGCAGACGTCGCGCACCTCAATGGCAGGACCGGACACACTCATCGGATTGCCGGAGCCCTTTCGCTTGTAGCCAGTTTCGCCGCCACATCGCGCATCAGTGCGACCCAGTCTTCCTGCAGCGGATCGATCATCTCCAGACGTGTGCCAATCTGATCTGCCAGCGTCTGCGCAGGCCGCCTGTCATACTGCGGCTCCGCGAACACCACTTTCACACCTACGCCTTGCGCCCGACCGATCACTTCCGCCAGATGCCGGGCGGCAGGCGCTTTGCCGTCCATTTCGATCACCAGCAGCGTCAGCCCATAATCGGCCGCCAAATAGCTCCACGAGGGATGATACACCACCCACGTCTTGACTGTCAGCGCCCGCACAGCGTCACGCAGGGCCCGATCCGTCTCGCCGATCTCAGCGACGGTCTTTCCCAGTTTCGCCTCCAGTCCCTCACGCTGCTGCGGCAGTGCCTGCCCAAGGGCCGTCACCGTGTTCGACGCCATCGCACAGAACAGGCGCGGCGAAAGCCAGATGTGCGGATCGCCGCCCGCGGCACAGCTGTCATGACCGACGTGAGAGTCATGGCCATGATCGCCCACACCGAGCTTAACAACCCCCGCGTCCATGCCTGCCACCTTCAGTGCGGGATTCAGCTTGGCGGCTCGGCTGACCAGCGACGCCTCGAAGGGCATGCCCAACGTCAAATAGAGCGACGCCTCCACCAGTTTTTTCACTTGCCGCGCACCGGGCTCAAACGTATGCGGGTTCGCGCCGGGCGTCAGCAGCGTCTGAACATCCACAGCCTCGCCAGCCAGCCGCTTCACCAGCCACGCCTGCGGAGGAATGGAAACGAATACGACCGGCTTCTCGCTCGCCTGGGAGGCCAGAGCGAAGAAAAAAACGCAAACATGAAAAATCACTCGCATGCCTTGGACTTTTTCCTCTCAGGTAGGGCTCGGCCGCCGGGCGAGCCGCGGACGGTCCCAGTCTGATCCGTCGAGCGGCTCACTTCCCCTGCTTCGAGAGCGCAGACTTCACCGACACGCCGCCGATCGCGCCAAGTTTGCCGGTCAGCGAACCCAGTTCATCGGTCGTGGCCTCCACCACCAGCGTGATGACCGAGACCCCTCGCTCGCGCCGCGGCAAGCCGACACGCGCAAGGATCAGCTCCGCGTGTTCGCTCAACACGCGGTTAACCACATCGACGCCGTCACGGCTCTCAAGAAGGACTCCGACAAAACCGATGCGCCGCACCATTTCCACCTCCTAAAACAACAGGTGAAAAAACATTTTTCACCGCTCAGACGCTAAGAATACCCATTTAGCGCTTGGCGTTCTCCGAAGACTTAGCGGCGAAAAATCAAGCCTGGCTCAGTTCTGCGCTGCGTGCAGCAGCCGCCGCCAGCGTCTTGGCGAGTGCCGCTTTCACAGACGACTTCTCCAGCACGGCCAGACCCGCAGCCGTCGTGCCCTTGGGTGACGCCACGGCCTGAATGAACTCAGCCGTGTCGCGTCCCGTGTTTTGGAGATAGATGCCTGTGCCGATCATCGTCTGCTCGGCCAACAGCCTCGCCGCATCCTTCGGCAGCCCCAGGGCGACGGCGCCTTCGACCATCGTCTGCATCACGTAAGCGAAGAAAGCCGGGCCGGAGCCGCTCAGCGCCGTGACGGCATCGAAATGCCGCTCGCCCAGTTCCAGCACCGAGCCTGCGCTTCCGAAAATCTGCGCCACCAGCTTTCTGTCAGCCGTCTTCGCGTTCTTGGCCGCGCAGAAGACGCTCATGCCCTCCTGCACCATCAGCGCCAGATTCGGCATCACGCGCACGATGCGCGGCTTGGAACCCGCCGCTTTTTTCAGCGTCGCCAGCGTCTTGCCCGCCGCGATTGAGATAAGCAAATGTTTGTCGGTCAGCAGACTCTTGATCTCGCCCAAGAGCACGTCGAGATCCTGCGGCTTAACCGCAAGCACAAGCACCTTGCATTCTTTCACAGTCTGCGCCGCGTCGTCTGTGGCGATCACACCGTACTGTTTCGCCATCAGCGTGCGGCGTTCCTCCGCCTTGTCGCAGGCCATCACGTCCCAAGGATCGCCCAGACCGGTCTGCACCATCGAAGACAGAATCGCCTCCGCCATCTTACCCGCACCCAAAAATCCGACTCTCATGTTGAAATCCTTTTTAATCGGGCAGGCACAGAGACCTGCCCCTCTGTTTGGGCGAACTTATGTGTCCGCCCCGTTTTTCACGCGTACCCGTGCCGTTGAAGTTCGCTCCGCAACTGCATCTGGAACGCTTGCAGATCGGCGTTCGACGGACGGTAACCCGGCGTTTCGGGCTCCAGTCCGAAGCGTCCCATCTGATCGATCATCCAACGCGCCTTCACGCCGTCCGAGAAAATCACCGTGCCGCTCACCATCGCACCCGGCACCACCAGCCGGTCCAGCGTGAGCGCCACCTTCGCGCCGGCTCCACCCTCCGGCTGCGGCTTTCCAAACGACTCATCCTCCTCTTCGTGCGGCTGACCGGCCTCGTATTCCAACTCGTCGGCATAGGGGTCTTCCGCCTGAGCCGCTGCGGACGGAGGCTTCGGAGCCTCGGCCTTCGGTGGCTTCGGCTCAGGCTTGTCCTTGACGGCCGCGCCGACGTCGAGCACAAGCAACCGCACATCCATGTACGTCAGCGTAATGTCGAACTCATTCTTCAGGTTCTTCTGCACGTCGGACAGAGAGGCACCGGCTTCCAGCCACTCCTTGACGGCCTGACGCTGTTGATCGGAAAGTTCCATTGCTCAGGATCTCCTTTGTGTTGGAATTGTCCCAATCCTGCGCCCAAACGTCAAGGTCAACTGAACCAAACATCCGGCTTCGACCCCCATTCGAATTGCATTCCACCATCTGTTCTTGCATACTTTGTGTGATTTCTGACCCATTGAACGAAGAGCTTTCCATCCATGAGCTTTCTTACTGAACTAACTCGCGGCATCATAAAGGAGAACCCGACCTTTCGTTTGGTGCTGGGCATGTGCCCCACCTTGGCGCTGACCACGTCGCTCGAAAACGCTTTGGGCATGGGCGTTGCCGCCACGTTCGTCTTGATCTGCTCGAACGCCGCCGTCTCCGCGCTCCGCAACGTCATTCCCGCCACCGTGCGGATCCCCTGCTACATCGTGGTCATCGCCGCTTTCGTCACCATGGTCGATCTCCTGATGCAGGCCTACACGCCCGCCCTGGCCGAGAGCCTCGGCATCTTCATCCCGCTCATCGTGGTCAACTGCATCATCCTCGGCCGAGCCGAGGCCTTCGCCTCCAAGAACGGCGTGCTTTACAGCGTGGCCGACGGCGCGGGCATGGGCGTCGGCTTCACGGTCGCCCTCTCCATCATGGCTACCATCCGCGAATTCCTCGGCAACGGCTCGATCACCGTCTGGGGCAGCCTTGCCATCCGCAACATCCACAATCACGCCATGGTTCTCCTTGTCCTGCCCGCAGGCGGTTTCGTCACGCTTGGCCTCATCCTGGCTTTCATCAACCACCTGCAGGCGCTGGCCGCGCAAAAGAGAGGTGAGGGCGCCCCGCTCCCTCTGGATCTCGACTGCCGCCACTGCGCACTCTGCAAAATCGGCGAGTGAGCCCTTGTCCGCGCGCCCACCATTCTCCGGACCGGTAATCATGCGCGATGCGCGTGCGCAGCGCTGGCTTCTCTTCGAACAGCCGCTGGAAATCTTCGCGACCGCCAATCCCGCCGAGGTCCTGCCCATGCTCCACCGCATCGAGCAAGCCGTGACGGAACGCGGTATCTACGCGGCCGGCATGCTTGCTTACGAAGCCGCCCCGTCCTTCGATCCCGCACTGACCGTGCGTCGCACAGACGGCACCTTCCCCCTTCTCTGGTTCGGACTTTTCAACCCGCCGCGCCCAATCGCGCTTGAGAATCAGCGTCATGCCGGTGCGGCGGAGTGGCTCGCCTCGATCACGCCAGAAGCCTACCGAGCAGCTTTCGACCGCATCAAACACCACATTCATGAAGGCGACGCCTACCAAGTCAACCTCACCTACCGACTGCGCGCCCGTCTCCCCTATTTCAAGTCTCCAACTTCCGCTCTCCAAAACACCTTCTCCTGTCTCGTTGCCGCGCAGCACGCCACCTACGGCGCGTTCGTCTCCACCTCCCGCTGGTCGCTCTGTAGCGCCTCCCCTGAACTCTTTTTCAGCCTCGACGGCACCCACATCGAATCGCGCCCTATGAAGGGCACAGCCCCGCGCGGCCTGACTCTCGAGCAGGACCGCGCAAACGCCGCCGCACTTCAGGCCTCAGAGAAGAACCGCGCAGAAAATCTGATGATCGTCGACATGGTCCGCAACGATCTCGGCCGAGTCGCCATCCCCGGCAGCGTTGCCGCGCCCACTCTTTTCGCCCTCGAGAAATATCCGACCGTGTGGCAAATGACCTCCACGGTGCAAGCCGAGACCCGGGCCTCCGTCGCCGACATCTTCGCGGCCCTCTTTCCGGCCGCCTCCATCACCGGCGCGCCTAAGGGCAGCGCCATGCGCATCATCGCGGAAACCGAGTCCGATCCGCGCCGCACGTACACCGGCGCGATCGGCTTTCTCGCACCCAACCGCCACGCGCAGTTCAACGTCGCCATCCGCACCCTGCTCATCGACCACGCCACCGGCCAAGCCGAGTACGGCACCGGCGGCGGCATCGTCTGGGACTCGGAGTGCGGCCTCGAACAAGGCGAATGCCGCACTAAAACGCTCATCCTGAACGCTTCCGCAGAGCCCTTTTCGCTGCTGGAGACGATGCTTTGGACACCCGAAGAAGGGGTGACGCTCTTGGAAAATCACCTGGCACGCCTCTCCGCTTCTTCCGAATATTTCGACTATCCTGCCGACCTTGCGGCGATCCGCCAGCGCCTGGCAGACCTTTCAACGAGCCTACAGGCATCCCACCGCGTCCGACTGCTCGTCGCACGCGACGGCACCGTCACACTCGAGGCCGCACCGTTCACAATCCCTTGCGGCGACCTTTCCCTGCGCGTCGCGCTTGCGCCGAAGCCGGTGGATCGCGATGACCCGTTTCTTTACCACAAAACCACGCGCCGCCGCGTTTTCGACGAAGCCCTTGCGGCCTGTCCCGGTTTCGACGACGTGATCCTGCACAACGCCGGCGGCGAAGTCACCGAGTCCACGCGCGCCAACGTTGTGGCCGAGATCGGTGGCGTGTGCGTCACCCCTCCCGTGCGCTGCGGCCTGCTCGCGGGCACCCTGCGGCAGCGCCTGCTCGACACAGGCGCGATCGTCGAACGCGTCATCACCGTCGACGACCTGTACCGCGCCCCGCGCGTCTGGCTCGTCAACTCTCTGCGGGGCATGCAGTCTGCGGAACTCAAAACACCTTGATTATCGTGCCTGGATTCTTGCCTAACCAAAGTTCGGTGCCATTCATCCGCTTGCTGACGACCAGCCCCGGAGCAGTCGTCGTGAACGACGCTGTGATTCCCGAAGAGGAAAGGATCAGCCAAGGCCCCACCCCGCTGCCGACTACGTTCACCGTGACAGCTCCCCCTGAAACCGGACCCGAAACGGCCAGCAGATCCGCGCCGCCCGCGCCCACGTCAACACGGTAGACCGCAGAATCGGCAAACTGGACACCGCCGGTGATCGACAGGGTGCCAACACCGCCCACAGCCCCGGGATCGACAATGCCGCCTGCATTCACCGTCAGTGCCGTGCCGCTGCCGACACTGACAGCGCCTGTACCCGTTAAGACCGCGCCGCCGCTCACGGTCACCGGGCTCACGATGCTGCCGTTCACAGCGAGCGTGCCGTTGCTGACAGCCGTCGCACCGGTGTAGGCATTCGTCGCCGCCAGAACCAGCGTGCCCGAGCCGGTCTTCGTCAGGCCACCTGCGGGGACACCGTTGACGAGAACAGGAGCAAGTGTCAGATCATTACCGGCAGCACCATCACCGATATTGAACGCACGCGTACCCGTGAGAGAGATGACACCGATGGCACCTGCGCCTGCGGGTGCAGCGATGGTGACAGTATTTGTATTTGCTGAGTTGCCGACAAAGGTCACGTCTCCACCGTTCAGAGATATCTTGGCGCCCGAGTGCGTTGTGTCGCCCGCTTCGAGCGTGATCGGCGAATACGCACCGCTGATCAGATTGCTGATGACGACTCCACCGTTGGCCGTCAGAACGGTGTTGTAGGAGCCGAGCGCCGCTTGTGAACGCAATACGCTGATCGATCCCCCGGACAGCACCAGTGAGCCGGCAATCGTTACGACGGTCTGCCGCGCCATGTTCATTATGCCGCCAGCCAGAACCGCATAGCCGTTGATCAGGCTCCCGCCATAGTGATCCGAAGAGCCTGTGTAGTAGGTTCCGCCATTCATAAACAAATTGTTGTAGGTTTCGCTACGGCTGGCACCTTCATTTCCGATCTGCAGCTTAAAGTTTCCGCTGTTGAGCGTAATATCGCCGGTGTCTGCGATCTGGTTGGACTGGTCCTCAACCGATCCGCCGCTGATCACCAGGTTGCCGGGTACGCCGTTCACACTGGTTTTCATCAGCCAGAGGCGGCCGCTGTTGACGATCGTCGTTCCCGTATAGGTGTTAGCGGCTGACCCCGAGAACCGCGTTGTGCCCGTCCCGACGACCGTGACACCGTTGCCGCCGTCGTTCGTAATCGCACTGCGGATGTCGAGCAGGCCGCCGCTGGGCTGGCCAGAGGTGTTCAGCGAGGTTGTATAGGCAATGAAGACGCCTTCGTGCCCGTTCAGATCGAGCGTATTCACTCCGACAGTCATGGCATTGCTCGCGTTGCCGGACGTGGTCTGCCCCGACACGTACTGGTTGGCGTAAATGCAGCCGCTGCCAAGCGTGAGCGCGATGTTGCCGGCTTGAACGATGCCAGAGCCCAATGTCGTGTTGGTACCGGAAACCGCGAAAGACAGCGAATTGATCGTGGTCGGGGCTGTCAGGGTGTTCGACACGACGCCCGCGCCGGCGCTGTTGAAGAGCAGCGCATTGTTCAACTGCGTCTGCCCATCGCCAATCGCCGTCGTGTATTCCGTGTTCGTGTTCAACGCGCGCAGGCCGTAGGTCGCATCGTAAGTGGCCAGCCCGATGCCCGAGCCCGCCACCGAGGTGTCCGCCACGACACCGGGCAAAATGCTGATGGTCTTGCTGCCGGGAGCGCCCCCCGCGCCGAGCAAAAGCGGAGATGTGCCGAACACAACGTTCACGCTATTCGACGTCAGCGAGGCGAGCGTGTTGGTGCCGAGCCCCATGCCGCGGAAATTGATGACGCCGGCTCCAGCGGAGCGGACAAGGCTGCCGGAGTAGAACTGCGCGTTCTTGGCCCCGTTCGGCGTAATCGTCACGGTCGAGGCGGCACCCGGCCCGAGCGTCAGCGCGTTGGCGTTGGTCTCGACGGTGTTCGCATCGCTGCGCCCACCGACGTTCACCGAGCCACCGCTAAGTTTCAGGCTCTTGGTGCGCGGGCCGCCCACGAGCCCCATGTTCGTCTCGAAGGTGATGTTGTCCGCATTCAACTCTATATCCGTCGTGGGAGCGGCGGCGCTGGTGCCGGTGAACTTGATGGCGCCGGTTCCTACGTTGACCAAGCGACCACCGCCCGCAATAGCCGACTTGAACTGCTTTGTGCCCCCGCCGGATAGCGACAGCGTGTCGCCGCTCATATTCAGGCCGCCCTGCGGAATAAAGGTGTTGGCGCCGATGTTCCACGTCTGGTCGGCGGCGAGCGCGAACCCGCAGTTGAACGTGAGCCCCTTGTCTGGGACGGTCGTGATGCCCGATGCCCCCAGCGTGAGCGTATTACCTGCTGCGAAGGTGAAACCGTTCGAACACGTGGCAGTCATGACCATCCCCAGCCATGTCAGGTTCGTGCCTAGGGTGTAGGTTTGCCCGGAGGTCACGTTGTAGTCCCACTGAGCGATATCGTTCGTTCCGGGAACGATTCCGCCGATCCAACTCGCAGACAGATTTAGATTGGTCGTGTTGTCCGCCTTGCTGATCCCATCCGCCATGGACGTCGACAACCAGCCAGCCACCAATACGATGAACGCCACACACTTCGTCACTCCAGTTCTCATTCCAACCTCCTTTTTATCATCTTCTGCTCCTGAGCCAAGAACCCAGCAACCTTTCTTCTACCTCAGCCTCTTCAACTCGAACGCTTTTCCCGCGATCGCCGCCTTGGCCGGCATGCCCCAGTACGGCGTCGGCGTGTAGTTCCAGTCGCTCAGCAGGCACGGCGAGGACTTCGGATGGAAACACCACGCCGTCCAGTTGAGCCGGTACTTCTGAATACAGCCGAGCATATCCGGCGCCCAAGTCTCGGGCATCTCGTGAGCCTCCTTCGGAATGAACGGCATGCACTCCGGTTGACAGCCCACCTCGCCGATCAGGATCGGATATTTGGCCGCCGCATCCAGAAAGCTCGTCTGCCAGCCTCTCTTCCACGGGTAGACGTGCGCCTCGTACATGATCCCGTTGCCGCCCTTGTCGGTGAGCGCGAAGCCCGTCAGCACGCCCGAAAGATCATAGCCCCAGTCGAGGCCTCCGGCGGTCACCACGTTCCGCGCCCCCGTCTTGCGCACCACGTCCACGAGCCGCTGCATGCCGACCGATACGCCGCTCTTGATCGGCTCCGTGTTCTCGGCCGCAACGCCCGCCTTGGCCTTGGGCTTGTCGGTCACCCAGCCGCCGTTGCGCCACACTTCCCAGGAAATGTCGTGCGGCTCGTTCAGCAGTCCGAAGATCACGCCCGGATGGTTCGCATAGCGCGTGGCCACGTCGCGCCAGAAATCGGCGTGGTGCTGCTCCGCCGCACGGTACTCGTGGAGGTCGATGACAACCCAAGCGCCCTTCCGCTCGCACTGCCGGACCACCTCGTCCACCAGCGCCCGGTACTTGACGCCCTTGTCGTTCTGCCACGGCCCGACCCCGAACCAGAACTTGGAGCCCAGCGCCAGCCGGATCACGTTCGCATGCCACTCGGCGAGCACGTTGGTCACCGATTCGCGGACATGGTCGCCGCCCGCGGACCATTCGAGGCTCGCGATCGCCACGCCCTGAAGCCACACTTCGCGTCCGTCGGCCTTGCTCATGAGCCGGTTGCCCTTGACCTCCAGCTCGGGTGTCGCGCACCCTTCGGTCGCGACCATCCGCTCGCTGAGCTTATAATTGACGAACCCCGCTTCCTCCAGCGGAATCGGCTCCAGCACCAGGTCGTCGATGTCAAGTGTACCCGCAGCGGCATTGAAAAGCGTGGGCATGATCTCGAGCGTCGCCGCGCCCGACGGCACCACGAGCCCGAGCGTGCGCGTCTCCCAGCCTTTCGAGGCACCTTTGAAATTCGGGTGTCCCGGGCCGCCTGGCAGTTTTTGACCGGCGGCGTCCTTGAAATCGATGATCACCCGCGCATCGAACCATTTCTCCTTGCCGACCTTCACGCCCTCCCAGCGCACGCGGAACGAAAGCTTGAACGCCTCCGCGTTTGGGGTCAGGGGAAGGCTCCGGTAGAGCATCACCATCTTGCCAGGATTCGCCGTCTGCCGGATGAAATGGTTGCCGTTTTCCTCCAGACAGGTTGCCTGCTCATGGCGCGCCCAGTCCGCAGGCCAGCCCTCTTTCATTTGCTCGAAATCGCCGTTCTGAATCAGCGATGCGGCCCGCACGCCTGCGGCCAATAGAACCGCAAGCAGGCAGGGGATCAGGGTTCGAGATTTCCGGTTCGAGATTTGATTCTCTGTCATGAAGCCTTCCTTCCTAGCAGATAGCATTTCGTTTCTCGCTCAGGCGATTCGGTTTCAGTTGGATTTCCCTTGCCGTTTCACCTTGTTTTCAGGACTCCCAAAACCTGACCCCTATCTTTGCTTCGCCGGGGCCGCCGTCGACCCGCGCTCCACCCACTCGACCGGCAACGTCACGGTCTCGGGTTTCGCCGTCTTCCCTGCCAACTGCCGGTACAACAGCGTCATCGCGGACTGCCCCATTTCGGTGAAGGGCTGACGTACCGTGGTCAGCGGTGGCGACAGCCACTCCGCAAGCGGATCGTCGTCGAACCCCACCAAGCTCAAGTCCTCAGGAATTCTCAACCGCACCGTCTTACAGACGCGATAGCAGGCGCGAGCCACTGCGTCACAGCTGCAGAAAATGGCCGTAGGCCTCGACTCTGCCCGTAGCAAGCCCTCTACCACCTGCCGCACCTTCTCGTCCCAATTCGCAAGCGGATCCTCGGGTGTGATGTCGGCCACACGGCCGCGCGTCAACACAACCCCCGCCTCCGCCAGCGCATCGCGGAAGCCGTTGAGGCGCGCCCGCACCGTCGACGCCGCGCAGTCGCCCACAAACGCGATGCGCGTATGGCCGAGCACGGACAGGTGCTGCCCCACAAGAAAACCGCCCTGATAGTTGTCGGCGACCACGGCGGGCACCGCCATTTCTTGCGGCTGATGGTCCACCACCACCAGCGAAAAACCCGTCGCCTTCACCCTCACCACGGCCTCGTTGAAATCCTTCGTGTGCAGCGCCATCAGGATGGCGCCTTTCGCACCGTTCTGAGGCAGATTGAGCAGCGTCTCCAGGTTCTCCTGCGCGCTTCCGTGTGCGTCGCACACCTGGATCTCAATGCCGAACTTGCGCGCCACCTGCTGCGCGCCACGCGCCACGCGGACCGAAGGCTCCCACGCCAGATTGCCGACGATGACCTTGACCACCTGCGTGACGGCCGGCTCCGCCTCACCCACATAGAGCCCTTTGCCAGCCCGACGCTCCAGCAGTCCCTCGCCTACCAACAGCTCTGTGGCCCGGCGAACCGTAACCCGCGACAGATGATGCCGCCTCGCCAAGTCGTGCTCGGAGGCGACAAGCGCACCGGCCGCGTACTCGCCCTTTTTCACCGCTTGCCTCAGCTCCTGCGCAAGCTGCGCATACGCTGGTATACTGGTATGTTTACTGGTATTCAATATGGCGCAGATTAACATACCCTGCGGAGGCGTGTCAAGGAGCAGGAAATCGTCAGATCTGGGCTTTTCTGAGTTAGGGCCATCATTGTAACCGTGTTCAATTAATCGGGTTGACAATCTTCCAAAGTGTGTCGTATTCTCCCTCGCCGTTATGGAAAAACCGTTTCTCACATTCCTTTCTCGACACACCGTCGCGGCTCTCCTCTCTCCACATGTCACGAGATGTGGATTAAGCTTTGCAACGAGGCGGGCTTCCCGTATTGGAATCCTCGCACTGCCGCTGGTCTGCAGCGGCGCACAAGAAACACCTTCAAACATCGTCGTCGAGGTTGAGGCGCTCTCGCTTGCGCCCACCGCCCGCCCCGGGCCTTCGCTGCTCAAGGATGTGGCTGGTCTCGCCTTGCGCGACCAGGGCTCCGGTGGACCTCAGACCGACCTCTCGGTTCGCGGCGGCCCCTTCAACAGTTCGGGCCTCCTGCTCAACGGCCTCACCCTGCGCAACGCCCAGACCGAACATTGGCACGCCGATGTGCCCGCTCCCGAAGTCTGGTTCGGGGCACCCACCGTGCTCACCGGCCTCGACCGCTTCCGCTCTGCGCCCGGACACCCTTCTGGCTCCGTCGCCCTCGATCTCGCTCCTATGACCGAAGACTTGCGCTCGGCCACCGCTGGCGCTGGCAACAAGGGACTGCTCTTCGGCAACGCCCTCGCCACCGAGACCGAACCGTTCAAAGGCGGCATTGCAGGCGCCTCCGGGTTCATGTCCTTCGACCGCTCCAGCCAGACTGACGGATACAGTGACAATGACCTCACACGCGCCACGGCGGGCGGCCGCATTGGCGCGGTGAGCGACGCCCTGCAGGGCGATCTCATCACCGCCACCTCTTGGCGCGAGTTCGGCGCGCGCGGCTTCTACGGCACCGCGCCCGCGTATCCCGCCGAGGAGCGCGTGCAGGACGCCCTTGTGGCAGGCTCGTTGCGCACTCTCGGCGATCCACTCAATCCCGCGCGCCTCACCGCTGCCTGGCGCCGCACCGACGACACCTACTGGCTTGACCGCAACAACCATGCTTTTTACGAGAACGACCACACCACCGACTTCTTCGCGCTCCACGGCGACACACGCCGCACGCTCTCAGAAGCTTTCTCGGTCGATCTGCGCGCGGACGGAGACCTCGAAACCATCGACAGTTCTTCGCTCGGCGACCATACCCGCAGCCACGGTTCGCTCGCGGTCCTGCCGAATTATGCAGTGGGCGCGCTGACCTTCACGCTCGGAGGATCGCTCGACGTCTTTTCGACCGACACGCCCGCCTGGCTGCCCGCCGCCGGCGTCGAGTGGGCACTCTCCGACACACACACGCTCTTCCTCACCTACACCGAAGCCGTTCGACAACCTTCCTACACCGAACTCAACTACGAGTCCCCTTCCTCGCTCGGCAACGCAGGCCTTGAACGTCAGCAGACACGCACGACAGAACTCGGCTGGAAGGGTCAGGCGGACATCTTCAATTGGAAGACCACGCTTTTCTATGAGGACGGGCAAAACATCGTCGACTGGATCCGCACCGCGCCCGGCAGCCGCTGGACCTCCGTCAACCTCGACAACGTGCACACGTATGGCTTTGCCGCCGACGGACGCGCGGCGCTGACCTCCGACACAGATGTTGGCCTCGACCTGCTCGCGCTTGCGAAGGACTGCGACACTGCTTTCTACTCCAGCCGCTACGCGCTGGACTATCCGGACGCTTCGGCCGGCGCGACGCTGCGCCACCGCCTCACGCGCGATCTGCTCGTCCGCCTGCGCCAAGGCGCCTCCAAATACGAGAGCAATCCCGTCCGCGAACACGACGACTGGTTCCTGAACACGTGCGCGGAAATCCAATGGCGGCTGCCACGCGTGACCGGCTTCACGCTCAACGCCGGCGTGGACAACCTGCTTGAAGACAACTTCCAAATCTACCCCGGCCAGGAGGCTGCCGGACGCCGTTTCTTCGGCTCCCTCGCCTATGCGTGGTAGATCGAACACAAAGACACAAAGAAAGCGCAGATTCACTTTCGTCTTAACTTTGTTTCTTTGTGTTTCGTATTCTTCGTCACCCCAGCGCAATCGCGGCCACAATCAGCGCTGAAGCAACTAACGCACGCCAATGGATGCGGAAGAGAAACGGCGCTGCTATCACACACGCGCCGATGACGCAAGCGATCGACCATGCGCCGACGCCAACGGTCCGACCGAAGAAAAGGCAGACCGCCATAACGGTCGCATAACCTCCGCACAGCAAAGCGCCGCCGACCGCGGCCGCCTGCCACCGCACCAACTCCGCACGCGAACTCACCACGAGATCGTCGTCGGACTGAGGAGTCAGCAGCAGACCCACGCCGACCGCGAAGAGGAAGCCACGCGTCGGAGGAACCGTCCGCGCAGCCTTTGTGAGAGCCGCCCAATCAGGCCGCGTCAGAAACGCGAGCGTGACCATCAGCAGCGGAGGCAGCGCCAGCAAAAGCCCACACACGGCACGCCGCCAGACGGGCTGCCACACCTGCTCGCCGCAGTATGGACAGACGCGGTAGTGCCATCCAGACTCGCGCCCGCACGACACGCACACACCTGTTTTCAGCACACTCTTCATTGCTTCACATTCCAACGCTACTGCATGATCGGCGGGACGATCTTGCCCTCAGCTTGAGCCAGCAGATCTTGCTCGTGGCCGTGAAAGAGCCCGTTGGAATCCATCCAGATCTCGAGCCTGCGCATCTCGTCGGCGGTGAGCTTAACATCGTGGTGTCCAGCCTTGAGCATCGCGTAAAGCTTCGATCCTTTCGCACCGAACTGGCCAGGGATGGTGTAGGGCTCAGTCCAGTCCGCCGGATTATAGAACTTGACGTAGGGGCGCAGGTTGCTGAACGAAGTGAACCAGAAATCGGCGTTCTTGGCGAAGTCGCCGCGCCGCAGATCCGGCGCTTTGCCTTTGCGCTGCTCGCCGTGGCAGGTCATGCACTTGGCGTCGAGCACCGGCTGCACGAGCCGGGAGAAATGGAAGGGGTTCGTTCCCTCCATCTCCGGCGCGATCTTGGACGGCGCGCGCTTCATGGCCAGGGGCGAGGCCTTGGGCGGCGTGCGGGCGGAACCGACGCGCTGATCGTGGCAGCCGTTGCACATGAGCGTCTCGCCCGGGGCGGTATAGGCTACGCTGCGCATGCCCTGCACGGCGCAGCCGTTCTCGTCGAGCGCGTGGAAGAGCACCGGCACGTTCACCGGCTGCTCCCAGTACGCGCTGCCATCCTCCTCCACCGGCACAGTGCCCAGCACCAGCTTCGCGCCCTTCTGGCTGCCGAAGCCGATACGCGGGTGGTCCGCATTCGGCGTGGTCTTGGGCAGTACCTGCCAGATGCGCAGCGCCTTGATCTTGGTGCCCTCCGGGAAAGGCCGGCGCGTGTTGTAGACGTTGATCAGCCCGACCTTGGCGAACTTGGGCAGCTCTTCCGGCGGGATCGGCACGGGCTTCTCGCCGCTGTCAAGGCGTGGCCGGCCGACCAGCGTCGCGTGTGCCAGCACGGGCGGACGCGTGCGCGGCTGCAGCGGCATCGGGCTCAGGCAGGATATCTGCGGATGCGCGTAGATCGGGATCTTGTTGCCGAACACGTCCAGCAGCGTGATCGCATAGTGCCGCTTGGCGCTGTCGATGACGCCATACTGCGCGTTGGCGTCGCCGTCGTATACGCAAAGGAAGTACTTTTCGCTCAGCGGCCACGGCGAGGCGTACGCGCCGGAGCCTTTGCTGAAATAGAACTCCGCCTCGGGGAAGAGCTGGTCGGGCGTCACGCGCTTGACCTGAGCCATCGCGTCATCGTCCGCCACGGTCGGGTCGATCAGGAGCACCGAGCCGCGCGCCTCGGTGTGGTGCCCCGCCGCGATCGCCACGTACTTCGGAGAACCCGGCACCGCGCGCACGTCCATCTCCATCATCGGCGCGGTGCGCAGCGAGGCGTGCGTGTTGCCGTTGATGGTTCGTGCGTCGCGCCCGTCCGGGAAGGTGGTCCACGCGTGGTGCGCCTGGTTGAAGCCGCGGTCCACGTAGTCCCAGCGCGTGTAGGCGATCATGCCGTTGTTGTCCACGCTCGGCTGCCACTCGTTGGTTTCGTGCGGGCTGAGTCGCACGATGTCCGTGCCGTCCTCGAACATGGTGTGCAGCGTGAAGCTCGGCACGGGGCGGCCGTGGCAGCGGCCGAAGCCGCCGCGGCGCTCGGAGATAAAGGCGACGCGGCCGTTGGGCAGCCAACAGGGGTCGAGATCGTTGACGATGCCGTCAGTGAGCTGCACCAACCCAGAGCCGTCCGCATTGCAGCGGAAGATGTGAAACGTTGTCTGCTCGTTCCAGACGCGGATCTGCGGCTCGCCGTCTGTGTAGCAGAAGAGGATCTGCTTGCCGTCGAACGAGACATCCGGACCGAGGTATCCGCCGTTGCCGAGCTTCTGCCCTTTGCGTGCGCCAGCTTCGATCACCGAGTTCTCAATCAGGTTGCGCACCTTCGGCGCATCCGACCATGGGCTCTCCATCACATATAAGCCATTGCCCTGCGTTGTGCCGTGCACCGTGGCATGGAAGCCGAAATACTGGTCGCACATGTGAACGCCCCACTGGAACTCGTCAGGAGGAAAGGCTTCGCGAGTGATGAAAAGAATCTTTGAGATCGACTTCAGAAGCGGGTTGGCAAACGCGACCGTGCGGCGCAACACTTGGGCCTGTTTGAACAGCACGAGACGCGCCTCGGCATCGCCGACCGCGACGGTCTGTGCCGCCTTCTCTAGCGTTGCGAGCTGCTCGCCAGCTGCCGCCAGATCGGCCTGCGCTTTGAGATCCTCATACAGCGCTCGCGTTCGGCGCACAACAACATCCAGCGGATCACGGTCACCCGGCAGAATCGCCGCATTGCGGTTAGCCGACTGCTCGATGCGCGTGGCCTCATCGGCGACGCCCCCCGTCGCCTTGGGCTTCTGTTTCAGCTCGCGCTCCAGAATGAGATACTCTTTTGTCACTCCCGCGCCGTGCTTAGCCATGAGCGCCGCGAAACGTTCATTCGCCGCGGGGTCGGGCACCCTCGCCAACCGCAACTCCTTGAGAAAATCGAGCGACGGGATGCCTGCGTAAACGATGAACTGCACGGAGCTGGGCCCCGGGTTGCCTTGTTTCACGCCGGAATCGTCGAGAGCCGCGCGGGCCACGAACTTCTCCGCGCCATCGGGCACGCGGTACACCAAGAGCCCTGGCGAATGAGTTCCGATGCCATCGGCGTAGTCCTTGCCGAGCACCTTGAACCCCTTCCCTGACACGCCCTTGTTCTTGACCGAGCTGTTCCAGCCGCATTGCTCGTGAACCCAATCGGTCTGAGAGAGCCGCTTTTCGCCGAACGGCCCCGTGAATCGCGCGTCCAGCCAATCGGAGTGGTCGCAGGCGTAACTGTCGCCGCCGTCCGTGACGATCAGCGTGACGTACGGCGTGTCCTTGACGTCCGCTTCGACATCCACTCCCTGGCCTTCCGTCTTCGCGGTCACCAGCGGACTCACAAAACGGAGGGCGCGCGGGTCACAGCGTTTCGCCAATGTCTCGCGCGTCTGCGGCTCCGCAGCCCCAACGGCCTCCACGAGTGATAGACACAGCCCCGCCACCCACATGGCTTTTAACATACAACACCCTTTCACGATTTATTGGCGTGACAATACCAGATTTTGCTTCGCCGGTGAATCGGAAAGGCCAATCCGCCGTTTTCTGATCTCATCTGTTTGTGACTTCTGTGTCCACCCATCCGGAAGCGCGCGAGATGGCCTTGCGCCAACCGGCGACCAGGCGTTCGCGCTGCGTTGCAGGCATAGACGGCGTGAACCGCGCCTCAGCAGGACGGGAACCGAGGCTCTCGAGCGTGTGCCACCCGAGCGCGAGCGCGGCCAGTGCGGCAGCGCCGGACGCCGTGGTCTCCATGCAGGCCGGGCGCTCGATGCAGCAGCCGAGCACGTCAGACTGGAACTGCATCAGAAAGTCGTCGGACGATGCGCCGCCGTCCACGCGCAGCAGAGAGACTGACCGGCCGGAATCCGCGCGCATTGCCTCCACGACATCGTAGCACTGGTACGCGATCGCCTCTTCCGCTGCACGCACGATCTGGCGGCGACCGGTGCCCCTCGTCATTCCCACCAGGGCGCCCCTCGCGTGCATATCCCAATGAGGTGCTCCCAGTCCGGCAAACGCGGGCACCAAGTAGACCCCGCCCGTGTCAGGCACTGACGCGGCGATACCCCCTGCATCGGAAGACCGGGAAAGCAATTGAAGTTCGTCGCGGAGCCACTGCATCACCGCGCCGCCCATGAATACGCTGCCTTCCAACGCATAGGAGGGCATACCCGGGCGGGTCTGAGCCGTGAGCGTAGTCAGAAGACCGTTTCGGGAGGAAACAGGATCGCTTCCGGTGTTCATAAGCAGAAAACAACCGGTGCCGTAGGTGTTCTTCACTTGGCCAGGCGCAAAACAGCCCTGCCCGAAAAGAGCAGCCTGCTGATCTCCAGCGACGCCCGCAATGGGGATCTCACACCTGCCGAATTCGGGAAGATGGCCGAGCGCGGCACAGCCTGAAGACGGGACAACGGCTGGCAGCATGGAGGGAGGAACACCGAACAGGTCGAGCAGGTCGTCGTCCCAGCTCAGCGAATGAATATTGAAAAGTAAGGTCCTTGAGGCATTTGTAACATCTGTGACATGCGAGGCACCTCCGGAAAGTTTCCAGATCAACCAGGCATCGATTGTGCCGCAGAGTAGGTCTCCATGGCGAGCAGCCTCTTTCGCACCGTCGACATGGTCAAGTATCCACCTGATTTTCGTGGCGGAGAAATAGGCATCCAGCACAAGTCCGGTCTTGTCACGGACCTCAGATTCAGCGCCTTTCCGCTTCAACTCCTCGCAGAGTCCAGCCGTGCGGCGGCACTGCCAGACGATCGCGTTGTAGATCGGCCGACCGGTGTGGCGGTTCCAGACCACGACCGTCTCGCGCTGATTGGCCACAGCGATGGCCGCCACGGTGGATAGCTCGCATTCGGCGCGTTTCAATACGTCAGCCATGACGGTCCGCTGTGACAGCCAGATCGCCTCTGGATCATGTTCAACCCATCCCGGACACGGATAGAGTTGAGCAAATTCCCGTTGTGAGATCGCGCAGACATGGAGGTCCTGACTGAAAAGAATCGCACGCGAACTGGTTGTGCCTTGATCGAGGGCGAGGATATAAGAGGGCTTGGACATAGAAGCCTCCCGTTCAAACGACGAACAGCTCATTCAGGGGAAACAGCGATAAGCGTGAGAAACGTGTCTGCAAGTTGCTCGTGATCCAAGCAGAGCTTCCAGCCTGTGCCACCTTCTTGAACAAGTCCGCGCGTATCGAGTTTCTTCAAGTGACGGTAGAGCGCAGGCGCGCTGACGAAACTCGCTTGGGAAAGAGTTTCGAACGTGACCGGGGCACTCTTCTGCAGGCAGCGCAGGATGATGAGCCGCCTGGGGTGGGTGAAAGAGGTGAGGCAACGGGTGAGGCATTTTATCGGCAGTTTTTCGACCAACAGCGCACGTCTCATTCCGGCCAAAATGGGAGCCGCTGCCGGAACCAGAGGATCCGGTTCCGGCCAGTAACGCACCCAGCGGCTTTCCCGTCTGGCCAAAATCAGTCCACGCGCCTGAAGAGCGCGAAGACAGAGACTGGCCTGATCTCTGGGGATGCGTGCCAACGCCGCAATCTCCCCGACACAGCCTCCTGGCTGTTCGAGCACAGCCTTCAGACAGGCGATCCGTTTTACGCTTGTCAGAATCCGGCAGGTTCTCCAGATTGTCGGATGGTAACTCTCCATATCACACCTTTCAATGTGTGATAAAATTAAACTGAAAAATTTTTCCTGTCAACTTTAACAACACATAAAAGACCTTTATTAAAACCATATTTTATGGTCGAAAGACGACTATTTATTTTATCACACCTTTCAATGTGTGATAATTACTCTTGTCCAAAATAGCATTTTGAAATGATAAGCCTCCGCTGAACGTGTACGATGGGTGTATCGAATAAAAACTCATCCCCGCGGTTGACGCCGCGGACACGACAACGGAGGCGGGATTATG